>OODU01002459.1_pt1 | contig 15854 bp, 13 predicted proteins | sample 1671171 | NCBI WGS metagenome assembly OODU01 (sample SAMN06348129, study PRJEB24527) | human gut metagenome | biome: human gut; feature: ankylosing spondylitis patient; material: feces | host: Homo sapiens | place: China | collected 2015-10
ACGACCGCCGCACGCAGCTTGGTCAGCTCGCCCTCGGGCAGCTCCGGATAGTGCGTGTACAGGTAATCCGCCGTGACAAAGCCCAGTACGGAATCGCCAAGAAACTCCAGACGTTCGTTGCAGTCGAGATGCGTGCCGTGATGCTCATTCGCGTGGGACGAATGCGTCATGGCCTGTCGGAGAAGGCCTTCATTTTTGAATTTATAGTCAATTTTCAGCATATGTTTCACCTCCTTTCGGCGTTTTTTCAGCTTATTCTACCGTCATGTACTGGATGTTTTCCTTAACGGTGTCTATCATGCCCGACTTCGTGTAGGCGATCGCACGGCGGATGGCGTTCATCACGGCGACCTCGTTCGACGAGCCGTGCGCCTTGATGACCGGCTTTGCGATGCCGAGGAAAGGCGCGCCGCCGATCTTGTCCTGATTGAACAGCTCACGGAAGTCGTCCATGCCCTTTTTGCAGAGCAGATAGCCGATTTTCGTGCCGGCAGACGCGGTAAAGACGTTCTTGATCTCCTTTGCCATGAACTTTGCCGTGCCCTCGACCGTCTTGAGCAGGACATTGCCCATGAAGCCGTCGCAGACCGCAACGTCGCACGCGCCGAGCGGCACCTGACTGCCCTCGACGTTGCCGACGAAGTTCAGTCTGCCCTCGTCACCCGCGGCTTTGAGCAGCGCGTAGGCTTCCTTGCGCAGCGGGTCGCCCTTGGTGTCCTCGGTACCGTTGTTCACAAGGCCGACGCGCGGCTTTGCGATGCCGTTGATCTTCTCCGCGTACAGGGACGCAAGGTAGGCGAACTGGAGCAGCATCTCGGCGGTGCACTCGGTGTTCGCGCCCGCGTCGCACAGCATGACCTGACCGCCCGCGCAGGGCAGAACGGGAGCGAGCGCCGCGCGGCGGATACCCTTGATGCGGCCGCCGTACAGGGTCGCGCCGGTGAGCAGTGCGCCGGTGTTGCCGGCAGAAACGAGCGCGTCGCCCTCGCCGGCTTTGAGCAGCTTGAACGCGACAGCCATGGACGAATCCGGCTTGCGGCGCAGAACGGTCGCCGGGTCATCGTGCATATCGACAAGGTCGGAGGCCGGCATGATGGTCAGATGCTCGGTGTTCTCCATGCCGTGCGCACGCAGGACCGAGGTGATCGCCTCCGGCTGGCCGACGAGCAGAATGTCCTCGCCGTACTCCTTTGCGGCCATCGCCGCGCCCCAGACGGTCACGTCCGGTGCGTTGTCGCCGCCCATCGCGTCAACGATGATCTTCATTTTCAAAGTTCCCCTTTCAGACTTTCGATGCGTTCGAGTGCTCGCTCGGAAATCTTTGCGTTTTTCTCGCGCTTGCCCTTGATTTTGTAGCCAAGCGGTTCAATAATGCCGAAATTGATGTTCATCGGCTGGAATTTCGTGACCGTGTGGTCGGAAATGTAGCTTGCAAGTGCGCCCACGGCGGTGAAGCGGTCGAGCTGCGGCATCGGCTTGCCGAGCGTGTCCATCGCGGCGGCGACGCCTGCCACCCAGCCCGAGGCGGTGGACTCGACATAGCCCTCGACGCCGGTCATCTGACCCGCAAAGCGGATGCGCGGGTCGCTCTTCAGCGCGTAGGTCGCGTCGAGCAGACGCGGCGAGTCGAGGAAGGTGTTGCGGTGCATGACGCCGTAGCGCACGAACTCCGCGTTCCGGAGCGCAGGAATCATCGAGAACACGCGCTTCTGCTCGCCGAATTTCAGGTGGGTCTGGCAGCCGACCAGATTGTAGAGCGTGCCGTTTGCGTTGTCGCGGCGCAGCTGAAGCACCGCATACGGGTCGCGTCCGGTCTTGGGGTCGGGCAGGCCGACCGGCTTCAGGATACCGAAGCGCAGGGTGTCCTCGCCGCGGCGGGCGTTGACCTCGATGGGCATGCAGCCCTCGAACACCTTGGAGTCCTCGAAGCCGTGCACGGGCGCTTCCTCGGCGGTGGTCAGCGCATTCCAGAATGCGTCATACTCCTCGCGCGAGAACGGGCAGTTGATGTAATCCGCCGTGCCCTTGCCGTAGCGCGACGCCTCGTAGGCGGAGTCCATGTCGATGCTCTCGGCGGTCACGATGGGCGCCGCCGCGTCGTAGAAGTGCAGGAAATCGCCGCCGACCTTGGCGTGAATGGCGTCAAACAGCGTGTCCGATGTCAGCGGGCCGGACGCCACGACCACTCTGCCCTCGGGAATCTCGGTCACTTCGCCGTAGACCACCTCGATATTCGGGTGGTTCTTGATTTTTTCGGTGACGGCCGCCGCGAACGCCTCGCGGTCCACCGCCAGCGCGCCGCCTGCCTCCACGCGGTTCGCGTCCGCGCAGGCGAGGATCAGGCTGCCCAGACGGCGCAGCTCCTCCTTGAGCAGACCTGCCGCGTTCGCCAGCTCATCCGAGCGCAGCGAGTTCGAGCAGACAAGCTCCGCGAAATCGTCCGAGTGGTGCGCCGGGCTGTGCTGCACCGGCTTCATCTCGCACAGGCGCACGGAAATGCCGCGCTCGGCAAGCTGCCATGCCGCCTCGCAGCCCGCCAGTCCTGCGCCGATAACGGTAACGGTATTATTCATCCGGGTTCTCCTTTGCCGTGGTCTTTTTCTTTGCGGCAGGCTTCTTCGCCGCCTTCTTCTCGGCGGCCTTCTTCGCCTTTTCCGCCGCCTTTTCGGCCTCATGCTTTGCAAGCGCCTTGGCGTACTGTTCCTGCTGCTTGGGCGTCAGCTCCTGTACGGCCTCGTCCTTCAGCTTTTTGAACTTGTTCGTGGTCTTGGTCATCCACGGAAGTGTTTTCTTGACCGTCTTTTTCTTCGCCGCAGGCTTCTTTTCCGCCTTTTTCGATTTCTCTTCGGTCTCGCCGTTCTTTTCGGCGGCTTCCTTGGCGGCTGCACGCTCGGCGGCCTTCGCGGCGCGGGCTTCACGCATTTTGCGGCGCTTTTCGGTCTCCTCGGGCGACAGGCCCTCCTTGACCAGCTCGACAAAGCCGCAGCCCTCGCGCAGGCAGACATCGGTCACTTCCTTGGAGTCGCGGTCGGTGTGGCGGAAGAGCGACGAGTCGCAGTTCGGGCACTTGGTCTTGAGCGGCTTGTCCCACGTGATGAACTGGCACGCCGGGTACTTGTCGCAGGAATAGTAGACGTAGCCGCGTGCGGACTTCTTCTTGACGACCTTCGAGCCGCAGACCGGGCAGGCGGCTCCCGTGTCCTCGGTGATCGGCTTGGTGTTCGTGCATTCCGGGAAGCCCGGGCAGGCGAGGAATTTGCCGAAGCGGCCGGATTTGATGACCATGTTGCGTCCGCACTTCTCGCAGATGACATCAGTCACCTCGTCCTGAATTTTGATGCGCTTGCCCTCCAGGTCGATCTCGGCCTGCTTGAGCGCAGCTTCAAAACCGTCGTAGAAGTTGTGGAGCAGCTGGATATAGTTGAGCTTTCCGGCTTCGACCTCATCGAGCTCGTGCTCCATGTTCGCGGTGAACTCGTAGTCCGCGACCGACTTGAACTCGTCCACGAGCAGGCCGGTAACGCCCTCGCCGAGCGGCGTCGGACGCAGTGCGCGGCTCTCCTTGGTCACGTAGTCGCGGTCGATGATGGTCGAAATGGTCGGCGCGTAGGTGGACGGACGGCCGATGCCGCGTTCCTCCATCGCGCGGATGAGCGACGCCTCGGTGTAGCGTGCGGGCGGCTGCGTGAAGTGCTGCGACGGCTCGAGCTTCTCGGCGGTCAGACGATCGCCCTTGTCAAAGCGCGGCAGCGGCTTTCCGGCGGCGTCCTGCTTCTTGTCGTCGTCCGTACCCTCCTCGTAGACGGCGGTAAAGCCGGGGAAGGCTACCGTGTGGCCGGACGCGCGGAACACCTGTCCCTCGCAGACGATGTCGGCGGAAACCGTGTCGAGGATAGCGTCCGCCATCTGGCAGGCGACAAAGCGCGACCAGATGAGGCGGTAGAGCTTGAACTGGTCGGGCGAAAGGTACTTGCGGATCTCCTCGGGGAGCAGCTGCACGTTGGACGGACGGATGGCTTCGTGCGCGTCCTGCGCACCCGACTTGGTCTTGTAAACGCGCGGCTTGCCGGGATAGTATTCCTCGCCGTAGCGGCCGCGGATAAAGCCGGCGGCGGCGGCGGTCGCCTCGTCGGCGAGTCGCAGCGAGTCGGTACGCATATAGGTGATAAGACCGGTAAGGCCGTACTCGCCCAGCTCGATGCCTTCATACAGCTCCTGCGCGATGCTCATCGTGCGGCGGGGCGTCATGTTCAGCTTGCGGCTCGCCTCCTGCTGGAGGGTCGAGGTGATGAACGGGGGCGCCGGGGTGCGTTTTTTCTTGCCGCGCTTGATCTCGCCGACAGCGAACGGCTTTCCGGTGACGGCGTTCACCACGCGCATCGCCTGCTCTTCGTTTTTCAGCTCGGCCTTGCCGTTTCCGTCGCCGTAGTAGCGGGCGGTGAACTTGCCGCCGTCCTCGGTCGCGAGAAGCGCCTCGATCGACCAGTATTCCTCGGGCACGAACGCGCGGATCTCGTTTTCGCGGTCCACGACCAGACGGGTCGCAACGCTCTGCACACGGCCGGCGGACAGACCGCGCTTGACCTTGCGCCAGAGGAACGGCGACAGCTGATAGCCGACGATACGGTCGAGAATGCGGCGCGCCTGCTGGGCGTTTACCAGGTCGATGTCGATGTCGCGCGGGTTTGCGATGCCCGAGCGGACCGCCTGCTTGGTGATCTCGTTGAAGGTGACGCGCTTGGAATTGCTGTCCTTGAGCTTGTACAGCTCCTTGATGTGCCACGAAATGGCTTCTCCCTCGCGGTCAGGGTCAGTTGCGAGGTAGACGAAGTCCGCCTTGCGGATCTCGCTGCGGATTTCCTTGATGATTTTATCTTTACCCTCGATCGGCACGTATTCCGGCTTGAAATCGTGCTCGATATCGACGCTCATTTTCTTTTTCGGCAGATCGCGCAGATGTCCCATGGACGCCTTAACAACATAGTCCGCGCCCAGATACTTGCCGATGGTCTTCGCCTTGGCAGGAGACTCCACGATTACTAACTTTGACATAAAAACCTCCGGGTTTTCGGAAAGCGAATGAAACGCTTTCTGTTTTCTGCGCACAGTGCGCAGATTTCTGGGGGACTTTTCCCCGCATTTTTCTTTCTTTTTCTTTTGCTTCTCAGGATTGTCCAGCGAGGCGGACGTTTGCCGCGTCGCGTTCGAGAACGCCCTCCATCTCGAGGGACGTTACCATACACATGAGCCGGGGCGCGGGCAGACCGGTGCGGTCCACAAGCTCCTCCATGCTGTGAATGCCCTCGGCGACCAGACGCACGAGCGCGGTTTCCTGCTCGTCCAGTCCCTCCGGCAGGGCAAACGCCGGCTTTTCCGGCGGCGCGGCCTTTTTCGGGGCGGCGGCAGTCTTTTTCGGCACGGCACGCGGCTTTTCGGTCTTCGGCTGCGCTGTTTGACGGACATAGGAGCGATACTCCCCTGCCCCGCCGCGCAGCAGCGCACCGTACTCGCGCACGAGCGTTTTCGGGTCATTGAGCAGCGACGCCTCGCCCTGTTCGATGAGGGCGTTGCATTCCTTCGACTGCTGAGCGCCGATTGCGCCCGGCACGGCATAGACACCGCGTCCCTGGTCGATGGCGTGCCGCGCCGTGATGAGCGCACCCGAGCGCGAATTTCCGGCCTCGACGATAACAGTCGCGACGCTGAGGCCGCTGATGATGCGGTTGCGGTTGTGGTAGTTGTGGCCGTCCGGCTCGGTTCCGGGCGGATATTCGCTCACGACCGCGCCCGACAGCATGATGTCGCCCATAAGGCCGAGGTTACGCGGCGGGTAGCACACATCCGGTCCGCCCGCGAGCACCGCGACCGTCAGGCCGCCCGCGCGGAGCGCACCCCGGTGCGCCGCAGAGTCGTTGCCGAGCGCCATACCGCTGACCGTGACGAAACCGGCCCGCGCGAGCGTCGCGCCGATGCTGTCCGCGATCTGCACACCGTAGCTCGTCGCGCTGCGCGTGCCGACGACCGAAATGCCCGGCATGGTGTCGAGATCCGGCCAGCGGCCGCGGATATACAGCACCACCGGCGGGTCCTCGATCGAGCGCAGGCGGTTCGGGTAGGCGCTGTCCGAAATCGGCAGGATGCGGATGTCCTTGCGGGCGCACTGCTCAATAACGTATTCGGCCTCGTCGGTCGATTTGTCGCGCAGCAGGTCGAGATGCTGCCGCCGCAGACGGGGACACGCCTGCGCAAGCAGCTTGTCGTCCGCCGCGTAGACCGCTTCGGGCGAACCCATGACGCGCAGCAGCTCTGCGCTCAGATAGGGGCCGAGTCCCCGCTTGAGGGACAGCCAGACATAGCTCACGAGTGACGGCATAGCGCCCGCCTCCTTATTTCGTCATTTCGTAGATCACAATGGCCGCCGCGACACCGGCGTTCAGCGACTCGGCGCGGCCGCGCATCGGGATGATCACCCGCTTGTCGGAAAGGCTCAGCGCGGGGTCGCTGACGCCCCGGCCCTCGCTGCCGATGATGACCGCCGCGCGGGAGAGCGACACCGCCGAGAGCGGCACGCTGTCCTCATGGAGCGCGGTCGCGTAGACCGGCAGGCCGGCCGTTTTCAGCAGGTCGAGCGCTTCGGTCAGCGGCAGCTGCACGCACGGCAGACGGAACACCGCACCCATGGTCGAGCGGACGACCTTGGGCGAAAACGGGTCGGCGCAGCCCTCGCACAGCACCACGGCGCCGAGCGCGAATGCCTCCGCGGTCCGCAGGATCGTGCCAAGGTTGCCCGGGTCCTGCAACCCGTCGAGCAGGAGCACCTGCTCCTTTCCATCGAGCGCAGCCGCGTCCCACTGCGGCTGCATACAGGAAAAAATGACGTTCTGCGGACTTTCCACCTCGCTTGCGAGCCGGAACAGCGCGTCCTCCGCGCAGTAGAGCGCCGCGCCTCTGCTCTCCGCCTCGCGCAGCATTTCACTCTCCCAGCCGCGCCGCGCGAGCACGGTTTTGAGCACGGCGCCCGAGCGCAGCGCCTCCTCGAGCATTTTTTCGCCCTCGCACAGCATTTCGCCGGTCGAGCGGCGGTATTTTCTCTCGCGTCCGAGCCGCGCCATGTGCTTGAGCGCAGCGTTCTGACGGCTTTGAATCTCTATCACTTCAGTTCCACCACTTTGTTCACTTTATTATTCGTGCCGAGAATGAGCAGCAGGTCGTTTTCCTCGATGCAGTCGTCCGGGCGCGGCGTGACGTCCACATGGCCGCCCTCGCCGTGGCGGATGCCGAGCACGTTTACGTCGTACTTCGTACGCACGCCCAGCTGGCCGAGCGACTTTCCGACCCAGCTTTTCGGCGTTTTGATTTCGAGGATGGAGAACTCGTCCGACAGGCCGATGAAATCGACCACGTTCGTGCGGCCGAGGTGCTGCGCGAGCCGCTGGCCCATCTCCTTCTCCGGCTGAATGACGCGGTCTGCGCCCACCCGCTCGAGCACGCGGGCATGGAGCGCGGAAAGCGCCTTGCAGACGACCTGCTTCGCGCCCAGCTCCTTGAGCATGACCGTGATGAGGATATTTGCCTCGATGTCCGTGCCGATGGCTACCACGCAGCAGTCGAAGTTGCCAACGCCGAGCGACCGGAGCACCGCCTCGTCCTGCGCATCGCCGCAGATGGCCTGCGTGACGCTGTCCGCGATGTGCTGCACGTTGTCCTCGTTGTTGTCGATCGCGAGGACCTCCTGACCGAGTGCGCCAAGCTCGCACGCGACCGACCGGCCGAAGCGGCCGAGACCGATTACCAGAAAGGATTTCATTTCATTCTCCTTTTTATCCTAAGCTGTCGCGAAACTATCGTTTCGCCGACAATCTGTGTTCTGACTTCGCAGAACACGGACGTCCGAAAGTTCCCATACGGAAACTTTCTCCCTCTCGAAGTATAAAAACCGTGATACATGCTCCCGGTTTTTATGACTTTGCTCTGCAAAGTCTATTTCATGCGCGCTTCCGCGCGATACCCGCTGTTCGTTAAAACAGTTTTTATCCACAAACTGTGCATATCTTCACGAGATAACCTCGCCGCCTGAAAAAACGTTTCGTTATCCGATCATGACGTTCCCCGAGGGGTATTTGAGCTTGGGCGGCTCGCGGCGGCGCAGGAATACCGCAACGCCGAGCGTCAGCACGCCCACGCGGCCGAAATACATCATGATGATGAGCATGACGTGCGACACCGCCGAAAGCGTCGGCGTCAGCGACATCGTAAGGCCGACCGTACCGAAGGCCGAGGCGGTTTCGTACATACACAGGTGCATCGGCACGCTGTCGATAAACGAAATCGCACACGCGCCGCCGAGGCTGAGCGTCACGCCGATAACCGTGAGCGCGACCGCGTTCATGATGCTGCGCGGCTCGATGGTGCGGCTGAAGGCAACGACCGAGGTGTGGCCGCGCAGCGCCCCGAGTGCACTCAGCGCAAGGATCGCCGCTGTGACGGTCTTGAGGCCGCCTGCCGTTGAGCCGGGCGAGCCGCCAATCAGCATCAGCACGCACGCCAGCGCCTGCGAGGGGCCGGTCAGCGCACTCTCGTCGATGGTGTTGAAGCCTGCCGTGCGCAGCGTCACGCTCTGAAACGCCGCCGCGAGCAGCTTGTGCGGCAGGGTCATGCCGCCGAGCGTTGCGGGATTGCTCCACTCAAACAGCAGCGTAAGTACAAAGCCGCCCGCGAGCAACGCCCCCGAGGTCGTGAGCACCAGCTTGCTGTGCAGGGTAAGGCGCTTGAAGCACTTCCGGTCCCAGACGTCGCTCCACACGAAAAAACCGAGACCGCCGATGACGATGAGCGCCATGATGGTGAGGCTCACGAGCGGGTCGCCCGCGTATCCTACGAGCGAGCAGAACGGGTCGTCCGGCGTACCCATGAGGTCGAAGCCGCCGTTGCAGAACGCCGAAACCGCATGGAAAATGCCCATGCCGATGCCGCGCAGCAAGCCGAACTCGCCCACAAAGCGCACGGACAGCAGCGCTGCGCCGATGCCCTCGAAAAGCAGCGTGCCGAATAGGACGCGCCGCGTCAGACGCACGATGCCGCCGTAGGAGTCAAGATTGAAGCCCGCCCCGATGACCATGCGCTCGCGCAGCGTAATGGTGCGGCGCACAAGGAGCGAGGCCGCCGTCATAACCGACATGAAGCCGAGGCCGCCGATCTGAATGAGCAGCAGGATGACGCACTTGCCGAAAAACGACCAGTGGAGCGCGGTGCTGACCGTGACAAGTCCGGTGACGCAGGTCGCGCTCGTCGCGGTAAAGAGTGCGTCAAGGAACGGGGTTGCGCGGCCGCTTTTCGCCGCGAACGGCAGCATGAGCAGCAGTGTTCCCGCCAGAATGATAAGTGCAAAACCCGCCGCGATCACAATCGCTGCGTGCATCGCGTGGCTTTTCGGCGCGCGTTTCCGAGCGCTTTCCATGACATCGTCCTCCCCGTTCCGCCGAACCATACTATATTAAATAAGTCGTGCCCGGCGCTTGTATCACATTTAATAAAAGCAGATTGTGCGCTTTCTGTCAAGCCCAATTTTATGAATTTTCCTGTTCTGCCCTTGGAATCGCGCGAAAATTCCGCTTCCGCCCGTGTATCCGCCGTCCGGTTTTGTGGATATTCTGTACATTGACACTGCGCAGAAACGGTGTTAAACTTAACGCAATACCGCATAATTGGACAAGAGCGATTTGCGAGTAAATTTTGCGTACTGACAAGGCGCGGTATTGCCTTAAAAGCAATTTTCAAAAATAAGGAGGAGAGCTTCTGTGAATGCAGGAAATCTCATAACAGACAATATCCGGAAGCGCTTCATGAGGGGGGCACAGGCCGCGCTCATCCTGCTGATGATCGTACTGACTGCCGGAATGATGCTCCAGATCCGCTCGCTTCAGGGCAACGCCCGCGTGGTAAACTACGCCGGCATTCTCCGAGGCGCAACGCAGCGGCTCGTCAAGCTCGAAATCGCAGGTGTGCCGAGCAGCGACCTCAGCGACAATCTCGATGATATTTTTTCCGGTCTGCTGCACGGCGGCGGAAAATACAGCCTGACCCGTATGGACGATGCGGATTACCAGAGCAAGCTGTCGCTCCAGTACGACTACTGGAAGCAGCTCAAGGACGAAATCCACAGGGTCCGCCAGAACGGCTACCAGGACTCCCAGATCATGCCCATGAGCGAAACCTATTTCCAGCTGGCGGACGATACGGTGGCGGCGGCGGAAGTCTACTCGCAGCAGTGCGTCAACCGCCTCCGCATGCTCGAAATCGTGGTTTCCATCGACATGGTGCTCATCCTCTTCAGTCTGATTTCCCAGTCGATCAACGAAGTGCGGCTGCGCCGCAGCAACCGCGAGCTGCGCCATAAGGCTTATATCGACCTGCACACCGCGCTCCCCAATAAGAGCCGCTGCGAGGAGCTGCTGCTCGACCGCACGCCTGTCACCGCACAGACTACACTCGCCGTGTTCGACCTCAACGGCTTAAAGCAGGTAAACGACCACCTCGGACATCTCGCAGGCGATGCGCTGATTGCGAACTTCGCCAGCATCCTGCGGACGTCCATCCCCGAGCAGTATTTCGTCGGGCGGTACGGCGGCGACGAGTTTCTTGCCATCCTGCCGGGCGTCGGCCGTGAACAGATGGAGCAGTACCTCGAACGCCTGCGCTCGACCACGGCTTACTATAACAGCACCGGCAAACAGCTGCATATCGAATTTGCCTGCGGCTACTCGGTTTCGACCGATTTCAAGGAGTGCAATCTGAAAATTCTGTTCGAAAAAGCCGACCGCCGAATGTACGAGCAGAAAAACGAGATAAAAAATAAGCTGTCGAAAAACTGACGTTTTCCCGACAAACTGTGTTCTGACTTCGCAGAACACGGACGAAAAAAGTTCCCAAGGAAACTTTTTTCTCTCTCAAAGTCAGAAAACCGAGGTACACGCCCCCGGTTTTCTGGAATTTGCTCCGCAAATTCAATTTAATACGTGCGCAAAGCGCACGAAAAAGGCACGCCAAAGGCGTGCCTTTCATTTTTCCGCCCAATCCTGCCTTCGGCAGGGAGGGCAGGCCTGCCGCAGCAGGCCGCGTTAAATTCCCCGTAAAAGTCGGGGCGTGTACCTGACTTTTACTCCGCTGCCCGCGCCGCGGCGGCGCGGCCTCGTCCGCCGTGCGGACGAGAGGGGGGTATCCCCTCCGGTTTCTCCGGAACCGGAGGGGTATCTAGGGGGGACGGAGTCCCCCCTAGAGGATATGCCGCGGCATATCCAGGTTATACCCAAGGAGGGTACGAAGGCGTTTCCTCCCCCTCGTCTTGTGCCGCGATACCGCGCTCGGCGTGATGCCCAGCCGCGCCGCAATCTCCTTCCCCGTCATGCCCTCGACCTCGCCCATCCACAGCACCTCGTACTGCCGTCCGGTCAGCTCCTCGTGCATCGCCTGAAAAAACGCCGTCCGGAACGAATGCCGAAAACCGTCCTCCTCCTCGCTCAGCTTCCGCAGATAGCTGTCGTACGCGCTTCGCTCAAACTGCTTCTCTGCCGCCATTCGCTCCCTCCTCCCTGTCGTAGTAGTGCTCAAGCTCGTATACCGTCAGCCGGCTCTCGTTTATCATGTCGTTCAGTACCCGGATGCGCTGCTTGAGGCGGTATTTTACTTCGTACTGCCCGGCGCGGCGTTTGGCCGCCTGAAGCTCTCTGACGCGCAGCTCCAGCAGCGCCGTGTTGCGTCTGTATTCTCTGGCCATCTCGTACAAATTCATTTTCTGCCTCCTCATGCATTTTCGGTATATCGAACGTTTGTTCGATTTTCTATATTTCCATAATACTGCATCTTGGAGCAAATGTCAACACCAATCTATATCTTGTGTTCTATCTTCCGTCCGCGCGGCATATCCTGCCTTATGGAAAAGAAAGGAGGACGAACGCCGTGCGCCGACTGCTGTTTTTCGCCGCGCTGCTTGTGATGGCGCTCTGCCTGCTGCCCGGCCTCCGGCCGCAGGAAAACGCCGCCGTACCCGAGGAGGACGCCTCTGCCCTGCCGGACGCGCAGACCGTTACCGTTTCGATTGACGGCACGCCGACCGAACTGCCGCTCGAAAGCTATGTCGAGGGCGTAGTTTCCGCCGAGATCCCAGCGGATTTTCCGCGCGAGGCGCTGCGTGCGCAGGCGGTCGCCGCACGAACCTATGCGCTGTGCAAGCTGTCCCGCGGACGCCCGGACGCCCATCCCGACGCCGATCTGTGCGACGATTACCGCCACTGCGCCGCCTACCGCAGTCCCGCAGCCTCGGTTTTCGCCTCCGGCGAACAGTCCGCTGTCCGCGCCGCCGTGCAGGACACCGAAGGCGAAATCCTGACGAGCGAGGGTGCGCCCATCGCGGCGGTTTTCCACTGCGTCAGCGGTCCGCGCACCGAGTCCGCCGCCGACGTCTGGGGCGAGGACGTCCCCTACCTACAAAGCGTGGTCAGCCCCGGCGGGACCGCGTTCGACGGCTACGAAAGCGCGGTCACGGTTTCCGCCGACGAATTCCGCGAAAGAGCGGGCGGCGCGTACCCCGACGCCGATCTCTCCGGTGCGCCCGACACGTGGTTCAGGGCGTCCGTCCGCTCGGCCGCCGGCGGCATCAAAACCGTGCGGCTCGGCGGCGTGACGGTCGAGGGAACCGCCGTGCGCGAGCTGTTCGGCCTGCGCTCGACCAACTTCACCGTCACCACGACCGCCGACTCCCTGACCTTCCACACCATCGGCTACGGCCACGGTGTCGGTCTTTCCCAGTACGGCGCGAAGTATATGGCAGAAAACGGCGCGGACTATCAGGAAATCCTCGCGCACTACTACCCCGGCAGCGCACTCACCCGGCTGGGCGCATGAAAAAAAGCCGCCCCGACCGAAAAAAGTCGAAGCGGCTGTAAAAGGCTTGTCGGCGGAACCGTGGTTCCGCGACAGTTCTTTAGGCATTTTCGGAAAACTCAGCCAGACGCAGACCCTCATTGTGGTCGGTCGCGTAGGTGATGTTCCACGGCGAGGTGAACAGGAGCAGTGTGTTGCCCTTGAGGTCCTCGACGATCTTGGTGTCGCTCGTCAGCTGGAGGCGCTTGACGTCGAAATCCTCCTCGTCGTTCTCGACCCAGCGGACGTGCTCATACGGCAGGTTCTCGCGGATGATTTCAACGTTGTACTCGTTCTTCAGACGGTACTCGAGCACTTCGAACTGAAGCACGCCGACTACGCCGACGATGACCGACTCCATGCCGGCATTCGGCTCACGAAAAATCTGGATAGCGCCCTCCTGCGCGATCTGCTCCACGCCCTTGACGAACTGCTTGCGCTTGAGGGTGTCCTTCTGGCGAACGATTGCGAACAGCTCGGGCGCGAAGGTCGGGATACCCGAGAACACGCACTTGTGCTTGGGGTCGCAGACGGTGTCGCCGATCGAGAACACACCCGGGTCGAAGATGCCGATGATGTCGCCGGCATACGCCTCGTCAACGATGGAGCGGTCCTGCGCCATCAGCTGCTGCGGTGCGGCGAGCGACATTTTCTTGCCGGACTGCACGTGCAGAACGTCCTGACCGCGCTCAAACTTGCCCGAGCAGATACGCATGAATGCAACACGGTCGCGGTGCGCCTTGTTCATGTTCGCCTGAATTTTGAACACGAACGCGGAGAAATGCGGGTCGAACGGGTCGATCACGCCAATATCTGCAGTGCGTGCAGTCGGCGGCGGCGTCATCTGAAGGAACTTCTTCAGGAACGGCTCTACGCCGAAGTTGGTCAGCGCCGAGCCGAAGAACACCGGCGAAAGTCTGCCTTCGTGAACGGCCTTGAGGTCGAACTCGTCGCCCGCGCCGGAGAGCAGTTCCACATCGTCAATGAGCGTCTGGTACTGGTCCTCGGGCAGCAGACCCTCGAGGATGGGGTCGTCAATGGACATACGCTGTGCCTTGACCTCGTGGCGGAAGTCCGCGCCCTCGAAGGCGATAACCTCATCGTCCATGCGGTCGTACACGCCCTTGAAGCGCTTGCCCGAGCCGATCGGCCAGTTTACGGCATAGGTGCCGATGCCGAGCTCGTTCTCAATGTCCTCAAGCAGCTCGTACGGGTCGCGCGCCTCGCGGTCCATCTTGTTGATAAAGGTGAAGATCGGCACGCCGCGCATCGCGCAGACCTTGAACAGCTTGCGGGTCTGCGCCTCGACGCCCTTGGAAGCGTCGATGACCATGACGGCCGCGTCCGCCGCCATCAGCGTGCGGTAGGTGTCCTCGGAGAAGTCCTGATGGCCCGGAGTGTCCAGAATGTTGATGCACTTGCCTTCGTAGCGGAACTGAAGAACGGACGAAGTGACCGAAATACCGCGCTGCTTCTCGATTTCCATCCAGTCGGAAACCGCGTGGCGGCTGTTCTTCTTGCCCTTGACCATGCCGGCCTCCTGAATCGCTCCGCCGTACAGCAGGAATTTCTCGGTTATGGTCGTTTTACCGGCGTCAGGATGCGAAATAATCGCAAATGTGCGGCGATTTTCAATTTCTTTCTTCAGATCAGCCACAGGCTTTTTTCCTCCCATTGATATTTTTCATTAAAATGTTCACAGAATGTACACAATAATTCCGTATGATAAAAATGTGGAAAGCGTAAGATCCCCCCACATGTTCTTGCTTTCTACTCTCTATCCTACCTTTTATTGCGGGAGCGGTCGGACGAAAGTCCGGCTGTTCCTGTTTTTTTGCGCTCTTCGCGCGCGATAGGGGGTATCCAATACCCCCTATCTACAAAATCCGGTTCCGCAGAAACCGAATTTTGATACCCCCGGACGCGCCCCAAGGGCGCTGAGTCGAGGTATAAAATGACCGGCAAAGCTGGTCATTTTATAATATTACACAATATACAGCAAGATTGAGAGCCGCTTACAGCTCGCGGCGGCCCTCGAGGGCGCGGGTCAGCGTGACCTCATCGACGAACTCCAGATGTCCGCCGACCGGAATGCCGTAGGCAAGGCGCGTGATTTTGATGTCGAACGGCTGAAGCAGTCGCGAAATATACATCGCGGTCGCCTCGCCCTCGGTGTCCGGATTGGTCGCAAGAATGACCTCCCGGGTGTCCTCGTCCGCGATGCGCTGCACCAGCTCGCGGATGCGAATGTCGTCCGGGCCGACGTGCCCCATGGGCGACAGCGTGCCGTGCAGCACGTGATACAGACCGTGGTATTCCTTTGTGCGCTCGAACGCGATAACGTCGCGCGGGTCGGCCACGACGCAGATGGTTTTCTGGTCGCGCGACTTGTCCGCGCAGATTGGGCACTCCTCGCTGTCCGTGAGGTTCTGGCAGCGCTTGCAGGTGAAGGTCTTGGCCTTGGCCTCGCGAATCGCGTCAGCAAAGCGCTCTGCGTCCTCCTTCGGCATATTGAGCACGTGGAACGCGAGGCGCTGCGCGGTTTTCTGGCCGATGCCGGGCAGCTTCGCGAACTCCTCGATCAGCCGCTCGACCGGCGGTGCGAAATAATCCATTACAGCAGGCCGCCCAGACCGCCGCCGAGGCCGCCCGTCAGCGCGGACATCTGGCTCTGCGACTTCTCGGTTGCCGCCTTGAGCGCCTCGTTGACCGCCGCAACGACAAGGTCCTGAAGCATATCAATATCGTCCGGGTCAACAACGTCCGGCTTGATCTCGATGCTCTTGAGGGTCGAGGTGCCGGTAACGACAGCCGTTACCATGCCGCCGCCCGCCGTGCCGGTGGTCTCCATGACCGCGATCTCCTCCTGCGCCTTGAGCATATTCTCCTGCATCTTCTGCGCCTGCTTCATCATTGCCTGCATGTTCATGCCGCCG
>OODU01002464.1_pt1 | contig 15810 bp, 20 predicted proteins | sample 1671171 | NCBI WGS metagenome assembly OODU01 (sample SAMN06348129, study PRJEB24527) | human gut metagenome | biome: human gut; feature: ankylosing spondylitis patient; material: feces | host: Homo sapiens | place: China | collected 2015-10
ATTCAAGTGTGACTGGAGTTCAGACGTGTGCTCTTCCGATCTATTTCCCATTTGAATGGACGATTGATTATGCCACTCAGGTTACTACCGCTTATTGCTGCTTGGCTAAGATGTATAATTATCAGCATGATGTAAAGCATCGTAATTATATCTTCTCTATGAAGAATGTTTGCGACATGTGCTATATGCCATATAATAAAAAGAACCGTGAGCTTGCTCAAGAGTACGTTGAATGGCTTGCGGACAAAGGCTTAATTGAGTATAAGCCTTATAAAGATGAAAATCATCCCTATTGCAAGTTATTTGAACTGACGGGTTTGGCGCTTAATAAGCGTTAAGTGATTTGTATGGTTAGTTTATTGGCAACACATAGTGTGCAAGTGAAACAAGTCCAACGGAAAAAACGTATATCAAAAACGGACAAAACATGTATCTTTAGCGGACATTTTGTGTATCTAATGCGGACAAAACGTGTATCTAATGCGGACATTTTGTGTATTCCTATATTAGTTGTTATAGAGTTGTTTTATAATTGTTTATATAGTTGTTATATAGTTGTTATTAAACACGCTCGCGCACTCGCGTGTTTATGCAATTATTTTGAGTGATGCTATATGCCGCAAAGATTGATATTTTTCGATAGACCTTGGAGTGATTCAGAATATGCTATAGATTTCTGGTTTCAACGCAATTGTTCGGTTATGGAGATAAAAGACAATAATGTAAGCTATGTAGATGGAAAAGTGATACCGTGGGATGTGGCACAAGAAGTGGGTATGAGTGACAGAAACATTCGCCGCAGTGTTCGTAAGCTGGAAGATACCATATTGAACCATGCGGGCAATCCCAGTGAAGTAAACGATATTGACATGGGCAAATTCGATATGCTAGAATATGATATGAAAGAAGATAAGACATATTGGCGGCATAAGTTCGATGAAGGGTGGAGATTTGCCAAAGTAGATAAAAAGGTATATGATAAAATATACGATAATAGGTTTGGCCGCAAAGATTTAGTTATGGTATTGAGAGTATATGGTGCTTGTAAAGCGATAAGCGGTTGCTTTAAAAAAGACCCTGAAATAACTAATAAGGTTATCTGTGATACTCTTAAAGTAAATAATCATGGAACTAAGAATAAGCAGGTTGGACAGGCTTTGGAAACTTTAAAAGACATGGGTATCATAGAATATAGATATAAGGTAGCCAAAGTGTCTGGTGAGCAAGGATGTAGATTCAGGAAGTTAGTCCATATAGAGTGAAAAATGGTGTCTAGTTAATCTTGAATAGTGTCCAAAAGCTGGTGAAAAAGCCTATATAGGGTTAAAAATGATTACATGACTTAGTGGAAGTAAGTGCGCATTTTACCAGTTCAGCAAACCAATGTCAAGAAAAAAATTAGCCGCACCCTTTTTAATTTTCGATTCCAACGCGCTATTGGTTTATAAAAATGGTTTTCAATTTCAATTTTGATTTTCATTTCGAGTTTCATTTTGAAAACCAAATTCATTCTCAAAAAGTTCTTGCGGCCAGTGAAAACTTATAGTATAATATAATTAAAGAAAGGGAGGGGATAAGAAACCTCCCGTGGGTTCCAAGAGAAAGAAGATTAACATGACCCAGTTCGAGATTTACAACACCATCAAGTCTGCCATGTCCGACAATGCCGAGGTGGTTGAGTTCTGTGATAAGCAGCTTGCGGCTATCGAGCGCAAGCGTGCCAAGGACGCTGAGAAGTCCGCAGAGAAGCAGGCTTTCCTTGACGAGATTTATGTAGCTCTCAAGTCTTTTGACGAGCCTACAACTTCCAAGGCCGTAGCCATGCACATGGGTAAGGATGTCAGTTCTCGCAAGGTCGCAGCCAACATGCGTTTCCTCGTTGAGGACGGTCGTGCCGAGAAGGTGACTGTGAACAGCAAGACCTTCACGTACAAGGCCCTGTAGCGAAATATTTAATAAGTAGGGTCTACTTATTAGAGTTTTTAATTAGAAGGGCCGTGGAGTCCATTTGACGAGACTCCCGGCCTATTCCAAGAGATAGAAGGTAGTAAGCATATGCGGCACACCTACTATGATATGAAGGGTAACGAGCATACCATAGAGATTCCTGACGAGTATATCGAGTCCAAGAGACAGCAGGCAATACTCAAAGCAAGTGCGGCCAACCTCTATCTGCTAGAGCATGGCATCGAGTATGACGCAGCTTACAGGCCCGATACAGACAAGAAGGAGAATAAAGTGTCTGAAAAACGATTGGTTATGAATTACATTGCTGACGCACTGGGAGAGCTTACCATGACCATCGGTGACTGGGAGGATTCCCCGCATGGCATCGAGGTCGGCGATGATGGTAAAATCCGATTCATTCTCAATTCCAAGACGTATGAGATGTCTATGGTATGCAAGCGCAAGCCCAAGGCAAAATAGGATTGATTTTCAAGTGCGGCCAAAATTTTTGGGCAAGAAAGTGTAATTTACACTTTAATAAAAACATATATTAAAAAAACACTTTTTAAATGTAACTAATTTAGTCACATTTCCGCATTGGTTTTCACTTACAAAAGGCATGTGCCGCACACCTCTTTTTCTTCCGTCTCTTGGCTTATGTGAATCTATTTTATGACGCGCAAGCGCGCCTTTGGTGATTGATTCTCACTTTCTATTGGCTCTAGAAGTCACACAGGGGTACGCAAAAACGATTAAAATTCATTTTAGAACGCTCTCTTGGCTTATGCCTGTGCTAGTTCTGTCCCTTCTCGCCATATAGGCGGGGAGGGATTTTTTTATTTAATTTTATGATTGACTTTTGTTTTAGGATTTTGCAGGCGCTGGGCTGGCAGGCCCCATTTCTACACATTTTCGCCATATAGGCGCAACGGCGGCGGCAGTCCCAAATATGGTATTATTGTATAGTATCCTTCTATTATATTATACCATACAATTCCTGATTTGTCCAGTATTTTCTGTGAAAATCACAGAAAATACAGGGGAACTCGCTACCTGTGGTAGCGAGGTTCCGCAAGACCCTTCACAAAACCAACACGGAATCTCCACAAATAATAGTTAGGTACCTCACAATGATTCGGAGTTAACCTAGGGTAACACTTGCTCGGGTTGCTCGGTACCTAACTTAATTTTTTTCGCGTGTGCGGCCCTGTAATGGCCCTAGGGCGGGCGATAGCCAAAAGTGCCTAGGAACGCAAATGTGTAGGCCGCAAGGCCGTTAAAACGCGTTTCAGGGGGTTAAAAAGCTGTGAAAAAGTTGTGTTTTTGCTTGAAAAATCTTGACAATAAGGTACCTAATCGTGTAAAGTCGACCCAACTATGGAATTTCTGTGATTTTTTTTAAAAAGTCTTGACTTTTCCACACGTTTGTGCTAGGCAGGGCGATTTTTCCCTACCTTTTCAGTAGGAATTAAACGCAAAAGTAAAGCGCCCTACTTAAAAGTAGAGCGCTTTTATTTAATTGTGTTATTTTATTGTAAATTGCGTTATGAGCGCTTGCGCGCATTGCGTGAGCGTTTCGGCGTTTTCCGTTTCGCCGCTTGCGTAGGCGTTGCCCGCCAAATGCGTAAGGTCGTGTACTATCTTATGAATCTCGGTAGGTAGCAAAACTACCTTGCCGCTTTTCATCGCGTTTAGGTGGTGGGCTTGCAAGTCGTGCCCTAGCTTGCGGAGTTCCGTATCGGGCAAGTTCCCGAATACCTCAATCAATGCCGCGCGTCTGTAATCCATCGGCTAGCCGTCCTTATGCTGTTCTATAGGTGCAAGGGTAGCGGGTGGGGCTTGTTATCGCCCCACCCTAGCCCGCCTAGGCTACAATAACATAGGCGGTCTTGTTGTTGATGGGTGCCGCCTTGCGCACGCGCTTTTCGGCAAGCAGAACGTTCACGATGACGCCTGCCTTACAGAACGTTCTGACCTCGGCGGGATGATTAATCATCACGTCATTGAGCGTGAACGGTTCGCCATCGGCGAACTCTGCCGCGACCTGCTCGGCAAGCGCTTTATTAAGCTCGGCCGTCTTGCTCGGTACCTTGGGCTTGGCGGCGTTCTCCTTGAAAACGTGGAACTTATGCGAAACCTTGCGGGCAAGGTTCTCGGGCGTGTGCTTCTCGGGGTCATAGTTATCCCCCAGCGCGGACTTGATAACCTCGGGCGAGACTTCGCCCGCCACGTTCACGAGGGCCGCGAACATCTGGTAGTCGGTGAACTGGAACTTAGTGCGAGTGGTAGCCATGAGCTAACCCCTTCCGTCCCCGAGACGCGAGTGAGCCGCCGTTCGGCTCTTTTTTCTCTGTCCCCTTTGGACAACTATTACTTTACTATTGCATAGACTTTTTGGCAAGAACTATTTTAAAAATTGTGTTCAAAATATGGAAACCGCAGGTAAATAGGCTAGTTTTTTTAGATTCTCAAAATATCGGCACTGTAGCCGGATAAAGCAAAATGAATAGAATCAAGCCATTTGCGGCAAAACTTGCATAAAAAAATTTGGGTTTCGGGTTGTGTTATGTTTGTGTTTTTCTCAAAATTGCCAAAAGATTTTTCTTGACAAACCTAATTAGGCGGTGTAAAATTTTGGCCCCAACCTCGGGGCTATGGTTGTTTAAACAAATGCGTTTAAAGCGTTTCAAAAGTTGAAGCGTTTCAATCGGGATTTGTGCAGGAAATATGTTTTCAAAAAATCTGAAAATAATGCTTGACAAAACCATTCTGGCGTGATAAAATTTTTTGCGCCATAAATGGTGTCTTGGATAGTTTGCCTGGGTAAACTATTTTAATTAGTTAGGTACCTAACAATGATTCACGGTTTACCATAGCTAACTTCTTGCCGGATAATGCGGTACCTAAATAAAAAAAATATCGCCATAGCGGCCATGAGACGCGTTTTAAGGTGCCATTAGGGTAAAGTCCTTATTTTAAATAAAGGCGTTTGCCGCACGCCATAGGGCGCTAGAATCACTTTTGCTCATGGTAAAAGAAAAGGGAGCCGTTAGGCTCCCCATTCGTTTAACGGTCAAGCGCTTTAAATGCCGCGCTCGCGTCTCGCCAACCTTGACCACGCGAACCGTGGCGCGTCTTTTTGTGCTTAGCCTTTGCCGCAAACAAAATAGCGGCTTCGATACGTGCGTCTGATAGTGCTGTGTGGTCCTCGGTAAAGTCGTGCTCATTGTTGATAAAGCGGTAAACGCTTTCAGCGCTAGTTGACGGGTTTCCGCTAGGCGTAAATGCGCCCGTTGCTACACAATACTTTAGATAGCGCTTAGAACTAGTAATGTTACTTGCATAGTCCCAAACGTCTTTAAGTCGTAGCTTAAAGGGCATGAACCACGTAGCAAAACCGTTTGAATACGTGCGCAACGTATTGTTTAGCGCTATTTCGTCAAATCGACAATTATACGCCCATGCGCTTTTAATGTTGCACCCTTTACAATCAGCCTTGAACGTGCGCCAAACCTCATTAAAAGACGCTTCAACCCATTCGCCCGTTTTAATTCCCTCAAGATAGGTAGGGATTTTATCGGCGTAATAAGCGCTTTTCATGAGGTCAATTTGATAGAACGTATCAGTGACCACAAACGAACGCTCTCGAATAACGTGGTTGTCGTTGTCGCGGATAGTATAGCCAAAATCGTAAACCAAAGACGTCTCGGGGTGCGCCTTGTTATCCTTATGATTGACAGTAGGCGCGGTTTCGGTATCGAGTACAACAAAATTAGCCATTGGAAACTCCTTAAACGTTTGGGCTAATCACTACACTTATAATAGTAACAAAAACCACGCTAGAACGCAATAAGTTTTTTGTCCTAGCGTGGTAAATTATTAATGCAACTAAAATTCAAAATCTAGTTCACGAATATAGTTATCTGGGTCGCAAACGCCCAGCATTTCATGAACATAGCACTGTGCAGCTTTACGTGTTGTAAACACTTTTGCGCTTGCGATAGGGTCGGTATTGCATATCATACAGTCAAGACAATAAAGAGCAATGTAAACCTTATGCAACTTCTTTAATTCGTTCTTGATAGTATCTTCACGCCGCATTTAAAACCACCTCATAAATTGGCGTTATTTACTACACTTATAATAATAGCTGTTTGCACGGACAATGCAAGCATTATTTTAAATTATTTTTGTTTACCTTAGTTAACTTTGGCAAAGTTTACCTTAGCTAACTCAAGGTACCTAACTGTAGAGAACGTGTCGCCGTTTGCGTAGCAAACGCCGGGGTCGGCGCAGAATGCGCCAACACCGAAGTCATAATAGGTGGGCTATGTTCGGTGCCTTTGTCCCTCCGACTAAGGTTAGTATAGCACTTTCAGGACGTGCCGCACGCGAGAAAAAAGAAAAAGTTTTTCTAATTTTTCTCTTGCTTTTGGTCGTGCGTTGTGGTAAAATCGCCGCCAACTATGGCGTAATGGAGAAAAAGGCACCTAAAAAGGTGCCTTTAAAGTGCTCCATAGGTTATAAACATAAATATAAAAAAGATAATGCTCGAATCAAACTCGCCTAAAGCTAATTGAATCAAACCAATACAACCCATTATAACGGGTATCCATTTAATTAATTTACAAATTAATTTGTCCAGTTTCATTTGTCACTCCATTGTTTCACGTGAAACATAGGGGAACGTTACCGCTCCCCTAACTCTATTCTAGCTCTTGGATAATAAGAGATTCTAGCGCGTCTAGCAAAGTAGTTTCGTCTTTAATACGTACCGCCTTACCGCTCGATGTATCACGTTGCCATGCGTGGACGTTACCGCTTTCATCGTCAAACAAAATGCCGCCCTTGTAGTTAGATACGCGCCACTTATTAGTACCATGCTTGACCACATGGACGTTATTCAAGTCGATAGCAGGGTAATACTTGCGCAACCATGCGCGTTTATTCTTGCGTACCGCGCTATCAAACCGTTTCGTGGTCTTGCCTTTTGCCAACCAACTAACGACCTCGACCGCGTAACCGTAGCCTTGCAAGGCGGCAAGCAAACCGTTTAGCTTCTTGTAGTCTCCTAAAGGCTTGGCGATTGAGTAAGGCGCGGCGTTTTCTGCTTGCAACATAGGCAACCACCCGTTGACGTTGTAAAAATCAACAAGCACTCCGTCCAAATCTAAAACAATTGCTTTCATTTGTTCCACTTTCAAAGAGCGGGTAGGGCTTACGCCCTACCCTTTGACTAACTAAAGACGCTTACCCTTACAAACGTACTCAAGATTAACGTTGTAGTCGAACTCTTCGCCCAATTCACGCACGCGCCAAACGGAACTGTCAAGCTCTTTAGAATCTTCGCCACAATCCATGCGGGCAGCAACGATAGCAGCGGCGAGATTTTGTTCGCTATCAGCTTCAACGATAAAGTTATCGTAATCGTCAAGCGGATAGTCCGCGTCAATACCGTTAACAGAAACGAAATACAACATAACAAACTCCAATTCTAAAGGCGGGCGGGGAATACCCCGCCCTAGCTATCAGAAACTAACGCGCCTTGTAAACATAAAGAACGTTAGTACCGTTCGACTTGAACACCATCGTATCCACCTCAAAGACCTTAGCCTTAATCAGACGGTCGAAGAACTCTTTGAGAGTGTTGCGCGTATCTTTATTATCAAGCGTAACATAGGTGTTACCGCTATACCAATCATGAACCTTGTTAGTTTTGATAGCTCCAGAACGACCGCACAAATCGGAGAACGTGAACCATTCATCACGGTTTGCGTTAAGGAACGCAACAAGCAGGTCAAGAGCGTCCGCATGGGCATCGCTAATTTCAGTAGGCGCGGTACCAACCAAACCAGAAGTACCAACTGCCGCACGGTAAAGTGCATCGAAAGCCTCGTCCGAAAGCTCAACGCCCGTGGCAAGTACGCGCGTCTTGGTGGTGTTGTACTTGTCGGTGTGAGCCTGAGCCGCGAGACCGAGAGCCTTGTTGTAATTCTGAGCGTTAGACATTGCTAACTCCATTCTATCCCCGCTCGAGCGTGTAACTACCTGTTACTCTTACGCCCTCGCCTTTGGACAACTATTATTATGCGGTAAGCGCGCTAGTTTGGCAAGTATCAATTTGCCGCACACAATTCCTCCATAAGTCTCCTGGTCTAATCCTTTAGTGTAATACAAGTCAAGCGAAAAATCAAACCGTGAGAGCGTGAATACGCGAATACATAGAAAAAACAACTCTATCAAATTGTGATAACTAATTCATAATTTTTTGCCCTTGTAAGCCTACAGAATCGCCTACAAGGTGCCATTTAGCAAAATGCCTACGTGCCATAGATACGACCAAAGCGACAAATAAAAAGGCGCTTTATAAAGCACCTTAAAATGTTGGAAAAGAAAAGGGCGCTAAATGCGCCCTTATTTATAAATCCCAGTAGGCGCGATACATTTGCATCGGGAACGCCCACGCCGCAGCTAATAAATTAGCGTTAACCGCTGCGTTTGCATCCGTAAGCAGGAACCAGACGAACGTTGCGGCATAGACAACCCACGCAACGACCTCGACAACATCGTACCACTTTGCCATCGTGCTATCCTTGAACATCGCTAACTCCTTTGGGTTGGCTCCTTGCGTTACAACTATAGTATAACGGGACGTTGCATCGAGTGCAAGCATTTTTTTGAAAAAGTTTTTTTAAAAAAGTTCTTGACAAAACTGAATCGCGGCATTATAATTTTCTGCCCATAAATGGCCTTTTTGTGGGCTTCGCCCTTTTACATGGTCAACCAGAAGAGCAACTAAAACAGTTGCATCCGACCAAAAGCAACCAAAACAGTTGCGTGATTATGCGGCGCTTGGTCGTGGTTTCGGGATACCGCTAACGTTTTGGCGCTAGCCATAGGTCGCATACCATGAGACTAAAGAGCTGTAGCATTTGCGGCAAGTGCTTTAGCTAGTCTAGACAAATAAAGGCGTCACCGTTTAGTAACGCCTTTGCTTGTATCTATTTAGCTATGACTTCAATCTGTTCAAGAACTTTCTTGGTAACGTACTGATAATCTAACTTAGTTCGTTGCTTATCATCTAAATCGGCATAGCTGTATTCTTCTTCTGCTTCTTGTTCCATTATGTTCTCAATGTACATGCGTACAATCATACCTGCTTTTGTTATAACATCGGCAACAGTATAATCATCAGGTCGCGGCATTGAATAGAGTATTTCACGAACGGACTCGGTAATACTGTTAATATCATTATCGCATAGTACTACCGAATAATTAGAAGTAATATAAACCTCGATGCTATTGTTCATCTTTGAACCCTTCTCTTGGTTGCTTTCCTTACTGAAAAGTATAGCACTTTGACCGCATGAGTGCAACTAAAAAGTTTTGACTATTTGTGTTGACGTTAATGTTTGTATCTCTTGGATTATGTAACAACATTTAATCGTGCATAGCAATAAGGCGCTACACCTTTACAAGTGCAACGCCTTACTCTTTACCCTACTGGATTATAACGTTTATCTTGTCAAGTATTTCAAGTGTGAGAAACTTGTCATCCTCGGCATTGACGCACGTGCAGTCTACTTCTTTACCTACGAATACCTCATTTGCCAAACGATTGACAAGGTAAAACTCTAGCTCGCAATTAGCAACACCGTAAAGCTGACCCGCTGTATAGTTGCAATGCCCTAGCTGTTTGCTAACATAACGAATAACCTTATCGGCAATGGTGGTAAGGTCATTGTCTGGAATACTAAAGCGATAGCCGTTCTCAAGGTAAATAGTATGCACGAAACTCATAGTTCTAACCACTCTATTAGTCGGTTGGTTCCCTTAGCTCTAAGTATAACATAGTTTCTTTTACGTGGCAAGCAAGAGTTGCCGACAAACTAATAAAGTGGTTCACACACACGCAAGCACGACACTTGAATACGCTTACCATAAGCACGTAAATATTAAAGCTACTAGAAACTTTTTTAAATTGTTGTGCCTAATCGTTTACTCTTTTGGTATAATGTTTTTAACGAACAAAACAGTTCGCGTCCGCTTTCAAGTTTGGAGCCTAAAATGAAAAAGTCTACTGTTCGCCTGCTTGCCCGTTCTAACCGTCTCGTGTGCATCGCTCGCACGTCAACCAATGCGGGTCATGTTCTAGCCGTCTGTGCTGCTGCTCATGGGGACGTTTTGACGCTAAAGGCTAGCCGTGACGGCTCGACCGTCCGCGCCCTGTCAGTAGCGTTTGAGGGCCGTAGGCCTGTGTCTGATAGCACGGTTGCGGCCATCGCTGCCCGTTTGGTCAATCAGTTGGAGGGTTACGACCGCGACACCGTGGAGACGTTCGCCGACTCTCTCATCGGTGGGTGGGAGTTTGATTACAGCGCTTATGTTGGCGCTGCGCTCGACAGGCTCGCGGCGGCTAAACTGTTGACACGCTAACATGTTAGCCCCCCTATAGGGGGGGGGGCGTTCCGGGTTCGGCGCGGTCGAGCGCTCAGGTGCTACCCGCCCACGACAAATTACCGACCTAAGTGAAAAAATAAAATACCATAACACGGCACAAATTACCGACCTCAGTTATTTTTTGAAATACCAAATTATCGACCTCGATGAAATTTTCAATTTCCATAATACGGCATAAAGAGGATTTTTCAAATTCCATAAAACGAAACACATTCCTTCTTTATTTCTTCTATTGGCTTTCTTGACATTTCCGATTACGGCATTAAAAAATTTTCACGAAATTATTGAAAAGCACTGAATCTTTTGCTATAATATATACAAAACTAACTATAGCGCCGTTCCCAGTCGGCTTAGGAGCTATCCTAAATCAAAAAACCCCAATGAGGTGAATAACTGGGTCTTAAACGTTGCAGATTTATTCTGCCGTGAGAAGTATGGCTGTACTCTCACTTGCAGCAGAATATCTCTGTAGCCAAGCGGTCTTGCGTTGGTTTATTAGTTTACATGAGACGAACGGTATCTCTACCGTGCCGCATACAGAGGGGATAGGATACTCTTAGAAAAGTAGCACATCCAATAGGTTCCATGCAAGGGGAGAGTGAGCATGGGTAATAGTGCAGAATTTTCTATATGCTTTCATAGGTATAACTATACAGATTTTACTATAGCGATACGCATTACGCCAATAGATATACAAAAATGTTAGTATATTGACGCCCGTTGCCATAAGCAACGGTGCGGCAATCCAAAGCAGCACCATGATACATGTAATCATTTGCGGCCAAAATTTATAGGTGTAATGGTTTTATGGGCAAAAAACGGTAATCTTATTTGCTGCATACTTAAATATAATATACATAGAAAAAATATCTAAAATTTTTCTATAACGTACTTGCGCTCTATGCTGTTTTATGGTATAATATAAATGCAATAAAACCAATAGAGAAGGAGAAGTAAAGATATGGCACTTGATTACACATTGAAGACACAGGAAGAACGACTTAAATGTGTGCGGGAAACCATTGCGGCCACTTCTCAAGAGAATCTAGATGCAAATTACCTGCGCGTAATGACAGACTACCTGCTTTTTGCCGCAGACAGAAATCAAACTAAAAAAGAAAAGAAAAAAGAGCGCAGTATTATCACAAAGAATAGAGAAGCAACAGTAAACAAACGACAGATTTCTTTTGAGGAAATGGTTGAGAATATGGAAAATGGCGAGGATGGCATCTATGCACTCGTCAACAATGATAAGAATCAAATTCTAGATAATAAAGATAGTATCTCAGAAGAAGACCTAGAGAATATTCCTGGTATGCGGGAATTCGATTCAATTATCACATCGCTCAAACGGCAATTTCTTTCTGCTACTGGAAAGCAACGTTATTATCTGAAAAAACAAATTATCGAGACATATCAGCAGATGTACTTACTAAAACAGTCCGTCAAGGGCTGGCCTGCCAAATCAAAGGTTTCAGCACAGCTAAAGAACATGGCACATATGGACTTGTCTGAGAAAATTTATTTCGATTCACGTGGATACCCAGTGTCTAATGGAGTTATCTCATTGTTCAATCCAGTTCATATTTCATTCCTACTTACATACTATTCATCAATTAAACAGGAATGTTATACTGACCTCAATTGCGATATGCATTGGGAGCTTCTAGACTTTGAGAATTTAATTGAACAGACATTCAAATCTAAAGACCAGACAACCGCTATGTTATATGACCTTTTGGTCTGGAAGATTGACGGCAAATCAAATGACGAGATATGCGGCATGATGGAGAAGGAATATGGCGTTTCGCATACTGCGCAATATTTCTCAACGCTATGGCGTAAAAAGATTCCAAAGATGATTGCGGAACAGGCACAAAAGAACTATGTTATGTGGTATTACACAAATGTGGAATATGGGCAGTGGAAAAGGTGCGGCAAATGCGGAAAGACAAAATTGGCACATCCTTTATTCTTCTCAAAGAATAATTCCGCGAAAGACGGCTTCTATTCTACATGCCGTGAATGCCGCAAGTCTAAAAAGAAATAATACTTATCTACCCACTTCTTCCTTCTCTTGGTTGGAGTGGGTTTGTTGTATAGAAAGGAGATTTATGGCAGACGTACCTATGAAAACATGCGCGAAGTGCGGCAAGACCAAGAAGGAAACTGATTTCTATAAAATACCTAACACAGATGAAAGATGTGACCTTTGCAAGACTTGCTTGACAATGTATATTGATAATCGCCGTCCAGATACATTCAAATGGATTTTAAAGAAGATGGATGTGCCATATGTTGAGAAGAAATGGGTTGAGCTTGCAAACAAAAGCTACATGAAGAATCCAGCTACTTTTGGTCCAATGTCAGTTATCGGCACCTATCTTCGTACTATGAATATGGAGCAGTATAAGAATTTGAAATATGCTGACTCTGAGAAAATAAATAATGAGAAATTCCAGCAGGCTAAGAAAGAACAACAGAACATTAAAGGCACATCATACGATGAAGAATTTGAAAACAGACTTCTAGAGAGCCTTAAATCTGGTGAGATTTCACAAGCTGAATATAATACAATGAGTCGAAAAAGTGTCCTAGACCGTATTAATGAGAAGATGCGGCAAGGAGAGGAAGAGGTTGCGAGCAACCCTGACAGCGTGCTTGATAACAAAGAGCTTGAAGTTCCAGAGAATACAGTTGATTCAGATGAAATCAAAAAAAACGCTGACGTTATCAGTGCGGCTAAAAATGTTGAGCAGGAGTTTTTAGCAAAAAAAGCTGAAGAAGAAAAGAAAAAAAAGCAACCGAAAGAAGCAGAAGAGCCTGAGCCGCAAGTGCTTGACCTTATGCCTGACGTTGCTTCTTCTCTTGGCGTAAACCCAGTAGAGAATATTAGTAATGCGCCACTAGATATTACTGGTGAAATGCAAAATGACTTTATTCCAGATGTTGCGCGAATTGATGAAGCGCAAATTACAGAAAGTCTTACAGAAGACGATATTAAATATCTTTCTCTTAAATGGGGTCTTTTATATAAACCATCTGAATGGGTTAAGATGGAAGAGCTGTATAAAAAGTATGAAGCAGATTATGAATTATCTACAGACCGTGAACAGGTACTAAAGAATATCTGCAAGACAGACTTAAAGATGAATCAAGCCTTAGATGTAGGTGACATTAAGACCTTTAAAGACCTACAAGGAGCCAACGATATGCTGCGCAAATCGGGGAAGTTCACCGATTCTCAAAAGCAAGAAGAAAAAAAGAGAGACATTGACTCGATTGGTGAACTCGTTGCATTTGTAGAATCTAAAGGTGGGATTATCCCAAGAAAAGATGACCCAATCAATGTGCCGCAAGACAAGATTGATTTTATCATCAACGATATGAAGAACTATACTGACAATCTCGTAAAGAACGAGCTTGGCCTAGGTAATCTTATTGAGTCTTATATTAAGAAACTTGAAGAGAATAAGGCCAAGAGCGTAGACGAAATTATTGCAGAGGGTATCAAAACCGATGAAAATAACGCGGTTACTGATGAAGAAGCTGCGGACTTCCAACAATTCCAAATTGAAGAACGCGAGGAAGAAGCTAAGAGATTGGCAGAGCAGTATGGCGTTGAGTAATTTATTGAAAATTGCGGCCCATGATAAAAAAAGCGTTGCTGAAATTGACCCAAAAAAGATTGAGGATAATTTAGATAAATATCAACGTATTATTGCCTATTGGCGTATGTATCCAGATAAATTTGTAGATTATATGGCTTCACTCAATCCTAACAATAAGTTTCAATTCTATCCAACTCAGCGCATGATTCTCCGTATCAATATGCGGTACAGGACTGTCTATGAAGTATTTAGTCGAGGATTTTCCAAATCTTTTATGGCTGTTTTGTCTTTAATGGTCAAGGCAATTCTTTATCCAGGTTCTACACTAATTACAGTAGCAGATGCTAAAGGTCAGTCAGCAATGATTCTTCAATCAAAGATGCAGGAGATATGTAAGTTAATTCCCGGACTAGCAAGAGAAATTGTTTGGGATACACGAGGAACTTTGGCAAAGACAAGTCAATCGAAAGATGAAGTAACATACAGTTTCCGCAACGGAAGTACAATTAAGAACGTAAGCATGACTTCTGGTTCTCGTGGTTTTCGTGCTCAAGCTGTACTTACAGAAGAGGTAGCAACCATTACAGACCAGCAAAAGTACGAAGAAATCATTGCGCCGATGCTTGTTATTTCTAGAAAAGTCAATGGAAAAGTAGACCCAGATGAAACGTTGAATCAAAACGATATTTACGTTACAAGCGCAGGATTCAAAGGTACTTATGCTTACGACAAGCTAATCGATGCGCTGTGTCGTATGGTGTCAAGTAATGGATACGATTCTTTCATTCTAGGAGGCGATTGGAGAGTACCAGTAGTCGAAGGATTACAGCCAGCGAACTACATTCAAGCCCAAGAGACAGGCAACTCGATGGACGAGATTGGATTTGAACGTGAATACGGGTCCGTCTGGTCAGGAACTTTAGACGGTGCGTTCTTCGATATGAATAAGTTTGACAAACACAGGATTATTAATCTCGCCAAGAATGGATACGACAAGGGACAAAATAGAGACACATTCTACGTTATGGGCGTAGACGTAGGTCGCCTTAACTGCCCGACAGAAATTGTAATTATTGAATCTTCTCCTGCAAGAACAACAGGCGTCAATGATAAAAAGATAGTGAACATCTTCACCCTGTCTGAATCTCACTTTGAATATCAAGCCATTAGAATTAAGCAATTATTTAATGCGTTCAAGTGCGAAGCTATAGTTTTAGATGCGAACGGGTTAACTAACTAGCTCGTGTAAAACTTTTTTAAATGCGGGGAAGTCCACAGATGTGGATAATCCGCAGCCAATATCAAATCATAAAGACTTTTTTTGGAGGTCTATAAACATGAAAACAATGAAAATTATAAATGCTAAATATCCGCTGGCAATAGATTATTATATTACTGATACCGGCGATGTAATTTCTGGTAAATATAATAGAAAATTATCTACTGCATTAGACAAAGACGGATACGTTAAAGTCACGCTTGCTTCACCCGGTAAGACACGTCATCGTTATTCTGTTCATCGTCTTGTCATGGAAAATTTTTGTCCAAGAGAAGATATGTCGGAATTACAAGTAAATCATATAGATGGAAACAAACAAAATAATAACTTATCTAATCTTGAGTGGTGTACTTGTAAGCAAAATATTAAGCACGCTTGTGAAAATGGTTTGCGGCATGACCAATCTGGTACAAATAATAATGCTAGTAAATATTCAGAAGAAACAATTTTACAAGCGATTGAAATGTTAAAAAGTCATAAGTATACTGGCGCATATATTGATAATTATTTTGG
>OODU01002470.1_pt1 | contig 15782 bp, 13 predicted proteins | sample 1671171 | NCBI WGS metagenome assembly OODU01 (sample SAMN06348129, study PRJEB24527) | human gut metagenome | biome: human gut; feature: ankylosing spondylitis patient; material: feces | host: Homo sapiens | place: China | collected 2015-10
ACATTTTTTTCAGGTGCTTCAGAAGCTGTATTATTTACATCATTTTTCTTATTTACACCATCTAAGGACTTCATTGTTGGGAACAGCAGGACGTCGCGGATGGAGGCGGCGTCGGTGAGGAACATGACCAGTCGGTCGATGCCCATGCCCATGCCGCCCGTGGGAGGCATACCGTACTCGAGCGCGTTGATGAAGTCCTCGTCCATCATGCCCGCTTCCTCATCGCCTGCGGCGCGCAGAGCAACCTGACGCTCGAAGCGGCCCTTCTGGTCGATCGGGTCGTTCAGCTCGGAGAATGCGTTGCACAGCTCGCGGCCGTAAACGAAGCACTCGAAGCGCTCAGTCAGACGCGGGTCGGACGGCTTGCGCTTTGCCAGCGGAGAGATCTCGACCGGATAATCGGTGATAAAGGTCGGCTGCATGAGGTTTGCCTCGACGTACTCGTCGTAGCACAGTGCCATCAGGTCGCCCCAGCTCTCCTTGCCCTTTTCGATCTCGAGGCCCTTGGCCTTAACGGCCTCCAGTGCCTCTTCCGGCGACAGCGCCATAAAGTCGATGCCGGCGTACTCCTTGACAGCCTCAGCCATCGTCATGCGCTTCCAGCCCTTGGAGAAATCGATCTCCACGCCCTGATACATCACCTTGGTGCTGCCCAGAACCTTTTCGCAGACGTGGATTACCATGTCCTCGGTAATATCCATCATGCCGTGGTAATCGGTGTAAGCCTGATACAGCTCGATGGTGGTGAACTCCGGATTGTGCTTGGTGTCCATGCCCTCGTTGCGGAAAATACGGCCGATCTCGTATACGCGCTCCAGACCGCCTACGATCAGGCGCTTGAGGTGCAGCTCGGTCGCAATACGCAGATACATATCAATATCCAGCGCGTTGTGGTGGGTGATGAACGGACGAGCCGCCGCACCGCCCGGAATGGTGTTCAGACACGGGGTCTCAACCTCCATAAAACCGCGGGAATCCATAAAGTTGCGGATCTCGCGCACGATAGCGGAGCGCTTCTCAAAGGTATCGCGTACCTCCGGGTTGACGATCAGGTCAACATAGCGCTGACGGTAACGCATATCGGTGTCCTTCAGACCGTGCCACTTCTCCGGCAGCGGTGCAAGGTTTTTGGAGAGCAGCGTCAGTTCGGTTACGGAAACCGAAATCTCACCCTTCTGGGTACGGAATACCTCGCCCTCGATACCGATGATATCGCCGATATCGAACTTCTTGTAGCCCTTGTATACGTCCTCGCCTACGTTGTCGCGCTTGATGTAAAGCTGCAGACGGCCGTAGCGGTCGCGCATATCCGAGAAGGAAGCCTTGCCCATGATGCGCTTGGACATCATGCGGCCTGCCAGACGGACAGTCTTGCCTTCCAGCTCGTCAAAATGCTCGTGAATATCGGTGGTATAGTGATCGCGCTCAAAGCGCACCTGCTGGAACGGGTCCTTGCCCGCAGCCTGCAGCTCTGCCAGCTTTTCGCGGCGAATGCGCTTCAGCTCGTGCAGTTCCTCCGCGGTCTGCTCGTGCTGATCCTGCGCCTGATGCTGTTCTGCCATATCTTCCCCATCTTTCATAAAATTTTTGACGGCAGCGCCAAACAACTCGCCTTTGTCAAATTGTTTGGTGTTACCTGAAATAGTGACTTCGCTTTTCACTTGCGATAAAGGTAATTTACTTCTCGATCTTGAGAATCTCGTACTTTACGATGCCGATCGGTGCCTCGACCTCAACAACATCGCCGACCTTCTTGCCCAGCATAGCCTTGCCGAACGGAGACTCGTCAGAGATCTTGCCGTCCATCGGATCGGCCTCCTGAGAGCCGACGAAGTGGTACTCCTCTTCCTCGTCCTCCTCGAGATCCTTAACAATAAAGCGGCAGCCGGGAGAAACCTCGTCTGCAGCGTAGCTGTCGCCGGTTACAACGACTGCGTGCTTGATGATCTCCTCAAGCTCGGCAATGCGGGAATACAGCTTGCCCTGCTCGTTCTTGGCTTCATCGTACTCGGCGTTCTCGGACAGGTCGCCGAAGGAGCGTGCTTCCTTCAGCTGCTCTGCAACCTCATCCGCACGGGTAGTTTTCAGATATTCCAGTTCGTCCTTATATGCGTCCAGACTTTCCTGTGTCAGTTTAATTTCTTTTGCCATGTTTGCAAACCCTTCTTACTCAGTGTCATCGGCTTTCGAGCCGTACAGTACATTATATTATAAATTAAGCACCAATGCCATGTCAAGCGATTCGACCATTTTCTGTCCGATTTTCTGCCGGAGTGCTCGATTATCCCACAGTTTCCATCGCTTTTTGAAGCTGCGGGTCGGTTTCCGGCGTCAGAAAGAAAAAGTTCTGTGTCTGCTCATCGGTCAGCTTCACCTCAATGTCCGGCGCAATGCCGACATCTGCAAGGCTTTTGCCCTTGGGCGTAAAGTATTCCTCGACAGACAGATTGACCGCCGAGCCGTCGCTCAGCTGGTAGGTACGCTGAGCGCGTCCCTTGCCGGTGGTGTGCGTGCCGACGAGCGTTGCGCGGTCGTACTCCTGCAGGGCTGCCGCAAAGAATTCCGCCGCCGAAATACTCTGGTCATCAATGAGCACCGCGATCGGCAGGTCGATGCTGTCCGCATCCGAGGTATAAACGGTCTCCGAGCCGTTTTTCATGCGCAGCGTCATAATGGTGCCCTCGCCGAGCAGCGGGTCGAGTGCCTCGCTCATCTCCTTGACACGGCCGCCGCCGTTGTGGCGCACGTCAATGACAAGCGACTGTGCGCCGCTGTCGGTCAGCGACTGCAGCGCCGTCTTGAACTGATCGGCACAGCCGTCGTGGAAATTCTCGATGCGGATGTAGCCGATTTTATCATTCAGCATTTTGCCCCATGCCATCTTCTGCGTGACAACGGCACGCTGCATGGTCAGCTCCTTGGCGGAGCCGTCTGCCTTCTTGACCGTGACGGTCACATCGGTCCCCTCTTTGCCGGAAATCGCGCTGATAACCGCGCTCGAGCCGTCCTTTTCAGTCGTCAGATCTCCCGTACCGAGAATGTAATCGCCCTTTTCGATGCCGGCCTTCGCCGCAGGCGAATCATCGTACACGAGCGTAACGCGAATACTCGTCTCGGTGCTCGTCACCGAAACGCCGATGCCGCAGCCCTTGCCCTCACCGCTCATGCGGTAGGCTTCGTAGTTTTCCGCCGGAATATACGACGACCACTTGTCTCCCAGACCGGTAATGTAGCCTGCCGCAGCGTAATCCGCAACATTGTCCGCATCCAACTCACCAACGTATTTGTCCGACACCAGCCGGTCGATCTCGCGCAGCTTTTTTCCGACCTCGTTGGTGTTCCAGCCGGTGGAAATCAGGCAGATGACTGCCGTTATCGCGCCTGCCGCGGCACACATGGTCAGCGCCATCCGCAGAGAGACCTGTCTCTCCCGCAGTTTTTTCATGGTTTGTCCTCCTCCACGAGAAAAGGGAGAGCGTTACACTCTCCCCTTTTATATGATTGCGTCAGTTGAAGTAGCTCATCGGGTTCTGCGTCGAACCGTTTACATATACCTCAAAGTGCAGATGCGGACCGGTCGAGTTGCCGGTGGAGCCTACCAGACCGATGGTCTGACCGGCGGTTACCCTCTGGCCAACCGAAACATGGATGGCAGACTGATGGCCGTAAGCCGTCATGACGCCGCCGCCGTGATTGATAACGGTATAGTTGCCGTAGCCGGAAACCCAGCCTGCGGTAGTAACCGTGCCGGATGCGGCTGCTACGATCGGTGTGCCGGTCGGTGCCGGAATATCCTCGCCCTTGTGGAACTTGCGGGTACCGAAGATTGGATGTACACGCCAGCCATAGGCACTCGAATTATTGGTGTAACCCGGCAGCGGCCAGGTGAACGTGCCGCTGTAACGGGTCGCGCCGCTGCTGGTCGTGGTGGTCGTGCTCGAGGACGAACTGCCGCCCTTCTTCTTAGCAGCCGCTGCTGCTGCCGCAGCAGCTTCCTTGCGGGACTGCTCTGCGATCTGGTCACTTACGGTGTCCATCTCGCTGGTGATGCGCTCGTACTCAGCCTTCTGCTCCTTCTGGTACGCCTGCAGGCTCTGCTGCAGTGCCTTCTGCTGCTCCTCGCTGGATTTCAGCTCCTCAGCCTTATACTTCAGGTTTTCCTGATACTGTACCTGCTCGTCCTGGGTGGCCTGCAGGTCATCGCGCTTCTGCTGAATATCCTCCTTGGCAGCGGTGTACTCCGCTACGATCTTCTTATTATCGTCCATGATCGCAGAAACAATCTCCAGACGGCTGAGAAGATCAGAGAAGTTGGACGCGTTCAGCAGAACCTCCAGATAGCTGGTCTCACCCTGCTCATACGTCGTGCGGACAGTCTCAGAAAAACGCTCCTTCTTGCTGTCCAACGCCTTGATCGCAGCATCCAGCTCGGTCGTCTTGACATCGATCTGGTCCTGCAGGCGGTCGATATACGCAGTTACCGTCGTAATTTCTTCCTTGGTGAGCTTGATCTCTTTCTGCAGGGCGGCACGGGTCTTTGCAACCTCATCCACCTTGCCTGCCAGACTATCCAGCTCTGCCTTGACCGATGCCTTCTGATCCTCCAGATCGGACAGCTTGCTTTTCAGTTCCTTACTGCTCACCGCACCGGCATAAACCAGACCGGAGGCGATCATCGAGAACACCATCGCTGCAACCAGGATGCCCGCAATAATGCAGGAGATCAGGCGCACGGTTTTCTTTTTCATCATATTGAAACATTCGCTCCTTTATGCAGTTGTTATACATCCATAAACTTGCGGATACTCGTTACCGAACCGCCGATGCCGAACAACGCGCCTGCACCGCAGTACACGCCGAGCACCCACCAGCGCAGCACATCGAACGAGAGCAGATGGAACGAGGACAGCGAAACCGTACCTGCCACGTTGTACAGCTCGGTGTACAGACCCCATTCCGCGAGGAAGGCCAGTCCGCCGGCAACCAGACCGAGCACCATGCCTTCGATGACAAACGGCCAGCGGATAAACCAGTTGGTCGCACCGACCATCTTCTGGATGGAGATCTCCTCACGGCGGGCAAACATGGCCAGCTTTACCGTATTGGAGATGATGAAGATCGAGATAACAGCCAGACCGACGATCATAGCTGCCGCGATCATGTTGAACACGCGCTGAATCTGAATCAGCTTGCGGATAACATCCTCATCCGCACGCACGCTTGCAACGCCGTCAACCGCTTCGATTTCCTTGATCGTTGCGTCCGCCTGCATGGAATCACTCAGGGTGAACACATAGCTGTTGCGCAGCGGATTGTTGTCCGCGTTGTAATCCTCGAGGATGTCTGCGTCGTCGCCCAGCTCCTTGCGGTACTGTTCAAGTGCGACATCGCGGTCCTCGAAGGCGATCGACGCAATGTTGTCGATCTTCTCGAACTGCGTCTGCAGCGTTTTCGCCTCACGCGTGGTGAGCGAATCGTCGATCCAGACTACGATCTGGTTGGACTGCTGCAGTCTCGTAATGTTATTCGTAATGTTGTAGGCCACCAGCGTAACCGTACCTGTCAGCAGCAGGCTTACGACCATGATCACCACGGCCGCCACGGACATGAAGCCGTGCTTGAAAATGTTGCGCAGGCCTTCCTTCCAATAGTAAGCGATTGATCTCATATCTGATAATACCCACCTGTCTGATCACTGATGACTTCACCGTTGTCGATCACAACAACGCGCTTTTCAAATTCGTCTACCAGACCCTTTTCGTGCGTTACGATCAGCACGGTCGTACCAAGCTCATTGATCTTTTCAAACAGGGTCATCAGCTCCAGCGAACGCGCAGGATCGAGGTTGCCGGTCGGCTCGTCCGCGATGATGAGGCGCGGGTTGTTGACCAGCGCACGCGCGATTGCGACACGCTGCTGCTCACCGCCGGAAAGATTCATCGGCTTTTCGTGCGCCTTGTCGGCCAGGCCGACCAGATCGAGCACATACGGCACGCGCTGCTTGATGGCCTTGCCCTTGGCGCCAATGGCGCGCATGGCAAATGCGACGTTCTCGTAAACGGTTTTGGTGTTGATCAGGCGGAAATCCTGATAGACAACGCCCAATGTACGGCGCAGATACGGAATCTGCCGCTTTTTCATTCTGCCGATATCGTAGTTGTTGACGATAACGCGGCCTTCGCTCGGCCGAACCTCACCGGTCAGCAGCTTGATGATCGTGGTTTTACCCGAGCCGGACGCACCGACCAGAAAGACAAATTCTCCCTCGTCTACACGCAGACTCGCCTTGTTCACCGCCCGGGTCCCGTTTTCGTAAACCACGGTGGCTTCACTCATTCGTATCACAGGCAATCCTCCTCGGTGCCAACGCAGAAGGCGTGCGAATGCCCCGGATTGGGCATTTTCGCCTTCCAGCAAACAAAAAAGACAAAGGTGTAAACATATACACCTTTGTCTATTATAACAGATATCATGTTTATGCGCAAGCCGACAAACTGTGGCATTATTGCACAATTTACGTTTTTTCTGTGTAGATTTTATGAACAGACAGCGATTATCTGGTACCTTCTTCGCGGCTTGCAAGGTATTTTCGAACCATGAGCGCTACCTTAAATACGATCGCGTGATCGAACTCACGCAGGTCCAGACCGGTCAGCTTTTTGATCTTCTCAAGGCGGTACACCAGCGTATTGCGGTGTACAAACAGCTTACGCGAGGTCTCGGATACGTTCAGGTTGTTCTCAAAGAACTTCTGAATCGTGAACAGCGTCTCCTGATCGAGCGAGTCGATCGAACCCTTGCGGAATACCTCGGACAGGAACATCTCGCACAGCGTGATCGGCAGCTGATAGATCAGACGGCCAATGCCCAGATTCTCGAAGCTGATGATGTTCTTCTCGGTGTCAAATACCGCACCGACCTCGATTGCGGTCGTAGCCTCCTTGAAAGACTTTGCGATATCCTTCATCTGGGAGGATACCGAGCCGATGCCGATCAGGCACTTGACCGACAGCTCGCTGAGCAGCGTCTCCTCGATAGAGTCTGCCAGCTTGATCAGATCCTTGATCTCACTGCCTGCCTTGACCTCCTTGACTACAACGATGTCCGTCTCGGAGATATGCAGCACGAAATCCTTCTGCTTGTCCGGGAACATGCCGTTTACCACGTCGATCGCGGCAACATCAGCCGGCGCCTGCTGGCGCACGAGGAATACCACGCGCGGCACATCGTTGCCGAAGTGCAGCTCGCGGGACTTGATATAAATATCGCCCGGCAGGATATTATCCAGAATGATATTCTTTACGAAGGTAGCCTTGTCGTGCTTTTCGTCATACAGCGTCTTGATATTGTTGATCGAAACCGCAACCAGCGAACAGATACTGCGCGCCAGTTCGTCCTCGCCCTGTACGAATACAGCGTATTCCAGACGCGACGCACGGTCGCCCGTTGTATGATAAGTATAACCGCCGAAACGAACGATCTCGCCGGCGAAGCCCAGCTCAGTGATTGCTTCCTCCCGCATTTCACCGATACGAGGCAGATCGGTACATGCTACGACCGCACCGCTTGCGTCAACAATGCCGATCGTACGATCCACCGTATCCTTCATCTGCAAAACAATCGACTGGAACAATCTCGAAGCCATTTCCATCACCTTTCCCGTCTTTTTCACGCGCCCCGGCGCTTTACTCCGCATCCGTTCGCCGAAACGCTTACTCTTTATGGTGTTCTCACCGTTAATGGTGATTCTGCCTATGACATTCTTCACAAGAACGCCAAAAGTTCCCTATACATTTTAAGTCATTATATCACATGTCCGCGCATTTTTGTACAAAAAATTCAAAAAAATTTGTAGATTTTTTAAGTTTTTCAGGTTTGCGAGGTAAGTTTTTCCAATTCCTCCTGTGTCAGTTCCCGAAATTCGCCGGGCGCGAGTGTTTTATCCAGCCAGAGACCACCCAGCCGCAGGCGTTTGAGCGCCGTTACCGTACCGCCGACTGCCGCGATCATGCGCTTGACCTGATGGTATTTGCCCTCTTTGAGCGTCACACGCACGCGCAGCTCCGGCTCGGTCTCGAGGATTTCCAGCTTTGCCGGCTTGCATTCCGTGCCGTCCCGCAGGGTCATGCCCTGTTCAAAACGCAAGACTGCATCCGCTGCCAGCGCGCCGTCCACGACCGCCTCGTACTCCTTTTCGACATGGCGGTTCGGACTCATCAGCGCATGGCTGAGTGCGCCGTCGTCCGTGATGAGCAGCAGTCCCTCGGTGTCCTTGTCCAGCCTTCCCACCGCAAACAGGCCGCGCCGCAGCTCAGCCGGAAACAGCTCGAGCACGGTATCGTGGCGCTCATCGCGGCTTGCCGTGATAACGCCCATCGGCTTGTTGAGCATGTAGTACCGCTGTGCGCGGTAGCGCTGCACGGTGCCATCCACCGCCGTCTGCGACCGGTCGGGATCGACCTTAAACGCCGGATCCTTCTGCACGGTGCCGTCCACCGAGACGCGTCCCGCACGAATGAGTGCCTGCACTTCCTTGCGGCTGCCGCAGTTCAGGTGGGACAGCAATTTGTCCAATCGCATCTGTGGCATTTTGTCCCCTCCGCCAATACATTTCTTTTATAAGGATAACACTTTTTCGCAAATTGCACAATAGCTAAATGCAAAAAAAGTGCAATCCCCCGAAAGTTACCAATAGATACCATAAACCTATGATAACTTTTTCGTTGAATTGCACAGTTATGCAATTTCCGAAAGTCATTGTCAACCACTGTCAGGTCTGCGGCATATCCAGCAGGCCATGCACAAATCCATCCGTCTGTGCGGATGTGATATCCGCTGCGATCAGGCGGTTTCTGCGTACCAAAAGGTTGGCGGTCACGCCCTGCTCTCCGGTAGGATAGGCGGTCAGCGCGTAGGTGTACAGCGTAGCGCGCTTGCCCTGATACGGCGTAAGATCCAGTCCCTGCGCCTGCTGGATAGCGTTATACTGCTCATATACCTCGTCGAAGGTATCGGGTATCTGCACCTCCTGTGTGCCGACCGGTTCACTCTCCACCGACCAGCCGCATGCGGTCAGCAGCGCTACTCTGTCCTCGTTGGTTTTCAGCTTTGCACTGAGCGCTGCACCTTCAGCACTGACCGCAGTATCCGCCTCTTCCGTTTTCGGCAGCAGCGCTGCCACGCCGACCAGCACCAGCCCAACCGCCAGCACGCCCACTACGATTTTCCTCACCGACACCTTTGCCGCAAAAACGATCATGGCATTGTCCCTCCTGCTTTTGCTTCATTCTATGCGTGCAGAAGGCAAAAAAGAACGCCTCCGAGTATTTCTCGGAAGCGCAGCTTGTATCAGTCCAGATTTTTCTTCTTCAGCATCCACCATGCAAAGAAGCAGCCGACCACTGTAATGGCCAGCGGCATCCACCAGACCCAGTCGCCCGGTATCTGTCCTTCGCCGATATTCATACCGAAGAAACCGAACACAATATTCGGAATCGTCATGATGATGGTCAGGATGGTCAAAACCTTCATGATGATATTCAGATTGTTGGAAACGACAGAAGCATAAGCATCCATCGTGCCCGCCATGATGTTGGAATAGATATTCGCCATCTCGATGGCCTGACGGACCTCGATCAGCGCGTCCTCCAGAATGTCGCGGTCGTCCTCATACAGCTTGAGCACGCGGCCGCGCAGCACTTTCTCCATCGTAACCTCGTTGCCCTTGAGGGACGAGGAGAAGTAAACCAGCGATTTACTCAGGCCGAGCAGCTGGATGAGCTCCTCATTTTTGAGGGAGTCGTACAGTCGCTTCTCGATGCGGGTAAAGTCGCGCTCGATCATACGCAGGTTTTTCAGGAACCGGCCCGCGATGCGGAGCAGAATCTGGAACACAAAGCGCGTCTTGAGCGAGGTATGCACGCCCTTTACCGCACCTTCCGCGATGGAGCGCAGGATGATGCTGTCCTCCAGACAAACCGTGATGACCGCATTCTGTGCCACAACAATGCCCATAGGAATGGTGGTGAACATCTGTCCGCCGTCCTCGACCGAACTTTTCTCCACCATCGGGATATCGACGATCATAAGGAGCTGCTCGTCCTCGGTATCGACACGCGAGCTTTCCTCCGGGTCGAGCGCCGCGCGAACAAACTCTTCCTCAACCTGAGCCGCCTGCGCGATCTGCTCCAGCTCGTCCGAGCTGGGATGCACCATGTTGACCCAGCAGCCCTCGGTGAACTCGCTCACTTCTGTGATGCGGCCGTCCACCGTTTTGAAAAATTCAACCATATTATACCGCCTTTCAGCAGCGGCACTCCTCGAAAATGCCACCGCGAGTAATATTCATCTGTCTACTTCCAGGGTCCGTACTCACGGTGATCACTCTCCTTTAATATGGATTTCATTTAAGGCAATACCGCATAATTGAACAAGAGCGATTTGCGAATAAATTTTGCGTACTGATGAGGCGCGGTTTCGCAGCAATACTTGCCGTATTGCAAGAAATCGCAACAAAATCAGAATACAAAATTTCCGCAAAGCGCCGCTGCTTTAATTGTGCGGTGTTGCCTTAAAATTAACCTTCCCATACCTGACAAAACAGCCCTGTTACGGGCTGTTTTGAATAGCTATCAGTTAGATTATCGGTTGTCCTTATCGAAGATGCGCATCAGAACATCAAATGCAGCATCGTCAGAGCCAACATCGGACGACGGCTTGGAAGCGGTTGCGCGAGCCGGCTTCTTGTCAGCCGCTGCGGTAGCAGCCTCGGTGAACAGGCCGGTAGAGCCGGAATCCTTGTCCTTATTGCCGTCCATGCTCATCTTTGCGGAGTTCGGAACATTGTCGAAACCGGTTGCGATTACAACAACGCGGATCTCGTCGTCCATGTTCTCGTCGATGAATGCACCGAAGATGATGTGTGCATCCGGATGAGCCGCCTGCTGAACCATGGTAGCTGCGGTCTCAACTTCATCGAGGCCGATATCGTCAGAGCCGATAACGGAAACGATAACGCCGTGAGCCATGTCGATGGAGGTCTCGAGCAGCGGGCTGGAAATTGCCTCGCGTGCAGCCTCTGCAGCCTTGTCCTTGCCTGCAGCGGAGCCGGTGCCGATGTGAGCGAAGCCTGCGTCCTTCATGACGGAGGTAACGTCCGCGAAGTCCAGGTTGATGAAGCCCGGAACGGTGATCAGCTCGGAAATGTTCTTAACTGCCTGACGCAGAACGCCGTCAGCGATCTCGAATGCGTTCTTGAAGGTGATCTTCTGCTCGGATACATACTTCAGACGCTCGTTCGGGATGATAACGAGGGAGTCTACGTTCTTGTTCAGCTCTTCGATGCCGCTCAGCGCCTGCTCGAGACGCTTCTTGCCCTCGAATGCGAACGGACGGGTAACAACGCCGACCGTCAGGATGCCCAGCTCACGAGCGATCTGTGCAACAACCGGAGCTGCGCCGGTGCCGGTGCCGCCGCCCATGCCGGCGGTGATAAATACCATATTGGTGTTAGCGAGAGCCGCTGCGATCTGATCCTTGCTCTCCTCAGCAGCCTTGCGGCCGATCTCCGGATTTGCGCCTGCGCCCTGACCCTTGGTCAGCTTCTCGCCAATCTGGATCTTCGTGGTGGCCTGCGAATAATTCAGAGCCTGCATATCCGTGTTGATGGAAACGAACTCAACACCCTGTACACCGTTCTCGACCATGCGGTTTACAGCGTTGCCGCCGCCGCCGCCGACACCGATGACCTTAATGTTTACTACGTTATCCAAGCCCTGTTCAAACTCAAAACCCATTGTCGTTGTCCTCCGTTTTATGATAAAGAATCGTTCTTTGATTATCAATTACCGCGTTTGAGGGCACTTCGCCCCTATTGTTTTAATTTTACCTCGATTTATTCTATTTTGCAACAGGAATTAGCGAATTCCTCAAAAAAAACTTAATCTTTTCCGTGTCTTTCCCGCAAACCGGCGGGCGATACGGAAAAAGGCTGTATTTTTTCGCGTTTTTTCCTGTGTTTTCGGTTATTTTCGCCAGTAGAAGCAGAAAAAACTCAGCCTTCGCCATCGTAGCTGTCGTCATAATAGCTGTCATCGTCATACGATTCGTCGTACGAATCATCGCAGCTGCTGTCATCGTAGGATTCGTCATAGGACGAATCGTCCGAGTAATCCGAATCATCGGAATAATCCGAGTTATCCGAGCTGTCCGAGCTATCGCTGCTCGAATCGGTCGAGTCATCGCCGTTCGTATTGTCGGTCGTACCGACTTCACCGTCCGGATTGGTGTACGCCGGCGAGGTCACCGGATTGTCACCTGCCTGATCGGTACCGGAGCGTGCTACATCCTCCGCCGTCTCCGGCACAAAGTGCAGACGGTTCTGCGCATCCCAGTACAGCCGCCCGATATCCGATGCCGAAAGGCGATCGCTGATAACGGTCTGTGCAAACCGAAGACGGTACGTCAGATCGTCCAGTGAGCCTGCGCGGATGTCGAACCGCTTGTCATAGCCGATGCGCACATCGGTCAGGTCGTTCAGATTGAGGAAGCTCATCTTTTCGAGCAGCCCGGCGGCATCCATGTTCTCCAGCACGTTCAGCATGGCGTCAACGTGTGCATCCGTGCCGGTATCAAGGAAATCCCCAATCTGCGCATTCAGCGTAACGCCGAGCACGGTCGGCAGACCGCCGTCCGCGGCGTTGTTCTCGAGCACCTTGCCGCCCGCACTGATATAAGTGAACGTGTTATCCTCATTCCTCACGGCAGCCGCCGCTGTGCACTCGGTGACAGTCAGCACCAGTCCATCCGGCAGCTTGCGGCGCAGCTGTGCGCTTTCCAGATACGGGAAGCTGTGCATCAGGTCGGACAATACGCGGTTTTTGTTCCATAGATAGAGATTATCGCCCTTTTGAACATCCATACCGGCGATCAGCTCCTCCGAGCCGTACTGCTCGGCACCTTCCACCGAAATGGTCTTAACCCTGAAGAACACGGTCATCGCCACCACGGCAGCCGCCAGCACAATGCCGGTCAGCAGCACGCGTCCCAGCACACGAAAGATTTTCCTGCCGCGGCGCTGCTGCTCCATCTGGTCGGGCGTGTGCTTTTTTCGCCTTCTGCGTCTCATCACAGCACCCCTTCTTTGTTACTTCTTGCCATGGTTTTCGATTGCCCAGAGGATCTCCTGATAGATCTTCTCGCTTGCATCGTGCGCCGCCAGCTTTGTCGCGTCATGCCCCATCCGGTGCAGACGGTCGCGGTCGCTCAGCAGATCCTGAATCTCGTCGTACAGCACCTGCGGATTGGCGTCCTTCTCGAGCAGAACACGGCAGCCGCCCTCCTTTTCGAGGGCGCGCGCGTTCTTCTCCTGGTGATTCTCCGCCACATACGGAGACGGCACCAGCAGTGCCGGACGGCCGAGCATGCACAGCTCACCGAGGGTAGCTGCACCTGCGCGGCACACGATCTGCTTCTCAATTACCTGCAGAGCCAGGATATTTCCTTTGGTCAGGTTTCCTCTGAGCTGCCTACTTTAAATGACGTATTTCTGGAAATCACAGGGAAACAGCTGCGAGATTAAGGAGGACTACCATGCTGCATTTGATCAAATATAACCTTCTGGTAAAGCTGAAAAACTTTGCAACCACTTTCTGGCCTCTTATTTTTCCAATTCTTCTTGGAACTATGTTCTATTTTGCTTTTGGAAATATTGATGATGCTGATTTCGAGACTGTACAGGTTGGAATTGTAAAAGAGGACGGCGCTGACACATTGTTTCTTATGTTTCTGGATCAAATTGAAAACAACGGAAATCATCTGATTGCTGCTCAGGAATTATCTGAATCTGCTGCACTTACCAAACTGGAAAATGAAGAAATTTCCGGTATTTATCAGGTGGGAAGCTCCCCTTCCCTTACAGTAGCTTCCAACGGAATCCCCCAGAGCATCCTTCAGTCCATTTTGTCCGGCTACGAAACCGGAAAAAGTACCATCCGCAATATAGTTCGCACACATCCATCCGGTCTGTGGGACGGAATCCAGCAGATGTTAAATCAGCAGGAAACACTTACTGAAGTTTCACTTGGCGGACAGACTATTAACGGAAGTGCACAGTTTTTCTATGCATTGATTGCAATGACCTGCCTCTATGGCTGTTTTATCGGATTTGGCTCTGCCATAACTCTTCAGGCCAATCTTACAGCACTTGCCGCACGACGCTGCGTCACTCCAACGCATAAACTGAAGCTGATTCTTTCAGAGCAGATTGCTTCTTTTTTGCTTGGCTATTTCGATGTAATCGTGTTGCTGATCTATCTTCGCTATATTTTAAAGCTGGATTTTCAGGGAAAAATCGGGCCCATGCTGCTTATTTCTTTTTTCGGATCCCTGATCGGGGTTTCTATTGGAATTTTTGTAGGTAGTCTTGGAAAAATGAAAGAAGGGGGAAAGATTGGTATTATTCTTGGTTTTTCCATGGTCTGCAGCTTTTTATCAGGACTTATGAACAATACCATGAAGGATCTGGTAGAAAAAAATATGCCTGTTATTAACCGGATCAACCCGGCAGCACTTATTTCTGATGCTTTTTACTGCATCAATGTATATGACGATATGAGCCGCTATTACCGCAACCTGTTCACTCTTGCAGTGATGAGCATAACATTAGTGACTGCTTCATTTTTACTGATCCGGAGGGAAAGCTATGATAGTATTTAAATGTTACATGAAAATTTTAAAACAGAATGTGACGCTGGTCATTATATATCTTGGTATTTTCTTTTCTGTGGCTCTTGTCATGCAGATGGCCGCTGGAAAAAGTGAAGACAGCCTTTATGCAAATACCAGCATTGATATTGGAGTGGTAAAGGAAGATCAAAGCGTTCTGGCTCAGGGATTTGTGGATTATCTTAACACGATTCACAATGTAATTCCTATGAAAAATAATCCGGAAGTACTTCAGGAAAATCTCTTTTACCGTAATGTGGAATATATTGTGCAGATTCCAGCTGACTTTTACGAGGCTTGCATTCAAGGAAATCAGCCACTGAAGGTCACCAAGGTTCCAGGATCCTACAGCTCCTATTATGTTGACCAGCAGATCAGCAGTTATATCAGTACCATCCGGACTTATGTTGCTGCCGGTTTTTCCCAGGAGGAAGCCGTTCAGGCAGTAAAAACCGAAGTTCATAAACCGGTCACCAAGATTTCCTCTGATTCTGCAAGCAGTGATCTGGTTCCTTACACTTATTATTTTCGTTATATTCCTTATCTTTTTCTGGGAGCTCTTTGCTATACCATGGGATATATTCTTATGGCTTTCAAAAAGGGAGATATTCAGAAACGGATGGAAGCTTCCGCTATTTCAGTGAGACGTCAGTCCCTGGAGGGATTGCTGGCAATGGGGGTAATTGGTGCTTTCTTGTGGCTTCTTGGTATCCTGGGGGTAGTGCTGATGTATGGAAATACCTTTTGGGATTCTGAACTTCGTGGCTATTATATTGCAAATACATTGCTTATGTTAGTAGTTTCACTGTCACTCTCCTACCTGATTGGAATGTTTATTCCCAACAGCAATATTTTAAGCGGCGTAGCCAATATTGTTTCTCTTTCCATGTGCTTCCTCTGTGGCGTCTTCGTCCCTATGGATGTGATGGACAAATCGGTTCTGAAAGTCGCCCAGTTTCTGCCAGTATACTGGTATGAACAGGTAAATGAAATTCTAAGCCGGCATCATTCCCTGACACCGGAGCTTCTTGGAAAGGTGCAGATCAGTATGGGAATTG
>OODU01002477.1_pt1 | contig 15746 bp, 15 predicted proteins | sample 1671171 | NCBI WGS metagenome assembly OODU01 (sample SAMN06348129, study PRJEB24527) | human gut metagenome | biome: human gut; feature: ankylosing spondylitis patient; material: feces | host: Homo sapiens | place: China | collected 2015-10
TTTTTTTTTTTTAATGATACGGCGACCACCGAGATCTACACTCTTTCCCTACACGACGCTCTTCCGATCTGATGAGTGAACGGTATCCATTTCAGCAAAATGGTCAAGTTCAAGGGCTTGAAAATCAGAAAACATACGTCTGATAAAAACGGATCTGTCTTTGATCTGGGTCTTGTGTACTTTGCGGGGGTTAAATTTTACCTGACGTTTCAGATCGATGTTTCTTGCGGACAGGATTCCTTTATCAAGGTAAGAATATAGAGTTCTCACGGACATATCGAGTTCTGGATGATTCGTTATAATCTGATATGGAGACTGGCCCTGAAAAATCAGGGGCGTGATGACCATATCTTTCTGATGCAGTTCGTGTCTGGTCATGTTTATACCGGCCCTGGACTGTGAAAGACATTCTTTGTATTTGCGATCTTCGAGAGTAAGATGTTTTTGATTACCGGGAATATATTTGCTCATGCTAGTTCTCCTTCTACTGCTGTCAGAAGGCCAACATGAGCATACCATTTATGATATGAAAGATTAAACTCCACTTGTGCAGAAGAGAATTCCACTGTATAAATGGATGGTAGAATTAAACTTTGCAATTTTCATCATAAAGGAAAGCAGGACAGCTGCTTTACATTATTCAGACCGTGTGATATACTATATAAAATTCGACAATTGTCACGGATATCTGATGACAGGCGTTTGTCAGGAGTTTTGTATACAGAGAATACAGACTGCGCGTTGGCGGGATATTGCCGATGCGCAGTCTTTTTTAGTGATGCAGTTGAGGAGAGAAACAGGTATATGGGGATAGCTCGGAAGAAGAAGAAGAAAACATTGAAGGCAAAAATGCTTGGCATATTGACGATGTGTGCGATGACAAGCCTTCTGGCTGCGGTAATTGTATCCTATATGGAACTGAGAATGATACAGAATGACAGTATAGAGGATAATATGAAGATGTATCTGGATCAGATCACGCGGAATACTGACGGCGCCTATTATGATATGCTCAGTATTATGAACTACATGGGTCCGGGAGGGCTGGTCGGAAATGTGACGGACAGTTATCTCGGTGCAACGGATAATTTTGACAGGTTTATTGAACAGCGGACACTTAGGGAAGAGATGGCAGGACTTGGTTATGTCAACACAAAACTGGTAGGTGTCATGTATTATGACCGGGAGGAGAAGAAGGAACTTATCAGCGGCATGAATGTCAGGGCGCTGGACGGAAGCCATGCTTCACTGCCCGAGGTTGTGGAGTGCGCGGGAAATGTCATACAGGCGGCCCATTCGTCTATTCTTGGGAGTGGCGAAGAACCGGTCTTTTCCGTCATGAGAGAGGTGGTCTTCGGAAACGGGAAAAGGCTGGATGTTTATGCGGAGATCGAGGCGGACATGAAAACTCCTGAAGAAATAAATAAGGCAGGACGGCCCTACACTTATATCCAGACGGATGAGAGAAGAATCACGCGGTACAGTACAAATCCTGTCATTATACAGGGACAGAAACTCTTCTCCACAACACTCTCAAAGGGAGATTACCAGGTTGAGACAAGAGAGGGATATAAGATCATGGCATACCGGAGCCAGATGGGATACATTAATGCAGTGGCGCTGCCGGACAACATGTATCAGAATGAGATCAACCATTGGAGAATGAGGATGACGCTCATCATAGTTGCATCGTTTCTGATCTTCGCCCTGTCTGTTTTTTATCTTTATCGGATAATCTGCCGGCCGTTGAATCAATTTCGAAGGCAAATGGTACAGATTGGAAACGGCGCTCTTCAGGCGGTGCATGAAGAGTCGGATATCGCGGAGTTTGACAGCCTGATGAGGGAAGTAGAACAGATGAAGTGTCAGATCGAGAATCTCATCAGCAATATGGTAGAAAAGGAAAAGAGTATACAGAAGACGGAGTATGAGAAACTTATCTATCAGATCAATCCACATTTCCTTCTCAATACGTTGAACTCGGTCCAGTGGATGGCACAGATGAGCTGCCAGAGAGATATCAGCGAGTTTGTGCAGAGATTAAAGAAGCTTCTTTCGTATAATCTGGGCAAAGAAGGCAGTCAGACGACGCTGCGGATGGAGTTGGAGATCGTAAAGGAATATATTGCCCTTCAGCAGATGAGGTATGACTTTGTTATCGAGATGCATATCGAAGATGGTGACTATCTCGACCAGCCGACGGTCCGCATGCTTTTTCAGCCGCTTGTAGAAAACGCGATCCGTTATGGACTTGGGGACGATGAGAAGATCAGTATCCAGGTGTTTGAAGATGTGGCGAGACATCTTGCTGTCGTGACTATCTCTGACAGTGGAAAGGGACTGACTCAGGAGGAAATCGATGAGATCAACCAGCCATTTGATTATGACTGGGAATACCGGAAGAATGAGAACAGAGGCATCGGGCTTCGCTACGTCAAGGCTATGCTGGAATCATTTTATGATGGACAGACAAGTCTGTTTGTAAACAGCAGAAAAGGAATCGGGACAAGGATTACAATCCTCCTCCCGATCCGGGATCTGACAGAACAAAAGGGGAAGGACACAGAGGTTACATTGGAAGAAGATAAGGTGGGACAAGCAGATGAACGTATTGATCGTTGATGATGATAAACTTGCCAGAAAAGGCCTGATCGCTATTATGGACTGGGAAAAGTATGGATTCAAGGTGGCGGGAGATGTACAGAACGGAAGAAAGGCTCTGGAATTTCTCCGTACTCATCCGGTGGACATCGTGTTTACGGATATTGATATGCCGGAGATCGATGGACTGGAACTGATGCAGATGTGTAAAGAAGAATTCCCGGATATTAAGTTTGTAATTTTTTCTGTGTATGAAAATTTCAGTTATGCACAGACTGCGATTCGTATGGGGGCGTTGGACTATATCTCGAAGATCAGTTTTTCCCCGGAAGAGTGTGAACAGATACTGGAGCGGGTCAGCGCAAAGTACAGGCAGACAAGCAGAGACGGGCAGGCAGACGGGGAAGACCGGGAAAAACTCAGGGAACTGAGCAGAAGATGGATGTACACCGGATGGATCTTCAATGAGAAAGAATTTGAAGATCTCTGCCGGGAGACTAAGGAAATCAGTCTGAGGAGTGCTGAGAGGATTTTTGTAAAGAGCTTTCACGATATTCAGATCCTGTCAGGCGGGGAAGGAGAGTTCCCGTCGCTGGATACGGTTGAGGAGATGCTGGACTGGGTTCGCCGCTGGCGGGAAAACATCTATGAAGTATGCCGCAGTACGCCGCAGAAAAATGATATCTGTGCGTTTGCTGCTGTCATCCTGTATGTGGATGAGCACATCGGGGAGGAGCTGCGCTCTGAAGACGCGGCTGAACAGATCGGGATGAGCAGGAGTTATTTCAGCACAAGATTTAAAGAAATGACAGGAGAAACATTCCATCAGTATGTGATACACAGGAAAATGAAAGCCGCGGCTGAGCGGATAGAGGAGGGCGGGAAGAGCATTACCCAGATCGCCACCGAACTTGGATATGACAATTTCCACTATTTTGCAAGAGTATTTGCAAGGGAGCATGGGTGTAACCCTTCCGAATATCGAAAAGAGAGAAAAAATGTCTGATTTTCATCGGACATTTTTTTTGTGATAAAAAAACATTTGGTAAATCAGAAACAATATCATCTGGCAGGATATGGGTGTAGAAGATAAACTGTTTACAAAAAGGAAGGGAGGTCTTAGTGTGTATATCAAACGATTTGTGAAGCATTACTACATTATGCTGATCCCGGCGCTCTTATGGCTGTTTTTCTTCAGTATCGTTCCGATGTTCGGTATCGTCATGGCATTCCAGGACTATAATCCGGGCAAGGGAATCCTGCATTCTGAGTTTGTCGGGCTTGAAAATTTTGTGTATATGTTTCAGATGAACGACGTCAAACAGGTGCTGTGCAATACCGTTGTGATCGCGGTCGGAAAGATTATCGGAAATATTATCATTCCGCTGCTCTTCGCACTTCTGCTTAATGAACTCTGCATTAAGCGGATCAAACGGCCGATCCAGACTATCGTGTATCTGCCTTATTTCCTGTCCTGGGTTATCCTGGCAAAGATTGTTCTGAACATCTTCGGATATACAGGACCAATTAATCAGCTGATCGAGGCGTTCGGAGGAAATCCGATCAATTTCTTCGGGGAGCCGTCACTGTTCCAGTCTCTGGTAATCGGCACAGATATCTGGAAAGGATTCGGGTACAATACGGTAGTTTACCTGGCAGCAATACTCGGGGTAGATCAGAGTCTTTATGAGGCTGCGGCGGTAGACGGAGCAGGAAGGTTCAAACGTATCTGGCATGTGACGCTTCCGGGAATAAGGACAACGGTCGCACTCCTGGCGATCCTGTCACTTGGAAACGTGCTCAACGCAGGTTTTGATCAGATCTACAATCTGTATAATCCGCTTGTTTATTCTACAGGTGATATCATCGACACCTGGGTATACCGTGCAGGTCTTGAGAATCTGCAGTACTCGCTGGCGACGGCAGTCGGCTTGTTTAAGTCGGTGATCAGCGTTATCTTGATCGTTATAGGATATAAGCTGGCAGATAAGTTTACCGGTTACAAACTATTCTGAGGAGGTGCAGTAAATGATAGAAAATAAAGGTATAGGATCGAAAATATTCGATGTGATAAATGTCGTGATCCTTGTTCTGATCACGCTGATCTGCATCCTGCCTGTATGGTATGTCCTCTGCGTCTCTCTGAGCAGCAGGGAGGCTGTCAATGCAGGACAGGTTGCTCTCTGGCCGGTGGGATTCAATCTCCTGTCATATCAGAAGATCCTGGGGGAGAGTGATTTCTTTGGTTCCTTTCTCGTATCTGTCAAGCGAGTTGTGTTAGGAACCGGGGTCAGTATGGTGTGCATACTTCTGGCAGCATATCCGCTGTCAAGAACAAAAAAACAGTTTCCGAAGAGAGACATCTTCATGTGGATCTTTGTATTCTGCATGCTGTTCAACGGAGGTACTGTTCCGTGGTATGTCACAATGAAAAATTACGGTCTCATGGACAGCATATGGGGACTTGTTCTTGGTATGGGTCTTCAGGTTTTCAATGTTATCCTGGCAGTAAACTTTTTCAAGAATCTGCCTGTTGAACTGGAGGAAGCGTGCTTTGTAGACGGCGGCGGACCATGGAGGAATCTGTTTTCCATCTACATTCCTCTGGCAAAGCCGATGGTTGCGACGATCTCCCTCTTCACGATCGTTCAGTACTGGAATGAGTTCTTCCAGGGAATGGTGCTGAGTACGAGACAGAGCAGCTATCCGCTCCAGACATACATACAGCAGATGGTAGTAACACTTGATTATTCAAATATGAATGTCGATCAGATCGCACAGGCGATGAAATTGAACAATCTGTCGCTGGACGCGGCGAAGATATTTATCGCCATGATCCCGGTACTGATCATATATCCATTCTTGCAGAAATATTTTGTATCCGGCATTACTCTGGGATCGGTAAAAGGATAGTAGCGATACGGGAAAGTGTTCGGTGAAAATAGAGAACAGTAAAAAAAGAAAAGGAGAAAATGGATTATGAAATTAAAAAGAGTAATCGCTATAGCGTGCACTGCAGCTATGACGGCGTCTTTGATCTCAGGCTGCGGCGGTTCGTCTGACGAAGGGCAGAAAGAAGCGGTCAAGGAAGCAGAAGGAACAGCAAAGGAAGATCTGCCTCTGGCAAAATATCCGGAGACAGTTACAGTACATCTGGGCGGGAAAATGAATCCGAATGCGAAGATCCCGGAAGGAATGTCGTTTGAAGACAACTCCTATACAAGACTGTTGAAAGATGACCTGAACATTGAGGTAGTATACGACTGGGTTGCATCTATGTCAGACTATGATGAAAAAATGAGTCTCTGCATCGGAAGTAATACAGTTCCGGAAATCATGAATGTAAATGCAGCTCAGTACAGAGCTCTTCTAAAATACGATATGATACAGCCGTTGGATGACTATTTTGATGATTATGCATCTGACGCCCTGAAGAGTTATGTAGAATCCGGCGGTGATGAGCTGATGGACTGTATCACAAACGATGACGGTGAGATTATGGCAATCCCTGCACCGAACCTGACTGCAGGCGGCGTGAACGAGATGTGGATCCGTCAGGACTGGCTGGATGCTCTTGGACTGGAAGCACCCCGTACATGGGACGAGCTGGCACAAGTGGCAAACGCATTTGTTACAGAGGATCCGGATGGAAACGGAGAGGACGACACGATTGGTATTCTTGGACCAGGAAATGCGGATCATATGAATGCAGTCGGCGGCAACCAGTTCGGACTTGACCCGCTGTTCAGCTGCTATCAGTCTTATCCGCAGTACTGGCTGGAAGGCGAGGACGGAAAAGTAGAGTATGGTTCAATTCAGCCGGAGACAAAGACTGCACTGGAAAATATCTCAAAACTTTATGCTGATGGAGATATCGATCCTGAGATGCTCGTCAGAAGCGACAGCAAGGAACCTCTTCTTGCCGGAAAAGTTGGAATCTTTTTCGGACCGTGGTGGTGTGCATATACATTTGCAGATACAACTCTGTCAGGTTCAGCAGACTGGAGGGCATATTTCACACCTCTTTCCGAAGACGGAAAATATTATACTCATATGGCAGAGCCGACGACGCAGTATGTTGTGGCAAGCAAGGACTGCAAAAATCCGGAAGCTGCATTTAAAATCATCAACTACCTGATTGCAAACGAACAGACATGGGTAGAAGAAGGAGTAACATCTACAGAGATGGGAACGGCAGATTTCTATCCGCTGTACAATGCATATGACAATGCGGATGAGATCGAGACATCTTATGAAGTGCTGACGCAATATCTTGCAGGAGAGGTCGGCATTGACGATGTAGATTTTTCAACACATAAACTGCTGAAGAACGATATGGAAGCAATTATGGAACTCAAGAAAGAGCCTTATGATGACTTTAGTCTTGAATACTGGAATCTTGACAGTGACCTGGCACAGGGGAACCTGCCTCGTCTGGTAGCGATCATGGTAGGTGACGCTCCGCTTGTCAATGAGGAGTATGTTCCGATTTACAATGTTTACAACGGACAGACAGAAACCATGGAAGCGAAATGGGCAAATCTGAAGAAGATGGAAGAAGAAACTTTCGCAAAGATTATCATGGGTAAAGCTGATATCAGTGAGTTTGATACCTTCGTAGAGAACTGGAAGAGCCAGGGCGGCGATCAAATCCTGAAGGAAATCAACGAGGAACTGGGCAAATAAGGAATTAAAATAGGGGGCGGTCAGGCCGCCCTAAATATTGAGGTGCTTCGATGAAAGAGAATAAAATCGTATATGGCCTGATCGGCTTCGGCGGCATGGGGAAATGGCACACCGAGATTTTGGAAAATGTGCCGGAGATCGAGCTCGCCGGGATTTATGACATTAAAGAAGAAAAAAGAAAACTTGCAGAAGAAGCAGGATTTCATACATATGAGACAGAAGAAGCCATGCTTGCAGATGAGAGTATAGATGTGATTCTTGTGGCAACACCGAATGACACACACAGACCGATCGCACTGCGCGCCATGGAGGCGGGGAAAAATGTCATTGTAGAGAAACCCGCTACTCTCTCTCTGAAGGAACTTACAGAACTGGAGGACATGGCCGGAAAGACAGGCCAGTTCCTGACGGTACACCAGAACAGACGATGGGATGAAGATCTCCTGACAGTCCGGGAGATACTGAAGGATCAGACGATGGGAGAGATTTTCCGCATAGAGAGCCGGGTACATGGATCCCGTGGAATACCGGGAGACTGGAGAAAAGAAAAAGCACACGGCGGCGGAATGGTGCTGGACTGGGGCGTCCACCTCTTTGATCAGATCTTTCGTCTGACCGGGGAACGCAGGCTGAAGACGGTATATGCCACTTTGACCAATGTGACAAATCAGGAGGTAGATGACGGGTTTACCGCTGTTCTCCGGTTTGAAGGCGGCCTGGAAGTTCTTGTGGAAGTAGGTACGAATAACTTTATTTCTCTGCCCCGCTGGTACGTTCTGGGAGAAAACGGAAGTGCCGTTGTTGAGGACTGGGACCTGTCCGGAAAGATTGTAAAGGCTTTCTCAGAAGAGGAGAAAGAAATAGTTCCGGTGCGGACAGCAGCAGGACTTACGAAGACGATGGCTCCAAGAAGAGAGGATACGATCCGTGTAGAAGAGCTTCCGAGAGTGCCCGGAGATATCGCCGATTTCCATCGAAATGTCGCTGCTGTACTTTTAAGAGGAGAAGAACCGGCAGTGAAGCTTCCGGAGGTAAAAAGAGTAATGCGCCTGATGGAGACAGTGTTCGAGTCTGCCGAAAAGAATCATGTTATGGACTTTGAATGAGGAAGGGAGAGAGTGAACAATGAAACAGATCAAGATCGGAACATGCATCCAGGGACCAAGGGCAGAAGAGTGGCTACCGGGATTTCTGGGAAAAGGATTTGAAACATTTTCTCTGAATTTTCATATGTCTCTGGAAGGGACAGATCTGGAACAGCTTGCCGGAAAGACAGAAAAGCTGCTGGAAGGAAGACCGGAGCGCATCAGCACGATTGGATTTTACTGCAATCCGATCCAGTATCCGGAACACAGGAAGACGCTGGAGCAGGTTATCAGGACAGCGGGAAGATTCGGAGCTGATCATGTAAGCACTTTTGCAGGGGCATTTGAGGACCGCCCTGTAGAGGAATCTTTCGCCGAGTTTGGTAAAGTATTCAGGGAACTTGCAGACCTGGCGAAAGAGAACGGAGTCAAACTGGGAATAGAGAACTGCCTTATGGACGGAACATGGGAAAAAGCTACATGTAATATTGGTTTTCATCCACGTGCGTGGGAGGCAATGTTTGAAGAGGTAAAACAGGACAATTTCGGTCTGGAATGGGAGCCGACCCACCAGATGGTACAGCTTATAGATCCGGTTTCTCAGCTCAGAAAATGGTGTCATAAAATCGTGCACGTACACGGCAAAGATGCAACTATCGACTGGAATGCTGTACGTCATGGAGGCATTTCAGGGGCGGAGACTTTTGTATGGCACAGAATGCCGGGCTTTGGCAACACAAACTGGAGCGATATTATTTCTATCCTGAGGGCAAACGGATATGAAGATGATATCTGTATCGAAGGATATCATGATCCGGTTTACTCAGGAGAGTGGGAGATGACAGGACAGCTCCATGCTCTCCGGTATCTGAAATGGTGCCGGGGCGGCGATTATGAACCGGTTCCATGGGAAGTATAACAGGAGAGTAATGCCGGAGTTAAGGTGAAAATGTTGACGAAAGGATACTCCTGCGCAGAGGCCGGGAGGAAGAAGGAGACAGAAATGAAACTTGGATTTATTACATCAATTCTCGAAGATTTTACTTATGAAGAGATGATCGACTTCGCCTCAGAGCATGGATTTGAGTGCGTAGAGGTGGCGAGCTGGAAGAAGGAAAAAGCAGAACGCAGATATGCCGGAGTAAGTCATATTGATGCGGAGAGGGTTCTTGGCGATGACAGTTATGCCGCACATATTTCAGGATACGCGAAAGAAAAAAATGTAGAAATTTCGGCTCTTGCCTATTATCCTAACGTGATGGATGCGGATCGGAACAAGGGTGAGGCTGCGGTGGAGCATTTAAAAAATGTCATTCTCGCCAGCGCAAAACTGAATGTGAACATGGTGACCACATTTATCGGGAGAGATCAGACAAAGACTGTGGAAGAGAATCTTCTTTTAGTAAAGAAAGTATGGGAACCGGTCATCCGGCTGGCAGAAGAAAACGGCGTAAAGATAGCAATAGAAAACTGTCCGATGCTGTTCGGACCAGATCAGTGGCCGGGCGGTCAGAATCTTATGACGACTCCGGCAGTGTGGAGAAAAGTTTTTGAGATCCTGGACAGCGACTGTCTGGGTATTAATTACGACCCGTCGCATTTTGTATGGCAGATGATAGACCCGATCCGTCCGATCTATGAATTCAAAGACAAGATATTCCACGTGCACTATAAGGATATCAAGCTGTATCCGGAACGTCTCAATGACTGCGGCATTATGGCTTATCCTCTTGATTTCATGTCTCCGAAGATCCCCGGACTTGGAGATGTGGACTGGGGCAGATATGTATCTGCTCTTACAGACATCGGTTACAATGGTTATTCATGCATTGAGATCGAGGACAAGGCGTTTGAAAGTTCAAGGGAAATGATTGAAAAAGCGCTTGTTCTGAGCCAGAGATATTTGAGACAGTATGTGATTTAGAAAACAATATCAAGAGACATAAATGGAGGAGATAACGATGAAAAAATTACGTGCAGGTATCGTAGGATGCGGGGGAATTGCCAATGCAAAGCATCTTCCGGCAATGGAAAAGTGCGGACTCTATGAAGTGGTCGCATTCTGTGACATAATCCCGGAGCAGGCACAGGAGACAAAAGAAAAGTTCGGCAGCAGTGACGCAAAGGTATTCACTGACTACAGGGAACTGGTAAAGGAAGATCTTGATGTGGTATATGTGACGACACCGAACAGATCGCATTCCGAAATTTCCATCGCTGCCATGGAGGCGGGCAAGGATGTCATGTGCGAAAAGCCGATGGCAAGAACTTATGCGGAAACAGAGAAAATGCTGGAGACGGCAAAGCGGACAGGGCGAGTGCTGAATATCGCATACCAGAACAGGTATCGTCCGGACAGCGCCTACCTGAAAGAAATGTGCAAAAACGGAGAGATGGGAGACATCTATTTTGCAAAGGCGCATGCGCTCAGAAGGAGAGCGGTGCCTACCTGGGGGGTATTTCTTAATGAAGAAGAGCAGGGCGGCGGTCCGCTGATCGATATCGGTACTCATGCGCTGGATCTGACGCTCTGGATGATGGACAACTATGAAGTGGCTTCTGTGACCGGAGCGGTGTTCCACAAACTGTCTCAGCAGACAGATCAGGGAAATGCATTCGGGAACTGGGATCCGGAGCAGTTTAAAGTAGAAGACTCGGCGTTCGGATTCATCCGGATGAAGAACGGGGCTCTGATCGAACTGGAATCAGCCTGGGCTTTAAATACTCTGGATGTGGACGAGGCAAAAACAAGCATATGTGGAACAAAGGCCGGAGCGGATATGAAAGATGGACTTCGCATCAACCGGATCCATCATAACACCCAGACTGTAGAGATACCGGATCTGTCAGGCGGCGGAGTGGCTTTCTTTGCAGGCGAAGAAAAATCTGCGGCAGATGTAGAACAGGAACTTTTCTACCATATTGTTGTTGACGGAAAGGAACAGATCGTAAAACCGGAACAGGCGGCGGTAGTAACCCGCGTTCTTGAAGCAATATACCGTTCAGCAGAGAGCGGAGAGACAATTTACTTTGATTGAGGGAAAAGGAGATTATGGAGGAAAGAAAATTAAAACAGCTGCTGTCTGAGATGTCGCTTCGAGAAAAGATCGGACAGATGATACAGCTGACCGGAATTTACTTTGATGAGGATGCAGTTCTTACCGGGGCGGTGGGGGAAGGCCAGCCGCCTCAGTGGGTGATCCGGTACGCCGGTTCAGTGCTTGGTATGATCGGGGCAGAAAAGCTCAGGGCGATCCAGAAAAAATATATGAAAGAACATCCGCATCACATTCCGCTGCTGTTTATGGCGGATGTTATACACGGGTGCAGGACCATAGCTCCGATCCCTCTTGGTCAGGCATGTTCCTTTCATCCGGAACTGGTTGAGAAGATGGCGGGGCATGCCGCGGCAGAGTCTGCTGCTGAGGGGATCAAGGCCACGTTTTCTCCGATGATGGATGTGTCCAGAGACCCGAGATGGGGAAGGATAATGGAATCTTTCGGGGAAGATCCTTTCCTTAGCGGGGTCATGGGCACAGTAATGCTCAGGGGATATCAGAAGGGAAACGGTAATGATCAGAAGGGAAGCAGAGAAATACCGGAGTCCGGCATTGCCGGATGTCTGAAACATTTTGCCGGTTATGGAGCGGTGAATGCGGGCAGAGAATACAATGACGTGGAAATATCTCAGAGGACGTTCCGCGAGCAGTACCTCAAACCGTTCCGCATGGCGATGCATGCAGATCCCGCGATGGTGATGACTGCTTTTAATGCAGTTGACCGCAGACCGGTCAGCGGCAACAAAGAGCTGCTCGAAGATATTCTCAGGAAAGAAATGGGGTTCAGCGGCACGGTGATCTCCGACTGGGGGGCTGTGGGCCAGCTGGAGGAACAGAATGTAGTGTCAGGCCAGGCAGAGGCTGCAGATGCGGCAGTACATGCAGGAGTTGATATTGATATGATGAGTCCGGCATACATGTTTCATCTGGAAGAACTGGTCGAAGAAGGTCATGTCCCCGTTTCGCTGATAGATAGAAGCGCGTGGAATGTGCTGGTGATGAAGAACAGACTCGGACTGTTTGAGGATCCGTTCGCAGGAATGGAGGGAGAAGAACAGCTGTCTGCGGAGGCAAAGAAGATCGCACTTGCCCTGGCATGTGAGAGCTCGGTTCTGTTGAAAAATGCGGATCTGCTTCCGCTGAAACCGGAACAGAAGGTGTTCTGGGCCGGCCCTTATGTGGAGTCGATGGAACTGCTGAGCAGATGGGCGATCTTCGGCCGTCACGACGATGTGGAGACGATCAGCGAAGTTCTGAGAGACCGGAAGCTGCCGGTCAGGTTTGTTCCGGGCTGTGAGATACTCACAGAAGAAGAAAGACGGCTTTGGCAGGCTGATAACTGCCGGATTCAGGGTGAAGAAGAACAGAATAAAGAAATGTCGGGATCGTGCGGTGACCAATACGCAGACCTTGAAGAAATCGGACCGGAGGATACAGTGGTACTTGTGCTTGGAGAACATGAAGCACAGTCCGGTGAGGCGGCGAGCAGGGCATTTCTTGATCTTCCGGAAGGTCAGCAGAAGTTTTTTGACGCAGTAGCTGAGCGCACCTCCCATATTGTAGCGGTCATCATGTCAGGACGTCCGCTGGATATACGGAAAATAGCAGAAAAGTCCCAGGCTGTCCTCCTTGCCTGGAGACCGGGAACGATGGGAGCCGAGGCTGTCGTCCGTCTGGTGTACGGAGAAGAGACGCCTTCCGGTAAACTGTCAGTGAGCATACCGTGGGGTGTGGGACAGGTGCCTGTCAGCTACTGGGATGTAAAGACCGGACACCGGATGACGGAGACGAATCCGGAAAACCGCTTTACGAGCCGGTATATGGATATTCCGAATGAGCCGCTTTATCCGTTTGGATTTGGTCTCTCTTACACAGGATTTACCATTACACCTCCTGTACTTGAGAAACAGGAGAGAGAAGATAAGATCGGAATATTATGTAAGGTGAAAAATGTGGGAGAGGTGCCGGGGGCGGAAGTTGTACAGTGTTATGTCGAGACACTCTGCGCTCCGGTCGTACGGCCGGCCAAAGAACTTATCAGGTTCCGGAAAGTTTTCCTGCAGCCTGGTGAAGAACAGAAAGTCAAATTTACGATTGACCGGAAAGAACTGGCTTTTTACGGAGCGGATATGGAACTCATAGATGGAGGCATTCCGCTTCGGATTACCGTCGGGAACAGCAGCAGGGCAGAAGCAGGGGACGTCAGTCTCCAGCTAGACAGAAGATCGTAACACAGAAGGTCAACAGACAGATCGTAAAACTGAACAAGGGGCGACGTAAGCCCCATTGTTTCCATATATCAGCTGCCGTCAGGAGCTGAAAGAATATATGCTGCGTTGAGGATTTCTCATAAACGAGGGTGTCCCAAAAGTCATGAAATGACTTGAGGGATACCCTCGTTCTTTTGTAAAAAAATAGAGAACGGTTACCACGCCAATGTCATTTAGTTAAGACATCCGCTGTGGAAACAATACAGGTGCTTCTGTCTACGATGACAGAGGAATTTTGTTCATATAAAAATGGAGCCCTTGTTTTTACACCAAAAGCTCCATTACTGTTTATTTATTTGAATTTATGATTCCTTCAATATCACGGCCACCGTAGAATATTCGAGCTACTGTAACTGCCCTTTTCTCGTCATCAACAAGATAATACACAATAAAGTTATCTACCGGAAGGTGATGCATTTTCATCGAATGCCAAGGCTCCCAGTCAACTAACGCATAACGAGCCGGCATGAAATCCAATGAACGAACCTCTTTTCGGATGCGACTCAGCTGAGCAGAAGCAGTCTCCGGAACAAGGAGTTCATTCGCAATGTACGAATAGATCTCACGTAAGTCATCAAGCGCATCTACAGAATAGCCGACTTTATAGCTATCTGTCATATGCCAAACTCCTTTGCAAGTGTCGCATCGACTTCATCTGCAGAATATACCTTTCCTGCTTTGATGGAATCAACACCCTTCTGGAGTTCTGCATCAAGCTGTTCTCTGGTCATTGCACCAACAGCTAATGGCTTAGAAGAAGGAAGTTTCAATTCAAATGGCATACCCTTCTTCAGTACAATCTGGCTATAAAGCATCTGAATTGCACTGGATGGAGAAATGCCAAGCTGAGAAAGAATGCTCTCAGCATTATCCTTGAGATTGGTATCTATTCTTGCATAAACAGCGGATGTATTTGCCATAGTATCGCCTCCTTTTTCTTTATTATATTCGCTTTTGCTTGCGATTGCAAGCATTTGCATAGATTGTTTTATGACGAAACTTTGAATTTTATACGCCCTTTGAGGCAGAAAGGAATATTTATGGGATTTTTATCAGGACTGTTTCATTCCAGAGACAAGCCCACCAACAGCACCAACGGCAGCGCCTATTGCTTTCTCTTTGGTGGAAGCAACTCTGGCAAAGCCGTTAATGAACGAAGCGCTATGCAGTGAATAACTAGAAAAATTATAGTGAAAGAAGATAATGGATATAGTTGAAAAGGAAAGTTAGGCAAAAGCTTACCATTATCGTAGAATATTTCTCTAACAAGCGTAAAAAATATCATTGACACATTATTTCGTTTGTGCTAAAATCCAAAGCAATTTAACATAGTAAACCGTTGAAGCGGAGATAACGGCAATGATGCCTTTACAGAGAGCCTGAGATGCTGAGAATCAGGCAAGAAACAAGTTGTCAAATGGACCGCTGAGGGTGCAGTCAAATGGGATCTTTTCCCAGAGTATTCTGCAACGTGTGGGCATACGTCAGTTGCCGGGGATATGTTGGTATCCTGCTAAGCGCACGGGTTATACCGTGAATCAAGGTGGCACCGCGGGTAGAGTCATACTGTAGATGCATCTATTCGTCCTTGACAGAGGCTATATTTCTGTCAGGGACGTTTTTTATTTTTATAAAGCTTCTTTGACGAGAGATATCAGTCAAAGGAGCTTTTTTAAAAGGAGGTTGCAATATGCTGTTGACGAGATATTGGCGGTGCTTTTGTGCGCCGGATATAGAATTTAAATAAGAATCTTGATCGTAACCGAAATTAATGTAATGTTATCAATTTGGAGGTGCAGGTAATGAAAATTCTTCCAACGTTAGCTGAAGTCAGAGAGATTGCTTCAGATGTAAACTACAATGTGCTGCCGGTCAGCTGTGAAATACTTTCCGATTTCACAACCCCCATCGAAATCATAAAGATACTGAAAAACGTATCGACTCACTGTTATATGCTGGAATCCGCTCAGGCGAAGATCGGAAGAGCACACGTCTGAACTCCAGTCACACTTGAATCTCGTATGCCGTCTTCTGCTTGAAAAAAA
>OODU01002484.1_pt1 | contig 15714 bp, 13 predicted proteins | sample 1671171 | NCBI WGS metagenome assembly OODU01 (sample SAMN06348129, study PRJEB24527) | human gut metagenome | biome: human gut; feature: ankylosing spondylitis patient; material: feces | host: Homo sapiens | place: China | collected 2015-10
TTGGGGTCTGTGACTACAAAACTCATATTTGCCTGCATTAGATTTGGACCTACAAATCGGAACGTTTTTCCTGATCCAGATCCACCTAAAACTACAATATTTCGATTTAAACCACATCGTTTATCCGTCATTAATGAAAAATCTTGTGTAAATAAGATATTTGCTTCTTCATTCTTATCGCTTAGTCTTTTTCGCATTTCCGAAACATTTCCCCACTGGGCTGTTCCATACTCTTTTCCTATCATCATTGTTTTTCTACATAGAAAGCTAAGAATATCAACCACCAGAAAAATCATACTTCCGATTAGTATTGCTGGAAAACTTCGTTCATTATAATAAGAAGAAACTCCAAATGGATGTTCCATGATCTGATCTAAATGTTGTTCAAACAGTTTCATTCCATTCATAAGAATATCCTGATTTTTTTGAAAAAATCCATCCAGCAGATAATTGATCATATAGCTTAAATATGCAATGATCGGAATACAAATCCACGAACCAAAGTTATATTTATTCTGGTTCATTCACTGATTCTTCCTTTTCTAAGTCTTCTGGTCTTTTCATGATATATTCTCTCATTTTTTCCTGATAGGCTTCCAGAATGATTTCTTTTAATTGCCTTTCTCCGCGAATGCCATACATGATTTGAAAAGACTCGTGCTTGGCGACGAAGGTGGATTGAATGAATTTCATAAATCTGCGAGCCGCTCCTGCATGCCCGATTTGGAAGAGGGTCTCGATGGACATGGATGCATCTCTCAACCAACAAAAACGATAGTCCCAGTTGCGGACGTCGCCGACGGTTTCGGGCAGGCTCGTAGTGAGTGCCGCCAATACGGCTCCGTTGTAATAAGACATTAACTTCAATACTAACAGACTTCGTTCTATAACGTCGTTGTAGAGCGAGTATTTTTTAGTCCGGTTCGTCCAGTTGAGCCAATAGACCAGTGTGCGGCAATATTCGAGCTTTTCCCGTTCGATGTCTATCGGAATCACCTTTTCGTTGTATGACAGCAGGAAAAATTCATCTCGTTGGAGCGTGATTTCCTTTTTTTGTTCGATGTCTTGTAAAGACAGGGAAGAGTATAGGTATTGTCGGTCTTTGTTCTCGGACGAACAATAAGTTTCGATGTATTCGTCGGTAATGTTGTGTATGACTTTTCCCCGTGCATAATCGGGAGCCGGATTGTAATTTACTTTAAACCGGGGTGTCCCTTTTATCCAACGGATATAACGATATATTTCTGCGGGCAGATAGTGCTCTTTTTCATAGGAACGGTAGCATGGCATGAAGTCGAGCACGACAAATTCTCCTTCGTCGGAAGAGAAATGGGTGGATAGTATATTGGTATGAGGTACATAAGATTACGAGATGCGATATTCGTTCGACACTTCGAATCCGAAACAACCGCCTTTGTCCCTATCGAGCAGTGCCGCGAAGATAGAGGGCGAATCGAAGTCGGGGAAACACAACCATTCGATATTCCCTTTTTCCGATATGAGCGCTGCCGTCCGGCAGTTTCCAATTACACCATAGTTGAGGTTATTCATCGGTTTTATTTTAAGTTTAATAGTTCTTTAAAGAAATGTAATGCGGAGTTCAATCCTTTTCGGACTTTATCGTTGGTCGATGACTCGCCCGAAATATTTACCAATGTTTGCAACAAGGGGAGGACTTGTTCCTGCGATGGCAAGTTGTATCTGGCGGTTTCGGAGACGTAACCCACTTTTATGGTTGCCGCATTTTTGGGCAGGGCCTTGAACATATCTTCGTCGGTGGTGTCGTCGCCGATAGCCAGAATGAAATCGTAATATTCTTTTTTGAGCTGGCGGGAAACTTCCGAGCCTTTGTTGTAATCGGGCGATTTTATTTCGATCACTTTGTCTCCCTGAATGATTTGCAATTTCTGTTGTATACAGATAGAAATAAGTTCGTTGGCTAATTGTTGGGCACGCAAAGTTCCCAGCCAAGCATCGCTTTCCCGATAATGCCATGCGATGGCGGTTTCTTTGACTTCCAGACGCGAACGGGGTGTTTTCGCTACGAATAGTTTGAGGATAGATAACAAACCTGCGCTCCATACCGGTTTGTTGATGTTTTTGTGCCATAGCCCGTTTTCCCGATAGAATGCTCCATGCTCCGCAGCTATCGAGACCGGAAGGTTCCCCAGCCATTTTTCCAATGTGAAGTGATCGCGCCCGCTATTGATAACGATGTGGTTGTCGGAGTCTTCACAAAGTTTTTGTAGCGTTTCTATGAGTTCGGGCGTCGGCTCGGCATCTTCGGGGCGGGGTTTGAGAGCCGCCAATGTTCCGTCGTAGTCCAAAAGAATGAGCCGTTTTTTCGCTCTATTGTACTCTTGTTTGATAGTGCCTATCGCGTTTGCTGTAATCTGTTTTTTGCGGAAGGAGATGTTCTTGCGGCAAATATCGTTCCACTCGTCGGTAAAGTCGGCAGCCCATTTGTCGACGGTTTGGGTCGAGATGATTTTCTGCATGTTTTGCAGCCGTCGCAACTGTTCCTCTACGGGCATTTCCAATGCTTGACAAATTGCCCGTTCGATTTGTCCCGTGTCATTGGGATTGATTAACAGAGCGTCGGTCAATTCGACGGCTGCTCCTGCCATTTCGCTGAGAATCAATACACCGGGATTTTCGCTTTTGGCGGCTACATATTCTTTGGCTACCAAGTTCATTCCGTCCCGGAGGGGTGTCACAAGCGCTATGTCGGCCATGTGGTACATGGCTGTCAGTTCCTCGAAAGAAAATCCGTGATAGAAATAATATACCGGAGTCCAATCCATCGTAGAATACGCCCCGTTGATGGAGCCTATTTCTTCGTCTATTTTGGTCTTTAATTGGGCGTAACTGCCTACGTGGTCGCGCGAGGGGACTATGATCATAGCCAAAGCGACCTTGCCATGATATTCGGGGTGATGTTCGAGGAAGGCGGCGAAGCCTCGCAGCCTGTGCAGGATTCCTTTACTGTAATCGAGGCGGTCCACGGAGAGAATCAACTTGTGATCTCCGAACAGTTTTCTCGTGCGGTCGACCGCTTGACGGACTTCCGGTTGTGTAGAAGCATTGTGGTACAGGTCGTAATTAATCCCCATAGGAAGGGCATCTATTCGTACGACCCGATTGCCTAACTGTATTTCGTCCAATTTGAAATTCATGCGCTGCACACGTTCTGCCGCACTGATAAAGTGCCGCATGTAGTCGTGAGTGTGAAAAGCTATGAAATCGGCTCCTAACAGACCTTTGAGAATCTCGGCCCGTTCGGGCAATATGCGGAAAAGTTCATAGGACGGGAAAGGTATGTGATGAAAATAGCCTATGCACAAGTCGGGAACGGCTTCTCGAAGCATACCGGGCAATAACATCAGTTGATAATCCTGTACCCATACTTTATCTTCGGGGCCTATCAGCCGGCAGATGGTTTCGCAGAACCGTCTGTTTACTTCTCGGTAGGCTTGCCAGAAAGTGTCCTTGTACAATGTATAGGCAAAGAAATAGTGGCACAGCGGCCAGATGGTACTGTTGCTGTAACCTTCGTAATAATTTTTTATCTGGGTGTCGGACAGGAATACGGGGTGAAAGTTTAGTTCTTCCAATTTTTCCCCGATCGCTTGTTTGTCGCTATCATTATCCACACAAATTCCCGGCCACCCGATCCAATGCTTTTCGTAAGCAGTTTGAAGAGAATCGAGCCCCGTTGCCAGTCCGCCTTCGCTTCGGGTGAATGAAAACGTTCCGTTTTTTTTCGCTTACCTTGACCGGCAGTCTGTTTGATATGATGTAGAGTTTCATATCTCTTGCACGACAAATGGCAGACCATTTTTGTGGGGATATGATTAAATTGTTGATTATTATGGTGATAGTCGGTTTTTCGGAGCGCAAATGCCTTTCATTTTGATAAACTATTTACCGAAATGAAAGGTAGGGGTAGAATCTATTTTTGTATAGAGTATCGGAGTAAACTTATCCGGGCTGAGCCGGATTATGCTTGCTTTTGGGTATTCACAGAAATACGGTCGGTCATCGGGTGGCGGTAGAGCCGGTCGTTTCCAATAACCGGGTTATGTATTCTTGGACTTCGGTCATGAGCCAGCGGGGGGTGGAGGTAGCTCCGCAGATACCTATGCTCTCTTTTCCTTCGAGCCATGTGGGGTCTATTTCACTGATGTCGGAAACGAGTCGGGATTGGGGATTGACTTGCAGGCATTCTCCGAAAAGCACCCGTCCGTTGGAGCTCTTTTTCCCGCAAACGAACAGGATAAGGTCGTGTCGGCGGGCAAACTCCCTGATATTGGGAATGCGGTTGGCGACTTGCCGACAGATGGTGTCGAACGATTCGAATTGTCCGTCGGGTTTCAGCTGTTTTATCTCGTCGACGATGTGGCGGAAGCCTTCTACCGACTTGGTTGTCTGGGAATAGAGCAACAGTTTTTTGCGGAGGTCTATCTTGTCGAGGTCTTTGTCCCCCTCGATGACGACGGCTTTGCCGTGGGTCTGTCCCACCAGTCCGTTGACTTCGGCGTGTCCGGTTTTGCCGTAGATAACGATTTGCGCCTCTCCGGGAGGGTTGGAATCGTATGCGGTTTTGATTTTACGTTGCAGTTGCAACACGACGGGGCAGGTGGCATCGATGATTTCGATGTTGTTCTCGGCGGCGATTCGGTAGGTTTCGGGAGGTTCGCCGTGGGCTCGCAGCAATACTTTCACGTCGTGCAACTGTTTGAGTTGCTCGTGGTCTATGGTGATGAGCCCTTTGGCTTTGAGTCGTTCCACCTCGTTGCTGTTGTGTACGATGTCGCCGAGGCAGTAGAGCCGTCCGGTGCGGTCGAGTTCTTCTTCGGCTTTGCGGATAGCCGTGACTACACCGAAGCAGAAACCCGAATGTTCATCTATTTCTATGCGTGCCATAACCTGTCTCCTTTCTACCTTTGCGGGTGGTTTATCGAAGTTTTTCGACGGTTTCCCTGTATCGGGTCATGAGCCATGCGTCCTGCTCGACGATTGTCATGTGGGAATTGTCGAGCTCTATGGCATCTTCGGCTTTGCGCAAAGGGCTTTCTTTACGGGTCTGGTCGATGTGGTCGCGTTTGTTGATGTTGGCGACCACTTCGTCGAAATCGACATCGATACCTTTCGCCCTCAGTTCGTCGACGCGTCGTTGTGCCCGGGTCTCCGCCGAGGCCGTGACGAATATTTTCAGTTCGGCATGTGGGAATACGGTCGTGCCTATATCGCGTCCGTCCATGACGATGCCTTTCCGTTCGCCCATTTTTTGCTGTGCGGCGACCATCGCCGTGCGCACGAAAGGTATGGCACTAACGGGGCTTACCTTATCGGATACTCGCATGGAGCGAATTTCACGCTCTACGTCGATTCCGTTTAGAAATGTGTGTGTCATACCCGTTTCGGGATCGGGGCGGAAATCGATTTGAATGTCGTCCATGAGGGACCTCAGCGTATCGGTGTCGACCGTGTCGCCGTCGATGAGACCGTGGTCGAGGCAGTAGAGGGTGACGGCGCGGTACATCGCGCCACTGTCGATATATATGTAGCCTATGTTCCGGGCAAGAGCTTTCGCCATCGTACTTTTCCCACACGAAGAGAAGCCGTCGACGGCGATGATTATCCGAGGTTCAGGTTTATTCATAAGCGTTTATTTTTTGAATTCGAAAAGATTGGTCGAGAGGTTGACCATGAGCGTGGTCGCTCCCGTGTGTTGTTGTGCGAGGGCGACACCTATGCCGAACATGCGGACTTTGATTCCACCGCCTATGCTGAATCCGGAGAGAAAGTTACGGTGAGCGGTGCGCATGTCGGTGCGGGTTTTGTAGTTGTACCCCACTCCTATGTAAATGCGGTCGGTGGGCAGGAACTCCACGCCGAAAATGAGGTGGCGGAAAAGGTTGTCCACGAATCCGCTTTTTTCGACGATTTCGTCGCCCCCGGTGTAAGAGCTGCTTTCGATGGCGGGATAGGGAAGTTTCCACCTTGTGAGGTTACGAGCGGTGACCGACACCCGTATGGGCGCATGTTCGAGGCTTTGCGTATAGCCTATCTGCAAATCGAACGGCATGCGTTCGAATGTGTCGTTGTAACGTTTGATTTGTCCACCCAGATTGCGTGCTACCAGCGAGAGCGAGAGGTCGTTGTCTGCGTTGTAGTAGTTGAGGCCGAGATCGACGGCAAGCGCCCAAGAGGTGTATTGTTCGTAGGAGGAGTAGATGACTTTGGCATTGACTCCGCCCCGCAAGGTCGTGGTGATGTCGTGGGCGTAGATACCGTTGAAAACGATGTCTTTGGGTGAAAATTCACCGGTGATCACGCCGGTTTCGTCGGCACTTTTCATTTTGCCATACCCGTAGTATTGTATGCCGGCCGCCCATGCTCCCCGTTCTCCGGCCGCCTTTCCGAAAGTGGCTCCTGCCAGATTGATTCCCCCGACATATTTCATGTAGTTCAGCCCGAGTTGCAAATCCGATTCGGGTCCCATCAGAGCCGGGTTTTGATTGACGAGGTTTATATCTTCGTCGATGACGGATATATTGGTTCCTCCCAACGTATAGGCGTGGGTAGAGGTGGGGATATTGAGAAAGTCGAACGAGCTTTTCCCCTCTTGTCCCCTCCCGGCGAAGCATGTAGTGACAGTCGCCAGAAGAACCGTTATATATCGAAACGTATGTGTCATAATTGTTTTCGGGTTTCAAAGATAGCCAAAATTCCCGGTCGGCAGAAGGTCGCGTGATTGAATTTTGCTTTCGGCAGAATGGTTCCCGATGATTTATTAACGGGAAAAAGGGCAATAAAGTATGTGGCGGAACGAGTTTGTATCGGAACTTTATTCGTATTATATTGTGAGTTATGTTTGCTCGGCTCGATGGAAATCGTTAATTTTGAACTCTGTTCTATGTAAAACATAAAAATTTTCAAGTAGTTTATGGAAAAACTGCAAAGATATTTCGATGCGATAGAAGCTGAACTTTCGAAGATAGAATATGCCGCCGAACCCGATGGATTGTATGCTCCCGTGCGTTATGAGTTGTCGTTGGGCGGTAAGCGCGTGAGGCCTTTGTTGACGCTGCTTGCCTGCGAGATGTTTGCGGGCGATTATCGTCGGGCATTGAATGCGGCGGTGGGGTTGGAAGTGTTTCACAACTTCACGCTGTTGCATGACGATGTGATGGACAAAGCCGACGTGCGCCGTGGTAAACCTACGGTGCATAAGGTGTGGGACGAGAATACGGCCATACTTTCGGGCGATGCCATGGAGATCATCGCTTTCCGTTATATCGCCCGCACGGAAGCTCCGCACACGGGGGCTGTCGTCGAGTTGTTCCTGAAAACGGCTCTTGAAATTTGCGAGGGTCAGCAATACGACATGGAATTCGAGCGTCGGGACGATGTGACCGAGGCGGAATATATCGAGATGATTCGCCTGAAAACAGCCGTGCTGTTGGGGGGGGCGTTGAAGATAGGGGCGATTATAGGCGGAGCGAGCGAGACGGATGCGGATTGTATCTACCGTTTCGGCGAGTCTTTGGGGCTGGCGTTCCAGTTGCAGGACGATTGGTTGGACGTGTATGGCGACCCTGCCCGTTTCGGGAAAAAGATAGGAGGCGATATTCTGAATAACAAGAAAACGTATATGCTCATCAATGCCCGGCAACGGGTCGAAGGGAAAGATGCCGAGGAGTTGTCCCGCTGGTTGAGCGCAGCCGAATACGATCCTTCCGAGAAGATAGCTGCTGTGACGGCGTTGTACGACCGAGTCGGTGCAGGCGATTTGTGTCTGCGGCAGGTCGACGAATACAGTCGTCGGGCGATAGAGGCTTTGCGGCAAATCGGAGTGGACGAAGCGGCAAAGCAGCCCTTATACGATTTGGCGAATTCATTGATAAAACGAGATCACTAAAATTTTTCAGAAACAATGCCTTACCGCCGGTTACCGAATACAGACAAAGCCCGCCTTGCCGCTCTCGAAAAAGCGGTGGCGATGGAGCACGAGTGCGATGTGGATAAGCAGGCGGCTTCGTATAAAACGCTGAACGAGGCCCGCGTTCTTTTGAGACGTTTCAAAAGTGCCGTCGGGCAGTTCCAGTATTGCTATACGGCTCAGGCCGAGGCCAACCGACAATATCAGTCGCATTTGAAGACGGCCCGGTTGTACATCTCGCATTTCATACAGGTGCTTAATTTGGCAGTGTTGCGTAACGAGGTGCGTAAGGAACACAAATTGTTTTACGGGCTCGACCCCGAAGATTTTGCCGTGCCCGAGCTGACCGGCGAGAAGCACATTCTCGTTTGGGGAGAACGTCTCATCGAGGGGGAACGCGAACGGGTGTCGCACGGAGGCGCACCTATTTATAACCCTACGATCGCGAAAGTGACCGTGCATTACGATATTTTCAAGGAAGCCTATCGGGAACAACAGAATTATAAACTGAATACGACTCGTTCCCAGTCGGGATTGGATGCCTTGCGCGAGGAGGCGGACCGGATTATCTTGGATTTGTGGAATCAGGTGGAAACGTATTACGCCGACCTCCCTGCCGAAATACGTTTGAACCGTTGCCGGGCTTACGGCGTAGTATATTATTACCGCAGTGGAGAAAAGCGACCCGAAGATGATTGATACTCACACGCATATTTATCTGGAAGAGTTTGACGAAGACCGCATCGAGGTGGTGCGCCGCGCCCGTGAAGCAGGAGTCGAACGAGTGATATTGCCCAATGTCGATTTCGACACGGTGCAAGCCATGCATGCCACGAACGATTTGTTTCCCGGTTATTGCCGTATGGCTATGGGGCTACACCCCACGTCGGTGGAGGACGATTATCGGGAGCGGCTTGGACAGGTGAGAGAGCTGCTTTTCTCCGGGGAGTATTGCGCCGTGGGCGAGATAGGGCTCGATTTGTATTGGGACAAGACCTATGCCGAGGAGCAGAAAGAGGCTTTTGTGATGCAAACGGGGTGGGCGGCAGAGTCGGGTTTGCCGGTGATTATTCATTGCCGGGAGGCATTCGACGAAATATCGGCTCTGTTGCAGTCGGGCAGAGTGCCGGCATTCCGAGGGGTATTCCACAGTTTCACGGGGTCGGCCGAACAGGTGCGTCTGCTGAGGGGAACCGGTGACTATTATTTCGGGATAAACGGCATCGTTACTTTCAAGAACGCTCATCTTGAAGATATGGTACGAGAAGTGGGCATCGGGCGTATATTGCTCGAAACCGATGCCCCGTATTTGGCTCCCGTGCCTTATCGAGGCAAACGGAACGAACCTTCGTATTTGCCTTATATGGCGAAGCGAATAGCCGAAATTCTGAATATTACGACTGCCGAGGTGGAGGAGGCTACCACGGCCAATGCTGTGCGATTGTTCGGAGAAGGGTGATTCCCGGATAATGGGAAGAGCCGGCTTTCATGCTATGCATAGGGGGAATGTGTTTCATGGGGCTTTCCTCGAAAATAATTCCCGAATTTTGTTTGAAGAGGGTTAAAACAGTCGTTTGGAGCCGAGGCATGAAAAAAAAGCGTGAAATATTTGGGGAAATGTAAAAAAAAGCATAAATTTACGGAGAGACACAAAATCACGATACTATGAAAAGACCCCTCCGCTTTTCAATGAGTTTGTCTATACTCTTTTTGTCGCCCATGTCGGCGATAGTGTCGGTTGCCGTCGATATTCCTTTGAGTTTGTCGTCTGAAAAAAATTATATCGTGGAGGTCGTTCTTCCCGGCGGTAGTACGTCGGCGAATATAGAGGACGGCCGGATAACTGCCGAAGGGGCTTCGCAGGCGCTTGCGACCGTGGTCTATTATGACGGGCTGGGTCGTCCCGAACAGACTGCCCGAGTGGGTTTCACGGCAACGGGCGCCGACCTGCTGTCCACAGTCGGTTACGACGAGGCCGGGAGAGAATATCGTCAAGGGCTTCCCACACCCGTATCGGGGAACAACGGCTGTTATGTGAATCCTTCTACATACGGGCAGACGGCTCAAAGTTATTATGGAGACACATATCTCTATCGGGAGACTTTGTACGAAAACTCACCGTTGAGCCGGACAGTCGGTGTGAAAAATCCCGGAGCTGTTTGGAACGCTCACCCGAAGACTGCTGCATATCGGTGCAATACGGCAGGAGAGGTCGTTCTTTTCCGAATTTCGTCCGATGGGGTACAACGAGTGGGGCGGTATACCCCGGGTGCTCTTTATGTTACTCGCGAAACCGACGAGGACGGAATTTGGCAAGAGAGTTTCACCGATAAATCGGGTCGAGTGGTTATGACCCGTCAGGGAAACGGTTATGACACTTACTACATTTATGACGACCACGGCAGGCTGTGCTACGTACTGCCCCCGATGGCTGTGGACGGAATGTATAATACCGGCAATTATCCCGACAGCCACACTCTTTTGCAACAGTATGCCTATCTCTATAAATACGACGACCGGGGGAACTGCATAGGGAAGCGTTTGCCCGGTTGTAAATCGATACAGATGATTTACGATAGGGCTAATCGATTGGTCATGAGTCAGGACGGCAATCAACAGAGCGGAAGCCTCTGGACCATAACCAAATATGATGCCCTCTCCCGAGTGCTGTATACTTATGAGACGGATCCGTTGCAGAGTCCACCGGACTTGTATCGGTATTGCAGGGAAAGGAGGTTTGTCGAGGAACGTGCCGATAGTTATACTGCGTGGCCGGGTATGGGGTATTCGCTGCGGATATTGTCGCCTATTTCACAGGAAAAAGGGCGGTTACTCACGGTCAATTATTACGACGACTATTCTTTTTTGTACATCGAGGGGACGGCAGCCTCGCAGCTTGCCTATCGGAGTAAGGAGGGATATGGTGCGGCTTATTCCTCGGCCAAAGGTTTGCTGACCGGGACGCAGGTGTTCGACTTGACGGACAGGAGCAAATATGCGATTACCGTTTATTATTACGATGAATATGGCAATCCCGTGCAGACACGCACTCGGCATGTATCGGGCGATTATGAAATGACTTATGCTCAATGCGACCTTTCGGGAAATATTCTTGAATCATACACGGAACATTTGGATTCCCGGGGGCGTTTATCGGTATCGGAGTCCGTAGAAAATACTTATGACCGCTCGGGACGCCTCACCCGCACCGATTATACGGTTAACGACTCTTTGTCTACCGATTGGAGATATGAATACGACGAGTTGGGACGGATATCCGGCAAAAGTATCGACGGAGGACTGACGCATGCTAAATATCGGTACAATTTGCAGGGTTGGATCACTCGGATAGAAGATGTCGATTTCGTGCAGAATTTGTATTACGAAAGCCTTATGGGAAACTATGGGAAAGTTCGTTACAACGGAAATATATCGGCGATGAATTGGACATATCGCACCGATACCGACACGATTGTGAACGGCTATCGCTTCACTTATGATGTCCACGACCGGCTGGCTTCGGCCTATTCGGTGACGGGCAGTGATTTTTCCAGCGGCCGCTATCATGTCGAGTATGAATATGACAAGCATGGTAATATGGTAAATTTGTATCGCAATGGGGGAAGGGGCGGAATGATAGACGAGATGAACTGGTCTTATGAAGGGAATAGGGTAGTAGAGATTACCGATATGATGGGAGAACAGGGGCGATACGACATGAAAGAATATCGGGATTATAACTATAATGGACTCGATTATTTTTACGACTCCAACGGCAACATGACGGCAGACCTCGACCGGGATATTGTCGCCATACGATACAATTTGCTGAACCAGCCCGACACCGTGCAGTTCCGCAACGGGTCGGCTATCGTGAATTATTACACCGCCGACGGCAAGAGAACCGGCAGTAAATACCTCACACCACAGACAACGGTCGTTATCCCCGCGGGTCAGACCTTCGGCAGTACATCGGGGACAGCGGCCATGAGCAGTCATGTTACGGCACGTCGGGGTTCTTTGGAATATGCGGGAGCCGATTTCGAGAGCGATACCCTGATACGAATTCATAACGGCGACGGCTATTTGGATTGTTCGGAACAAGATTTCCGGTACTTCGTGCGGGATTATCAAGGGAATATCCGCACCGTCTACGGCAGTGCGGTAGCAAAACTGACACCAGTGGAACCTCCTTTTTCCTCGACGAACCGGGGGCCGATAGGCGGAGATAAACCACCTATTCGCCCCAAACCCATAGAGCATACCGTCACCTACCAACGGATGCAATACTATCCTTTCGGTCTTCCCTATGAAGTCCATTACCAGCCCGAAGAGCAGCCGTATAAATACGGAGGAAAGGAGTTTATAGAGCTGCACGGCTATGACAGTTACGACTTCGATGCCCGTATGTATTATCCGGCTCTCTGCCGATTTATGACGATGGATCCTCTCTGCGAGAAATATTACTCCATCTCGCCTTATGCCTATTGTAATAATAATCCGGTGAAATATATAGACCCGGACGGGAGGGAGATAGAAATTCATTATCAAGAGAATGGAAAAGGTAAAGTTTTTATATTTACCGGAGAAAATGCGGATAGAGCTCCGAAGAATACATTTGTTCAAAATGTTATAACTGCATATAATTACAATAAAAAGAACGGTGGAGGAGAAAATCTGCAAAAAGCAGCAAAAGATACCAAACAAAGATATGCTGTAGCACAGACAGAAGATGCTAGTAGTGGAGATGTTCCAAATAGAATGTATGTTGTTCGTTGGAATCCCTATGCTGGCTTAGAAACGACCGACGGTGGAACTCAATCACCAGCTACTGTACTAGAACATGAGATGGCTCATGCCTACCAATATGAGAACCATACTGAACAGTATCGAGCCGACAAAAGGCAAATAATTGTTTCATATCGTAATCAAGAGGAACGACGTGTTATTACCGGTCCAGAAAGGAAAACTGCGAAAGCGAATAATGAAGGGATAAGGAACAATCACCGGGGACGAAGCATTGTTACGGAAACCCCAATATCAAACCAAAAAATAAAATATTTATATCCTTAAAATAATCCATTATGAAAAAGTCGATTTTAATATTCCCGATTCTGTTTTTGCTTTTACCCTTTTGGGGGAAGAGTGAAGATAATGAAAATTCGATCGAATCGATATATGTGCTATATTACAACTATTCATTTAACAGCCCAGTAGATATAGATTGCGACTGTCTGAGAAAAAGAATGATCGGACCATTCATCGATATTACCGATAGCGGTCTGATAGAGTATCCGGACTCAATGGGCATAGTCGACACTCTATTGACCGATCCGAAGCTGTTGCGGGAAGTTCATGACGAGTTGAAAAAACTAAACCCCAATGCTAACCTTTATCCTCCTGATACTCGAGCATCCTATACCTTACGTTACAAGGACGGCTCAGAAGAAAAAATATGTATGGGTGAGTATGATTACTTTGGGTTTAGGGGGAGAAGCTATACCAACAATCGGTTGTTGTATTTACTGAGAAAAAGCATAGACTATTATAGAATAGTATGGGAGCCTATGTTAGATGGGCTTGAAGAGTTAAACGATACTACATTTGAACGAGAACCGGTAGTGGGGAAACACGGCATGGTTTATTAAATTAGGCAATGGTAACCTATGGCAGTAGTCGTGCAGCGTCTCGATACCTCCCTTCGGAGGGTATTTTCCGCAGCCGGAAATACACCAACTCAAAAAGCAAATAATTTAGGGAAATGTTAAAAATATGCAAGAGTGATGAAAACAATGGTCTATGTATTTTTCTCGTTTTTCATGTTTTGTGCTATGAATTTAAATGCACAGAGTCCAATAGAGATTGATACCGTATCGTTGAGATATGTCAATGGATTCACCAATCAGCATGAGATTGTAGATGAGTATCGAATGACAAATCATTCAAACGAAGAGTATATAACTTGGGTGTCATTGGAGCCGACAAATGATAAATCGAACATTGAATTGGTACACGATTTCTTTAAAAAGATAAAGGGCGATTTCAGTTACATTCAAGCGATGTATGAAGAATTACTTGACAATCGGCCATCTATCACTGGATATTCGTTTATTAAAAAAATTGCACCCGGTGAGACATTTACCTATTTCATTGTCAAAACAGATCCGGAATCAAATTTTTATTCCGAAAGGATTGTCCTTATGAAGGGGAGTGAAGTCGAACAATATTTAAGGCTGCAGATTGAAGAAAAATATTTTTTCAAACCATCGAGTATTGTTTTAACTGGAAAATAACCTCCCTATCCAAGAGATTAGCCCACATACCTATGAAGAGCATACGATACAATTTGCTGAACCAGCCCGACACCGTACAGTTCCGCAACGGGTCGGCTATCGTGAATTATTACACCGCCGACGGCAAGAGAACCGGCAGTAAATACCTCACACCACAGACAACGGTCGTTATCCCCGCGGGTCAGACCTTCGGCAGTACATCGGGGACAGCGGCCATGAGCAGTCATGTTACGGCACGTCGGGGTTCTTTGGAATATGCGGGAGCCGATTTCGAGAGCGATACCCTGATACGAATTCATAACGGCGACGGCTATTTGGATTGTTCGGAACAAGATTTCCGGTACTTCGTGCGGGATTATCAAGGGAATATCCGCACCGTTTACGGCAGTGCGGTAGCAAAACTAACACCAGTGGAACCTCCTTTTTCCTTGACGAACCGGGGGGCGATAGGCGGAGATAAACCACCTATTCGCCCAACCCCCATAGAGCATACCGTCACCTACCAACGTATGCAATACTATCCTTTCGGTCTTCCTTATGAAGCCCATTACCAGCCCGAAGAACAGCCGTACAAATACGGAGGAAAGGAGTTTATAGAGCTGCACGGCTATGACAGTTACGACTTCGATGCTCGTATGTATTATCCCGCCCTCTGCCGATTTATGACGATGGATCCTCTCTGCGAGAAATATTACTCCATCTCGCCCTATGCCTATTGTAATAACAATCCGGTGAATTATGTAGACCCGGACGGGAGGGATATTTGGGAAATAGATTACGATGGCAGAATTATAAATCGTATCGAGAACAAGACCCAAGATGCCTTTTATATGGTGGCAAAAGATAGTAACGGTGATTATCAACGGACTTTCTCGGTCGATGAAGACGGGAACAAGAAGTATAATTCCATCAGTTTCGAATATGGAGTCATAACCGATTCAAAAAAAGCATGGTTTTTCAATCAGGAAACAAGTTTTTCTATTAATAATGAATCAGACGGAGCAAATTTATTCAAGTTCTTTGCTAATAATACAAAAATTGAATTTGGGTTAATAAATACACAAAACAATGGTTCCCTTGTTATGACTAACCATCAAGAACACTCCATTAAAGTAAGTAAACAAGCAAAAAGATTAAGTATGAATGGAGCGACTGTAACATCGATCGTTCACAATCATCCAAACAATTCATATCCATCGGGGTTTAGAAAAAAAGACAATCATGGTGATAAATATGCGGCAGCACTTATCTCTAATTCCAAAGGATATAGAGTTGAACACTATGTATATCAGCCACAAAAGGGGCGTTTAATAATGTATGATAAAAACAAAATTATAGGACCTATCCCATGGGAATATATTTTCTCTTCTAATAAATGATATATAAGACACTTAATCCCCTCAAAAAAATAAGAATTACCTTTTTATTTAATCTATTAGATCGGAAGAGCGTCGTGTAGGGAAAGAGTGTAGA
>OODU01002488.1_pt1 | contig 15699 bp, 15 predicted proteins | sample 1671171 | NCBI WGS metagenome assembly OODU01 (sample SAMN06348129, study PRJEB24527) | human gut metagenome | biome: human gut; feature: ankylosing spondylitis patient; material: feces | host: Homo sapiens | place: China | collected 2015-10
AATCTTTTCAGTTCGACCGCCGTGCCTCTCGGCGACAGCTTTAATAGAATACCACAGGGACTCCCCTCCTGTCAACAACTTTTTTCATTTTTCTGCAATTTATTGCAATTATGCAAAAAGGCCCCGTTACCGGAGCCTTTCTATTATTGCGCTAACTGATGATACATCCGTTCAATGGTTACAATGGCCTGCTCGCCGGTATAACCGCCGTCCGGATGAAATTCGTTATTCTCCTCGCCCTTCATGATACCGATATTCTGCATAGTGTAGATGCTGTCGCGCGACCAGTCACCAAACCGGGTGTCATCGGCGTATTGTCTACTGCTCTCTGCGGTTTCCGTACCGCCAAGCGACTTGTACAGCCGGTCGAGCATCGTTGCGGCTTCTTCGCGCGTGATGAACGCATACGGGCGAAACGTTCCGTCCTCGTAGCCGGTGACGATGCCGAGCGCCGCCGCGACAGCAACATTGTTATCCTCGTAGTCAGAAAAAACAGTGTCCAGTATATTTTTCGGAGCAGAGTTCATCTCAGGGTTCATCTTTCTGTACAGGTCAACGACAAGCTCACAGAAATCTACGCGCGTGATGTCAAGTCTGGGATAATAATAACCAGACCCCAAGCTGTGATTTCGCAGGGCTACTACTGCGTCCTGTGCCCACGTACTGTATTCATCCGCATTTGCAGAAAGCTCAACTTCATTGCCCGTGCCATCGAGATAATAGAATTTTTTGCCGCGCCAGCCGATATAACGATTATCGCGCCAGTCTATCCCGTCAAAGTCATTTTTTCCGATGTCTTTGCCGGTTTTGTCCATCAATCCATATTTTCCGTTGCCATATGCGCCTTTCACAGAACCTTCCCACAAAGTGCTTCCTGTCTGAATGGCCATCAGTCCGTTGTGAAACACGGGCGTACTGAGTGCGATACCACCATCAATATCATCACGAATGACGTTCATATTTTCATCATACAATATCGGTCTTGTAACATCATACTCAAATTCCGTAGGCTGCTCATAATAAATATAATCCTGTAGCGGTCGTTTTTCATAAACAACCGCGAAAAAACATCCTTCCCCTGCTGACTCGACATACGCAGTCTGTGCTGGCAGATTGAGCGGTGTTACCGTGCCGGTTGCATCAGCAAAATAGTATTCTGCGGCATGATTCTGCGTGTAACGCTCCGTTGTCACCAGATATTTATCTTTCGTAATACAGTCTATGCTGTCATACTGCGGAGGAATAATGATTTCACCGGTTTTCAGATTAGCAACACCATGGTAGTTTCGGGAATCATCTACGGAAAAATAGAAATCATAAATATTTTCCGTAGCAATCAGAAGACTCGACATTATATGATAGTTATCCCCATCGAAAGAAATATATCTTTGGTAGGGATTGGCCTGCCATTGCTGCTGTGCTTGTGCTATGGCCGACTGCAATGTGTCATCATCGGCTGTGAAGCCGACAGCTCCGGCACTTACTGCCATACTGCCGACAGCAAGCGCGGCCGCGATCAGGAAGCGTAATTTTTTCATATTCTTTTCCTCCCCTTATCCAGCTCTGCTTCTCAAACTTCCGCGAGTTATTTCCGCTTTCCGTTTCCGCTGTACACAAGCACTTCCTGCAAGGACGTCAGCACGAAGAACACAAGTGTGAAAATCACCAGAACCGCAATATAGGCGGCTGTGAAATCTTCCGGCTGCGAAACAAGACAGGCGACGCAGAAACCGCACAGAAGAAATGCAATCAGCACCGCAGAATGCGCCGCAAATTGCAGCAGCGCATTCCGGGTCTTCAGTCGCTGCAACGCGCCTTCCTCCATGCTTCGGGTCAGCGCACTCGTCAATCGCTTTCCTATCGGAGAAATAATCAGAAGCTTTCCGAGCAGCAGTGGTAACAGTGACAGATAAACAGCTTTCATTGCTTACGCTCCTTTCGGAAGTTCGGTTTTCGCTTTTATCAGACTACTTTTCAATTAAAGTCGCATCGGTCCGCTCTCGTGCGGAGCCGGATTGATACGGATGCTTTATGCGCCATCGGACTCACCTTTTCTGTCTGAGCATGGTCGATTTGGGAGACAGACACGCCGCCATGATACAGCAGTATCGTCACTTCTTATTACTATAATAACAGTCGCTCCGGCTGTTTACAATAACAATTCCTGAAAAAAGAAAATATTATTTTTATGTAGAAATTTTTATCGCAGAACGCGCAATTCAAGCGTTCTGTTGCAGGTATATTCTGTCTGCCCCAGCGGTATCATCCGCAGATTTCGACTGGTTTTCTGTCCAGAATTGCAGCAGTGTTTCGGCCGCCTGTTTCTGGTTTTCGGATAGGTTATCGGTGTCGGACAGGTATTGCGGCAGATTTTTCGTGTCGTAGGCATTTTCCCACGCGATAAACTGCGCCACGGTCTGTCGCACGCTTTCCGACTGCGCAGAGAATGCGTCGAGAAACGCAGCCGGGTTTTCGGTGAACTGCTGATACAGCTCGTAGCTGATGCCCTCGGACTCCGCCTCGTTCGCCGTGGTGGCCGATTGCATCAGCGCATTGATATCGGCATCTGCCTCAGCTGGCCCGGACGGCACGCTGACATTCGATGTCGAGATATAGCCGAACAGGCACAGCGCGAGTGCTGCTCCCGCGATACAGAGCCATTGTTTTGTCATGTATGATTCTCCCTTCTATCCACCATTGTTTATCCATAATTTTATTATATCACACTTGGCGGTATCTGGCACTTTTTTCTGTGCGGTGTTGCCTTAACTTTTAAACTTAATATACGAGGAGGAATGCCTATGCGCGAGGTGCGCAATCGCTATGAAATCTTTCTTAAGGTCTGCGAGACCGGCAGCTTCACAAAGGCCGCCGAGGCGCTGAACTACACACAGTCCGGCATCAGCCAGATGATGGCGGGGCTCGAGGAGGAGCTCGGTGTGCATCTGTTCGCTCGGGCAAAGAAGGTGGGCGTCCTGACCGACAACGGACAGCGGCTCATCCCCTGTAAACCAACAGGAAAAGCTGCGCCAGGCGGCCTTCAACATCAACAACAAGGTCGAGGGCAGGCTGCGCATCGGCAGCTTTTCGAGCGTGACGGCGATGTAGCTGCCGCACGTCGTACATTTTTTCAAGGAGAACTATCCGCAGGTCGAGATGCAAATTTTCGACGGCAACTACGACGAAATCCATGACTGGATCGTCCGCGGGCAGGGTGTCGCGGAGGCGGCCGCCCGTTATCCGCGCCGCTTTATCCCGCTCGTATACCTTAACCCGCTCGAGGGCGCGGACATCTGCCGCGAAAAGGTCGAGACCTATGTTGACGGCAAGGGCTTCCGCGGCATTAAGATGAATCCGCTGCGCCATGCGTTCGTAGCAGACGATACCGCGGTCGATCCGGTGATGGAGATGGCGCGCAGCCGTCATCTTCCTGTGTTCATTCACTCCGGCCATCCTCCGTATTCGCTGCCGTGGAGCATCGCGCTGCTCGCGGAGCGTTTCCCCGAGGTCAAGACCGTAATGATCCACATGGGTCACGGACACGGCGTTTACATCGACGCCGCGCTCAAGATGGCAAAGCGTTTCCCGAACATTTATCTTGAGATGTCCGGCATGCCGATGGGCGTAAAGATCCGTCAGGCCTACGAAGAGGTCGGTCACGACCGCATCATGTTCGGCACGGATTATCCGTTCCACCATCCTTCTGTGGAGATCCAGAAGGTCCTTACCTGCGGACTGGACGAAGCCGCCATGCAGTATGTGTTCTACAACAACGCAAAAAAGCTGCTCGGCGAATAAGAACAGCAGCGCCCCTGACCGAAGGTCAGGGGCGCTTTATACTGTCGGAAAACTCCGGAGAGTACCGTAAGATCAAGAAATTGACACAATCCGACAGTACATGATATAATACAGGCGGACGCTGTTACTTTTGGCGGTCAGACCCTCTTTTCCTTTCCCGCAGTCTGCGGCAGGAAGGAGGTGGCGCGTGTGCAGAAAAAGGCTTTTCAGCTTTTTGTATGTACAGCAGTTCTGCTGTACATTTTCTGTATAAAAGCTACGACCAAATCAGCAGTCCGAATATTTTATCAGCATTTAATTGCTGTTGCTATCATATACCCGTAAAATCCATCACTATATACACGTGAAAGTTCAAACGTAAAATCTCAATTTACTACGAATTTACCATTTTTGAGCCTTGTATGACAAAGACCACTCGAACACAATTTCGAGTGGTCTTTTCTTATCTGCTTTACTCCAATTTACTATCGGGCAATACTATTACGGGACAGTTATCATCATGCTTTTCTTGAATCCATGCCTGCACAGTCTGCAACAGCGAAACGATTTCTTCTTGACCGAGCATTTGCATATTTGCCAGCAACGCATATTCTTCCAAACTGGACATTATAACTTCTATTGGCTGTTTTCCGTCAATATAGGTTTTTTGCACTTGTTCAGCGTCAATGGTAATCGTTCGGACTGTGGCGTTTTCTTCAGTCGGTGGTATTGTATTGAATGTATCAGTCAGCCCCATAAGATAGCTGACAGATACCTCAAAGTAATCGGACAGCTTTTCCCATATACTCTGGTCGCGCGGAATGCTGCTGCCATTCTCGTAGTTCGTCAGCATACTCTGTGCAATGCCTAACTGCTCCGCTAAGTCTTTAACGGTGATTTTCTTCGCCTTTCGTAATTCTTTAATTCGGTTCATCTGCACACGCTCCTTTCCATCATTGTAATACGGTTACGCAGCCCTGTCAATCTGTAAATCCGATATAGATATTATTTTCTTGACAATCTGAAAATCAGATGTTATTATATCATCAGAGGAAACTCAATGAATCTGATGGAGGATAACGGCAATGAAACAGGCTTACTTACAACACATTTGTCAGACGGCTTACGCTGCGGCGTGCAGCGCGAAAGCCGCAGGCGTGAGCCTGTCTGAAGTAAATGGGCGCGGCATTGGCCGCGCCCATTTTTTATCTTACCCCCCGTGACTAACAGGGGGGTACAATCGCCATTGTTCCCCTCATAACTTTCCCCAAAATCCGCACCACATCTAAGGATTTTGACATTCTGATTCTTCTTCTGATTTTTTGGGAATCCGAAGTCACCGAAAGGAGATTATTATGCCCAGTATGGATATTGCCGATTGGCAGAAAGGACTTAAAGCACGGCGAGAGAAATTTCAAATCACGCAAGCTGATTTTGCGTTCGTTGCGGCTATTTCCGAAACCTACTATTGCGAGTTAGAAACAGGACGGCGAAAAGCAAGTGCGCTCATGCGTGATAAAATCGAACATGCCTTTGACATTTTATCACCGAATCCGTTATATATGCTCATTGACTATGTAAAAATCCGATTTAAGACTACCAATGCTAAGTATGTAATCGAAAATATACTGCAAATAAAGATTCGGCATATGGCACACGAAGATAAACGATTTAATCACTACGATGGACGCTATTATTATGGCAATATCGAAGTCTTTCATTCAGCAGACGAAACATACGGCACTATCCTCGAACTGAAAGGGCAAGGCTGTCGGCAAATCGAAAGTATCTTCAACGAGCAGAAACGCGGTTGGTACGGTTTCTTCTGGGACTGTCTTGAGTTTGAGCCAGGCTGTGTATTCAAGCGTATTGACCTTGCTATCAACGACCGTGTAGGACTGCTGAATATACCATATCTCATCAGCAAATGTGAATCCGGCGAATGTATCACGCTGTTCAACAAGCACTCGCAATATTCGTCCGGTGAGTTTATAAAGGGTGTCGATGAACAGTACAGTGAGAGTATGGGTAAAACCCTTTACCTCGGTTCAACTCGTTCCAATGTGTATTTCTGCATTTACGAAAAGGACTATGAGCAGCTTTCTAAGAACGGTATCGCCCTTGAAGATACCGAGGTCAAGAACCGGTTTGAATTGCGTCTGAAAAACAATCATGCATTGAACGCGGTGAAAGACCTCTGCACTTATGCAGACGCAGAACGCATTTCGTTTTCTTATATCAATTACTATATGCGAATTGCTGACCGCAATCCCGATGTAGGCCGTGAGTATTGGAAGAACAGCCGCGAGTGGGAACTTTTTATCGGTGACTATCGTGAAAAGATGAAACTGGCCACAAGGCCCAAACCGTTCAAATGGGAACGAACACTGAACTGGCTGTCCTCACAGGTCGCGGCAACGCTGAAAACTGCTTTGATGGTAGATGAAACCAACGGCACGAACATTATACAGGAAATGCTCGACGGTCAGCAGATTCCCGAACGGCTTCGTTCCACCTACAAACAGCTTACTACCGACACCAAACAAATCATCACCACTGACGAAAGGAGTTAATCAAAGCAACTATTTCTATCTACTTTAACTTCTCTTTCCTCAACTTCATTCTCTCTCTGCGCCGCCGCTGTGAGAATGGTGGAGGGGTGAAGAACGGCTGTGGGTAACTGGTACAGTTATCCATAACCGTTCGAGGGGAGGAGGAAAGACACAGGCGGCGAGGACTTCGTTCCTCCTCCCCTATGAAAGCAACGCACCAGTATAACGCTAACAACGGCTTAGACACCGTTTTTACATAGAGGAGGACAACAACATGAGTGAGATTTTAGTACCTGTATACGAGCAATATACCATGACAATCAAAGAGGCGTCCTGCTATTTCCGCATTGGAGAGAACAAGCTGCGCCGTATGGCAGAGGAAAATCCCAATGCACCGTGGTACTTGATGAATGGCAATCGCATTCAAATTAAGCGAAAGCAGTTTGAAAAGTTCATTGATGAATTAGATGTCATCTAACCGCTTGCCTTGAATGACAACAACAGCGGTAGTAAAAGGGTGATATTTTACTACCGCTATGTTATAATCATATTGTCATATCAAGGCTCTTTCCCAACGAACGGAAAGGAGCGATACCATGTCAGAGAAACGACGCGATTCTAAAGGTCGCGTACTACGGACTGGAGAGAGCCAGAGAAAAGACGGAAGATACCTTTACAAATACGTTGACGCAAACGGACAATCACAGTCAATCTATTCTTGGAAACTGGTCGCAACGGATAAAGTTCCTGCTGGAAAGCGTGACTGTATTTCATTGCGCGATAAGGAAAAGGAGATACAAAACGATTTAGCCGAGGGGATTTCCACGGCGAATCGAAAACTGACGGTAAGTGACCTGTATGCTAAATATGTTGCTTTGCACAGCAACGTGAAACGAAACACGCAGAGAAACCGTCAGTTTACTGCCAAACTTTTAGCTAACGACAAAATCGGTTCCATGAATATCTCGGCGGTCAAGCCCTCTGACGCGAAAGAATGGGCTATCCGCATGGACGATATTTATTCCTATAACGTAATCAACAATACGAAAAGGGCGATCAGTGCCGCATTTCGGGTTGCGATAGGAGATGGCTTAGTCCGCAAAAATCCCTTTGAGTTTGCGTTAAAGACGGTACTCCATGATGATACCGAAGAAAGAGCCGCATTGACCGAAGAACAGGAAAAACAGCTGTTGGAGTATATTCTCAACACCGAGCGTTATCGTCCGTATTATGACGCAATTCTTCTGCTGTTGCGGACTGGTCTGCGAATCTCCGAGTTTTGCGGTCTGACGGTCAACGACTTGGACTTCGATAACAGGGTCATCAATATCAATCATCAGCTTTGCTATCTGTCGGGTACGGATTTTTATATTGAAACACCAAAAAGCAAAAAGAGTATTCGTAAAGTTCCCATGTGTACGGAAGTCTACCAGACATTCAAAAAAGTTCTGGAAAAGCGGAACGGTCTGCAATCTGTCGAAATCGATGGATACAGCGACTTCGTGTTTCTACAAGACGATGGCACGCCGTATTGTCCGTACCATTATCGCAAGGTGTTGCTGTTGATGGTACCCAGTTATAACAGCACGCACCGCGAGCAGCTGCCGCCAATTTCACCCCATATCCTGCGGCATACTTTTTGTACGCGCCTTGCGAGCAAAAATATGAACCCCAAAAACCTGCAATACATCATGGGTCACGCCAGCATTGACATTACCATGAACGTATATGCACACCCATCTATTGAATCCGCGCAGAACGAAATTGCGAATCTGATGGGATAAGGATTTGGGGGTTGGAACGTACCACTCTATTTACTACTTTTCACGGCAAAGCTATGAAAAGCTATAAAATGAAACGTGAAGTATCTTTCTGTAATTGTAAGCAAATTACGTCAAAAGTGACGATTTAAGAACATTTAGCGGTATGTATCAAGTTGGTTAAATGGGTATATTATTTCTGTATAAAAGCGCGATGACCGCTCGGGTAGGCACTGAAACGGTCATCAATTCTATTTCTTGACTGTGAGGGTCTGACTGCTGTAGCAGCGTCCCTTTTCTTATATTATATCCATGCAGGCCGGCTTTGTCAAGCAGCGGAGCCGGGTGCTTTTCATACATGAAAACCGCAGAAATACCGCCTTGCGCATCCCCTCCGCGCATGGTAAGATAGTTCTGATAAACCGCACAAGGGAGACGCACAAATCATGGCGAAAACCGCAAAACATAGAGAAATGGACATGCTGCACGGCGGTCTGGCCGGCAGACTCATCCTTTTTGCCCTGCCGCTGGCTTTCAGCAGCATTTTACAGCAGCTTTTCAACTCCGCGGACGTCGCAGTCGTCGGCCGCTTCGCAGGCGATGCCGCGCTTGCGGCAGTGGGCAGCTGCGTCACGCTCGTCGGCATTTTCGTCAATCTGATCGTCGGTCTGTCGGTCGGTCCGAACGCCGTGCTCGCGCTGCTCATCGGTCAGAACAGTCGCGACGAGATCAACCGCACGCTTCACACCGTGCTCACGTTCGGCGCAGCGCTCGGCGCGGGACTGATGCTCGTCGGGTGGCTGTCGGCCAGACCTATCCTCGTGCTCTCCGGCACGCCGGAAAGCGTGCTGGACGAGGCGCTGCTCTACATATTCATCTATTTTCTGAGCATTCCGTTCATGGTCGTGTACAATTTCAGCGCAGCCGTACTGCGCAGCTACGGCGACAGCCGCCGTCCCATGTACTATCTGCTGCTCTCCGGCACGGTCAACGTGGTGCTCAATCTGTTCCTTGTCATCGTGATGCAGCTCGGCGTCGCCGGCGTCGCGATCGCAACAGTCATCTCCAACGTGCTCAGCGCGGTCATGGTCATCACGCACCTCATCCGCCGCGACGACGATTTCGCGTTCCGTTTTCGCCGCATGCGTATCGAAAAGGAACCACTCCTGCGTATTTTGCAGATCGGCATTCCGGCGGGCATTCAGGGCGCGATCTTCTCCGTTTCCAACGTGTTCATCCAGAGCGGCATCAACTCGTTCGGCGAAAACGCCATCGCAGGCTCGTCACTCGCGCTCAACTTCGAGTATTTTACCTATGACATCGCGAATGCCTTCGCGCAGGCCGCCGTCACCTTCACCAGTCAGAATTTCGGCGCAGGCGACATCGGACGATGCAAAAGGATCTTCCGTCTCTGCCTGCTGTTCGGCATCGTGTTCACCGAAATCCTGAGCGCGATTTTCATGGCCTGGGACGATTTCTTCGTCAGCATCTATACCTCGAGCAGCGCGGTTGCCGTGTTCGCGGTCAGCCGTATGCGGCATGTCTGCTCGCTCGAGGGGTTGACCGCCACCTATGAGGTCGAAAGCGCCTCTCTGCGCGGCATGGGCCGCTCGCTCGAGCCTGCCGTTTTCACCATCCTCGGCACGGTCGTATTCCGTCTGATCTGGACGGCAACCGTGTTCCGCCTCTTCCCGACCTACGAAATGCTGATGAACGTCTACCCTGCCTCGTGGATCTTCACCGGCGCGGCGCTTCTGATCGTATATGTGCGGCAGATGCGCCGGACGGCGCGAAGCGCGTAAACCGCGTCTGTTTATGCGCCCGGAACCAAATAACAGAAAAAAATCCCCCGGTTTTCGCCGGGGGATGCAGTGAAAATTTACTTTTCCAGTTCGGTCCAGTCGCGGGTCTCGCGAAGCTCGGTCCACTTCTCGAACTTGTTCTCCTTGGTCTTGTAGTAGTGGCTGTTGGTGGCCTCCTGTACCGCCAGATAGAACCACTGAGAAGCGTCAGAGTTGTCGCTCCACTTGATCATATCGTCGCGCAGGTCGTCCCTGGTCTCGGGGAGACGCTTGAGGACGCGGTTGACGAGCGTCATTGCCTCGGCACGGGTGATATGATTATCCGGCTTGAAGGTACCGTCGGGATAACCATTGATCCAGCCGTTGTTGGAGGCGGCGCTGATCTCGTTCTTCGCCCAGTGGGACGCGATGTCGCTGAAATCAGCGGCCGTCGTGTTGGCCTTGTCGTCAAAGCGAGCCGCGATAGCTGCGAACTCAGCGCGGGTGATGGAAGCGTTCGGATTGAACTTGCCGTGGGTGTCGCCCTTCACGATGCCCATAGCGCCCAGCGTAGAAACCGCATGATTGTACCATGCACCGCGGTCTACGTCGGCGTAGCTGTTGGACTTGGTCGAATTTGCATTGCGAGTCTCGTCGGTCAGCAGGCGGAAGAAGATAGTCGCGACCTCAGCACGGGTGATGCCGTTCTGCGGACGGACGGTCTTGTCGGGGTAGCCGACGATGTAAGCATAATGATCGTCACCGTTCAGACCGGTCGGAACCTCATCCGGAATGGTAACGGTAGGCTTGCGGCCACTGCGGCCACCGCCGCCACCGCCGCCGGAGGAGGATTTTTTCGTAAAGGTCCAGACGCCGTGCAGCTTAAGGTTTTCGGTCAGCTTCTGCTCGCCGGTCAGAACCGTACCGTCATCCTTTTTCCAGCCGTCAAAGGAGAATGTACCGTTCACGCCGTCCTTCGAGCCGGACACGCTGGCCGGAACCTCTGCAACGGTATAGCTGCTGCCATTGACCAGCGTCTGCTTCGCCGGAGCGGTATAGCCTTCCGGCCGGTCGCCGGTAACATCATACGTCAGCGTGTACATCAGCGGATGCGCCGCCTTGAGCGTAATAGCGTGCGAATCCTTTTCCACCGGGGTGTATTCGTCAGCCGTTTCCGCCGTCCAGCGGCCGATCTGCTCATAGCCGCCCTGACCATTATTAGCCGCAGCATTCCACTTAAACCAGCCATCATGATACCAGCCGATAATCTCCGCCTTGTCGGAGGACAGAATGCGGTCGCCGCTCATGTCCTTTGCGTTCGGGAGCGTAAAGGTCGAACCGTTGAACAGCAGGTCATCACCTGCGGTCTTTGCGGTGTTATTGTACACTGCGCTGTTCTTTGTGATGTTGATGTTTGCATCATTATAGGCGTAAATTGCGCCGCCCATGCCTGTCGCTGCATTATCGTGCATCACAGCACCGGACTGAAGATCCACATTGATAACCGCCGAGCCATCCTTGTAAGTGAAAATACCTGCGCCGCCTGCGGCCTTGTTGCCACTGACAGAGCTGTTTTCCGCCGTAACGCTAAGGGTGTTAGCCAGTGCATCTGCGTAGATGCCGCCGCCATAGCCGGTTGCCGTATTTTTGTCGATTGCCGTGCCGTTCAGCAGGCGAATGTCCGTATTGCAGACAGCAGTACACAGAGCAAAGATACCTGCGCCGCTCTGTGCCTTGTTTTCAGAAATCGAAACGTCGTCAAGTTCGATCGTTCCGGCACTGTAAGCTACGATTGCGCCGCCCTGCGATGCGCCGTCGTTATTCAACAGTTTAGAATTGCGGAGAGTCAGATTAGAGGTTGTGCCGACATACATACCGCCGCCGATACCGTTTTCAAGGTCGAGAACCGTATTGCCGGAGATTGTGGAATCGGTGATAAGGTGGTTGTGCTCGCCGGAACAGCCTTCTTCTGCTTCGTTCGGCGTATCGCCAAAATAGATACCTGCACCGAATTTTGCGGTATTATTCTCAAAAAAGGACTTTGCAGCGTTCAGCACAGAATGTCTCAGAAGCATACCGCCGCCGCAGTCCAGAGCAGTATTCCCCTCAACATGGCAGCCGTTCATGGTCAGAGAACCGTATCTAACCAGAATACCGCCGCCGTCGCTGCTGTTTCCCGTAACTCTGTTTGCGGACACGGTAACATTCTGCATGGATACATCTGCGTGCGACGCATAGATACCGCCGCCGCCGACTTCGCCATTGCCGTTGCCGCCGACTGTTTCATTACCCGTTATGGTCAAATCTTCGAGCTGAACGACTGCACTGTCGATTGCGAAGCCGCCGCCATTCTGCGGATTTCTGCCGCCGGTAACCGTACCGTTTTTCACGGTAACCTGCGGTTTATCACCGGAAATGGTTACAACGGCCGCATTCGCACCACCCGACAGCGTAAACTTGCCGAGGTCGAGCGTCAGAGACTTGTTAATCTCGATATTTTCCGTAACATCACGGAGCATGACGATAGTGACATCGCTGTTTGCATCATAAATCGCACCGGCAAGAGTCGAATACTCGGTCTCACCGATCTTTGCAGCGCATGTCTGCTCAGTGCCGCCGCCCTCAACGGTCTGCCCCTGACCTATCGTATCCGGCGTATCTTCCGTCCCCTCCGCTAACGCGAACGGAGACATTGCCAGCAGCATGGACGCCGCCAGTATACTGGCTAATAATCGCTTGTTCTTTCCTGTTTTCATCACGAAAATCCCTCCTTCAGTAGCAATAGACCACTATGAAGAAGCTGCATCAGGAAACCGGCTGCCATGCGGAAAGAGACTTTCCGTTTAGGCCCCTGGCTTTGCGAAACCGGCTTTCACCGATCGTGCCCTTGTCTGCACAACTTACTCCTTAATGAGTAGCACAGATGATTGTGTTTTTCTTGGAACCGTTTTGGACAGTACAGAGACGATTCAGCTTCCAAATAAAATCCCCCCTTACAGCGCGCACGGCTCTGCAAGGAGGGTACAAAGTATCGTCGGCAGCCGGCTGCCATGCGGAGGACAAGCTCCGTTTAGGCCCATCTGGCTTTGCGGCACCGGCTTTCACCGGCTGTGCCTTTATCTGTACCTGCACCCGTTCCCGGGAGTCATGCACAGATTTTCAGTTGATGTCTGCTGTTTAAGACGATATGCGAAGGGCGCATACCGAACTTCGCTGCACGGACGGACAAAAAGTCCCGCGTCAGCGCTGTCTAATCTTTCCTATATAAAGGGGACCCCATTGCAGGCAGCTTTGTCAACCGTTTTTCCTGTAAAAGAAGAAAACTCCCGCAGCGCGCAGGCGGCGATGAATAAAGTTTACAGAAATTTTGTTTTTTCTCCTTTCAATCTCCTTTTAGATGGTATATACTTTTCCCATCACAGGAAAGGATAGAGAAACTATATTACACAGCAAAACAATGACGCAGGTCCTTAAGTCCTGCCCGGCAGAGGCGATCTGCTACCGGTACGGCTTCGGCAACGAAAAAACAAAGGAGAACTCATAAATGAATATCAAACGTGCAACCGCCCTTGCCCTCAGCCTGAGCCTGCTGCTGGGCGCCGCTGCGTGCGGCAAGTCCGGCTCTGAAGCTGCCGATACCGGCAGCAAGACCTCTGCGGAGCTGCTCGAGGAGGAAAACGCCATCCTCGACGCACATCAGAAGCTGTGGAATCAGGTTTTCGCCTCCATGGACAAATCCTCTCCCGCAACGGCGGAAAACTACGGCGATGTCCTGCTGAGCGCGGTGGAGAACTGCCGGGACAGGCTCTCCGACGAGGATTATCAGACGCTGAAAAGCGATGCTGAGAGCATCCGCTCGATCGAGGAGCAGATCGCGGCCCTGCCCGCCGACGACAGCGCCGGCCAGAGCGAAACGGCCGCGGCCAGTGCGTTTCCGGAGTTTACAGGCAAGGATTTCGACGGGAATGCGGTCGACAGCAGCCTGTTCGCGAACAACGCCTACACGGTCGTGAACTTCTGGTTCAGCGGCTGCAAGCCCTGTGTCGCTGAGCTGGGCGAGCTGGACAAGCTGAACCAGACCGCGAAGCAGCAGGGCGGCGAGGTGATCGGCATCAATACCGAAACGCTCGACGGCAACGCCGATGCCATTGCCACCGCAAAGGAGATCCTGCAAACCAAGGGCACGACCTACCGCAATATCTATTTCGATTCCTCGAGCGACGCCGGTACGTTCGCCCTCGGCATCATGGCCTTCCCGACGACCTATGTGTTCGACCGGAACGGAAACGCAGTCGGTGAGCCGCTGCTCGGCGGCATCGACAACGCCGATAATCTGGCGCAGCTTCAGAAAAACATCGACGCCGCCCTCGCCGCCGATCAAAAATAAGACAGAGCACAGTTTGGGCAACACCGTACAATTAAAGCTCCGGCGGTATTGCCTTAAAGGGGCTGACTCAGGTGATTTCATGCAATCATTCCGAGTCAGCCCCTGCCTGTTTTTATCAAAAAAGCGCCTGCTCCGATGTTCCATCTGATGACACCGGGGCAGGCGTTTGGAGAGAGGTCAGCGGGTCGCCTTCAGTCAAATAAAAGGTCCACAGCGAGGACCTCTGTGTTAGGGCAATACCGCATAATTGGACAAGAGCGATTTGCGAGTAAATTTTGCGTACTGACGAGGCGCGGTTTTGCCTTAAGCCAGAGATACAGGTTTACAAGCCGAACAAATGACAATTCGCCGTGGTTTATGCGCTACCGCCGAGACTGCATGATGAAGTCGATGATTATATCGAGATGGTCGGTAAAGCCATTTCTGGTTGTAGAACGCATCAAGAAATGCTTAACAAGGCAGTTAGTGTATTTTGAATTTAGGGGCGCGAAAGCGCTCCATTTTTTACGAATATTATCCACTCTCTGTGCATAACTATCCGCAAAAAAAGAGCCCCCGATTCGGAATGGGGAACCGAATCAGGGGCACAGGAGGTAAGAAGGTTTTGAATTTGAAGTTTATAAACGAGCAGCAAAAAATTTCTGACTCTTTTCAATATGCCGAAATCTTCAGCTATAGCTGCACTTTTTGAGGGTTATTAACCAGAGACGATTATTCCCACTCGCCCTCTGCAAAAGCATCTTAAACAAGTTTGATTTAGTGATTTAGCAGAGGCTATTTACATTACTTGAATTATCGGATGCGTATTGGCTATCCAATTTTTTGTTGCCATAGCGTTGCCAGCACATTGAAGCTGATACCGGCGGCATCTTTTAACTCTGTACGTTTCATTTTCTTATCTATCAAGAGTTTCCTGAGCTTATCATAGGAAACAGGCATTGCGATTCTCCGTTTCCAAAATCATATCGTATATATTATAGCAGAGAATACACAGGTGGGCAAGATAATCCCACAAGAACGAGAGATATGGTTAGACCATCACGAAATACCCATATCTCTAAAAATTGCACACTGAGACGAGATTTGTCAAGGGTAAATTACACCAGTAATTCTTTGAAATCATTTGTTTTAGAAATTCAAGGGATATATTTTATTCCCCACTGCATAATGGCATAAAATACCGGCAGTAAATCTTGCCCTTTCAGTGTTAGAGAGTATTCTACTCGCAACGGCATCTCGTTGTATTGGATTCGCTGTATCAAATCATCGGCTTCCAACTCTTTGAGGGCATTTGTCAGCGCCGTATTTGTAATTGGCGTTAGCATCTTTTTCAGTTCACCGAAGCGCATGGGCGATTTAATACAAAGTTCATAGAGAATTTGGAGTTTCCATTTGCCCTGCAGCATTTGAACCACCGGCGTGACCGGGCAGTTTCCCTCGCC
>OODU01002506.1_pt1 | contig 15616 bp, 20 predicted proteins | sample 1671171 | NCBI WGS metagenome assembly OODU01 (sample SAMN06348129, study PRJEB24527) | human gut metagenome | biome: human gut; feature: ankylosing spondylitis patient; material: feces | host: Homo sapiens | place: China | collected 2015-10
TCTCTTCTCCATAATGAATACCTCTTTCCTTCTTGGTAGCCTTAACATATCACTCTATGATACGAATGTCAATATAATTTTATTGATATTCGATAAATTTATATTGAATCTCATATATCACAGAGCAGATATAGGGTAAATAGGGAATTATTAACATAAATGAAAATAATTGATATAGACATTCTGAGTGCTTTTTTTTACAATGAAAGCAGTAAAAAAGAAAAGGAGGATTTTTATGGAATCCGTTTTACTATCCGCACGCTGTACTGCCAACACCGCAACTGTGTTCTGGAATAAGCCGGAAAATGCCAATGCCGACACAGTATATGAAGTTTCTCTCGATGGTGGACATTCTGTTCACACAAATCGGACACATTATACATTCACAGAATTGATACCCAATACTGAATATTGTGTTACTGTCTACAATATCGGCAGTATCCGCATCTGTACCTCACCTGCACGGCACCGCATCTATGTAACGGAAGAACCCTACAATGCCGTGGGTGATGGAAAAACGCTGAATACTGCCGCACTCCAACAGGCTTTTACAGACTGCGGACCAAATGACGAAGTATACTTTCCCGCCGGAATCTATCTGACCGGAGCTCTTGATCTACATAGTTGTATGGCCGTGTATCTGGAGAAAGATGCTGTTTTACAGGGAAGTTCTGACCCCACAGATTATCTGCCTCGTATCTGGAGCCGTTTTGAAGGCACGGAGCAGGAATGTTACCGCAGTCTTTTAAACGCCGGACAGCTTGATCATACCGCAGGTGCAAATTGCGAAAACATCCTGCTTTATGGGAAAGGAACCATTAGTGGCGGTGGGCATGTTCTGGCTGAGCGCATGATCGATATCGAACGGGAGAATCTCAGGGAATATCTTGCCCAAAATGCTGCACTGGTTGCCACCTGTGAGAATGACCGTACCATTCCGGGACGTGTCCGCGGACGACTTATTAATTTAAGCAACTGCTCCCGTATTCGTATTACAGGGCTGACTTTACAAAACGGCGCAGCATGGAATGTCCATATGATCTACTGTGATGACATTGTGACTGACCACTGCACGCTACGCTCTGGCGGTATTTGGAACGGCGATGGCTGGGACCCGGATTCTTCCACAAACTGCACGTTATTTGCAACGGAATTTGAAACCGAAGATGACTCCGTTGCCATCAAATCCGGTAAGAATCCCGAAGGTAATGCCATTAATCGTCCTACAAAGCATATCTGCGTATTTGACTGCCACAGCAACGGCGGTCATGGTATCTGTATTGGCAGTGAAATGTCTGGCGGTGTTGCAGATGTGCAAATTTGGGATTGCGATATAGCTGCCTCTTCCAATGGCATTGAAATCAAAGGAACCCCTAAGCGTGGCGGATATGTGCGCAATGTCACTGTACGCGACTGCACCTTCCCCCGCCTGCTCATTCATTCTGTTCCATACAATGATGACGGCATTCCTGCTCCAGAGCCGCCTTATTTTGAAGATTTCCACTTTGAACGGCTGCATCTGACCGGGCAAAAACAGGAGCACGGCACAGTGGAATCCGTTGCCCCCATTGAAATTGATGGTTTTACTGCACCTGGGCATAAAATCAAAAATGTACTTTTGTCAGACTGTGTACTGCCGCCGAATGCGAAGCTTCTGCTTTCGAGATATGATGCACTGACAATTTCCAATTTGCACACGGAAGAGGCTCAAGCTACATCCCGATACTCCGCAACATTATGATTATATTACAATGGAGAATATAACCGGCAGCATCGAAAGCTTTCTCAACATAAAACCCTGGACACAGTTTTGGCATAGACTCTGAACCAAGCCAGTATCAGCTGATGAATTTTTACATTCTACAATTTAAATATTTACCATTTTTACAAAGCGGGTGATTGTCAATGAATATGAGTAAAATCGATATGACACAAGGTTCTATTTTAGGCCGCGCAGCACAGTTTGCATTGCCGATCTGCATCGGAAATATCTTACAACAGTTATACGGAACCGTTGATACTTTGGTCATCGGTAATTTCTGTGATGCATCCGCTTTGGCCGCTGTAGCCACAAGTTCCCAGCCACTGGAGATTCTTTTGTGTATCTTTCTTGGCATTGGTTCCGGAATATCCATCCTGATTTCACAGGCGGCAGGTGCCTCCGATGCCGATCGACTGCGTAAGCTTGCACAAACCGCAGTGTTTTTTCTGTACGCTGCCAGTCTGCCGCTTACGTTGTTAGGCGTAGCTGTCGGACCGTTTCTTCTAAGGCTGATGCAGGTGCCTGCCGATGCCATGCCCTATGCCATTGTGTATTTGCGTATCACAACGTTAGGCATTCTCGGCAATATGGGATATAACTTTAACGCAGGTATTTTACGGGGTCTGGGAAACAGTACTTCCTCGCTGTTATTTCTTGGCATTTCCTGCGTTACCAATATTGTTCTGGACCTTGTACTGACTGCCGGTTTGGGAATGGGCGTCACCGGTGTTGCCATCGCAACTGCTGCCTCACTGTTTCTGTCCTGGATGTTCAGCATCTTCTACATCCGTCATACTTATCCTGCCATGAATTTTCCGGTTTTTGCGCATGGTTTTGACCTTCCTATTCTTCATGAAATGTTAAAGATCGGCCTGCCGCTCGGACTGAATACCGCACTTTATTCTGTCGGTCATGTGCTGCTTCAGGCACTTTATAACACGCTTGGGTCCACCTTCGTAGCCGGATGCTCCGTTGCCGGTAAAGTCAGCGGCATTGCCAATATTGCCATTACTTCATATTCTTCTGCGGCTACTGTGTTTGCCGGGCAGAACCTTGGTGCCCGGAACTACCGTCGTTTATGCCGTGGGGCATGGCAGATACCGCTCTGTTCCGGCATCGTCACCCTTGCAGGGGGATTACTTGTGACTGCTTTTTGCCATCCTCTGCTAATGCTGTTCAGCCGTGATCCTGCCGTATTGACTTTTGCACAGCGATATACTTATCTTGTTCTGCCATTCACCTGGGCCTACGCCGTGTTCAATGGCATTATGTGCTTTATCAATGGTATCGGAGAGATTCGCTATCCCACCATCGTAAATATTCTGCTATTATGGGTTGTCCGAATCCCTGCCGCTTATCTCATCATGTATGCCGGCTATGGCGAATATGCCATGGTCAGTGTTTCCGCCAGCTTTATTACCGGCATGATTGCCATGCTCTTCTACTTTAAATCCAGGCGCTGGGGCGCTATTTGCGCCCTTGCAAAAAAACAGGAATACCCACCATTAATTACTGACTTGCCAGATTCATAAAAATTTACATACTTCTTAAAAATAATCACATGGATTTTCCTTTTGTCCTGCCCTATAATAAGCGCAATTACAGGCCACAGGGCAAAAGGAGGACTACCATGTTATATCCAATCATGAACCGTTCCCGTAGCTTGATCGATCTGGGAGGAGTATGGCAATTTCAATTAGGAGATGAGACAGAGCCGGAGGATCTCTGGAGCGGACCGCAGGAGATGGACCTGATTGCCGTGCCGGCTTCTTATAATGACCAGAAGGATGATCCGGCTTATCGGAATCATTACGGTTGGGCTTATTACGAGCGAACCGTGGTGCTCCCGGCTCTTTTGTGCGGGAACAACGGGCAGCGCCAGGTATTGCGTTTTGACGCCGTAACTCATGTTGCAAAAGTTTATATCAATGGGAAACTGATTATGACACATAAGGGTGGTTTTCTCCCTTTTGAAGTTGAGATCACGTATCTGGTTCCGGAGGATGGCCACCTTACCATCGGTGTCGCTGTGGACAACCGGATCAGCCACAGCACTCTGCCCATCGGCAACGAAGGTAATATTGCCTTCTTCGGCTCGGACAATCCCGGCATTCCCAGTGTGGAAGCCGCAAAAATATGGAGAAAGAAACAGAATCTGCCGAATTTTGATTTCTTTAATTTTGCAGGTATCAACCGTCCGGTACGCATCTACAGCACTCCGGCCTCCTACATCAGAGACATTACTCTGGTCCCGTCTATCGAAGGTGACACCGGCGTCTTAAATTACGAAATTCTCACGGATGGGATAGATAGTGACGCTCCTGTCACTTTAAAAATCATAGACGCAGAAAGCAACTGCAAAGCAGAAGCCACCGGCCGAAAGGGAGAGCTTCGGATCCCGCAGGTCCATCTCTGGCAGCCTTATCCCGGCACTCCTTACCTGTACAAGGCGGAAGTTCATTACGGAGAGGACTGCTATACGGAAGAATTCGGTTTCCGTACCGTAGAGGTGAAGGGAACGCAGTTTCTGATCAACGGGGAGCCTTTTTATTTCAAGGGCTTCAGCAAGCATGAGGATTCATTTTTCCGCGGAAGAGGACTGGATCTCTGCCTCGATGTAAAGGATATTAATCTTCTACACTGGATCCATGCCAACTCCTTCCGCACCAGCCATTACCCTTACGCGGAGGAGATCTACCGGCTCTGTGACAGAGAAGGTATCGTTATTATTGACGAGACGCCCGCCGTGGGCATCGGTGCCGGAGAGAGCTGTGATCCTTATAAGACATTTCCCATAAGAGAGCATCACGAGCAGGTCCTGCGGGATCTGATCGCGCGGGACAAAAATCATCCCTGCATCGTCATGTGGTCCATGGGAAACGAACCGGATACCGAGCATTTCCCGGAATCCGCCTACGATTACTGGCATTCTCTCTATGAATTTACCCACCGGCTGGATCCTCAGAACCGCCCCGTGACCTTTGTCTGCTGCCAGAATAATTACGAGAAGGACATTGTGACCAGAACCATGGATGTAGTCTGTCTCAACCGCTATTACGGATGGTACAATCTCTCCGGTGATCTGGAGGCTGCATCCTACGCCTGGAATCTGGAACTGGATTTCTGGGAAAAGATCGGAAAACCCGTGATGATGACCGAATACGGCGCCGATACTCTCGCCGGGCTCCATAACTGTGCGCCGGAAATGTGGAGTGAAGAATTTCAGGTAGAACTTTATAAAATGTACAGCAAGGCCTTCGACGGAAGAGACTTTTTTATCGGGGAACAGGCATGGAACTTCGCCGATTATGCCACCCTGCAGGGCTGTATGCGCGCAGACGGCAACCGGAAAGGCATCTTTACCCGAGACCGCCGTCCGAAACTGATCGCCCATTATTTCCGGGACAGATGGGAGCATATTCCGAATTTCCATTACAAGGACAGCAATAATTTATAAGATATATCACGATAAAACAGCAGCGATACCTGACATATCACTGCTGTTCTTATTATGTTCTTATTCCCTCAGATACCGTATCATTAATTTCGGCTATTTTTCTATTCGCAAGAAAAGTATGTATGGAATCGTCTTCCTGCCATCATTCTACGGTAATAATGTACTCCCTGCGGAATACCCCGCCCGCCTGCAGAGTATTGCCATACTCCCGCTGTTCCAGGCTGCCGTCGAAGGTCGTACGGTCGCATCTGCCGTACCAGGGCTCGATGCAGATAAACGGTGCTCCCTTGCCTGCGGGAGACCACAGCCCGAATAACGGAGCGTCAAAGCTTACGGTAAGGTAAGGCTTTTTGTCCGGGGTACACAGGCTCACTACGGAAGCCTGGTGGTTCTCCACAATCAGGGCATCCCGGTCAAACAGATGCTCTGTGATCTGCGCATAGCCGTTTTTCACCGGCAGTACATCCTTTTGCTGTCCCATGAGTCCTCGTCCGTCATCCGCCACCAGTCCGTAAGTCAGATCTTTGTCGGCATCAAACTTAAAATAATATTCCGACTGCTTTCCTTTTCCATTCACAGGACACATGAATGCGGGATGTCCGCCGATGGAAAAGTACAGTGTTTTTGTATCCGGATTTTCCACCTGCCAGATGACCTTCAGATTTCTTCCTTCTAATTCATAACCTACTTTTAAAATAAACTCGAACGGGTACTTCTCTTTGGTTTCTTCATTAGATCTCAGGGAAAACCATGCTTCCGTCGCCGTCTGTACATCCACGGCAAACTCCATATCTCTGGCAAAACCGTGCTGTCCCATGGAATAGGTCTTTCCTTCATAATGATATTCCTTATTTTTCAGACTGCCCACAAAGGGGAACAGTACCGGTGCACTTCTCTTCCAGAATTTCGCATCCGCATTCCACAGATACTCAGTATCTGTCTCTTTCCCCCGAATACTTGCAAGTTCTGCGCCAAAGCTGTTGATCGTTACCTTTAAAGCTTCATTTTCCAATACTACCTGCATATTACATACCTTCCTCTCTTTTTCCCACATTATACCTCATAACAGTTCATCCGTGAACCTATTCGGGCGCAAAAATCATGCTCTATACTATCTGTTATCCTTTAACCCGGCCGTTTTCAGCCAGTGGCCGGACAAATATCTGCTCACGAAGCAGATCACGCGGAAGATCCAGTCCAGTACCATGGCGATCCAGACACCAATGGCTCCGTAGCCCATGTTCACACCGATGATATAACTGAAACCGATGCGGAACATGAACATAGAGAATATGGACAGCACCATGGTAAAGCGCACGTCATTGCAGGCACGAAGCATGTTCGGCAGTACAAAAGATGCTGGCCACAAAAACATTGCCATGCCATTGTGGATCATGACCAGAATGTAGGACAACTGCGTGGTCTCCGTGCTTAATCCGTAGCATTTCAGGATCCAGGGTAGACACAGCAGAATGACGCTGTTTACCATAAAGGTACACAAGTAGGTAATCTTCAATAATTTTTTCGTATAGTACCGCACCTGACCGGAATCTCCGGCGCCGACACAACGGCCAATTACCGTGATCATTGCCAGATTCATAGCCTGTCCCACGATACAGCCCATGCTGTCTAAGCTGTTCGCCACGCCGTTGGCAGCGATCTGCACAGTTCCGAAACCCGCGATAATGCTTACCACAATGACACGTCCCAGCTGGAAAATCCCGTTTTCAATACCACTGGGAATACCGATATAAAAGATCTTATGAATCACAGGCCAGTCGATGTGGAATCTTTCTTTTAATAAATGCACTTCGTTGGACGGGTTTTTCAGCAAATGATATAGGATGAATCCTGCCACTGCACGGGAGATCAGGGAAGGAATCGCCACACCTGCCACGCCCAGTCCCAGTACATAGACGCCCAAAGCATTACCGCCGATGTTAATGATATTTTCCACCACGGAGACCTTCAATGTGATCTTGGAATTTCCCATGGAGCGGAACAGCGCTGCACAGGAATTGTACAGGGCAAGGAACGGGAAGGACAGTGCAGAGATCATCATATAGATCACAGCATTATGAAATACGTCCGCTTCAATTTTACCGAAAAATAGGGAAATGATGCCATTACAGAACACCATGACCAAAATCGAAATACCGATGGTAATGCATACGGAGGACACGATCAACTGTTTTGCAGATTTGCAGGCGTCCTCTTTTTTCCCGGCTCCGAGGAACTGGGAAGTTACCACCGCGCCACCGGTAGCCAATGCCGCCAACACACTGATGATCAGGTTATTGAACATATCGATCAGGGATACGCCGGAGACCGCCGCCTCGCCCGCCGAAGAGATCATGACGGTATCCGCCATGCCCACAGTGATTGCCAGTGCCTGTTCAAATAAGAGTGGGATGATCAGTTTTTTCAGATCATCTTTTGAAAATAGTTTTGTTTTGCTTGCTTCCATTTCTTTTTACTCGGTTATTTATCCATGCGATACAATTTCAGGGAATTGTCCCATGCCGCCTTGCACACTTCTTCCTCTGTGATCTCCTTGATCTGTGCCATGGCAGCGATCACATAGGGAATATTCAGGGAACTGTTGCGTTTGCCGCGGTTCGGTTCCGGTGCCAGATACGGGCAATCCGTCTCCAATACAATGCGATCCATGGGAATGTACTCTACCGCTTCCTTCAGCTTCTTTGCATTTTTAAAAGTCAGCACGCCGCCGATTCCGAAGTAGAATCCCATATCCAGGAAAATCTTCGCCGTCTCCTTCGTATAGGAATAACAGTGAATTACACCGCCGATCTCCTCCGCGCGCGCCTCCGTCATGAGATCCACAGTATCCTTCGCCGCATCCCGGGAATGAATGATAACGGGCTTTCGGATCTCTCGCGCCAGATCCAGCTGCCGCAGGAACCACTTCTTCTGTGTCTCGTGATCCGGCTCCGGCCAGTAATAATCCAGTCCGATCTCTCCCACCGCCAGGCATTTCTTTTTCCGGCACTGTTCCTTCAGCCAGGAATAAGATTCCTCATCCAGTTCCGCGGTCTCGCTGGGATGTACGCCGATGGCTCCGTATATATAATCGTACTGCTCCATCAGCTCTAACACTTTCCGGCAGGATGCCAGGCTCGCACCCACATCCACCACCCGGGCAATGCCCTGCCCCGGCAACGCCGCCAGAAGCTGTTCTCTGTCATCGTTAAATGCGTCATCGTCATAATGCGCATGCGTATCAAATATCGCAGTCATGTGAAATCTCCTTAATCAGGGTATCTATGCAAAAAAAGAACCGTCCCCGGAGCTCCTAAGTCTCCAAAAACGATTCTCTCGAGTGCACCGCCAGGGGCTCGAACCCTGGACACCCTGATTAAGAGAAAAGGGGTCTAGGTGGCAATTTCGGGCGGTTTTTGGCGGTTTACGCTACGAGAACCGTGTGATATAATAGCTCTGTCGTGTTACCCCGACAGGAAGGGGGTGTTCGACATGCATGAATTCCTCAATTTTATTATCTCCGTCATGGCAAGTGTAGCCGCCAACTACATAAGCAAATGGCTGGACGGAGAGGACGAATAGCACGATCAGCCAAGTAACAAAAGACCCCGGGATGCCGCCCGGGGTTTTTGTCGTTCGACATGCATGTCGAATTCCTCAATTTTGCCTAAGGTCAATATAACACGGGTTCCCGAAATTGTAAAGTAGTTTGTCCGACAAAATAATTCAGGATAGCGTGGATCGGGCTCAGCTGCGTGTGCGTTTGTCGGACAATTATTCGTCTATCTCAAATATTGTGAATGCTTCATGTACAGAACTATTAACAATTTTTCTATAGTGTTCCTCATCCATGTGGCGCAAGATGTATATTATAAATTTCTCTCTTATAGTAAGATCATTTATATCGTTTCCCGTTTCCAACCAGGCTGGTGAAACTTTCATGTATAGAGCTGCTTTTGTCAGGTGCTTAAGATCCGGCCGCTGGGTCTTCCATTTTTCTATTGTACCGACTGGGATCAAATTAATTTTTTCAAAGTCATTTACAGTCATAGTTTTATATTTACAGAAATCTAGTATTCTATCGTATGGAGTTAGATGTGTTGGCTGTTGTTTGGGTTTTTGTTCAGGTAGTGGCATTTTCTCCTGTGGTTTCGGTACTTCCTGTTTCTGTAATTGTATTTCCCCTCTGATAGCCAGTATCAATAATACTACTGATTCAACAATTACGATGGTTAATAATAAGATATTCATTTTCCCCTCTTATCTGTGGTTATTTATCCAAGTTTGGAAGTTGATGATTCTAGCTCCGTGCTCTCGCTCTCCGCTATACGCATAATGCTACGTTTACCCCTCTCATCACATCGGCGGTAGTGATCTATAAGCTGCTGTTCTTCTTGTGTAAGATCTCCGTCCTTTTTACCAGTTAATATCCAGGCAATGTCTATTCTATATTCGCTCCAAAGTGCGAGAAGTGTTTTACTTCCAATTAGTTTTTCATCACGCTCATAAGCAGATAGTCCTCCAGTTGATAGACCTGTTTTTGCTGATATATCAGTAAGTGTCAGGTTGTTTTCTTTTCTCCAAGCTTTAAGTCTTTTTCCTACAGTGTCCATTATGTCCTTTCTTTTCGCACAAAAGTGAAATTATTCATTGACGTTTTCGCACTATAGTGCTATTCTATATTTGTAGGACATATTTTATCCTACTAAAGTATATATATCTTAAATTGTAGCACAAACGCGCGCATATTAAAAGACCGGTGATGATAAGCCCTGTGTGGAGTCGATCCGGGTAAGAAGGAGGTAATTTGATGCTCATTGATGTTCAAGTAAATTATTATCGGACTAACCGCATTGTTTCGGTAGATGCAAATACTCTTCGTGTAGAAGTGGAGCGCCTGCGGTCGGATCCCAGTTTTATTTGCTATAACCTGGTCGGCACTACAGATCAGGGGCGCTTACTGATCCGCAGTTCTAAAGATCCTGCAGAGATGCTGGATCTGTATGATGCATATATGGATCTGGCAGCGGAAAAGCGCAGGGAAGTTTGGGGAGATCAGCTCTCTTTTGCGGATATGCTGGGAGGTGATAGCAGTGCCGGATGATTTGATCAAGAAGTCGATCCGTATCTCGGTAGATCTGGATGAGTATGTCGGCAGCCAGAAGGGTAGAACCTGGACGGACAAGCTCTGCCGGATTCTGGAAGACTATCGCTCCGGTGATGAGACCAGGGCGGAGGAACTGGCATACTATGAGCAGCGCATGAAAGCCAACCGGCAAAAGATCTCGGAGCAGGACAATCAGATTTATACTGTCGCCCGGTCACTGGATCTCCTGCACCGTGCCCTTGAAGACCTTAACTCCCTGCCCTTCACGTAACCCTGGCGTCTGTCTGTCAAGCGGAACGTGGAATACCGGAACCGCCGCCCTTGCGGTGAGGATATGCCGCGAAAGCCGCTTTACAGACCCGCTCCCCCGACACTTCCCCGCCAGGGGAACAGGAGCCGCCCTTGCTGCTGTTTCCCTGCGCCCTCACGGCAGTGATAACGGGTCAAGGGACGAGTCCCTTGTCGCCAGCGGGGCGAGACCCGCCCCCCGGAGGGACACCCGGACAGCCGTAGACCTGGACGTGCAGCCATAGAAAGGATAATCCCTATGTCACAGTCAACCGTACTTATAGATACTTCCAAGTTCAAGGATGTCATGGACTTTATGGAATCGGATGTCTCACAGTCCTTTCTGGATTGGCTTTTAAGGAGGCATAACTATACACCGCTGACAATCCGGCTGCTCTGCAGGCAGACCGGCGGTGATTATTACAAGGTCATGTCCTGGTATCACAGACGGTATCATTATGAACTTGACCTTATGGAAAATATTGTAAACAATAACCCTTTTTCAAACATGGAGGAAAATCAAAATGGCAAATGTAACCTTAACAAACAAAGCAAAAATCGTGATCCTATTCGCTAACCAGTACGACATGAAGGACGAAGCAGGCAACAAGCTCTCCGGATGCTCTGTGCATTACATGTTCTGGGGTGAAGACGGTGAAGTTCTTGCATCTGAGGTTCAGTATGATCCTACCCAGCCGGTAGGCGTACAGCGTGCAAAGTGTTCTGTTGACTCTGTGCTGCGTAACAAGATCGTAGTAGCTCCTGGGCTTTATGAAGGTACTTTCGAGATGACCGTAGGCGCCGATGGTAAACCTGTCAACCGCCTGCGTGATGTTGCCTTTATCTCCCATTTGGAGATCAAGCCGAAGGTTCTTCCCGGTTTTGTAGTCCAGGGCATGATCCAGCCGGAGACCGCTCCGGAAGCTAAGGAGCCCGGAAAGGCTGCTAAATAATGGACGAGGTTGTGACCGCCTCCCCCGGGGAGGATTCCCCTTTACATACAGAAGCTGACACGGTCTACCTTCCTGTCACCGTATCCGGTGGCAATGCGGAAGTGATAGCCGGCAGCGATACCGGTGAAGGTGCTGCGGTAGATTCTCCGGAAGGCAACAGTCCCTACACTGTTGTCTTCTCCGCAGATACACCGGACTATTCCGAAGCTCTGCAGCAGATCCATGAAGATCTCCTGCAGGCGAATCAATATCTGTCAGAACAGGCTGATACCCTGGCAGAACAGCTTGCCGTCTCTCAGGATCAGATCGTCAAGGTTCAAGAGAACACACTAATGATATCTATCTTTCTTGGTATCATTGTCGGGATGCTGTTCATGCTTGGCCTGTGGAACGGGAGGAAATGATGGATATTTTTACTTACGTGTCTATCGCATCGCAGTGTATGATTATCGGCGCCGTCTGCGAATGCGTAGCTATACTGGTCGGATATGGATGTTTTTTCATATTCCGGCTCATAGATCATAAAGAAGGAGGATAATGTTATGCCTATTTTATCTGTAGTTGCTCTTGCTGAAACTGGTGCTGCTGCATCTTTCGATGTTGCTGCTATTATGCAGGCTGCCATCACCAGTGTTCAGGGTCAGGTTTTCACTGTACTGGGTATCGTGGTACCCGCAGCCGTTGCCATTGTCGGTGCCGGTGTTGCTGTCAGATACGGTATTGGCTGGCTGAGATCTCTGCGTAGGGGATAAAAACTGAATAATCTCTAACCGGGAAGGGTGAGGAGCTGAAGCTTCCCGCCCTTTTTTGGTGCTTTCGGACAAAATTGTTGATCAGAAAAAGCCGGCGCATAACTTTTGTAGGACAAGCTTGCTAAATGGAAAAATCGATTTCGTGATCAATTCATCTTGTCGGACAATTTTGCTGCAGTTTCGACTCTGCAGTATGACTTTTGTAGGACAAACTTTGTCGGACAAAATCATTGCAGTTTCCTGGTAATTTCCGGGATTTTGTCGGACAAGAAAGGTAAAGGTGGAAGAATGAGAAAATGGTATCAAGACAAATATGTAGGTGGATATATCGACGAAACCGGGCATCTGGATGTCTGTGAAGAGTATGACGTCTCGGATGCAGATGCCGGAAGATATTTTACAGAGGTGCAGAACCATGATGGCTATTATGATGCCAGTGGTAAGTATGTGTCTTTTGGGAATGAGGGGTGATCGTAGAATGGTAGTTTATTTCGATGAAACACAATGCAAGAACTGTTTGTTGTTTTGTGATCCTGATAATGTGGATCCAGTGCACAAGATCTGTTGCAGGAACTTCTCTGATCAGCGGGATGATGTAAATGCTATTTGTGAGGAAGAAGATTTTCGGAAGGATGCTTTGTACAGTCTATATACATCCGGCAGATTGGAATAGGGGGAATTTTATGAGTAAACGAATATCGGCGCTGTTGCTTGCCATGGTCATTGTGATCGGCAGCGTGCTGGGTGGAAATACATTGAAGGTCAAGGCTGCATCCGCAACTGTTGCCATGTCTCCGGAGCTTGCCGCAGAATTTTATATGGTATTGTTACAAGTCGCAGAGACTGCAATGCACGTAAGCGGTGCAAATAATGGATTTAATAACAAAGAAGCCATGGAAGCTATCGGAGATGGTGTCCAGGGGTATTTTGTTACCAGTATGTCTGAAGGTGTTGATTTTGAATTTCAGACAACCGATGGAGAAACTTTTAAGAGTTATCACAATTCTGGATATCCTGGCGGACTTGTGGAATATACGACCGCTGACGGTCAGACATACAAGCTTTCCGGGGATAAGTTTACTACATTGCTTTTGAACGGAACAATTACCCTTGATCCGGATATATATAACGATACGGATGACGAACCAACCGTAGATAAAGATGACGAATATGTGAAGAACATGAAAGCCATGTTTGATGCGAAGTGGGAAGAACTTAAGGAAATAGGTTTTGATGATGGATCAGGTGGTGATCCAACACCTTCTCCTTCTCCTAATCCGAAAAAAGTGTTTACTAAAATTGCACTTGTGTCCTTGGGTACTTCGCTGATTGCTGTGGCCGGTGCGTTTGTGAAGGATCTGTTTGATGGGAAAGTAGAAGGGTTGGATCCTGGTACTTATTTAGGCTATGAAGATTATTCTTTTTTGGGATCCGTACCTGTCGATGCTAATGGTAAATTTATGTATCGGGGTAAGATTGGACCTGTAGATAGTCTTCGTCCTTTATACGGTTTTGTAAATATTAATTATTCAGATAGGTTATGTGCATATATAAATAGGGTTTCAAATTCTTCCGCCGTAGTAGTTGGACGTCTAACCTCAAGTGGTGATATAGAAAACTTACAAGTTTGGTCTGAAGGTTATTCGATAAATACCGCTAGAGGTCAAAGTGGAAGAACCGGCTATTCATATCTGTATTTCGGCAATGAGACATATTCCTTTAATTTTCCTTTTTTTGAATCTACTGAAGCTGCTATTAATTATTTAAAAACAGGTTCTTTAATAGGTCTTTTGAACGGTGAAGCCTATGACTTCCCGGATCTTGTAAAATCCGTTCCTGAAGTCCTGCAGCCATTAACCGGAACGAAGTTCTCTCCTTCCCTGCTCCCGGGAATCAATACTGCAGTATCGAATGCCGTGAAGTCATTGCCGGAGACCAGCACGGACACAAAAGCTAATACGGAAACGTACAAGGAAACTATGACTTCAACGATAACGGATGTGGCTCCCAAGACGGAGGTTGTCCCTCAGCCTTCTACAACACCGGGGACAGAAACCGGCGAAGGTACGGAAGGGGAAGCTTATAAGAGAGATCTCCGGCTGATCTTCCCTTTCTGTATTCCTTTCGACTTTATACATTTTATCCAGGCGTTGTCTGCGGATCCTGTAGCTCCTTGTTTTGAAATCCCGATCAAGCTTGATTTTCTGGGAATAGACATGGTTCTTGAACTTGATTTCTCCTGGATGGATCCGATTATGGAGATCTTTCGACTGGGAGAACTTGGCTGTTTTATGATTATGCTCATGGCTGAAACGAAAAAAATGATAGGATGGTGATTTTATGGCAGATATGCAGGCTTTACTCAATGGCTTTTTAGATCTTCTGATGAAGGCTTTTCCGACTTCTCCTTTTGCCGATACAATCGAGAAGTTCAGCAAACTGCCTTACCTCGGTTATATTAACTGGTTTGTACCTGTATCTGAAATGGTTGCCATCGGCTCTGCCTGGCTGGTAGCCATTGGTGTTTATTATCTCTACTCAATCATTGCCCGTTGGGCGAAATTGATCGAGTAATTAATAAGGGGGAATTATTATGATATCTTTGTACTCCGGGACTCCCGGATCCGGTAAGAGCTGCCATGCTGCCAGGGAGATTGCCCTCCGGCTGCAGCGTAAGGATTCCGTGGTGATCGGTAACTTTTACTTTAACACAAAAGCTGTAAAGAAATGTAAAGGAGTATACCTTTATGTCCCGAACCATCGCCTGGATCCGGACAAGCTGCTCCGGTTCTCCCGTCGTTTATCAAAGCATCTCGGCCGCAGGCTCCGGGAAGGAGAAGTAAAAATATATATTGACGAAGCACAGTTGCTTTTTAACTCCAGGGAATACTCTTCCCCGGATCGGCGTGCCTGGCTGTCCTTCTTCTCCCAGCACCGGCATTATGGCTATGACGTGATCCTGCTCGCACAGTTTGACCGGATGCTGGACAGACAGATCCGTGGACTGATCGAATACGATTTCGTGCACCGGAAGATCTCCAACGCCGGAAAAATCGGTGCTGTGCTCGGGTTCCTGAGCCGGGGAAATATGTTCGTATGTATCAAAAAGTGGTACCCGATGAAGCAGACAGTGGATTCCAACTTCTTCTGGGCGAAGAAATCCGTCTATGAACTCTATGATTCCTACAATCATTTTGAGTTAATTGACGAAAAAGCGAACAAAAAAGAGGTGCAGCGCATGAGACGGATGAGCGGGGTTTGAGGGGCCCCGCGAAGCCGGCGCAGGCGCTGGCGCCA
>OODU01002516.1_pt1 | contig 15578 bp, 18 predicted proteins | sample 1671171 | NCBI WGS metagenome assembly OODU01 (sample SAMN06348129, study PRJEB24527) | human gut metagenome | biome: human gut; feature: ankylosing spondylitis patient; material: feces | host: Homo sapiens | place: China | collected 2015-10
GCAGGCTATCACCGTCAGTCTTACGGCGGCTGCAAGGTCGGCGTAGGCGACGTTCTGATCGGCGCTACCGCTCTGGCAGGCGACATGGCAGGCTCCTCCAAGGCTTCCCACGTCAAGGACAAGCTCATCGAGATGACTCATCTGAACGAGACCCTGTACTGCTGCGGTATTGCTTGCTCTTCTCAGGGCACCAAGACCAAGGCAGGCAACTACCTGATCGACCTGCTGCTCGCAAACGTCTGCAAGCAGAACGTAACCCGCTTCCCGTACGAGATCGCTCGTCTGGCACAGGATCTGGCAGGCGGCCTGATGGTTACCCAGCCGTCCGAGGCTGACTACCGCAACCCGGCTCTCAAGCCCTACATCGAGAAGTACCTCAAGGGCGTTGCTTCCGTTCCGACCGAGGACCGTATGCGTCTGCTGCGTCTGATCGAGAACATGACCATGGGTACCGCAGCTGTCGGCTATCTGCCCGAGTCCATGCACGGCGCAGGTTCCCCGCAGGCTCAGCGTATCATGATTGCCCGTCAGTCCAACCTCGAAATGAAGAAGGAACTGGCTAAGAAGATCGCTCGCATCCAGTAATTCTGAGCAATTCATAGGCACTCATGGCACTTGAAACCGTGAGTGCCTATGTTTGCGATACAGCAAGAAAGGGGGTCCTAAGCGCATGTTACGCTGTACCGTGAAGTTCTGCGGCGGCTGCAATCCGCGCCACGACCGCGGCGAATGCTATGCGTCCGTGCGTGCCGCCCTTTCCGATGTCGCATCGTTCTCCCTGCCGGAGGACGGCGTGCATTATGACGCGCTGCTCATCGTCCGCGGCTGCACCGGCTGCCCGTATCTCTACGAAGAGATCGACGCCGCGCACCGCATCGTCATCACCTCGAAGGACGAAACGCAGAGCGCGATCGACGAAATCCGCGCTATCGCGTCATCTGCCGCCCGGTAAAAGCCGGCGGCGCTATGACCGCAGGAGGTTTTCCTTCCCCCTGCCCGGTCAGGATTGCATTAACATTTAGGAGGAGATCAACATGAAGAAAGTAAGCATTATCTCCGCAGAGGAGGCCGCTCTCAAGGTTCAGGACGGCGACACCATCGCTACCGGCGGTTTCGTATCCTGTGCGTGCCCGGAGACCCTGTCCAAGGCTCTTGAGAAGCGTTTTCTGGAGACCGGTCATCCGAAGGATCTGACCCTGTTCTTCGCAGCAGGTCAGGGCCACCGCGACGGTACCGGCGGCGACCACTACGGTCACGAAGGCATGGTCAAGCGCGTTATCGGCGGCCACTGGGACCGTGCTCCCCGTCTGGGCGAGCTCGCTCTGAACAACAAGATCGAGGCTTACAACCTGCCGCAGGGCGTCATTTCTCATATGTACCGTGATATTGCCGCTCACAACATCGGCACCATCACCCACGTCGGTCTGAAGACCTTCGCTGACCCGCGCAACGGCGGCGGCAAGCTCAACGACGTAACCAAGGAAGACCTCGTAAAGGTCGTCAACATCGAGGGTCAGGAGCGCCTGCTGTACAAGGGCTTCCCGATCAACGTTGTATTCCTGCGCGCTTCCTACTGCGATGAGTACGGCAACTGCACCGTACATCGCGAGATCGGCCCTCTGGACGTAACTGCTATGGCTCAGGCCTGCAAGAACTCCGGCGGCAAGGTCATCGTTCAGGTAGAGAAGATCGTTCAGGGCGGCTCTCTCGACCCGAAGCTGGTCGCTATCCCGGGCATTTACGTAGACTCCGTTGTCATCGGTACCGATGAGGAGAACATGCAGTGCCTCGGCATGCCGTATGACGGCGCTCTGACCGGCGAGTTCCGCATTCCGGTCGACGCTATCCCGCCGATCCCGATGGACGCTAAGAAGATCATCGCCCGCCGTGCAGCTATGGAGCTACCGAAGGACGCTATCGTAAACCTCGGCACCGGCGCACCGGAGAAGATCGCTAACGTTGCAGCTGAGGAAGGCATTTCCGACAACATGACCCTGACCGTTGAGGCAGGCTCTATCGCCGGCGTTCCGTACGGCGGCACCCAGTTCGGCGCTGCTGCAAACGCAATGTGCATCATCCCGCACAACGTACAGTTCGACTTCTATCAGGGCGGCGGCCTTGACGTTGCGTTCCTCGGTCTGGCTGAGACCGCTCCGAACGGCGACCTGAACGTTTCCAAGTTCGGCACCCGTCTGGCAGGTGCAGGCGGCTTCATCGACATCACCCAGAACGCGAAGAAGGTCGTTTACTGCGGCACCTTCACCGCGAAGGGCCTCAAGACCGAGTGCAAGGACGGCAAGCTCGTCATCACGCAGGAGGGCGCGAAGAAGAAGTTCGTAAAGCAGGTTGAACATATCACCTTCTCCGGCGACTACGCGAACGAGGTTCATCAGCCGGTTCTGTACATCACCGAGCGCTGCGTATTCGAGCTGCGTCCGGAAGGCATCACCCTGATCGAGATCGCTCCGGGCATCGACCTCCAGACCCAGATCCTCGACCAGATGGAGTTCGAGCCGAAGATCGCTTATCAGGCAGACGGCACCATCAAGCTGATGGACGAGCGCATTTTCCACGAAGAGCTGATGGGTCTGACCATCGAATAACGTCTGTATTTTGTGCATGATATGCAAGCGGCATTTATTATTTTCATGCGAATTATATGAATTTAATATTTGCCCTTGCATTCTGCTCAAGAGTTTGATAAAATATTAACGAACTCAGAAATCAATCGAGTTTTCATCACCGTGCGGCGGCATAGTTTTTTCGCCGCATCAGTAGAAAAGGAGAAACAGCTAAATGAACGTTTACATCTGTTCCGCTGCCCGTACTGCAATCGGCACTTACGGCGGCACCCTCCGCGATGTACACTCCTCCGAGCTTGGCACCGCTGCTGCAAAGGCAGCTATCGAGCGTGCAGGCGTTGACAAGGAAGCAATCGACGAGGTTCTGTTCGGTCAGGTACTGCAGGGCGGCGTAGGCCAGAACGTAGCACGTCAGGTTTGCCTGAAGTCCGGTCTGCCGATCACCACCCCGGCTATGACCCTGAACAAGGTTTGCGCTTCCTCCATGCGTGCCATCTCCCTCGGCACCCAGATCATCCGTTCCGGCGAGAACAAGATGATGCTGGTAGGCGGCTGCGAGTCTATGTCCGGTGCTCCGTACATCTCCCGCGATACCCGCTGGGGTGCTCGCATGGGCGACAAGAAGCTGGTCGATATGATGGTATACGACGGCGTATTTGATGTATTCAACCAGTACCACATGGGCATCACCGCTGAAAACGTAGCTGAAAAGTACGGCATCACCCGCGAGATGCAGGACGAGATCGCTCTCGCTTCCCAGCAGAAGGCTGCTGCTGCCATCGCTAACGGCCGCTTCAAGGACGAGATCGTTCCGATCGAAGTTAAGAAGAAGAAGGAAACCGTTATCTTTGATACCGACGAGCATGTAAAGCCGAACACCACTCTCGAGATCCTCGGCAAGCTGCGCCCGGCATTCAAGAAGGACGGCGGCACCGTAACCGCAGGCAACGCTTCCGGCATCAACGATGCAGGCGCTGCAATGATCATCGCTTCCGAGGAGTTCGTCAAGGCAAACGGTCTCAAGCCGCTGGCTAAGGTTCGTGCCTGGGGCTCTGTAGGCTGCGATCCGTCCATCATGGGCGTAGGCCCGATCGAGTCCACTCGTCAGGCTCTGTCCCGCGCAGGTCTGACCGTTGCTGACCTCGACCTGATCGAGTCCAACGAGGCATTTGCTGCACAGGCTGCTGCTGTTAACCGTGAGCTTGGCTTTGATATGGACAAGGTAAACGTAAACGGCGGCGCAATCGCTCTGGGCCACCCGATTGGCGCAGCAGGCTGCCGCATCACCACCACCCTGATCTACGAAATGATCAAGCGCGACCTGACCATCGGTCTGGCTACCATGTGCATCGGCGGCGGTATGGGCGAAGCTATCATCGTCGAGCGCGACGAGCTCTGCAAGTGATTTATAGGGGACTTCGTAAGTCCCCTATATACAAAAGACAGTTCCTGACGAAACTGGCTTTTGATACCCGAACGACGCGCCCCACGGGCGCTGAGTCGAGGAGAAAAAACGCAGGTACACGCCCCGCGTTTTTTCGAACAGGAACGAGTTCCTGTTCTATTTGACTGCAAACACGCTTTGCGTGTTTGATAACCTCCGCTTGGGGGTTCTCCTTGAGTGTATCCGCTCAGGGAACATATTCTGAAAGGAAGTCTTAAAAATGACTGACGTAGTAATCGAAAAAAAGGGCCATGTAGCGATCGTTAAGATCGAGCATATGAAGGCTATGAACGCACTGTCCACCGATATGTACGCTCAGCTTGAGGAAGCATTCGATGAGCTGGCTAAGGATCTGGACAACGTTTACGCTGTCGTTCTGACCGGTTCTTCCACCGTCAACAAGAAGGGCAAGACCGTTAACTCCTTCGTTGCAGGCGCTGACATCTCCGAGATGGCTACCAAGACCTGCGAGGAAGGCAAGCTGTTCGGCAACGAGTCCAACCGCGTATGCTGGAAGATCGAGAACTTCAAGCGCCCGGTTATCGCTGCTATCAACGGCTTCTGCCTCGGCGGCGGCTGCGAGCTGGCTATGTCCTGCGACATCCGTCTTGCTTCCGAGAACGCTACCTTCGGCCAGCCGGAAGTTGGTCTGGGCATCACCCCGGGCTGCGGTGGCACCCAGCGTCTGGCTCGCTTCGTAGGCGTAGGCAAGGCTAAGGAAATGCTCTACACCGCACGCGGCAACTACTCCGCTCAGGATGCTCTGGACATGGGTCTTGTAAACTACGTTTATCCGCTCGAGAACCTCGTTGACGAGGCTGTAAAGCTCGCTGAGGAGATCGCAGCTCAGGCTCCGATCGCTGTTTCGCTCGTTAAGGAAGCTGTCAATGTCGGCCAGCAGGTTGACCTGAACTCCGCTCTGAAGTTCGAGGGCAACGTTTTCGCACAGTGCTTCGCTACCGAGGACCAGAAGTACGGCATGGCTTACTTCCTCGACAAGAACCGCGACAAGCCGGCTAAGGAATTCAAGAACAAGTAATTTCCCTTGTGTACATCCGCATGAGGGGAGCTTCACCGCTCCCCTTCTGCATTTATTTTGCAGAAATCAAAATAACAACCGCTGAGTGAGTAAGAGAGAGGTTTTATTTAACATGAAAGTATGTGTATTCGGCGCAGGCAATATGGGCGCACGCATTACGGAAGTTTTCCTGAACGCTGGCCATGACGTCACCATGATCGACATCAAGCCGGAGTTCACTGAGCGCGGCAAGACCGTCATCACCCATGACTACGAGTTCCTCGTAAAGAAGGGCAAGATGACCGAGGAGCGCAAGGACGAGCTGCTCGCTTCCCTCAAGACCTCGGTAGACCGCAACGCTGCTGCCGACGCCGACTTCGTCATGGAAGTTATTCTGGAGCGCATGGACCTGAAGAAGGACCTGCTCGAAGATCTGGATAAGATCTGCCCGGAGCACACCATCTTCGCTTCCAACACCTCCGCCCTGTCCGTTACCGAGATGGCGGCTTGCATTCCGCACCGTTCGGACAAGTTCATCGGCTGCCACTTCTTCAACCCGGCTCAGATCATGAAGCTGGTTGAGGTTATCCGCGCCCTTCAGACCTCGGACGAAACCTTCCAGAAGGCATTCGACCTGATGACTTCTCTGGGCAAGACTCCGGTTGCTGTTCACGAGGGCCCGGGCTTCGTCGTAAACCGCATCCTCATCCCGATGATGAACGAGGCTATGGGTATCGTTGCTGACGGCATCGCTTCCCCGGCTGACGTTGACGTCGCAATGCAGCTCGGCGCCGGTATGAAGTCCGGCCCGCTGCACACCGCTGACCTGGTTGGCCACGACGTAAACCTCGCTATCATGGAAACTCTGTATCACGAGACCGGCGACCCGAAGTACCGTCCGCATCCGCTGATGCGCAAGATGGTTCGCGCCGGCTGGCTCGGCGTTAAGACCGGCAAGGGCTTCTTCGAGTACGACGGCCCGTTCGGCAAGGAAATCGTCAAGTAAAGTCAGTTTCTGTATTTTATTGACACAAACACAAGACCGCTTTGCACAATGCACGGCGGTCTTTTTGTTTTTTGATAAAGTTTTCTCGTCATTTTTTCCTCTATGTATAAAAATTATCAACGCTCTTTGTTACTGTACACAAATTTGAATAAAATGTATGGTATTTCTTCCAGTAATGCGTTATAATATTAACAAATTGGGAAAAACTTATCTGTTAATGCCGCAGAGGCCGCAAACGCTGCCAAATCTGCGCATAATGCTGCCGGAATTGCGTAACGGGTTTCTCGCAGACCGAGATGCCCGGCGTACAGACTGATGGTATAGATGCTCGTTTCGGATGAGCCGAGCATGACCGCCGCGACACGGCCGACGTAACTGTCCGCGCCCGCGCTGCGAATCAGTTCGCTTCCGAGCGCCAGCCCTCCCCCGCCGCTGATCGGCTTGAGAAGGGCGAGCGGCACGCATTCCTTTGGAATGCCGAGCAGGCCGAACACCGGGCTCAGCAGCCCGGACATGAGGTCTATCGCGCCGGACGCACGCAGCATATAAACCGCAGTCAGCATTCCGACCATCGTTGGAAGAATGCCGACCGCTGTCTGTAATCCTTTGCGGGCACCATCCGTAAAGACCGTAAATACGTTCACACCTCGGTATACAGCGTACACCCCTATGAACGCGAGCAGAAGCGGCACGACAGCCGTCTGCATGGTTTGCAAGGACCTCCCCCCTTTCTTTACGGACGGCAGAAGCAGATTTTATCAGGCAAACAGCACAGATTTCTGCACGGCTCCCATGCAGGGTCTTTTTTTGTGCGCTGCGGCACATTTTATACTTTCGTATGAGGTGCTCCTGTATGCGTCACGTTATCGTCTTTTCCCGCTTTCGCCCGGCGAAAAAAACGCCCGTCCGACCCTGCACAGCAGGAGTGCGACAGCGACCGACACGGCGGAAGCGCCCCACACCGGCAGCATTATATCAAACGGTGCCTTCGCTCCGCAGGCCGCGCGAACCGCAGCGACCGTGGACGGCACGAGCTGTATGGAGGCGGAATTCAGCACCATCAGCGTCAGCACCGCGTCCGACGCCCCTTCGCTGCCGGATATTTTGTGCAGACGTGAGGCCGCACGCAGTCCCAATGGCGTCGCGGCGTTAGATAACCCCAATAGATTTGCCGTCACGTTTGCGCTCACCGCCTGCATGGCTTCGCTGTCCTCGGCTGCTTTCTTTCCGAACAGCGGACGCAGCACCGGCAGCAACCGACGCGCAATGACCGCCGTCAGGCCGCTCTGCTGCATCACCTCCATGATGCCGCTCCAAAAGCACATCAGGCCCGCGATGCTGATAGCCAGCGTCACCGCTCCGGCGGCGCCCTCGGTCAGCGCAGCGGAAACCTCGCCAAGACGCCCGTTTGCGGCGCCGCACACAAAGGCGAGCGCGAAAAACGCCGCCCACAACACGTTCAGCACGATGCTGTCCCCCCTTGGCGCGAAATCCCCTCACGGGGATCGTGTATAGATAAGGAATAAGAAATGAAATGAAGGAGTGTTTAACATGAAATCTACCGGTATTGTACGCAAGGTCGATGAGCTCGGACGAATCGTTCTCCCGATCGAACTGCGCCGCACTATGGGCATCGACGTCAAGGACTCGCTCGAAATCTACGTGGATGGCGACAGCATCATCCTCCGCAAGTACGAGCCGTCCTGCATCTTCTGCGGCAACGCAAAGGACATCGTCAACTTCAAGGGCAAGAACGTTTGCAGCACGTGCGCCCGCGAGCTCGGTATGCTCTGATTCACCGGTTTACCGAACCTTTATCCGGCTTTCCTCTGGGAGAGCCGGTTTTCTTTTGCTTCTCCTCGCGGTATTTGCGGCGCGTCGCGTCTCCGCCGCGGATGTGCCGTTCGCGCTTGTTGCGCAGCAGAACCGCCTGCACTTCGGCATACAGGACGGCGTTCTGCCGCCTGAGCCGCGCCGTGATGTCCTTGTGTACGGTTGACTTGGACACGCCGAACTTCGCGGCCGCCTGACGCACGGTCGCACCGCTCTCGACGATGTACCGCGCGAGCGCAAGCGTTCTTTCTTCCGGCAGGCCTTTCACCGTTATCGCCCCCTGACCGATGATGCTTCATCGCTCCACTCTATGCGGAGAGGGCGTTTTTCAGAACACGCCGCCGTCCGGTGCACGGTTTTCGCGTTCCTGCCGCATTTTTCCTGCCGCATTTTTCCTGCTCATTTCCCCATTCTTCGCGAAGCTGTGCTATAATGGAAGCACCCGAAAGGAGCATTGAGCTATGAAAGGAACCGCAATCTATCGCTCCCCCGTGGGAGCGCTTCAGCTGGAGTACGAGAACGGCGAGGTCGTTTCCCTGCGGAAATCCGAGGAGGACGCCGCAGAGAGCGAGGAGAACGCGCTGACGGCGCTCGTTTTCCGTCAGCTGGACGAGTATTTCGCCGGAACGCGACGCGGCTTTGACTTCCCCTGCCGCGCGCAGGGCACGCCGTTTCAGCGCAAGGTCTGGGCGGCGCTGCGTGACATTCCCTACGGCGAAACGCGCACCTACGGCGATATTGCCCGGGCAATCGGACAGCCGAAAGCCGCCCGCGCAGTCGGCATGGCGAACAATCGCAACCCCATCTATATCGCGACTCCCTGTCACCGCGTCATCGGCGCGGACGGTAGTCTGGTCGGCTACGGCGGCGGTCTGGCCATGAAAGCCGCCCTGCTTGAGCTTGAAAAAGCGCACGCCTTACGCGATTGAGGGCATAAAAAAGGAACGGTCAGCTTTGCGCTGCAACCGTTCCTTTTTTTGGGTTTTCCGGGGGTTTATTTCGTGCTGTCGAGCGCCGCACGGACGCCCTGCGCCAGCTGGTCCGAGCAGCTGGTTCCCTTGCCGTTGCAGGAAATGCCGCGGAAGTAACCCTCCACCTGCTCGACCGTCATGCCCTCAACGACACGGCTGATTGCCTGAAGATTGCCGTTGCAGCCGCCGGTGAAGCTGACGTTGTGTACGGTGTCACCGTCCAGATCGAACGAAATTCGCATCGGGCATACCCCATGCGGCTTGTAATCAAAATGCTGCATCCTGTTCCTGTCCTCCTGTTAAAAAAGTGCGCGGATGTGCTCCGCCACCTCATGGAAATCGTGCGCCTCATCGAAGGCAAAATCGCACGCCGGGCGCTCTTTATGCGTCCAGTTGAGCCAGATACCGGAAATATCCGCCCCGTGTGCGCCGCCGACGTCGTGCGCGAAGTTGTCGCCAACCATGAGCGCCTCGTCCGGCTGCACGCCGCATTTGCGCATTGCAAGGTCGAAAATCGCTCTCTGCGGCTTGTCGATGCCGGCCTCCTCGCTCGTCACGAGGAAGTCCACGCGCTCCGCGAGGCCCAGCCGCACCAGCTTCTCCATCTGAATATCCGCGAGCATATTGGTGACGACCGCGACCTTGATGCCGCGCCCGCGCAGCTCGTCCAGAAACTCGGGCGCACCCTGGCGGACGGTCATCTGCGAGAATACCGCGTCCCAGTAGATCGCGGCGGCTTTCCGCGCGTGCGGGATGGGATTGAGGCCCATGTTTTCGAGCGCACGTTGCGCGAACAGCACGCGGTCGTGGATGGGCGGCATATCCGGCTGCTCGGCAGCGAGCTGCTTTCTGGCCGCCAGAAACGCCGCATCAAAGCCGCGTCCAGCCTCGCCGAAGGTCTGCTGCGCCCATGCCTCAAGGCACTCGTAGGCGCGGCGGTCGCCCGCCTGAAAGCTCGTGTAGAGCGTGTCGTCTAAATCGAAAAATACTGCTTTCAGCTTACTCACGCACGCACCTCACAGCAGCTTTTCGTTGTAAACGGCACGGCTGCCGCCGACGAACTTGGGTCTGCGGCGTGCGCAGACGAGCGGCGCTTCGCCGATTTTCTTGGTTTCAATGCGCAGCGGAACGACGACCGGCTTGATGTGCATACCAATGAGCGTGTTGCCGACGTCCATGCCGGCGGAAGCGGACTGCTTGATGCTCTCGACCGCGACCGGCTCTTCGAAGCGCTTGTAGGCCGTCGTGCCGAACGAGCCGCCTGCCTTGGGCTGCGGAATGACGTTCACCTCGTCGAGGCCGAACTTCTCTGCCGCCGCACGCTCGACGATAAGCGCACGGTTCAGGTGCTCGCAGCACTGCGCCGCAAGGAAAAGGCCGTGCTTCTCGATGACGCTGTAAATGCCCTCGAATACCGCCTCAGCGACCTCCACGCTCGAATGTGTGCCGATTTTCTCGCCGCAGACCTCGCTCGACGAGCAGCCGACTACAAAAAGATCTCCCACGCACAGCTTCGCCGCTGCGCAGACTTCCTCAGCTGCCTTCGCAGCCTGTTCTCTGATTTCAGAAAGCTCCATATCTATTCTCCTTTACCGGCGGCAACGCGCCGAAAATTCTGTACTGCGGCCGGGAGCATGGGAGCCGACCGCGGTGTGTGTTTCTTTTATTATACTACAAAATCGCCCTGTTGTTAAGAGTCTGGCGTATTTTCGCTCAGAGGATGGGGCCGTCACCGTTATCCTCTTCCTTGGTGATGGACTTGATGCGCACGGTGTAGCTGCCGCCCTCCTCGGTCACGACGTTTACCTCATCGCCGGCCTTGTGGCCGAGCAGCGCCTTGCCGAGCGGCGCCTTGCAGCTGATACGGCCGCTCAGCGGGTCACACCGGACGGTCGTGACCACCTGCACGGTCTCGGTGTCCTCGTCGTCCTCGAACAGCAGCTCGACTTTATCGAACAGACCGACCTCGTCCGCGCCCGCCTTGTCCTCGATGACATGGGCGGATTTTATCATACGTTCCAGATAGCGGATACGGCTTCGGTTGCGGTTCTGGGCCTGCTTGGCCGCCTTGTACTCGAAGTTCTCGCTCAGGTCGCCGAAGGCGCGGGTGCGCTTGACCTCCTCGATAAGCTCCGGCATCAGTTCGAGCTTGCGATGGTCAAGCTCCTTCTGCATCATTGCAATATCCTGCGCTGTCAGGTCGTCATGCATATTATCTCTTCCTTTCCGTGCGGCAGAGCGCCGCAGAAGCTGTTTCCTCACTCAGATTATAGGCCGCGAGGCGCGGTTTTGCAAGGGCAATACCGCCGTTTTTCCTGCGTTTCAGCGAATCGTGACCGCTTTCAGGTGGCGCGGCAGCGAGCCGACCACGATGAGCTTTTTGTCCTCGTCGAGGGTGAAGTAGATGCGCAGCAGGTTTTCCGGGTCGTTGCCGACCTTGAGGTGTTGGTCGAGGGCGGTCTCGCGCTTTTTGCCCTGTGCGTTGGTGAAATACTTGATCTTGTACTGCGCTGGCGTGAACTGGATGGTCATTTCGCCGATGGAGGAAACCTCGAACGGGCGGCCGTACTTGCGCGAGCAGCTGTCGAGCACCGCGTGCCATGGCAGGCGCTCGAACCGGTTCGCCCAGTAATCCGTGGCGAGGAAGTCGAGCGCGTCGCAGATGAGCGGCAGGCTGATTTCGCGTGCACCCTTTTCGCACAGCATATCCGCCGCCTTCGGGATGATAAGTACGCGACCGCTGAAATACCGCTGCACCCAGTCCGTGACCTGTGCGTGCTCGGCCGGGCGGTCGAGGCAGCGCCGCAGATAGGCGACCTCCTCGCGGTCCTGAATGGTCTTGTGGCGCAGCTTTTCCTCGGCAAGGGCAAGCTGTTTCTTGAGCTCGTCTTTTTCGCTTTCCAGACGCTGACGGTACTGCTTGGCGCGGTCAAGCTGGTCCAGAAGGCGGTCCTTCTCCTCGCGCAGCGCGTCCATCTGCCCGCGGCAGGCGGCGGTTTCGCGTTCGAGTTTTTCCTGGAAGCGTACCTCGGCTTCCGCGCTCCGGCGCAGCAGGTTCTGCGCTTCGGCCTGTTCGCGACGCTTGGCCTCCGCGACAAATACGCAGGGCGCCAGCGACAGGTCGCGCTCGCGGGTGTGACTGCGCCCCCGGCTCATGAGGGCGGCGAGCAGCTTTTCGCGCGAGGCCGTGCTCGGCGGGTACGGAAACTGCTCGGCCGCGCCGCCGAGGCTTTCGCTCTCCCAGTAGAGCGTGTCGCCGGGCGCGAGCTTGCGGCCGGTCATGGCGGCGAAGCGCGTGCGCATTTCGTCCGTCAGCAGCACCGTGCGGCAATAGCCAAGGCCGCTCTTTGCGAATGCGGCAAGGTCGAACGCCGGGTCTGCCGGGGTTTTCGGGCCGAGAATGTCCATTTTCTGCGGCAGCTCGGGCAGGTTCGGCAGGCGTATCGGCCGGCTGCTCACGCTGATGCGCATATCGGGCGGAATGTCCTCGGGCGCGATGTCGAACGGTGTAAGCTCGGCCGTTTTCATGACCTGCGTGAACACCACGACCGGCAGATGGCAGGCCGGGTTTTTGTGGAGCGCGGCAAGCTGACGCAGCTGCTCCATCGTTTCCACGCGCGAAACCGTCTGTGTCAGCGGCGCGACCTGCCGCAGGCCGAACTGCGGGTTGTCCGCAAGTAGGCGCACGAACGCCGGGCGGTAGACCTCGCATTTCTCGGCGGTGTCCATCGGGTCGGAAATCATCGTGCGGAAGCCGCAGTGCAGCTCGCCGTTCGAAATCGTAAACGAGATGTTGCTCTCGATGACGCGGCCGGGCACGGCGGCGCGGCGCTGATCGGGGTTTCCGGGGTCAGAACCGAGGTCCGGCTCGACGATCTGCATCGTCCAGACGCCCTGCGCCGGGAGGGACACAATGTCTATGACATATCCCTCGTTTGTATGGAATGAATGCAGATTTTCCGCCGGAAAGGCCGCGTATTCCTCCGGCAGAGGCGCGTTCAGTTCCTCCGGCACGCCTGTGCCCAGTCGGTGGCGCACCCAGTCGAGAATGGTCAGCGCACCGATTTTCAGGCCGTTTTCCGGCGTCGTTTTCCGCGCCGCCATGACGGCGTGCAGCTGGTAGGTCGGATACAGTCGGTTTTTCATCAGTCGCACCGTGCGGTAGTCGGTTGGCATAGGCTCGTCCTCCTCTTTTGCTGCAAAAAGTATGTGGTACAGGTACAGTATACACCTAAAGCGCGCCGAGCGCAAATCGGGAGGCGAATAAAACACCGTTTTGCTGTTTTTTCTGCTCGGGTGCTCATCTGCGCTATGGCAGAGGGCGGCAGACGTGCCTGCCTTTGAGCAGGAAAACTCCCCGTACCGGGGGTTCCGGCGCGGGGAGCGGATCGGGTTTACCTTGCAGCGGCGGTCAGGCCGGGCGCGGCAGTATCGGGTTTTGCGGCGGGTTGCCCCTCCCTCGGACGGACGTCGAAGGCCGGGTTCCACGCATAGTAGTTCTTCGCATCGAGGTTCGCCTGCACGACGGCGAGCGCGTCCCCGAAACGCTGAAAATGCACGATTTCCCGCGCACGCAGGAACTTGAGCGGCTCCCTGACGTCCGGGTCGTCAATCAGCCGCAGCAGGTTGTCGTAAGTCGTGCGGGCTTTCTGCTCTGGTACGACCATATAAGAACAACCTGCATGAGAAAAAACGATAGAACGGGCCATTTCCACCCTCTCTTTGGCGCTATGAAAAGTTCTGAAAAAAGCTCCGCTTCTGCCGGTTTTCTCCCGGAGAAGCGGAGCTTTCTGTCTGTCAGATTTCCTTGTCTTCGCGTCGATATTCGCCCGACTTGCCGCCGTTTTTATAGAGCAGCATAGTTCCGTCGATGCGCATGCCGCGGTCAACCGCCTTGCACATATCGTAAATCGTGAGCGCCGCGACAGACGCCGCCGTCAGCGCCTCCATCTCGATGCCGGTCTTGTGCGAGCACCCCAGCGTGCTGACAATGCGCACCTCGGTGTCGCTCGCCGCCTCGATGCTGATTTCAACGCTCTCGATGGGGATGGGATGGCACATCGGGATCAGCTCGGCGGTCTTTTTCGCCGCCATGATGCCCGCAATGCGTGCGCAGGCAAAGACGTCGCCCTTGGGCGCTCTGCCGTCCGCAATCATGCGCAGCGTTTCCGGCTGCATCGTAATCACCGACTGCGCCTGCGCTATGCGCTGCGTGACTGGTTTCTCTCCCACGTTTACCATGCGCGCCGCGCCCTTTTCGTCTAAATGCGTCAGCTGCATCATTTCACCACCTGAAAAATCAATTCTGTCTGTTAATATAGCATATTCCCGCGTTTGTATCAAGTATCTTGCAGACTGGCGGTTACTTTACCGACTCATTTGTATTAGAGGAATCAATAAGTATACCACCGCCGGGTGAGCCTTCGGCGTGGGTAATAACGCCCTGCGTTTCTGCGCAATCGGTCAGAGTAAACGAGTTCGTAACGTTTTCTCTATATGGGAGTCTTATGACAAAATTATTTGCGCTGTTAACCCTTGTAATGCTGTAACCGTTCAGGCAGAGGACGGTGCCCGCCGCCTGCTTTCGCAGCTTTTCAGACGAGTTTTTCGAGCATTTTCGCGAAATACCGCAGCTTGGCGTTGTGGGAGTCGCCGCTGTCCTCCGCGAACTGCATTTCCGCGATGTCGAACAGCAGACAGCCGCAGTGACCGGGCTGGGTCGGGAAGCAGATGATTTTCAGATAGGTGTCGATTTCCGGGCTGTGGTCGATGAGTTCGAGCGTTTCGCCGTAGAGCGCGGAGCGTTCGTAGCTTTTGAGCCACTTGCTGTCCATGTTCGGGAACACGCTTCGGAACGAGTGGCCGATCAGCTCGTTCAGCGGCACTTTTTCGAGCTTCGCGAGCGCCGGGTTTGCGTACCGGAAAATCCAGTCTACGGCGTTTTTGCTGTCGTCAAGCACCATTTCGATGTCGGTGAACGCAATCGGCAGCTCGTCAAAGCAGCGGTAGTGCCGGTGCAGCGCGTCGTCCGGCACGGCCGGCGTTTCGCTGTCGAGGCTGCCGATGAGCTTCTCGCGCTTTTCGTTCAGCTCGGCGATCAGCTCCTTCTTGCGCCGCGCCACGTAGCCGATACGCTCGCCGTTGTTGAGGTTCACCTTGTCGGTGATGTCGTGGACGGCCAAAACCGACACCAATCGACTGCGATGCGGCTTGAAAAAGCCTTCTCCGAGCATTTTTTCGAGCTTTTCGAGCGTGATCAGCGTTTTGTAGCTTTTGCCGCCCGAGGTGTGTATCTCCGCGAAGTTTTCGTGCATCTGAATGTACAGAATGGTGCGGATATCGAGCGAAACCTGCTTTCTGTCGCAGGTAATTGTGATGAAATTTGAATTCTGCAAGCGCTTTCCCTTCTTCCTCTGCCGACCGCCCTGCGTTCGACATAAATTCCTACTGTTATTATAGCCGAACGCGCCGCTGTTTTCAAGCGAATGATTGCTTTTCACGTGGGAACGGCGTTCATTTGTCATGGATTGTCAGGGAATGAAAGCCACTCCCCCCGGCGCTCCCTCCCAAAACATAAGCCCGACAGGTCTCTCGTTTTCGATGGCCTGCCGGGCTTTTTCGCGTTTCGCAGCCGGTTTGAGGAAATGCAGAAAGGTGTACTTTTTCGTACCGCCGCTAATTTTTACATACAGGTTTATTATAGCACAGGAATCTGTATATTACT
>OODU01002527.1_pt1 | contig 15502 bp, 7 predicted proteins | sample 1671171 | NCBI WGS metagenome assembly OODU01 (sample SAMN06348129, study PRJEB24527) | human gut metagenome | biome: human gut; feature: ankylosing spondylitis patient; material: feces | host: Homo sapiens | place: China | collected 2015-10
TTTTTTTTTTTTTTAATGATACGGCGACCACCGAGATCTACACTCTTTCCCTACACGACGCTCTTCCGATCTCACCACAGGCAAACTACACAAATACCGTTCAATATACACACGGTAAACCTGCGAATTGGTAGGCACGACTCCTGCCTCGGGTTGATAATCTGCCATTAAAGGTATTTCTTTTCGATAACGGTCGAGCATTTCCGGCGTACAGAATTGGAGGGTAGTCAAGTCCAGGGTTATATTCTTCATCACCCTTCGTCCTCCCGATTGCACCATTCCCCGCCAGTTCTGAAAGGGGCTGCTGACCAGAGTATAAGGCGGAACGGTAGAGATCGTATTATCGAAGTTCTGAATTTTGACTGTATTCAACGTAATCTCCTGCACCGTACCATTAGCTGCGCCGGAAGGAAGCGTAATCCAGTCTCCGGGACGAACCATATCATTGGCAGACAGCTGAATGCCTGCTACAAAACCCAATATGGAATCCTTGAACACCAACATCAGAATAGCTGCCGAAGCACCTAATCCGGCAAACAGGCTGGCCGGAGACTTATTCACGATAATAGCAATAATTACAATTCCTCCGACAAAGAACAAAAGTACCTGCAACACCTGAATGAATCCCTTCATCGGGCGGTTCTTCATCGACTCCTTTCCATCGTAAATGTCCATTATCATCAGCAAAATCCCATTAACTGCCAACAACAAAGAAAAGATGATGTAAACGGCACAAGCTTTCTGGGAAATAAGCAATAAATCCTTGCCACGAACAAAAGCCATTGGCAGCAAAGCATAAACCAGAAAAGCCGGAATCGTATGAATCAGATTATGAAACACCTTACGCTTCATCAACAACGTGTTCCAAAGATGTGGTTTCCGACGGGTGTATTGCTTCATTCCTCCTATAAGAATCGCCTGACACAGATAATTCAGACCGATAGCAATCGCTATCATCAGCAAAGCAATAATAGTTTCATCAAAACGATCAGCTACCTTCGGGTCTATTCCCCAATCTATCAGGATTTTGTTCATCCACTTTCCTAAATCTACTACTAGCATAACTTCTGTCTTTTTTAATTAATAACAGTAAAAGGTTCATTTGGTTTAATAAAAAAAAGACTGGCGTCTGATTCACGAGAAATCAAGACCGCCAGTCCTCACTGCTACTCTCTAAGCATATCTTTCAATGATGACAACTCCGTCAGGGGGTTATCTTCACTCCTATTTCATTCATTTCCACTTTTGCGGTTGTTGCGGTAGGCGTAGTAGCCTCCAACTTAATATAGCGTGCCTGCACTTTCTGACCGAAAGCAACGGTCTGCGGCAACGGGTTATGCATAATATTACTGAACTCACCGTTGGTAGGAACTTCCTTCCAGTTCTTGCCGTCCGCACTCACAAAGAATTTATAACGGAAAGCCATTGTAGGTTTTGCTTCCGCTTTCAATGGAGCATAGGTAAAACTGGTCAATGTCACCGACTTGCCCAAGTCAATCGTCAACGGCGAAGCAGCGACCTGTTTCCAACCAGTACGGGGCAGGTTGTTCCAATCTTCACCCTGAACGGTTGCCTGCAAAGGAGGCGCATAATAAGCAGCCACTTGATTAATGTGAGCAGTCAGACGACATTCATCAATCTTCACCCGCAGCCTGCCGGCTTTTACCGCCGGAAAACGCAGCATACGCTTATATCCGATTGTCGTGCCTTTACCAACTTCTTTCCAACCGTTATCCGTCAGAGCCTCAACGGTAAAAGCCTCTACCCTCTGCCCTTTCGTTATATCTTCCTGAAGCATTACAACATTGATTTCCGACTTCGGCTTCAAGGAATAAACAGCTTCACTACCCGAAGTGGCATTCCAGTAGTTTCTTCCTTTTTTCACCCGGTTGTCAGCAAATATCTGTTGGCGGTAAGCTGCAAATTCTTTCAGACGATTCACATCCGCCTCACTTATCAAGCCTTTACGATCGGGAGGAATATTCAACAAGAGCACGGAATTATAGCCTACCGACCGGAAATAGATATCCGACAGATGTTTCAAAGACTTTACTTTGCTATCTTCCACCTCATGATAGAACCACCCCGGACGGATAGACACATCCACTTCCGACGGATACCAGAACAGTTCCGTGGCCTTCTCCAACATCTTACGGCTTCCTAAGTCCGCCGCTTTACTAAAGACACCCAGGCGCTTGTTGTTTTCCGCCGAACGGGCATAAATTCCCGGAGTGAGCACAGTGGCATTCCATTCTGTTTCACGTCCCAGTCCTTTCTCATTTCCTACCCAACGCACATCATCGCCCATAATTGCCATAACAGCTTTGGGTTGCAGACGTTGAATCGTTTTATAGAAAGCGTCCCAGTCATATACTTGTTTCTTTCCGTTCGGTCCTTCTCCATTCGCACCGTCGAACCAGACTTCGTGCACTTCACCGTAATTGGTCAGCAGTTCCGTCAACTGGCGGATAAAGAACTCATTATATCGGGGAGAATCTCCATAACATTCCGCGTTTCTGTCCCACGGAGAGAGATAGACTCCGAACTTCATTCCATACTTATCGCAGGCTTTCCGGAGTTCTTTCACAACGTCTCCTTGTCCGTTCTTCCAAGGAGAAGAGGCTACGGAATGTTTGGTGGTGGTCGTAGGCCAAAGGCAGAATCCATCGTGGTGTTTCGCCGTCAGAAGCACCATTTTAAATCCGGCATCTTTAAGGCTGCGCACCCATTGTTCGGCATCCAGTTCCGAAGGGTTGAAAAGTGCAGGATCTTCTTTTCCGTCTCCCCATTCGCGTCCGGTAAAAGTGTTGATACCGAAATGGAGAAAAGCGGTCAGTTCCATTTGTTGCCAGGATAACTGTTGGGGAGTAGGTATCAGGCGCGCCGCCATATCTACTTTCTGTTCAAGAGTCGCGTTCGGGGGAAATTCAACGTGCTTCACATAATATTCTTCTGCCTTTTGTGCCTGAACACTCAATGTTATGACAGAGGATAATAATACTGCGGTCAGTAGTTTGTTCATGATATAAAATTTAATTAATACTGATAGTGCAAAGATAACGTAAAGGTGTGAATTTCACTACTTTCATAGAACATTTCTGACAATATTCAGAAAAGCCAGTAAAATCCACACCTATTATATATAATCTAATAACCTATTGGTTCAACACTTATTTTACCGGATAAAGGGTAAATTCAAAGTGCTGTTTCTTCAACGGAACCAAATATTGCGGCAATACACCGGGACCACAAGTAGCTGTTCCTACACCAGCCTGCTCTGCATCCAAGTGCACGGTCAACATTCCATCACGTTTCAGGTCATTGATATGACGGGCTTTCTCTAATAACACATCCGAGAAAGGAATGATACTAAACTGGAAAGCACGGTTTGACTCGACAAAGATACCTGCACCGGAGTGATCCGTAAACTTCGCCCATCGTACATCAGTACGATTACCCGTGGATTGCGGAGTGACATAATAGTGGAACATACGTTCGGGGGTTGTCTGATACAGTCCGATTCTACCGGATTGGTTACGGTCGGCATACGTTTCATTGTCACCACGTCCCAAATAGGAAACTTGGTCATACATATCAGCCACGCGGAACGTTACCCCCAAGCGAGCTATTGATTTCACAAGTGCTGTATCCGGTTCGAAAGTAGTGCTCACTTTCAATGCGCCATTCTTATCCAGTGCATAGATGAAGTCAGCCGTACCAACTTTCTGTCCTTTCGCGTTGAGTATTTCAACACGGGCAGTTGTTGAGGATTTGCCTTCTTTCAGTGATAGGGCTTTCTGGGTAATATTATCCAGTCCTGCTTTACGCCACAGACGTGCTCCGTTTCTATCACGGTTATCATTATCCGTAGCCGGACGGAAAAGACTTAATGTCAATGGAGTAGATAACAGCTCTTTGCCGTTCAGACTCAACGAAGTCAGAGCTCCTGTTTTTTTATCAACGGTAAATGTTGTTTCACCTGCTTTTTGCGGACGATGAGCCGTAGAATTCTTATTGCCGGAAAGTACAAACTGGTCATAAGCCACTTCCCAGTCTTTATCTATCATCGGGGAATCCTCTTTGCGGGTCCAGCTAACGTTCAGATAAGCCTCACGGTCCTTTTTCGAAAGAATCACATTACCCAACTGTATATCTATGGTAGCGTGCGGTTCGCAATCCAGCACTTTAGTCCCTTCTGCCAGTTTCTCTCCACTATCGGTTGTTACATTCCAATGGAATATATATTCATTCAGATTAGAGAAATCGTACCAGTTCTTGATACGAAGTTTCATGTTCTTCCGGTCAAGTAAAGTGGTCTTTATATTCTGATACACTTTCTTCACTTCGAGCAGATGCGGATGTGGTTCACGGTCGGCACCGACCAAGCCGTTACAACAGAAATTACCGAAACTGGGAATTCCTTGCGGACCATAATCACCACCGTAAGTCCAGTACCATTTCCCGCTCTTGTCTATTTCGCGGAAAGATTGGTCTACCCAGTCCCATACGTTACCGCCTTGTGCCATAGGCTCGCTTTCGAAGACATCCCAATATTCCTTCAGGCCGCCGCAACTGTTACCCATTGCATGCAGGTATTCACAAAGGATGAAAGGACGGTAAATGTCTTTCTTCGCTACATACGCTTTTATTTCGTCTACGCTACGGTACATACGGCAGTAAATATCCGTATTATAATTCAGTTCGGCACGTTCATACTGCACGGGGCGGGTCTTTTCTACAGATTTCAGCCAATCATAAGTACGTTCGAAGTTAATACCGTTGCCAGCTTCATTTCCTAACGACCAGATAACTATGGCCGGATGATTCTTGGAACGTTCGTACATCCGGTGTGTACGGTCCATGTGGGCTGTCAGCCAAGTACTGTCTTTGGCAAGGGAGGCGGGACCGTAGCCCATACCGTGAGATTCAATATTGGCTTCATCAATCATATACAATCCGTAACGGTCACAAAGCTGATACCAGTAAGGATGGGTAGGATAATGTGAGTTCCGAACAAGGTTGATGTTATGTTGTTTCATCAGTTTGATATCCAGTTCCATTAGTTCCTTACTTACCGTACGTCCGAGTTGCGAATGTTCGTGGCGGTTGGTTCCCTTTACCAATACCGGAACGCCGTTGATACAGAAACGTCCATCCTTGATTTCCGAGGTACGGAAACCAACTTCACATCCGGTCAGTTCAGTGACTTTACCTTGGTCGTCTTTCAGTTCGAGCACGAGTGTATAAAGGTGGGGATGTTCCGCATCCCAGGCTTTCACATTCGGAATCTTCTTTTCATCAAATGCTATGAAATTACTTAATCCGCGGGATTTAATTTGAATAGCGTCCTGCAAGACAGCTTTACCCGAATCATCTTTCAATGTATACGCAATAGAACCGGTAGTAGAAGAAGGTCCTTCCACAGTTACTTCCAGTCCGAAGATACCGTCTTTGTATCTATCTTTATCCAAAGAAGCATTCAATTTATAGTCGGCAATGTACTGTTTGGGAGTACTGTACAAGTAAACATCACGTTCGATACCACTCAAACGCCACATATCCTGGCATTCGAGATAAGCACCCGCACTCCAACGGTATACCTCCAAAGCCACTACATTCTCTCCATCGTTCAAGACATCCGTGATATCCCATTCGGCATTCGTTTTCGAGCCTTGGTTATATCCGAGCAGTTTCCCGTTCACCCATACGTAATAGAAAGAGATAACACCTTCACAGCAAAGTACTACCCGACGTCCTTTCCAGTCGGCAGGCACTTTAAATGTGCGGCGGTATGAGCCGACTTCATTTTCTGCATAAGGGACCAACGGCGGATTCTTCTTAAAGTTGAACATTTTGTCGTCAAACTCATACGTTTCGTTGACGTAGATAGCTGTACCATACCCTTGACGTTCCCAATTGCCGGGAACATTGATGTCCGCCCAACCTCCGGTATAATAAGAAGGCTGATAAAAGTCCTTCGGACGGTTATCGGGATTCTTCACCCAATGGAATTTCCATTTTCCGTTCAGGGTCATATAAAAAGGAGACTGTTCGTATCCGCCCGGTTTTTCAATATCGGAAGCATTGGCGTAAGGCCATACATAGGTATGAGGAGCGAGTTTATTCAGTCCTACCGCATACTGGCTCTGCCATTCGGGCAACGGTTGTTCCTGCGCCGAAGCGAAGGTAGCAGTCAGTCCTGCCAATAAGATTAAAAAGGTTCGTTTCTTTAAGCTAATGTTCATAATTATTATTTTTAACGACTAGACTCTTATTCTATCATTACTTCATCAAAATAGATTCTTGCTTCCTGATCGGGACGGACATGATCTTTAGGGCATATCCCTGCTCCTTTCGCCGTCACACGTACATAACGGGCAGATACGCCACCCATATCCAGCGAGTAATCATTTCTAAAAGTTCCTTCCTTATAAATTTCTTCCAAAGAAAAGTTCAACTCCCCTATGGCACAGTATGTCCGGTTATCATCGGAAACTTCCACACGGATCATTTTCGGTTTATGCACTCCCATTCCATAATTCGTAATGCAACCAATGGCAAATTTATTCAATTTTTCCTTACCAAGCAAATCTATGGTGAAAGAAATTGAATCATTCCGGCTCCAGTTACACCATTCGAAATCAGTATATTTCAGGCTTCCACGCAATCCGTTGACTAATAACATTTCATTTTTCTTATTACCAAGCAATGGTTTTGCCGTGGCTTTGTTCCATGTAAGCTGCAAGTCCAGGATTTCTCCCATTTGCTTGCCGTCCATAAAGGTGGCGGCTTTCACCATTTGCGTTTTTGTCACACGGATAGGTCCGTCATAACGATGTGAGGACATCGCCGGGTTACTGCCATTCAGCGTATAGCGAATTTCCACATCCGGACGGAGACATTCCAGATTCACCTCCAGATGTCCGTTCACCGGCGTCACCGTTTGCTGGATATTATACATCGAACGGGCATAAACAATCCCTTTTTCCGCCAAATGTGCATTATATACATCCATCCGTTTCAAGAAACCGGACCAATCTTTTGTGCCCGTGGGCGTCCATGCTACTTCTGCCAGAGCAGCCAGACGAGGAAACAAGAGATAATCCACGTCTTCCGGCTTATTACAAAATTCTGTCCACATACAAGCTTGTATGCCCATTAATAAAGATTCATATTCCGGTTTCCAATCCTTCTGCACAGGCTCGTAGTCAAAAACATCTTTCAGTGTATTGTTTCCGAAATATGTTACCGGTTCAAACCATTGAGGTCCCTGATAACGGATCAGATACATGATACGTGCCGGAGTCATAATAAATCGATGTCCCTTTTCGGCAGCTTTCAGGGCAGCCGTTCCCATTCCCTGCCAACCAAGTATAATAGACTCTTCGGGAAGAAAAGAACTGTTTGTCAACTCGTCCCAACCAATCACTTCACGTCCTTTTTTACGCAGATAATCACTGATACGCTTCATAAAGTAGCCCTGTAAATCTTCTTCATTAGTCAAATGCTGCTTTTTCATCCGCTTCTGACAAAGCGGGCATTTTTCCCAGTTCGTCTTTCGTGCCTCATCTCCCCCAACATGAATATAGCGGGAAGGGAAAAGTGTCAGAATTTCATCGAAAATATCTTGCAGAAAGGTAAATACACTATCGTTTCCCGCACAATAAATAATCTCTGAGTTCCGTCCTCCCAATCCGGGAAGTACACCGATAAAGTCTTTCACGACCGGACAGGCAAGTTGAGGATATGCAGCAAGCGCCGCATTACTATGTGCCGGTACATCTATCTCGGGAATAACTTCAATCTGCCTGTCAGCGGCATAAGCCACTATTTCCCTGATATCTTCCTGTGTGTAGAAACCGCCTATCGGCGTTGGTTCTCCCCGTTTCGGGTTACGGCGTGAGTGGAAAGGCACATCCGTACGGTCTACCCTCCATGCACCGACTTCCGTTAAACGAGGATATTTCTTGATTTCAATCCGCCAACCGTTATCATCTGTCAGATGAAAATGAAGTTTATTGATTTTCAGCATCGCCATACAGTCGATAATCCGCAGTACATTTTCTTTAGGAATAAAACAACGTACCGGATCCAACAGTAATCCCCGGAAACCAAAACGAGGTTCATCCTGAATTGTCACTGCCGGAACACTCCACGCGACATTCTTTACCGGTTGTCCCGATTCTATGGCAGCAGGCAGAAGTTGGCGGATAGATTGTAATGCATAAAAAAAGCCCTTTGTATCCGAAGCTTTAATAAGTATCTGTTCCGGCGTAACCTTTAACAGATACGCTTCAGTTTTTAAAGAAGAATCTGTCACGAAAAGGACTTGCCCCTCCTTGCTCCCGACATTTAACATGGGGGTTATCCCGGCAGCATGGACAAACAAATCGATAAAGTTGTGAGCAATTGTGGCCTGTTCCTGATTTTCTACTGCAAATGTAGTTTTTGCAGAAAAGATAAAGCTACCACTACCCGGCGTAATTTGTGCCGGGCGTGGAACTATTGAATTAAAAGGGGATGTTAAGTTATCAGCCTGCAAAAACACCGGCAATGGCGAAAGCAGAATGAGAATGATTAAGATATATTTTTTCATGATGTATGTACATTGGATTTATTCCTTGTCACGTTCCGGTGAGAAACGGACAGGATCATTGTATTGCTCCTGAAGTTTCAGCATTTCTTCTTTCAACTCCTTCACCACCGGTTCGTATTCTGGTTGTCCGTAGAGATTGTGCATTTCCGACGGATCAGCTTGCAGGTCATATAGTTCCCACCAGTTGATATCATTATAGAAATGAATCAGTTTATAGCGGTCTGTGCGTACACCGTAATGACGTTTCACCATGTGTTCAGCAGGATATTCATAGAAATGATAGTAAAGAGCTTTCCGCCAGTCTTTCGGATGTTCACCTTTCAACAAAGGCACAAGAGATACACCTTGAATATCGGAAGGTATCTCTGCTCCCGCCAGTTCGAGGAAAGTAGGTGCATAGTCAATGTTTTGAACCATTTCGGTGATGTCACCTCTGCGGTCGAATCCTTTCGGCAGACGCATGACAAGCGGTGTACGCATAGATTCTTCGTACATGAAACGTTTGTCAAACCAACCGTGTTCGCCCATATAGAATCCCTGATCAGAAGTGTAGACTACAAGTGTGTTATCCAGTAAACCTTTCTCTTTCAAGTAATCGAGTACGCGACCAACATTGTCATCCAGTGATTTTACAGTCTTCATGTAATCACGCATATAACGCTGGAATTTCCAATTGGCAAGTTCCTTACCCTGAAGATTCTGTTTATAGAAATCATCTATAATCGGAGTGTAAAATCTGTCCCATGCGGCACGTTGCGCTTCATCCATACGACCGATATATTTCTCATACAAGGATTTCAAACGGGATTTTTTATCAGGACGGAGCATTTTGAGGTCATAAATCATGTCCATATCCTTTACAATGCTCATTTCTTGTGCAGCGGCAGCGGGACGACCTTCATAATCATCAAAGAAGTTATCCGGTAACGGGAAGGTTTTATCTTCATACAAAGCCAAATTACAAGTATCTGCCAGCCAGTTACGGTGAATTGCCTTGTGATGTATCAAAAGACAGAAAGGTTTCTCCGGGTTGCGTTTATTCTCTATCCAGTCGATAGCATCATCAGTAATAAGGTTCGTAAGATACCCATGTTTTTGAATAGTGTCATTATTTTGCGTAATGAAATCCGGATTGTAGTAGTCACCTTGTCCGGGGACTATCTGCCAGTAATCAAAGCCGGAGGGCAGGCTTTCAAGATGCCATTTACCCACCAATGCTGTCTGATAGCCGATTCTCTGCAACAGCTTCGGGAAAGTCTGTTGCGAACTGTCAAATACGCAAGTGGTATTATCATAGAATTTATTGGCGCAACTATGCTTTCCTGTTATCATACAGGCGCGACTGGGACCACTTAAAGAATTGGCAACAAAGCTTTGGGTAAAACGTACACCGTCGGCAGCAATGCGGTCAAGATTCGGTGTTTCCATGTAGCGTGTGTCGTAACAGCTCATCATTTGTGCTGTGTGATCGTCTGTCATTATGTAGACGATATTCAGTGGTTTCTGCTCCGCAGGCTTTTGTTTGATTGAACAAGAAACAAGGGAAGTTACGGCGGTAACGCCAGTCAAAGAGTAAAATAGTCCGGATTGTAGATTTTTCATATATAATAAATTAAGTAAACGAAGAATTCATCATCGGCAAAAATAAGCTTTTTGATTAATAATCGACTTCCATTTATCGCCATTTTATTTCCATAAATGTTCAAAAGGACTGATTATAACCCTAAATTCCGGATGCCAGGACAAATATCCCCGCATCCGGAAATTTATCAGGTCATTTAAGGGGTTTAAGCTTCTACTTAATTCGTATAGCCAAAATTATTGTCTGAAGTAGTAAGGGCCGGATTGGCGTCAATCTCGCTACTAGGAATTGGCAATAACAAATTCTTTTTCAAAAATTCATCCGTCAATCCTCTTGTACCATTATAAATACGATCTAACCAAGCATTAGAACTAGCAGGATACAATGCGTCAGATGCTATCGTTATTTCATGATTATTATGTAACTCCAAAGCCATCTTAAAATACTTTGTCCCACGAATACGAGGCATTTCATACATTCCGGGCTCACCGCAAAGTTCTATGATACGCTCAAAAAACAATTTCTGTCTTACTTCTTCCTGATTCAAGGATGTCGGCCAGTCAGCCGGCTGAGCAGAAACTTTCATACCCGAATTACGTGCACGATTTAGAACTTCTTTTGCTAATGATATGGCTTTAGGAGTGTCCCCCAATTCATTGTACACATCTGCCATCAACAATAACATTTCAGCATAACGGTAAACCATTAAGTTTTTATGACTCGCTGTACCTACCTGATTCTGATCATATAACTTCTGAAAACATGGCCAAGCATTTTGAGATCCGGTTTTTACAAAAACTTCTTTTAAACATTTGGTGATAGCTACATTTTCCAATGTAACGCCATGCGTTGAAGCATAATTTTCAATAGTCTCAATAGTAGGGTTCTTGGGATCAATGAATGCTTTATAAGGCAACTTTCCTACATATTTCTTTTTTTCTTTGGTAGCAACACCATTCTTCATCACATACTCGTCAATATCACCATTTACATATGCAAAATAAGGATACAAGTAAGTAGAGTCATTAGGTGAAAGTACATCTCCCACAGTCGGCTTTGGATTAGCCTGGTTGTTACCGCTACGGTTTCTCCAGCGAGTCAAAAATGTCTCATTAATTCGAGGATCTCCCGGATAAGTACCTTCATGTAAATCATAAGCAGCTTTAGACGCTTTATAAGTTCCCCAAGAAATTCCCGTAGTAGCCTGCGGAGGAGCAAAACGATTACTTGCACGATTAAAGCAAACGGTAGAAGAAGTTGTAAAATTCAACTGAAAAATAGCCTCCTTTGATCCGGTCACATAATCACCAAACAAATCTCCGAATTTAGGTTCAAGATCGAAAATATGAGCTTCATAAACATCGTCAAACATATTCTTGGCATTCGTCCAATTTGCAGTTTCGTCAATACCCAGACACGCCATTTTATAATAAACCTTACCTAAAAAAGCTTTTGCAGCCCATGAATTCGCACGCCCATCTACAATCTTACTATCAATAGCCATAGCATCTTTCATATCCTGAACTACCAAAGCCAGAACCTCAGCTTGAGGGGAACGAGGTACAGAAATACCATCCGATGAAGAGGCAGCCGTTTTTAATGGCACATCACCAAACAAAGAAACCAAATTATAATAAGCTAATCCTCTCAAGAATTTAGCCTCCCCTCCCATTTGTACCTTATCTGTATCGCTCAAACTGCTTTTGTCCAAACTTTCCAAAAAAGCATTTACTTCAGTCACCACTTTATACATCCCATTCCAGGCTATAGGAATCAAGTCATCACTAGGTACAGCCTCCAATGAAATTGCCGTAGAAGCAGTACGCTGTCCGAAAGCAAATCCGGAAGCTATGATAGGCAGTTCCTGCCACATTTGTCCATACGCCCCTGTTGTCGTCATATATCCATAACATCCCAACAGAGCCAATTCGGCATTACTCCTTGATGAAAAAACAACTGCATTATTCTGAGAATAGACCGGATCTTCATCCAACCAAGAGGTACAGGCTGAGAAACAGCCAACTGACGCCAATAATAAAATATAATATTTAATTCTTTTCATGTCTTCGTGATTTTAGAAATTAGAATGTTAAATTTAAGCCAAAAACAAATGAACGAGGAGTCGGATATGAGTTCATATCAACACCCGGACGTAAACCGTCAAAAGCAAAACTATTTACTTCAGGATCATAACCACTATAATCTGTTATCACAAACGCATTTTTTACAGAAGCATAAACAGATGTATTCTTTATACCAATCTTATTCGTCCATTTGGCAGGAAGTACATAACTCAGTGTAATATCAGAACAACGCAAATAACTGCCATCTTCCACATAACGATCCATCACCATATTTTGTACGACAAATGTTGATTTCGGATATAAATTACTTGGATTCTCATCCGTCCACATATTTTGGAACGCTTTACGCGTCACATTATTCGATTTAGTTCCCGGAGTGTTATTGTAACGATTACCTACATTTAAAATATCCCTACCCTGTACCCCATTAAAGGATGCAGACAACGACAAGGATTTCCAAGATACTTTAGTCTGAAAACCATAAGTAAAATCAGGATTCGGGTTACCAATAATATCGCGATCATTGTCATCCACTACACCATCTCCATTTCTATCCACATACTTCACGTCACCGGCTACCGGAGTCGTTTTATTCACCGTTTGGTAATATCCCACACTTCCATCTTGTTTAATGTACTTAATTCCATTTTCTGTTATATCTTCCTTTTGGACAATCCCTTGAGTCACATAACCATAAAATAATCCCGGAGCTTCACCTGCCAAGAAAATATGCCCTACACCAAAATGATCCCCTAAACTATTACCATAATACCCAACTCTCTCACCCAAGCATCCAAAATCAGCAGGCAACAAACCTAAATCTGAAATTTCATTCCTATTGACACCGATATTACCACTTACAGACCATTTCCAAGATGAACTGTCAATGATTTGTGCATTCAAAGAAAATTCAACACCTTTATTATTCAATGAACCTTGATTGTAATAAGTAGAACTAAATCCAGCTGATCCCGGCAAATTCCTTGAAATAAGCAAATCTGTTGTTTTCTTCTGATAGATATCCAAGGTACCACTCAAACGGGAATTAAACAAACCAAAGTCCAATCCGACATTCCATGAAGATGTTTTTTCCCATTTCAAACTACTGTTTGACAAGTTGGTCACCACCATTGCAGTCGTTTTATTTCCTGTTCCATCCGCATATGAGATTTCACCAGATCCTTGTCCATACATCGAAAAAGTAGTATAAGGATCAATACTTTGATTTCCGGTTGCACCATAGCTGAAACGCAACTTCAATTGATTCAGCCATGAAACATCTTTCAAAAATTCTTCTTGTTCCATACGCCAAGCTATGGATGCAGAAGGGAAATATCCCCAACGATTATTTTTCGCAAACTTACTGGAACCATCGGCACGCAAAGAAGCTGTAATCAAATATTTATCAAGCAAACTAACATTAACTCGTCCCAAATAAGAAAGTAACTGATAATCTTTTTGTATAGGCTGCGACGTAATTACATCACCTGCCATATGCATTCCATTCTCACGAAACTCAAACATCGTAAAGTTCTTTCCAATCACATTTTTATTTAGAAAATTATAATCATCATAAGTCATACCGACTGTTGCAGCCAATGTACCTACACTACCAAGTTTCGTATTATAGTTCACTATATTTTCTACTGAATAATTACTTTTTGAAAGATTAGAGGTTGCCAGATAACCCTGATTATTCATTCCTTGATACAATTGCATTCCATACCATCGTTTGCGATCATTCGTATTGATATTACCACCTGCACGAAGACTATAAGTGAAAAACTTATTTATTTTCCAATTCAGATTCAAACTAGCTTTAAAAGTTTTGTCATCTGTCAAGTCCACATAATCATTCAGCCAGCTGAACACATTCGTTTTATTTTCATTTGTAAAAGACGGGTCATTCTCCGGCAATTCGAAAGGAGCATAATCAAGAGCAGTACGTGAAATAGCACCAGTAGCACCGCCAAGAGTATTACCACCTGCCATCATATTATTCTGTCGCAAGGATCCGCTTAACGCCATGTTTAAATCTACAGATTTGGAAAGCTGCGCACTCAAATTTGCACGCAAGTCTCCTTGCTTCAAACCGGTCTGCTTCACAGTACCATTAATATCTTTAAAATTAGCGGAAATATAATAAGTTGTCTTACCTGCACCACCATTTACTGATAAAGAGTAGTTCTGAGAAAAAGCAGAAGTATAGATTTCTTTCTGCCAGTTACGATAATTTACTACATTATAAGTTTCAGGATCAGCAGGATCATATTTATCGTAAGCTCCATTAAATACATATCTCACCTCATCTCCAACAATATGGAAAGGCACTTTGCCATCCGTAATTCTTGAATTATGATAAGCAGCATATTCCTCTAAATTCATCATCTCTAACAACCTGCTTGCATTAGCAATAGTAAAAGTAGCCGAAGCATTCACTTTAGCTTTGCCCTCCTTACCTTTTTTAGTAGTTATCAATATAACACCGTTCGCACCACGAGAACCGTAAATAGCAGTAGAGGATGCGTCTTTCAATATCGTAATATCCTCTATATCGGCAGGGTTCAATGATGACAGCGGATCTTGAGCAATCTGAAAGTCTCCGCTAATACCCGAAGAAGAAAATTCTCCAGTTGAAGCTTGCGGAATATTATCAATGACATAAAGAGGCTGATTATCACCTCGCAACGAACTAGCTCCACGAATCGTAATGGACGAAGCAGCTCCCGGATTGGAAGAAGCCGTGCTCACGACTAGACCGGCAACTTTTCCTTCCAACAGATTATCTATGGAAACGGCTTTTGCAGCTTCATTCGCATCTGGTCTCATCGTCGTCAGTGCTCCTGTCAAATCACCTTTACGAGCTGTTCCATAAGCAACTACCACGACTTCATCCAAACTCTGTGTATCATCTTTCATTTGAATGTTCAGTTTTGTTTGGTTTCCCACAGCAACTTCCTGCTTCACATATCCAATAAAAGTAAATACTAATACAGACTTTGTATTAGGTACGGAAATTGAAAAATCGCCATCAATATTAGTTATTGTTCCTGAGGTAGTACCTTTTACTTGTACATTAACACCAGGCATACCCTCATTAAGAGCATCCACTACCCTACCTGTAATGGTCTTTTGTTGTCCCATCATTTGCCCTGCAAAAGCAAATAACGTAATGAAACACATTAGAAAAACTTTCAATAGGTTCTTCATAGAAGTCATTTTTATAAGTTATTAAATTAA
>OODU01002530.1_pt1 | contig 15494 bp, 8 predicted proteins | sample 1671171 | NCBI WGS metagenome assembly OODU01 (sample SAMN06348129, study PRJEB24527) | human gut metagenome | biome: human gut; feature: ankylosing spondylitis patient; material: feces | host: Homo sapiens | place: China | collected 2015-10
CCTCTTTTTACTTCTCCTCGGAGCCTGCAAGAATGCCAAGACCGGAAGTGCCGCCCAACTTACTGATGATGCCCTCATGGACACCGTTCAACGGCGAACCTTCAATTACTTCTGGGAAGGCGCGGAGCCTAACAGCGGTCTTGCCCCCGAGCGTATCCACATGGATGGTATCTACCCCGAAAAAGACCAGAACGTCATTACTTCCGGCGGTAGCGGCTTCGGCATTATGGCGATACTTTCAGGTATCGACCGCAACTACATCACTCGTGAAGAAGGTCTGGCGCGTATGGAAAAGATAGTCTCTTTCCTTGAAAAAGCCGACCGCTTCCACGGTGCCTATCCTCACTGGTGGTATGGAGACACCGGCAAGGTAAAGCCTTTCGGACAGAAAGACAACGGTGGCGACCTCGTAGAAACAGCTTTCCTTATACAAGGACTGCTTGCCGTACACCAATATTACGTCAACGGTTCTCCCCAAGAACAGGCGCTTGCCAAACGTATCGATACCCTTTGGCGTGATGTCGACTGGAATTTCTATCGCCAGGGCAACCAGAATGTACTCTACTGGCATTGGAGTCCCGAATACGGTTGGGCAATGGACTTCCCCGTACATGGTTACAACGAATGTCTCATCATGTACCTGCTTGCCGCTGCCTCACCCACGCACGGCGTTCCTGCCTCCGTCTATCATGAGGGATGGGCACAGAACGGCGCCATCGTCGAACCCCATAAAGTAGAAGATATCGAACTTCATTTGCGCTATCAGGGTTGTGAAGCTGGTCCCCTCTTCTGGGCACATTATTCCTTCCTCGGATTAGATCCGACGCATCTAAAAGATGAATACTGCGCCAGCTATTTCGATGAAATGCGTAATCTGACTCTCGTGAACCGTGCTTATTGCATCCGAAATCCGAAGCACTACAAAGGTTTCGGCCCGGACTGTTGGGGACTGACTGCCAGCTACTCCGTCAACGGATACGCCGCCCACATGCCGAACGAGCGGGATGACCAGGGAGTCATCTCTCCTACAGCCGCTCTTTCGTCCATTGTCTATACCCCGGACTATTCGCTCGCTGTGATGCGCCATCTCTACGACATGGGCGATAAGCTATTCGGTCCTTATGGTTTCTACGATGCTTTCTCCGAAACAGAGAACTGGTATCCCAAACGATATCTTGCTATCGATCAGGGACCTATTGCCGTCATGATAGAGAACTATCGTACCGGTCTGTTATGGAAACTATTTATGAGCCATCCGGATGTGCAAAACGGATTGCAGAAACTGGGATTCTCAACAGATAAATAAATAAGAAAAGTCTATACGGCAAAAGTTTTTTCACCACAGATTACACGGATTCTCACAGATTATCAGTTTTGAATAATTATCTATTCACTTTTCACCTGCGTTAATCCGTGTAATCTGTGGTGACTTCCGACAACCCTACTTTTATTTTCCCACAAGATCGCTCACACCGTCCTTATTCTTTATCCATCTCATAAACAATGCATTAAATTGATTTGAGTAGTAAATGAGTAGTTCCCGATTTGTTAAAAATCAGGGATATGTATTGGTGGTGAATATCTTTTTTGCAGTTCGCACATCGAAATTTCTACATTTGCGATGAAGTTTAATTCGAGCACTGCGCAGAGCTAAGAAGAAAACAAAAAGAGTTATCCACCTAAAAAAATTTAATGCGATGAAGAGTAAAACACATCTTCTGAAAAAAGCCTTATGGCTAAAGAATCTATTCTTGACGGCGTGCCTCATATTGGTAGCAATGCCCGTACTCTCCCAGACAAGAACAGTAACAGGTACCGTAACCGACACATCGGGTGACGCACTGATTGGTGTATCCATCCTCGTGCAAGGTACCAGCAACGGTGTAGTTACCGATTTAGACGGTAAATATACATTAACGAACGTTCCGGAAAACGGAACACTCACTTTTAGTTATATAGGTATGCGTGAGCAGGAGATTGCCGTAAATGGGCGTTCAACTATCAATGTGAAGATGGAAGAGGACAGCCAGCTCATTGATGAGGTGGTTGTAGTTGGTTATGGTAGTGCCAAGAAACGCGACTTGACCGGTTCTATCGTTACTGTGAAAGCGGACGAGATTGCCTCTAAGCCTTCTACCAATCCACTGGCATCCATACAGGGTAAGGTTGCCGGTGTACAGGTGGTGAATACGGGTCGTGCAGGACAAGACCCTGAAATCCGTGTTCGCGGTACGAACTCCATTAACGGTTTCAAACCCCTTTATGTGGTAGATGGACTGTTCACGGACAATATCAATTATCTGAACACTGCGGATATTGAATCTATGGAAATCTTGAAAGACCCTTCTTCTTTGGCTATTTTCGGTGTGCGTGGTGCCAATGGTGTAATCATCATTACTACTAAAAGGGCAAAAATAGGGAAGACGATGGTCAACATCAACTCTTCAGTGGGTTGGAAGGTTATTTATGACCGTGTAGGTGTGACGAATGCCGAAGAGTTTAAGATGCTGTACAACGAGCAGTTGATATCTCAAGGAAGCGACCCTTATGATTATACTCAATGGACTGGTAATACTGATTGGCAGAATGAGATATTCCAGACAGGTTTTCTGACCAATAACAATGTGAGCATTACGGGTGCAACGGATAAGAGTAAGTTTTATTTGGGTTTGGGTTACGTCATGGAAGAAGGTTCCATTAAAACGGAAAAGCTCAATAAGTTTACCGTAAACTTGAACAGTGAATATAGCGTAACCGATTTCCTGCGTTTTGGTTTCCAGCTTAATGGAGTTCGTGCCAAGTATCCTGATGCAAAGGGTGTGGATGGTGCTTTGAAGGCTGCTCCTATTGCTCCTACTCATGACCTTGAATCGGGACTGATACATACGCTGCCCGACTTCCAGCGTGCACAAGTGTGGAATCCTCTTATTGAAACAGAGCTGCGCGGTGCTCACAACAAGTCTGAAAACTATCGCGTGGCAGGTAATGTGTTCGGAGAGATAGATATTCTGAAGAACCTTACGTTCAAAGCAACTTTCTCTATGGACTATGCTTCCAGTCAGGGACGTTCATATTCTCCGCTGATTTATGTTTATAATCCCGATGTGGAGGGGGGGAAAGAACGGTTGACTGAAAGAGAAAGTGTGAACCAAAGCAAGTCTACCTCTCTTGCTGCACAGTCTGACTATGTGTTGACTTATCTCGGACAGTTTGGCAATCATGGATTGACATTGACTGCCGGTCTTACAACCAATTACAATGAGTCTTCCAGTTTGAGTGGTGGACGCAGCCAGCTTGCGGGCTACGGCATTTTGGTGGGCGACGACCCGGACAGATGGTGGCTCTCTACCATCGACGATGTATCTACGGCAACTAATGGCGGTTCTCAGAGTGACAGATTTACCATGTCTTATTTGTTCAGAGCATTGTATAACTACAAGAATCGTTATTTACTTAATGCTTCTTTCCGTAGGGACGGTTCATCTGTTTTCTATAAGACAGGTAATACTTGGGACAACTTTTACTCTTTCGGTGCCGGTTGGGTAATGACCGAAGAGAAGTTTATGCAGAACCAGAATGTAATTAACTTCTTGAAGTTGAAAGGCTCTTGGGGTGTGTTGGGTAGCCAGAATACTGGTTCCAGTTATCCGGCATATGCCACCATTGTTAGTTCGGGTTCAGCTGTGTTCGGTGACAATATCATTGCGGGTAAAGGCCCCAACAAACTGATTTCACCTACTTTGGGATGGGAACGTAATTATTCATGGGAAGTAGGTTTTGACATGCATATGTTCAATGATCGTTTGCAGCTTTCTCCGGTTTATTATAACAAAACAACAAAAGATATGTTGACTTCCATTCCGGGTATTGCAGGTACTGTTCCCGGATTACAGAATGTGGGTGAGATTCGCAATCGCGGTTTTGAACTTAGTGCTTCTTGGAACGACAAGATTGGGGAAGATTGGAGATATGGATTAGGTGCTAATTTGAGCACTATTGATAACAAGGTGCTTTCACTGGTAAACAAAGACTATAATATTATCAGTGGTCCCTCACGTGTTTCCGAAGGTTATCCGATTGGCTATTTCTATGGTTACAAGGTTGAGGGTGTATATCAGAACGAAGACGACATCCGTTTCTCTCCGATTAACTCGGTTGGCTCGGTAACACCGGGTGACTTGAAATTTGCTGATGTTGACGGTAATGGCAAAATTACTGATAATGACCGTACAATGATAGGTAATCCAACTCCTGATTTTACTTACGGTTTTAATGTTAATTTGGGATGGAAGAATCTGGACCTGACTGTTGACATGATGGGTGTTTATGGAAATGAAATTTACCGTAATTGGGGAAGCAGTAGCTATGCACAACTGAATTATCGCACAGAGCAATTGAATCGTTGGCATGGAGAGGGCACTTCCAATTGGGAGCCCTTGCTCGACCCTTCACACAAAATAAATCAGGAGGCTTCCACGTATTTCATCGAAGATGGCAGTTTCTTCAGAATCCGTAATATCGAATTGGGGTATAACTTTGACAAACGACTGTTGAATCGTATCAAGGTACAGTCACTGCGTCTTTATACCAATGTGCAGAATCCCAAGACCTGGAGCCGTAATGGAGGATATACTCCGGAAGTGGGCGGAAGTGCTATTTCGTTTGGTATTGATGGTGGAGGCTATCCTATGCCTACAGTTTATACGATTGGTTTTAATTTGACTTTCTAAAATTATATAGAGACAGACTATGAAGAAGATATTTTATTATATAGCATTTTTAGCAGTAAGCTTTGCACTAACTTCGTGTGAGGATATGTTTGATAGAAAACCGCTTGGACAACAGACAGAGGATGATTTGACTGGTGGTACTTATGAAACACAGGTTTTTAATATGTATGCCAAGTTGCGCGGTTTTCATTTGACAAGCGGCAATACTGCATTGGCAATCCACGGTATGCGTTCTGAGGACGCAGAGAAAGGAAGTACATTGTCCGATGGAGCTGCTACCGGCAAGATGTTCGATGACTTTGAATATTTGGCAAGTAATGGGATGATTAAGAGTTATTGGAATGATAACTATTCATTGATACATAAGGTAAATGATTTGCTTGATGAGATGAGCCAAAATCCGTCATTGACAGAAGGTGACCTCGTCAATAAGGGGGAAGCTTTGTTTGTACGTGCTTTCTGTTATTTCAACCTTGTACGCGCTTTTGGTGAAGTGCCTTTGATTGACTTTAAAGTTTATGATGCAGCTGAGGCAAATGTTCCAAAGTCTTCTGTGGCAAAGATATATGAATTAATAGATTCTGACCTTACGGAAGCCGAAAACAGTCTGCCCAGAACGTGGGAGCAACTTTATGTAGGTCGTCTCACTTGGGGAGCTGCTCGTTCTCTTCATGCACGCACATACATGATGCGTAATGACTGGGGGAATATGAAGGCTGCCGCTGAAGAAGTGATTAACTCCGGTTTATATAATCTGAAAACACCTTATGAAGACATATTCCGAGAAAAAGGTGAAAACTGTAGTGAATCTGTTTTTGAATTGCAATGTACGGCAACAGAATCACAACCAGGTTCTAATGACATAGGAAGCCAGTTTGCTTCCGTTCAGGGTGTACGTGGCGCAGGCGAGTGGAATCTCGGTTGGGGGCAACACACCGCTACTCAAGAATTGGCAGATGCTTTTGAAGAGGGAGATCCGAGAAAAGACGAAACTTTGCTTTATTTTATACGCAACGGCAAGGACGATCCAGAGTCCATACCTGCTAACAAGCCTTATGGTGAGAAACCTATTTCGAATGCTGATGTTATAGCTAAATACTTTAACAAGAAGGCATATACGGACCCGGCGATGCGTTTGAAATTCACAAAGGGAGGATATTGGGTAAATATTCGTCTGATACGTTATGCTGATGTGGTATTAATGGCTTCCGAAGCTGCTTGTGAATTGGGTGATTTATCTTCTGCCCGTAACTATTTGGAGATGGTGCGCGCTCGTGCTCGTGGCAATAATATCGGAATTCTACCGGAAGTGACGACCAACAACCAGAATGAACTGCGTGAGGCCATTCGTCATGAAAGACGTGTTGAGTTAGGTATGGAGTTCGACCGTTTCTACGACTTGGTTCGTTGGGGTATTGCTAAAGAGGTACTTCATGCGGTAGGCAAGACCGGTTATCAAGACAGACATGCTTTGTTGCCCATTCCGCAAGACGAAATTGACAAGTCGAATGGTGTATTGGTTCAAAATCCCAATTATTAATCTATAAATGTACTAACTACTTATGAAAAAATATATAGTATCTGTGGCTTCTTGCCTGTTTGCATTGTGTATGCAGTCTTGTTTTCAGGATATGGATCATCCTGCTTTCGACTACCCTGAGAGTACAGGTGAAGTACCTACTACCCCTTTGAAGATGTATCTTCCTTTTGATGAAGAGGACATTCGGGATAAAGGTGAATGGGGATTTTTGGTAGCAGATAACGGTAATGCCAAGTTTGCGGAAGACGGAATCGCTGGCATGGCCTATCAAGGTGCTGAGAATGCTTACATTTTGGCCAAGACTCCTTCTATATTGGAAAATAACATGCCCACTATCGGTGATTTGACTGTAGCTTTCTGGATGAGAACCACTAAGAATACTTCTGCGCAAGGTTTGTTCTCTATCCCTAACTCTATTAAATTCTGGGGCAACTTCGACATCTTCTTGGAGAATAATAATAGCGAGACTCAGGCATTTTTCAAGGTTCATATCTTCAATCAGACAGCAAAAGAGAATGATGAAAGATGGGTTGAGGCAAAAATAGATGATATTTTTGGTAGCGAATGGGTGCATCTGGCTTTTGTGTATGATGGCAATACTTCTACCATTACTGTTTATCGTAATGGTGAGGGTGTCTTTACCAAAGAATTGCCAGATTGTGGGAAATTGAAGTTTAATAATGTAGGCGCTTCTTTGGCTGTTGGTGCATTTCAGTTCAGCACTACTCCGAGTCTTACTTCGGGTGCAGGAGCACAAACCTGGGCAAAGAACTTTCCCGGTCAGCTTGATCAGTTCCGCTTATATGACAAGGTGTTGACGGCAACCGAAATTCAGAGTATTTACTCTGGAAAAGAATGAAGCTACACTTTAATCTGATGATAGGATGAAAGTATTATATTTCATAGTATGTCTTTTGTTGGTTGCGTGCAGTGGTGATAATCAACCTGAAGTGAATCAGCCTTTCGAGTTGAAGAATATCATTGTGGGTGACCAACAAAACCAACAGACATTTGAGAATGTTGCTCCCAATGTAGCCATTGTTTTGGAGTTCTCGGATGCTGTAGATGAGGCTTCAGCCCGTAACAATATTGCTTTGAAACATGAGGAGCTTCCTGTAAGCTGCGATTATGAGTTCCTGCAAGAGAAAAAAGTATCGGTGACTCCTAAGGGAGGCTTTAAAGTCTTGTCATCGTATAAATTGATTGTCAATCCGGGGGTGAAATCCACTTCCGGGACACTGCTTTCCAATGGCAAGGTTTGTATGATTAAGACAGGAATGGATGATACAGACAAGTTTGAGCGTATCCCTGATGAGGACTTGTTGACATTGGTACAGAAGCAGACCTTTAAGTACTTCTGGGACTTTGGGCATGAATATTCCGGAATGGCGCGCGAACGTACTACTTCGGGCGATGTCGTTACTACCGGTGGTACCGGCTTTGGCGTGATGGCCATGCTGGTAGCTGCTGAACGGGGCTTTATTACCCGTCAGCAAGCTGTTGAACGAGTGCAGAAGATAGTTACTTTTCTTGATAAGGAATGTACGGCTTATCATGGTGCTTATGCACATTGGATAAATGGCGCAACGGGAGCAACCAAACCTTTCAGTGAGAAAGACAACGGTGCCGATTTGGTTGAGACATCCTTGTTATTTCAAGGTTTGCTTGCCGCTCGAGCCTATTTCAAGGAAAATACGGAAGTAGAAAGCAGGTTGCGTGCCGACATAACCCGTCTTTGGGAAGCTATTGACTGGACTTGGTTCCGGAAAAATGGTGAAGATGTACTATATTGGCATTGGAGTCCCGATTACGGTTTTGAGAAGAACCTGGCAATAAGAGGATGGAATGAGTGTCTGATTACTTATATACTTGCTGCTTCGTCTCCAACACATGCTATCGATAAAGTTGTATATGAAGCGGGCTGGGCTAAAAATGGAGGAATCAGGAATGGAAAATCTTATTATGGCATCACTCTTCCTTTAGGTTCGGATAAAGGGGGACCGCTGTTCTTATCTCAATATTCTTTTCTAGGCATTAACCCACAAGGACTGGAAGACCAATATGCCGATTACTGGATGCAAAATCGCAATCATACGTTGATTAATTACAATTATTGTAAGGAAAATCCTAAAGGATATACGGGTTATAGCGCTTCTTGTTGGGGGTTGACGGCAAGTGACGGCGATACGGGATATTCAGCTCATTCACCTACTAATGATAAAGGGGTCATTGCTCCAACAGCTGCTTTGTCTGCATTTCCTTATACTCCGGAGGAGTCAATGGAAGCGCTGCATTTCTTCTATTATAAGATAGGAGACAAACTTTGGAAAGATTATGGTTTTATAGATGCCTTTAATTTGACGGCAGATTGGTACGATACTCAGTACATAGCCATTGACCAAGGGCCGATAATCTGTATGATAGAGAATTATAGAACAAGTCTCCTTTGGAATTTATTTATGTCTATACCGGAAATCCAACAAGGACTGAAGAAGCTTGGCTTTCAGAGTCCGTGCTTAAACTAAAAGAATGATTATGATGAGAATATTAATATATTTGATACTTTTGCTATACCCTTTTAATTTGATTTCGGGACAGAAAAAGCAGAAGCGGCTTTCTGACGACGAACTTATGACCCTCGTTCAGAAGCAAACTTTCCGTTACTTTTGGGATTTTGCCCATCCTGAATCCGGATTGGCGCATGAACGGAGTAACGGTGGTGCCGAGACAGCTACCATTGGTGGGTCGGGATTCGGAGTGATGGCTATCATTGTCGGCATAGAACGCGGGTTTATCACCCGTGAACAAGGTGCTGAACGTATACTGAAGATTGTTCGTTTCTTGAGCGACAAGAATACCGACAGTTATCACGGCATGTGGGCACATTGGATGAACGGTAAAACCGGTAAGACCATTCCTTTCAGCCGTAAGGATGATGGAGCCGATATTGTAGAATCCGCTTTCATGTTCGAAGGTTTGTTGGCTGCCCATCAGTATTTTATAAAGGATAATCCGACGGAAAACCGTATCCGGGGAATGATTAATAATCTGTGGCGCCAAGCAGAGTGGAATTTTTTCACTCAGGGGCAAGATGTGATGTATTGGCATTGGTCACCCTATAACGGGTGGGCGATGAACCATCAGATTAAAGGTCATAACGAGTGCCACATTATTTATATTTTAGGTGCGTCTTCTCCTACTTATCCGATTGCCGAGAGTGTTTATCATAAAGGCTGGGTCAATGCGAATACTTTTCTGAATGGTCGGGAGTATTATGGCATCAGGCTTCCTCTCGGAAACGATAACGGTAAGGGCGGTCCTTTGTTCTTTACTCATTACTCTTACATGGGGCTTGATCCGCATGGCTTGAAGGACCGCTATGCTGACTACGAGGAACAAATGAAGGCCCATACCTTGATTAACCGTGCCTATTGTATCGACAATCCGAAGGGATATAAGGGTTACGGTGAGAAATGCTGGGGATTGACAGCCAGTGACGGTGATAAAGGCTATTCGGCCCATAGCCCCGGAAATGATCGCGGCGTGATTACGCCTACTGCGGCCCTTTCATCCATCCCTTATACACCGGAATATTCTTTGGAGGCCATGCGCTATTTCTATGAAGAACTGGGTGACCGTCTTTGGGGTGAATATGGGTTCAAAGATGCATTTAATCTGACTGAGGATTGGTTTGCGCCTTCGTATCTTGCCATTGACCAGGGACCGATTATTGTGATGATAGAGAACTATCGCACCGGTTTAATTTGGAAGCTTTTCATGAGTCATCCCGATGTACAGAAGGGATTGAAGAGATTAGGCTTTACGTCTCCTTATTTGAATAAGGCTGATTAGGTTTGGCAGGATTTGATTTTGGTAAATTTTATATAGATTAAAAAGGATTATAACCATGAAAAACGTGCTTTTCAATAGTGTATTGGTTGCTTTCGTATTGCTTGTCGCCTCGTGCGGCAAGCAACCGGAAGCTAAGGTGGAGGTGATGTCGTTTAATATCCGTCTGGATCATGTAGCGGACAGTATGAATAACTGGAAATACCGTAAGGATAATGCAGCACAGATGATTGCTTATTATGCTCCGGACATTGTGGGCATGCAGGAGGTGGTAAAGAATCAACTCAATGACTTGAAGGAGCGTCTTCCTCAATATACTGCCCTTGGCGTAGGTCGTGCAGATGGAAAAGAGAAAGGCGAATATTGCTCCCTTTTTTATAAGACAGAGCGTTTTGAGCTTTTAAAGAACGGAGATTTCGGACTGAGTGAGACTCCCGATTCCATCGGAAAGAAAGGCTGGGATGCGGCATGCGAGCGTATCGTGACTTGGGCTGTGTTGAAAGACAAGGTGAGTGGCAGGAAAGTAGCTGCTTTCAACACCCACTTTGACCATGTAGGTGAGGTGGCACGTCGAGAAAGCGCTAAGTTAATACTCGAGAAGATAAAGCAAATAGCGGGAGAGCTTCCGGTAATTATCACTGGAGACTTTAATGGAACGGTAGACTCCGAGCCGGTCACTATATTGACGGAAGGTGGAATGAGGAACGCTTGTTCCACGGCAAAGGTCGTTTACGGACCGACATGGAGCTTTCATGACTTCGGACGTATTCCGGTGGAGAAGCGCAGGCTGATAGATTTTATATTCGTAAATGCTTCTGTAGAGGTGGAGCGTTACCGCACAGTTGGCGATAAGCCGGACAATGGCTATCTTTCCGACCATGCTCCCGTATTGGTTACTTTGAAACTGTAAAGAGGCACTCGTCTAATTCTATTCTGCATTATTTACAAATCATAAGGGCTCAAGAAACACTTGTATACTGAACTTGATTCAGTCGTATAGTGAATGCCATTCAGTCGTATACTGAATAGGGTTCAGTCGTATACTGAATGCACTGTATTCTAACTGTACTGATAATCAGTAAATTATAAAACGGTGTTACGCCTTTGATAAATTACAACAAATAATGAATACATGAAAAATAAACTATCCTGGGGAATTGCCTTGTTGCCCTTTGTTCCTTCGGTTTGGATGCAAGGACAAGAACAGAAACAAGGAATAGGAAACAGGCGTCCTAACATTATTTTTATCATGAGTGATGACCATGCCCGACAAGCAATGAGTATATATGGACATCCCATAGGTAAAATAGCTCCTACTCCCCATATTGACCGTATTGGGCATGAAGGGGCGGTATTTCAGAATAATTACTGTTGCAATTCCATTTCCGGTCCCAGTCGTGCAGCCATACTGACTGGTAAGCATAGTCATAAGAATGGTTTTATGAGGAATGGAAATAAAGGATTTGACGGTTCGCAGCAGACACTGCCGAAGATATTGCAAGCAAACGGTTATGAAACAGCCATTATCGGCAAGTGGCATCTTGTTTCAAAGCCTACCGGGTTTGACCATTGGATGATTTTGAATGATCAGGGAGATTATTATAATCCGTATTTTATTACCGAGGGAGATACCACTCGGCATAAAGGATATGTAACTGACCTCATCACTCAATATTGTGAAGACTGGATGAGTGGGCGCGAGGATAAGAATAAACCTTTTTTCCTGATGATGCATCACAAAGCCATTCACCGTAATTGGGTGCCTGCCGAACGGCATTATCATTTGTACGAACACACGCAGTTCCCTTTACCCGACAATTATTATGATGCATACGAAGGACGTTATGCGGCACAAATGCAGAAGATGAATATATACCGTGATATGTACGAAGGTCACGACTTGAAGATGGTTGCGGGTATGAATAGCGACAGTCTGCTATTCGACCCGTGGCCTCATGCTTTTCTTGGTACGATGGAGCCGGATGAGCGCCGCCGTTTTATGGATGCCTATCGTGAACGGAACAATGAATTTTATTCGAAACAGCGTACTTTCAAAGAGGTGGCAGAATGGAAATATCAGCGTTATTTGCAGGATTATATGGCTTGTGTGGCAAGCGTGGACGAGAGTGTAGGAGAAATATTGGATTATTTGAAGCGTACCGGATTGGATAAAAATACGATTGTCGTTTATACTACAGACCAGGGGTTCTATCTGGGCGAGCACGGTTGGTTTGATAAACGTTTTATGTACGAGGAGTCTTTCGGTATGCCGATGGTAATGAGCTGGCCGGGACATATTAAGCCTGGAACGCAGGTAACAGGATTAACTCAAAATATTGATTTCGCTCCCACTTTTCTCGATATGTGTGGAATTGAGATTCCTGAAGACATGCAGGGAGTGTCATTTCGTCGGTTGGTAGAGGGAGAAAATACTCCACGAAACTGGAGGAAGTCACTTTACTATCACTATTATGAATTCCCCGGTTTTCATAGTGTCCGTGCACATTACGGTGTCAAGATGGAGCGCTATAAATTGATGCATTTTTATGTGGATGACAAGTGGGAACTTTATGATTTGAAGGAGGACCCGGCAGAAATGCATAATTTGTATGGTGAAAAAGGGATGGAGAAGGTTGCTGCAGAATTGAAAGCGGAACTTGCCCGCCTGCAGGAAGAATATGATGTTCCTGAATCTCTGTGTAAATAATGGTGCATATTTCGTGATGTATAAATGAATATTTAGAAATATAAATGTGGATAATATGATGAAAAGATTAAGTGGTCTGGTGCTGCTGTTGTGTTTGGCGAATTTCCTTTCTGCACAGGACATGCGTATGGATACTTATTGTAATCCTTTGAATATCGATTACACGTATATGATTTATAATTCGGATAAGAGTATCTCCTACCGTTCCGGTGCCGATCCTGCCGTGGTGGAGTTTCGGGGTGAATATTATATGTTTGTCACCCGTTCACACGGTTATTGGCGTTCCAGGGATTTGCTGAACTGGGAGTTTGTACGTCCGGGCAGGAACTGGTATCCGCAAGGGTGTAATGCTCCGGCGGCACATAATTACAAAGATTCGGTACTTTATGTGACCGGTGATCCTTCCGGTTCCATGAGTATCCTTTATACGGATAATCCGGCTTCAGGAAACTGGGAAGCTGTTCCGGCAATTTTGCATAATCTGCAAGATCCCGATTTGTTTATTGACGATGACGGTAAAGCGTATATGTTCTGGGGTTCTTCCAATGTGTATCCTATCAGGGGAATGGAACTGGACAAGAAGCGGCGTTTCATCAAGAAGGGAGAAACGAAAGAACTCTTCAATTTGGATATGCCTAAACATGGCTGGGAACGTTTCGGTGAAAACCATACGGATACTGTATTGGGCGGATATATTGAGGGGCCTTGGCTGACGAAGCATAATGGGAAATACTATATGCAATACGGTGCTCCGGGAACGGAATTCAATGTCTATGCCGATGGTGTTTATGTGGCCGATTATCCGATGGGGCCTTATACTTACCAAAAGCATAATCCGGTGTCCTACAAGCCGGGTGGTTATATGAACGGTGCCGGACATGGAAGTACCGTGCTTGGTCCTGGGGGGCAGTATTGGCATTTTGCTTCGATGTCACTCTCTATCAATGTGAATTGGGAACGTCGCCTTTGTATGTTTCCGGCAGGGTTTGATAAAGATGGCATTATGTATGTAGATACCCGTTTCGGAGACTATCCCCGTTATGCACCTGCCGTACCGGGCAAGGCTGGACAGTTCCGTGGCTGGATGTTGCTCTCGTATGGCAAGCCGGTGACGGCTTTTACTACAAAAGACGAATTTAAGGCAGATGCCCTAACGGATGAACTGACTAAAACTTTTTGGCTTGCCGAGGCTAATGACGAACGGCAGTGGGTGATGATTGATTTAGAGAAACCTGCTGATGTGTATGCTGTTCAGATAAACTATCACGATTATCAAAGTAATATGTACGGTCGCTACGAAGGACTCCATCACCGTTATCTCATCGAAGGTTCTCTTGATGGTGAGAATTGGGATATATTGGTGGACCGTAAGGAAAGTTATAGGGATACTCCGAATGATTATGTTGAACTGGCATTACCCAAGTCTGCCCGTTATATCCGTTATAAAAATATAGATATACCGACACCGAATCTGGCTATATCTGAACTTCGCGTCTTTGGATTGGGTACGGGGAAGGCACCGCAACAACCCAAAAAGTTGGTACTTGACCGCCAAGCAGACCGTCGTGACATCTCCATCCGTTGGGAGGCTGTGAAAGGTGCACAAGGTTACAACATACTTTGGGGCATTGCACCGGACAAACTTTACAGCTCTTGGATGGTCTATGATAAGACTGATTTATTGATGAAAACCCTTACTGCTGATCAGGATTATTATTTTTGTGTGGAGGCTTTCAATGAAAATGGTGTATCTTTACGTTCGGAAGTTAAACATGTAAAATAAATAATAAGATGAAACGTATAATCGGCATCCTTTGTGGATTATTCTTTTTCTTGTTTTCGTTTGCACAAGAAACCTTTCAAAAGGAAACTTATATCTCTTCCCGTGGAGATACATTGTTGTATCGTTTGTTGCGTCCAGAGGTGATGAAACCTGATGAAAAGTATCCTTTGGTGCTTTTCCTGCATGGTGCCGGAGAGCGTGGCAATGATAATGAGAAACAATTGGTTCATGGTGGGCAGATGTGGCTTAATCCTGTAAACCGCGAAAAGTATCCGGCGTTTATTTTGGCTCCGCAGTGTCCTGAAACCGGATATTGGGCATATACGGAGCGCCCTTCATCTTTTGCTCCGGCAGATATGCCGTTGGAAGTGCCTGTTTCTCCTATTTTCCGTACGTTGAAAGAGTTGTTGGATTTCTATCTGGCCATGCCGCAGATAGACAAAGACCGTATCTATGTTATGGGACTTTCTATGGGAGGAATGGGTACATTTGACATGGCTGTCCGCTATCCGGAGATTTTTGCGGCAGCAATACCTATTTGTGGAACAGTGAATCCGGCACGGTTGAAGGCTGGCAAATCGGTCAAGTTCCGTATTTTTCATGGAGATGCGGATAATGTAGTAACTCCTGAAGGATCGCGTGCAGCATATCGGGCCTTGAAAGCTATTGGTGCCGATGTGGAATATATTGAATTTCCTGGTTGTAATCATGGTAGTTGGAATCCGGCTTTCAACTATCCTGATTTTATGGAGTGGCTGTTTAATCAGAAGAAAAAATGATGAGAATATTGTCTGTTATCGGAGCGCTCTTTTTAGGGGGCGCTTTTTTAACTTCTTGCACCACTTCCGGTCGGGTAAGTACTTTTGTGGTATTGCCGGATACGCA
>OODU01002540.1_pt1 | contig 15441 bp, 8 predicted proteins | sample 1671171 | NCBI WGS metagenome assembly OODU01 (sample SAMN06348129, study PRJEB24527) | human gut metagenome | biome: human gut; feature: ankylosing spondylitis patient; material: feces | host: Homo sapiens | place: China | collected 2015-10
TTTTGCCGATTCGGAATGCGAAGCATCGGCAAAATCCTGTTACAGTGCGCGGGCAAGGAGTGCCCGTGTACTGTAACAAGAATCAGGCATCGGGCTGACGATGTAAAATCTCGATTGTGTATACCGGAAACCTATGTTAAAATGAGAGTGGAAATTTAGCTGTTGGGTTTAAAATACAAAATTAAAATGACCTGAAAAGAGGAATACCGACAGGAGGAACTACGGATGAAACAGAGATATTGTCCATACTGCGACCAGAAAATGACATCGGGTCTATACTGCAGCGGATGCAAAAGGATCGTGTGGCATCCATATGTACAGGATGTGGATTACTATTTAAATGAGAGACATCCACAGCATGAGTCAGACTGCCTGTACCATGATGGCGGAAGCGAATACCCGGGAAGCAGAGCGTCCAGCACAGATTCGTACGCGGGCGTATTTAAAGGAAATGGGACATCGACCAGCACACAGGGCGGAAAGAAAAAGACAAATCGGGAGAAGAAAGCAGCGGATCCATTCCAGAATATGGGAAACCGGATGACGGGACAGCGGAATGCGTTCGAACATATGAAGAGCCAGCTTGAACAGTACCGCAGTCAGGCAGATACCTGCCAGAGTGGAACTTACAGCAGCCAGTCCGCGAAGAACATCATGGACCGCGTAAACTCCGAGCGGGGACGGAAGAAGCCGTTTACCGGCATTCTGATCGTCGTGATCATCTGGCTGGTATTTTCCGTCGGCGGAAACCTGCTGTTTCTTATCACCCATGCGATCCGGGAATCGATCTACGGGATCGAGAACATCTTTGACTCGTCCAGCGGCGATCTCTGGTCCTCTGCCGATTCCAACGCCGTGGAGGTCCTTGGGGAGGGCGAGCTCTCCGACGAGGAGGTGCGGGCCATCGGAACAAACTGTACAAACTACGGTCACTATGACGCCCAGCTTGCGGATGTGACGGCCGCCCTGGACCGGCTCCTGCCGCAGTACGGATTTTCTGAGTGGTCGATGGAGGACACATACAGCTACAACTATGCTTCGGACGATATGAGCTGGTACAACACAGATCAGGCCTGTTATCTGAGCCGTGATGGGGAGTATGTGGGAAGCATTACCATCTACGCCGACACGGCAACAGATGATCTCCATGGGATCGGTGCCTACAGCAGCGATGAGGAGGCCTTCTACCAGATCGTGGACGTGCTGGAAGCCGCATTTCAGGAATTCGGCTATCTGGATACGGATCTAAGCGGACAGGAGGTATATCAGGAACTGATCAATACCGAGGATATGATCGTTAGTAAGACAGATGACAGTGTCAACGGATTTACCACAGCTTATGGACCGGAGATTTTTGCAAGTAAAGAAAGCCCGTCAGGGGATGATTTTTATTCGATCCAGATGTATGCGCCGGGGTATTACACAAGCGTAGAGTAGAATGGTAAAAATTATATAGACTGATAAAAGATGTGCTGCAGGATCATCTGAAAGATTCTGCAGCACATCTTTTATTTACGTGAACAACGTCCAGGAAAACCTTGTAAAAAAGTGCTTGACAGATTGACAACCCCATGGTAGTATGAAATGTGCACTATTGTGGTATCATGTGCATATGGTACCAGTATGCCCAAAATTGGCTATTGATTATAGAGAAAGAAAACAGGGGTGAAACGTCAAATGGAGAAAAGCAGAATGCGTCCGGTGCCGGCCGGCAAGAGCGTAAGAATGAGCTTCTCAAGACAGAAAGAAGTTCTTGAGATGCCGAACCTGATCGAGATCCAGAAGGATTCTTATCAGTGGTTCCTCGACGAGGGCCTGAAAGAGGTCTTTGACGATATCTCTCCGATCGCTGACTTTGCTGGCCATCTGAGCCTGGAGTTTGTAGACTTCACGCTGTGCAAAGATGACATCAAATATACGATCGAAGAGTGCAAAGAGCGTGATGCGACTTACGCGGCACCTTTAAAGGTTAAGGTGAGACTCTGCAACAAAGATAAAGATGAAATCAATGAACATGAGATTTTCATGGGCGATCTGCCGTTAATGACAGATACCGGCTCCTTCGTTATTAACGGTGCCGAGCGTGTTATCGTCAGCCAGTTGGTACGTTCCCCAGGTATATATTATGGAATCGATCATGATAAGATCGGTAAGGAATTATACTCCTGTACCGTGATCCCGAACCGTGGAGCATGGTTAGAGTATGAGACCGATTCCAACGACGTGTTCTATGTCCGTGTAGACCGTACAAGAAAGGTCCCGGTTACAGTCCTGATTCGTGCGCTCGGATATGGAACAAACGCCGAGATCATCGATCTCTTCGGTGAAGAGCCGAAGCTTCTCGCAAGCTTTGGAAAAGATACATCCGACAACTATCAGGATGGTCTCCTTGAATTATATAAGAAGATCCGTCCGGGCGAGCCGCTGTCCGTTGACAGCGCTGAGAGCCTGTTAAATGGTATGTTCTTCGACCCGAGAAGATATGATCTCGCGAAGGTCGGCAGATATAAATTCAACAAGAAGCTCCACATGAAGAACCGTATCGTAGGACAGATTCCGTCCGAGGATATCGTCGATACATCTACAGGTGAGATCCTTGCTGAAGCAGGAAAGGCAATCACAAAGGACCAGGCGATCGCGATCCAGAATGCAGCGATCCCGTACGTATGGATCCAGACTGAGGAACGCGTAGAGAAGGTTCTCTCCAACCTCATGGTAGACCTTTCCGCATACGTAACATTTAATCCGGAAGAAGTAGGTATTACAGAATTAGTATACTACCCGGTATTAAAAGAGATTCTGGAAAAAGCAGGGGATGACGAGGAAGCGTTAAAAGCAGAGCTCCACCGCAACATCCACGAGCTCGTTCCGAAGTGCATCACGAAGGAAGATATCCTTGCTTCCATCAACTACAATATGCACCTTGAGTACGGCATCGGCGTAAAGGATGATATCGATCATCTTGGAAACCGTCGTATCCGTGCAGTCGGCGAGCTGCTTCAGAACCAGTACCGCATCGGTCTCTCCAGAATGGAGCGTGTGGTACGCGAAAGAATGACGACACAGGACATCGACGGAATCACTCCGCAGTCCTTGATCAATATCAAACCGGTAACCGCAGCAGTGAAGGAGTTCTTCGGAAGCTCCCAGTTATCCCAGTTCATGGACCAGAACAACCCGTTATCCGAGCTTACGCATAAGAGACGTCTCTCCGCGTTAGGACCGGGCGGTCTGTCCAGAGAACGTGCAGGATTCGAGGTTCGAGATGTACACTACACCCACTATGGCCGTATGTGTCCGGTCGAGACTCCTGAGGGACCGAACATCGGTCTGATCAACTCCCTTGCGAGCTATGCAAAGGTAAACCAGTACGGTTTCGTTGAGGCTCCGTACCGTGTCGTAGATAAGACTGATCCGGCAAACCCGCGTGTTACCGATGAAGTTGTTTATATGACCGCGGACGAAGAGGATAACTACATCGTAGCACAGGCGAACGAGCCGCTCGATGAGAACGGTTACTTTATCCACAACAATGTATCCGGTCGTTTCCGTGAGGAGACTTCCTCCTTCCAGAAGAGACAGATCGACTTAATGGACGTATCCCCGAGAATGGTATTCTCTGTCGCTACATCCATGATCCCGTTCTTACAGAACGATGACGCGAACCGTGCCCTGATGGGATCCAACATGCAGCGTCAGGCTGTACCGCTTCTTTCCACAGAAGCTCCGGTCGTTGGTACCGGTATCGAGGGCAAGGCTGCCGTTGACTCCGGTGTCTGCGTTGTTGCGAAGAATGCCGGTGTTGTTGAGCGCTCCGCGTCCAATGAGATCGTGATCAAACGCGATTCCGACGGAAACCGCGATGTGTACCGTCTGATCAAGTTCTCACGAAGCAACCAGTCCAACAGCTACAACCAGAAGCCGATCGTTTACAAGGGAGACCATGTAGAGAAGGGCGAGGTTATCGCAGACGGACCGTCCACGAAGGACGGAGAGATCGCACTTGGTAAGAACCCGCTGATCGGATTCATGACCTGGGAAGGTTACAACTACGAGGATGCGGTTCTCTTAAGCGAAAAACTCGTTATGAACGATGTATACACATCTGTTCATATTGAAGAATATGAATGCGAATCCCGTGACACCAAGTTAGGACCGGAAGAGATCACAAGAGATGTTCCGGGTGTTGGTGAGGACGCATTAAAAGACCTGGATGAGAGAGGAATCATCCGCATCGGCGCTGAGGTACGTGCCGGTGATATCTTAGTCGGAAAGGTAACTCCGAAGGGAGAAACTGAGCTGACTGCAGAAGAAAGACTTCTCCGCGCAATCTTCGGTGAGAAGGCAAGAGAAGTCCGCGATACATCCTTAAAAGTACCGCACGGTGCTTACGGAACCATCATCGACGCAAAACTCTTCACAAGAGAGAACGGCGACGAGCTTGCTCCTGGCGTAAACGAGACAGTCCGCATCTACATCGCACAGAAACGTAAGATCTCTGTCGGTGATAAGATGGCCGGCCGTCATGGTAACAAGGGTGTTGTCTCCCGTGTACTTCCGGTAGAGGATATGCCGTTCCTTCCGAATGGCCGTCCGCTCGATATCGTATTAAACCCGTTAGGCGTGCCGTCCCGAATGAACATCGGACAGGTCCTGGAGATCCACTTAAGCCTTGCTGCAAAGGCACTCGGCTTTAACGTTTCCACACCGGTATTCGATGGCGCGGACGAGAACGATATCCAGGATACACTGGAGCTTGCAAATGATTATGTAAACATGGAATGGGATGCATTCCAGGAGAAATATAAGGATATCCTTCGTCCGGATGCGATGGAATACCTCGGCGAGCACCTTGACCATCGTGCTCTCTGGAAAGGCGTTCCGATCAGCCGTACCGGTAAAGTACAGCTCCGCGACGGACGTACAGGTGAATACTTCGATGGTCCGACTACGATCGGACACATGCACTACCTGAAGCTGCATCACCTGGTTGATGATAAGATCCATGCCCGTTCCACAGGCCCATACGCACTCGTTACACAGCAGCCGCTCGGTGGTAAAGCACAGTTCGGCGGACAGCGTTTCGGTGAGATGGAGGTTTGGGCTCTTGAGGCTTACGGTGCGGCTTACACCCTTCAGGAGATCCTGACTGTGAAGTCCGATGACGTTGTAGGACGTGTAAAGACCTACGAGGCGATCATCAAGGGCGAGAACATTCCGGAGCCGGGTATTCCGGAGTCCTTCAAGGTACTCTTAAAAGAGTTACAGTCTCTCGGACTGGACGTAAGAGTGCTGCGTGACAACGGTGAAGAGGTCGATATGTCTGAGAACATCGACTACTCCGATACCAACTATGACCTTCGTTCCATCATCGAGGGAGACCGCCGCTACAACGATAAGGAAGACTTATCCGACTATGGATTCCAGAAACAGGAATTCAAGGGCGACGAGCTCGTTAATGTGGAAGAAGATGACTATACAAACGACGGTGCCAAAGACGACTATGTCGATGACGATTATACCGAGGATGACGACAAATAATTAGAAGGGAGTACCGTTCATGCCTGAGACAAATGAAACTTATCAGCCGATGACATTTGACGCGATCCGTATCGGACTTGCCTCTTCGGAAAAGATTCTGGAATGGTCCCATGGTGAGGTTAAGAAACCGGAGACCATCAACTACAGAACCTTAAAGCCGGAGAAAGACGGTCTGTACTGTGAGAGAATCTTTGGACCGACCAAGGACTGGGAGTGTCATTGTGGTAAATATAAGAAAATCAGATATAAAGGTGTTATCTGTGACCGCTGCGGCGTTGAGGTAACAAAATCCAGCGTCCGCCGTGAACGTATCGGACACATCGCGCTTGCCGCTCCGGTATCCCATATCTGGTATTTTAAAGGTATTCCGAGCCGTATGGGCCTGATCCTGGATATCTCTCCGAGAGTCCTCGAGAAAGTCCTGTACTTCGCTTCCTATATCGTTCTGGATGCCGGAAACACCGGTCTTCAGTTAAAGCAGGTCCTTTCTGAGAAAGAGTACCGCGATGCTGTTGAAAAGTATGGCTACGGCACATTCCGTGTGGGAATGGGTGCTGAGGCTGTTCAGGAACTTTTAAAGAATATCGATCTGGATAAGGACTCCGAAGAGCTTAGAAAAGCTCTTCAGGAGGCATCCGGCCAGAAGAGAGCGAGAATCATCAAACGCCTTGAGGTCGTAGATGCATTCCGCAGCTCCGGAAACAGACCGGAGTGGATGATCATGAATGTGATTCCGGTTATCCCGCCGGATATCCGTCCGATGGTTCAGCTTGACGGTGGACGTTTCGCGACATCCGACTTAAATGACTTATACAGAAGAATCATCAACCGTAACAACCGTCTTGCAAGACTTCTTGAGCTCGGTGCTCCGGATATTATCGTCCGCAACGAGAAGAGAATGCTTCAGGAGGCCGTTGATGCCCTGATCGATAACGGCAGACGCGGCAGACCGGTTACAGGTCCTGGAAACCGTGCATTAAAGTCCCTTTCCGATATGTTAAAGGGTAAACAGGGACGTTTCCGTCAGAACCTTCTCGGTAAGCGAGTTGACTATTCCGGACGTTCCGTTATCGTCGTTGGACCGGAACTGAAGATCTATCAGTGCGGTCTGCCGAAGGAGATGGCGATCGAGCTCTTCAAACCGTTCGTTATGAAGGAACTCGTTGCTAACGGAACCGCGCACAACATCAAGAACGCGAAGAAGATGGTTGAGCGCCTCCAGACAGAGGTCTGGGACGTACTTGAGGATGTAATCAAAGAGCATCCGGTTATGTTAAACCGTGCTCCTACTCTTCACCGTCTTGGTATTCAGGCGTTCGAGCCGATCCTTGTAGAAGGTAAGGCGATCAAGCTTCATCCGCTTGTTTGTACCGCATTCAACGCGGACTTCGATGGAGACCAGATGGCGGTCCACCTTCCGCTTACCATGGAAGCTCAGGCAGAGTGCCGTTTCCTTCTCCTCTCCCCGAACAACCTGTTAAAACCGTCCGATGGTGGTCCGGTAGCCGTTCCTTCCCAGGATATGGTTCTTGGTATCTACTATCTGACACAGGAGAGACCGGGCGCAAAGGGCGAGGGAATGTTCTTCAAGAGCCCGAACGAAGCACTTCTTGCATATGAGAACGGTGCCGTTACTCTTCACGCAAGAATCAAAGTCCGTGTGACAAAGACTCTTCCGGATGGAAGAACCATGACAGGTATCGTTGATACAACTGTCGGACGTATCCTCTTCAACGAGATCATCCCGCAGGATCTTGGATTTGTAGACAGAACGATTCCGGGCAACGAGTTAAAGCCGGAGATCGATTTCCTCGTAAAGAAGAAACAGTTAAAGCAGATCCTCGAGAAAGTCATCAATACACACGGAGCGATCCAGACAGCGATCACCCTGGACGATATCAAGGCGATCGGTTACAAGTACTCCACAAGAGCAGCTATGACCGTATCCATTTCTGATATGACTGTCCCGGCAACAAAGAAGCAGCTCCTTGCAGACGCAGAAGCTACCGTTGACCGTATCGCTAAGAACTTCCGCCGTGGTCTTATCACAGAGGAAGAGCGTTACAAAGAAGTTATCGATGTATGGAAAGCAACCGATGACCAGCTGACACATGACCTTCTGACAGGTCTTGATAAATACAACAACATCTTCATGATGGCGGACTCCGGAGCCCGTGGTTCCGATAAGCAGATCAAGCAGCTTGCCGGTATGCGAGGACTCATGGCGGATACGACCGGTCACACGATCGAACTCCCGATCAAGTCCAACTTCCGTGAAGGTCTTGACGTACTTGAGTACTTCATCTCCGCACATGGTGCGAGAAAAGGTATGTCCGATACCGCTCTTCGTACAGCCGACTCCGGTTACCTGACAAGACGTCTTGTTGACGTATCCCAGGACCTTATCATCCGTGAGACAGACTGCTGTGAAAGCAAGGGAACGATCCCGTACATGGAGATTGAGGGCTTTACGGACGGTAAAGAGACCATCGAGACGCTGCAGGAGAGATTGACAGGCAGATATATCGCTGAGACGATCACAGATCCGGATACCGGAGAAGTTGTTGTTAAGGCTAACCATATGTGTACACCGAAACGTGCCGCAGCCGTTATCAAGGTTCTTGAGAAGCTCGGCAGAAATACCGTTAAGATCCGTACAGTCCTGACATGTAAGTGCCATATCGGTGTCTGCTCCAAGTGCTACGGCGCAAACATGGCGACAGGCCAGCCGGTACAGGTCGGAGAGGCTGTTGGTATCATTGCCGCACAGTCCATCGGTGAGCCTGGTACACAGCTGACCATGCGTACATTCCACTCCGGCGGTGTTGCCGGCGGCGATATCACACAGGGTCTTCCCCGTGTCGAGGAGCTTTTCGAGGCCAGACGCCCGAAGGGACTTGCGATCATCGCTGAATTCGGTGGTGTTGTTACAATTAAAGATACAAAGAAAAAACGTGAGATCATCGTTACGGACCAGGAGACAGGAAACTCCAAGACTTATCTGATCCCCTATGGTTCCAGAATCAAAGTTGCGGACGGACAGGTTCTCGAGGCCGGCGACGTTCTTACAGAGGGTAGCATCAACCCGCACGACCTGTTAAAGGTTAAGGGCGTTCGTGCCGTACAGGATTACATGATCCGTGAGGTACAGCGTGTTTACCGCTTACAGGGTGTAGAGATCAACGATAAGCATATCGAGATGATCGTGCGTCAGATGTTAAAGAAGATCCGTGTCGAGGAGAGCGGCGATTCCGACGTTCTTCCGGGCGTATCCATGGATGTTCTTGATTTCAACGAGATGAACGAGGAGCTCATCGCTGCAGGCAAACAGCCGGCAGAGGGCAAACAGGTCATGCTCGGTATCACAAAGGCATCCCTTGCAACCGATTCCTTCTTATCCGCCGCATCCTTCCAGGAGACCACAAAGGTTCTTACTGAGGCTGCGATCAACGGTAAGGTCGATCACCTGATCGGTCTGAAAGAGAATGTTATTATCGGTAAGCTGATCCCGGCTGGTACCGGAATGAAGCGTTACCGCAATATCAAGCTCAGCACAGGCGAGATCGAGGATAAGATCCAGGAGCAGGAAGCACCGGTTGCTGAAGAGCCGCAGGAGGAGACGGATGCTCCGCTTGAGGAAGCAGATAAAATCATTCTCAACGAGGATGATACACAGGATGTCGATGAGTGATCGGTATTTTGACAAATAAATATATCGGAAAGCTTTCTGGAAACAGGAACTTTTCCGTATGCTGAGGCATATAAGAACAGCGAGGAGAACATGAAAGATCATGTTTTTCCTCGCTGTTTGAGTATACAGATGGTTAGAAGAAAGCAACTTGTAACGATTCGGCGGGCCGATGGGCTTTCTGTGCTGAATGTGAGAAGACCTGAATTACAATTTCTTGATTTTTGGCTTGGCGCGGCAAGTGTGCGGACCGATGGAGGTGTTTTACATGATTACGATACTGTCCGGCTTATTTATTAAAAACAGAGATCAATTCGGGAACAGCGATGTGCGCCGTGCCTACGGCATGCTCTGCAGTATTGTGGGCATCGCGCTCAATGTATTTCTGTTTGCCGGAAAATATCTGGCGGGTGTGATCAGTGGATCCATCGCTATTACGGCGGATGCATTCAATAACCTGTCAGATGCAGGATCATCCTTTATATCTCTTGTGGGATTTAAATTTTCCGGCATGAAGGCTGACGCGGATCACCCCTTTGGACACGGGCGCATCGAGTATGTCTCCGGATTTGGAGTTTCCATGGTCATCATTCTCATGGGAATCGAGCTTTTCAAAACTTCCATAGAGAAGATCTTTCATCCGGAGCCGGTGGAGACAGGCGCTCTGGCGGTGGGGATCCTTGTGGTCTCCATCTGTGTAAAGGGATACATGTGCTTTTACAATCGGACAGTCGGCAAAAAGATCCAGTCGGAGACCATGAAAGCGACGGCTATGGACAGTATGAGCGATTCCATCGCGACAACGGCGGTTCTGATCTCCATGGCTGTGGCCCATGTGACAGGCATTAGTATCGATGGATGGTGCGGCTGCCTGGTGGCATGCTTTGTATTGTATGCAGGATTTGGCGCGGCGAAGGATACCCTGAATCCGCTTCTCGGAGAACCGCCTTCCAGAGAATTTGTAAATGAGATCAAGACGATCGTTATGGCTCATCCTGAGATCCTTGGGATCCATGATCTAGTGGTCCACGATTACGGCCCGGGGAGGCGCATGATATCCCTCCACGGGGAAGTGTCCGGGGATTGCGATATCTTTGAGATCCACGATGTGATCGATCGGATCGAGAAGGAATTGAAGGAAAAACTTGGCTGTGAGGCCGTGATCCACATGGATCCGATCGTCGTGAATAACGAGGCGATCAATGAGACAAAAAAGGAAGTTGTTGACATGATCAACGAACATTTTCCGGGCGTCACCATCCATGATTTCCGCATGATCCAGGGTCCAACCCATACGAACCTGATCTTCGATGCGGTGGTTCCATTCCAGTATGGGAAAACGAACGAAGAGGTAAAACAGGGGATCGCGAACCTGATCTCAGAGAAATGGGATGGTTATTACGCAGTGATACAGGCAGAGCAGTCATATCTGGAATAAAGAAAAAAGATTGAATCCGGCAGAGTGTGCAGAAGCGCTTTGCCGGATTTTTGCAGTTAAAGAAAACGTAAGAAGTCTACAGGAAAAATGGTTTGCGATTGCATGGTTGAACTGCTATACTTGAGATATGGAACTCACGGAAGTATGTGGGCAGATGGGTGACAGAACAGGCGCTCCGGCATCTGGAAACTTGTGCAGATGACCGACGCGGTTGTTGAATTTTAAGGAGGTCTCTCTTATGAAAAAGTGGAAAATGATCCTTACTGCAGCGATGCCGTTAGCAATGGCATTGTCCTTCCCGGCATTCGCGGGCGAATGGCACGAGGATATGAACGGCTGGTGGTATGAGAACGATGACGGTTCCTACTGCCGGAACGGCTGGGACTGGATCGATGGTGATCATGATGGCTGGGCACAGTGCTATTATTTCGGAAATTCCGGTTATCTGCAGATGAATGCCGGATATGCGCAGACAAATACGGGTCATGCGGACGGATATGAGATCGACAAAAATGGTGCCTGGAGCGTAAATGGTGTTACCCAGGTAAAGGCAGTTCCGACCGCTGTCGCGGAGAACGATCCGGAGGCGCTGAAGGTCTATGAGGAAGCACAGCAGCTTAGCGAGTCTCTCCCGAGCGCGAATATCGATGTGGACTATACGATCACCATGTCTTATCTCGGACAGAATATTGATATGTCCATGAATATGAAGCTGATGATGAAAGAGGACGCGAACGGAGACATGCAGTTTGTATGCAAGGGTACCGCGGATACGCTTGGAACCGCAGTGCCGATCGATATGTTCTACACAGACGGATACATGTATGTGAACACTATGGGCATCAAGTACAGGCAGGCCATGGATCTGGAAGCTGCGAAAGCTCAGGCCACACAGATCAACATGGATCTGGATACGGATGTTGTCAAAGGCTTGAGAATGTATACAAGCGGTGACACAAGGAAACTTGCATTCACTATTGATGACCAGAAGATCAACGAGATCCTGACCGCAGTTACCAGCGCGACCGCAGAGACCTACGAGGAGCTTGGGGTCACTCTGGACATGAAGATCAATGAGTCGAACGGCGAGATGACGGTCAACAAAGATGGCTATTGCGAGGCTATGAAGATGTTTATGGACTACGGAATGAGTGTCACAGATCATACAACATCCGAAGCTGATGAGATGAACTATAAGATGGATATCAATATGACATATAAGAATCCGGGCAAGGAAGTTTATTTTGAGATCCCATCTACAGATGGCTACGAAGATATTGCTGTGGCTTATGTGGCAGATGCGGAATAGGGGCAGTAGAATCGGAACCGGTCTGGCTCGTTAAAAAGTGAAGTGTAAATGGGCGCTGGTTTGCGTATGGCTGAGAGGTCATGGCAGATCAGCGCCTTTTTGTGCCACAGGAAATCCCTGTTCACAGATGGAAGCGGCAGGCTTTGCAGAAATGTAGTTTCAACTGTAATGAGATCTGCCCGTTACTGCGTTTGGGAGAATAACAGATTGGAGCATCTCTCATATATTAAATAGAAGAAACAGGACAAAGAGGGAGAGATTATGGTATCCATCAGCCTATGCATGATCGTGCGCAATGAGGAAAAGGTCCTCGGAAGATGCCTGGCCTGCGTGCAGGGATTTGCGGATGAGATCATAATTGTGGACACGGGATCTACGGACCGGACGAAGGAGATCGCATTTTCTTTTACGGACAAGGTTTATGATTTTAAATGGAAGGATGACTTTGCAGCGGCGAGAAATTTTGCTTTTTCCAGGGGAACGGGGGATTACCTGTTCTGGCTGGATGCAGATGATGTGGTAAGGCAGGAGGAACGGAGAAAATTAATGGATCTTAAGAGACAGCTGGATGACGAATGGCCGGATGTGGTGATGATGAAATACGCGGTTGGATATGACGGGGATGGCGCACCGTCATTTTTCTTTTATAGAGAACGTCTTTTAAGGCGGTGCGGAAAAGCCGTATGGAAAGGGCGCATCCACGAGGCAGTGGAACCCTTTGGAAAAGTAGTGCGGGAAGATATCATGATCGAGCACCGGAAAGTGGGGACAGGGGATCCGGATAGGAATCTTCGGATATTTGAGCAGATGCTCCGGGAGAAGGGGAAACTATCTCCGCGGGATCAGTATTATTACGGAAAGGAATTATATTACCACAGAAGATACCGGGATGCCGCTTCCGTATTTTCGGAATATCTGGAACTGCCGGATGGCTGGCGGGAAGACCGGGTGGATGCCTGCAGGCATGGAGCGTACTGTATGTATCGGATCGGAGATCGGGACCGGGCACTAAAGTTTCTGCTTTCCGGACTTTCTGAGGGGATCCCGAAGCCGGAGCTCTGCTGTGATCTCGGATGGTGGTTCTTCTCGGCCGGGCGCTATCGCGACGCAATTTTCTGGTACGGGCAGGCAGTCCGGACCGGAAGGTGGACCGGGGAGGACGGTTTCGTGATGCCGGAGTGCCGGGGATATATTCCGTATCTGCAGATGTGTGTCTGCTACGACAGGCTGGGGGAATGGAAAACGGCGGAACGGTATAATGAGCTGGCGGAGAGGTGCCGGCCGGGGACGGAGACATGCCAGTTAAACAGGAAATATTTTGAGAAAAGAAAAGTGCAGCAAATTGAACGGAGACAGAGAGGTGACAGCCGGAGTTTTGGACAAAAAATCGCAGAAGTAGCAGTTTCGGACGGGCAGCATAGATTATAGTAAGCGAACAACCTGTATGGGATGTCCGCCAGGAAAATATGCTGAAAGGGGAATTGATCATGCGTAATTGTGGATATGATTTCTGGGAGAACGAGGACTGCAGAGCAGAGAGCTGCCGGGGCGGAGACGAGAGAGGACACTGGGATGGGAACTGTTGCTGTGGCCGAGACGGAAGAGACCGCTGGGACGGAACGCAGGGCTGTGGCGGAGATGGAAGAGGTGGCTGCGGTGGGAATTGTGGCTGCGGAGGAAACAGAAGAGGCGGCTGTGGCGGAAATTGCGGAAGCGGCTGGGGATATGGCTGGAGACACGGAACCTGCTGCTGCCGGGGACCGCAGGGTCCGAGAGGCCCTCAGGGATGCCCGGGGCCTGAAGGACCGAGAGGTCCACAGGGGTTTCCGGGATTTGACGGAGCGCCGGGAGCGACAGGGCCGATGGGCCCGATGGGTCCGGCAGGAGCGCCGGGAGCGACAGGGCCGATGGGCCCGATGGGTCCGGCAGGAGCAGTGGGAGCGACAGGTCCGATGGGCCCGATGGGTCCGGCAGGAGCAGTGGGAGCGACAGGTCCGATGGGTCCGATAGGTCCGGCAGGAGCAGTGGGAGCGACAGGTCCGATGGGCCCGATGGGTCCGGCAGGAGCAGTGGGAGCGACAGGTGCGATGGGTCCACAGGGGCCAACCGGTCCGACAGGTCCCGCAGGGACAGTGACAGCGGCCGCTCCGGTGGCAAATGCCACAGACTCGGAGAACGTGGTGAATCAGTTTAATGAATTACTTGCAAATCTGAGAACAGCTGGACTTCTGGCACCCAATCCCTAACGAAGGATAGATTAAAAGAGGAGACCGCAGATGCGGTCTCCCTCAGGATCGAAAGAGATTTGTAACGGTTCAGCCCGGGAGCGGTATCGTTCCAGAATGTGTATCGGATGTGGACTAAATCGCATCGGGGGATCAAATCGCACCGGGGTCTTGCATGAAGATTGCCGGTATGGTAAAATCCTGTCTGGAAATATACAGCGCTTGTAACGGTGCGGTACCTTTACAGTAGCGGGCAAAAATCTATTCCAGATCAGCAGTGTCGATGGGATTATTGACACTGCCGGAACGCAGAAGGAGGAAAAATCATGAAAGAAACATGGAACGTCCTCGACCCGGACGAGTATGTAAAACACAATCCATTTATGGGATATACCAATATGAAGATTGAAAAGATCTCCCCGGAATGCAGTGAGATCAGTATGAAGATCACTCACGGCGTGACAAACCTGATGGGCATGGTCCATGGCGGAATGCTCTATGCGCTGGCAGATGTGGTAACAGGCCTCACAGCCAGAGCCGACGGAAGAAAATATGTGACCCAGAGTGCCCATATAAACTTTATCCGGAATGTATCGGAAGGGACGGTCTATGCGAAAGGCATCCTGATCCGCCGCGGCAGGTCGATCACCATCGTACGCAGCGAAGTGACGGATGAAAAGGGAAATCTTCTCGCCGATGTGACCGTGGACATGTTCTGTCTTGGAGAGTAGTCTCCTGGCAGGAGAAAAACAGGCCAAACCTGTCAAAATCACAAGAGATAAATTTGAGACAACTCATCCAGGCGTGTCATAGTCGAAAAACGCCGTATTTTCAAAGAAAATTTAAGGTTTCTCCTTGACATGCAGAAAAACTCTGTATATAATAATGGGGCGTGCATCGGGTACGTCCCGTTTTTTGTGCGCATAAAGGCTGAAAGCAGCAACCAACAGTCAATATCACAGGAGGTGAAAAGAATGCCAACATTTAACCAGTTAGTAAGAAAAGGTAGAGAGACTACTGTAAAGAAATCTACAGCTCCGGCACTCCAGAAAGGATACAACTCCCTTCACAAGAAAGCAACAGATACATCTGCTCCGCAGAAGAGAGGTGTGTGCACAGCTGTTAAGACTGCAACTCCTAAGAAGCCGAACTCCGCTCTTAGAAAGATTGCCAGAGTACGTCTTTCCAACGGTATCGAAGTAACAAGCTATATCCCAGGTGAAGGACATAACCTTCAGGA
>OODU01002544.1_pt1 | contig 15411 bp, 7 predicted proteins | sample 1671171 | NCBI WGS metagenome assembly OODU01 (sample SAMN06348129, study PRJEB24527) | human gut metagenome | biome: human gut; feature: ankylosing spondylitis patient; material: feces | host: Homo sapiens | place: China | collected 2015-10
CAGCAAAGAGGCTTCTGTCAAACGGGCAAATCCTGTCAAAACGTATCCTTCGACAACATCAATCACTCCATTAATCAAAGGAACACCGGGTACAAGATATAGAACGCTGGTTGCCAGTGCGATTTCGGAAGTTGTGTCGAAAATCAAGGCGGTAGAAGCACAGAGCGACGCGACGAAGGCCGAAACAATGAATATAATATAATGATTCATTTTCTTCTTTTGCATCTGCTGTTTCAGGTATAATCCTGTAATAGTGGCGGAGAAAACGATTCCCATTGAGATTAAGTCACCGCCAAACAGTTTGCAGAATGACGCATTGGCAAAGCCTACCAATATCAAAACGAACAGAGGATGTATCATCGGAGCAGAGACTATCTTTTTGTATTTCTCTTTCAGTTCTTCCAACGATAACTGTTTGTCTACTGCTTCCCAACTCAAAGCGCTTAGTTCGGAGTTATGCTCAAAACTGATGGGATGTGCAGGAATATCTATAACCTCGTTGCAGGCTTCGTTTGTCTCCTTATCGATGATAGTAAGAATGATATTTTTATGAAATACGCCCAGTTTGACATCTAAGCCAAAAGCTTCTCCGATACGTTTGGAATTGCGTACAACACGGGAGGTATGTACCCCCGCTCCCATTAGATGGGCTGAATATTCGGCTATGAATTTACCTATAGATAATAAAGATTCGCTTGTCTTCATGTATGTGATATTTTTAAATCGGCTGCAAAAGTACAAAAAAGAGTAATAGCAGGAAAGGTAAAACACAAAAAATAAATACCTTTGCCTGCATAAAAAGAATGACTCATGAACAACCAATTTACATATCCGAAAGAGAAAATACGTTTTGCCATCCTGACTTTCTTCTTTGCCCAAGGACTCTGTATGGCAAGCTGGGCAAGCCGTATCCCAGATTTCAAAGATGTATTTGCTGCCAATTATGCATTTTATTGGGGTCTGATTTTATTTATGATACCAGTCGGCAAGTTTGTAGCAATTCCTTTGGCGGGTTATCTTGTATCTAAATTAGGGAGTCGCACAATGGTACAGGTCAGCATTTTGGGATATGCCATGTCCTTACTTTGTGTCGGATTGGCTCATGAAGTCTATTTGCTGGGATTCCTGCTTTTTTGTTTCGGAGTGTTCTGGAACTTGTGCGATATATCGTTCAATACGCAAGGGATCGAAGTGGAGCGTTTGTATGGTAAGACAATCATGGCAACTTTTCATGGAGGATGGAGCTTGGGAGCCTGTACCGGAGCACTTATCGGCTTCGTGATGATTCTGACGGGCACCTCTCCTGTCTGGCATTATATGCTAATAGCCGCTATTATCCTTATCATAGTATTGGCAGGACGAAAATATCTGCAAGAAACAACGCTTCCTATAGGCGAACATCCGAAGCCAAGCCTTGAGACAACAGACAAAGCGGCTGATAAAGCTCCGAATGGATTCCGTCTGTTATTTCAAAAGCCGGAAATACTCCTTTTACAATTAGGTTTAGTCGGATTATTCGCGCTCATCGTAGAGAGTGCTATGTTCGACTGGAGTGCTGTTTATTTTGAATCGGTTGTCCATGTGCCTAAATCATTGCAAATCGGCTTCCTTGTATTTATGGTCATGATGGCTACGGGACGATTCCTGACGAATTATGCATACCAGCTTTGGGGAAAGAAAAAAGTACTGCAACTGGCAGGCAGCCTTATTTGTATCGGCTTCTTCATTTCCGCATTGTTGGGCAATGCGTTTGACTCACTGGGAATGAAAGTGATCATCAATTCCTTAGGCTTTATGCTGGTCGGACTAGGTATCTCATGTATCGTACCTACTTTATATAGCTTTGTAGGGGCCAAGTCAAAGACGCCCGTCAGCATTGCGCTCACTATCCTGTCGAGTATCAGTTTTATTGGTTCGCTGATCGCTCCTTTGCTAATAGGCGCTATTACACAGGCATTTGATATTCGTATTGCTTACATGATTACAGGTATATTGGGAGGTTGTATCGTACTTATCGTCAGTTTCTGCAAAGCATTCGATATTCGGGAAGAAAACAAACTGTAGATATATAAAACACAGTCTCTCACAGTACTTGATCACTCAAGCGTCTGTGAAAGACTGCGTCAATCTTTTTACTAACCTTAACTAACCTAACTTCTATCTAATCTAACTACAAAATGTTCGAAAAATCTTTTATACTACTAATAATCCTATCTTTCAATTCGTTGTTTTCAACTATTGAGAAGCCACAGTCTACATTTGCCGGAGCCAATAATACAGCTTTAGCTTCTTCTGCATCTGCCGTCTCTTCCGGGTGCTCTCTGAAATAAGTTTCCCATTGGGAAGCTGATTGCGGAGTTACACCCAGCACATAGTTGATAAAATCATCATCCGTCAAAAAATCCATTACCTTTGAGCACATATCGCATCCTTTTTAAGCGTTTACATAAGTAGGACGGCGTTATCCTGTCTATGTACTCAACCCATTTACCTTTTTACTAAAATTAACTCGCCAGACTACGCAATTTTGTCAATCCGCGATGCATCAGGTTGCGTACAGACTGATAATTCATATTCATAATCTCGCAGATATCCTCGTATTTCTTTTCTTCTATATAATATAATGTAAGTGCTTCACGCTGCCGGGGAGAAAGCTGGTCCAGTAAACGTTTCACCAGCGAGAACTCATTTTTGCGTTGCTCTTCTTCCATATAGTCATCTTCTACGTCTGTGGGGGCTACTGCATTTACATCTTCTATGGCTGTATCAGACATATACATACGTTTGCGGAGTTCATCGCAGAGTTTGTTCTTTAATGAGATGAACAAATAAGACTTCAAATTATCAATAGTTCCTAATTCATCCTTTTTAGTGTAGAGCTTAACGAAAATATCGTGGATGCAATCTTTCAGTAACTCTTTATCAATGGTCAACTTCAATCCGTAATTAAAAAGAATGTTGATGTGCAAATCATATAGCTGCGAAAAAGCTGCCATATTTCCCGCTTGAAAAGAAGCGAGTAAAGTGTCGGTTGAATTATTAGTCTGTTCCATCATAGCATTAATTCGATTGATTTGATGTTGCAAAGCTAAGCAGAACTGACCTCAACCACCGGTAAAATCTGGTTTGTAGGTTGAAAAAATAAGTATCATGTTTTATAACACTCTTTTGTTAGAAATTACCTATAAAATGGAAAAATCCCGCTGATCAGTTATCAGCGGGATTTTTTGTTTCAGAGTTTATGGAACCAATAAATACCTTCTTTCTTATCCGGTACCTTTAATTTGTATACTCCATTATTTTTCAATGATTTATCTATAATAGTCATCTTCCCTGAACCGGGATGGATGTACTTTAAGATATACTTTCCGGACGATAATTGAACAGGAATTTCTGTTCCGGACTTGGAATAAATGATACTGCCGATATCAGATTTTACCATTTTCTTATAGTTGTCGGTATCGGTTTCTTCCACTTCCATAGCCGCTGCATCCTTCAGGAATGCTTTATCTGTGCACGGAATTACAGGACATGAACCGCCGGCCATGAATACAGCCCATCCCATAGCCGGATAATTCTGTGCGTAGAAGGTTACGGCTTTCTCCGGGAACTTCTGACGATATTCGTGGACAGCCTTGTAGGCTTCGGTGAAAGTAACCTTTCCGACTTTCATCTTACGCATGTGTTGGCGGGGAGCCATATTCTTCCCTCCTTCCGGTGCAAAGACTCCATCTGTTTTATAGTGCCAGTAGCGGATATCAATAATATCCACCACAGCTGCACGCTTCGGATCGGCAAGGATGGCGTCCTGTACATCTTTTGTGGTACTTAATGCTACTTTGGCCTTCTTTCCGGTTTCAGTTTCCCATTCGGCAATCACATCCAGCCAAAACTGTACAAAATGTAGTGGACCTGTAAATTCGGCACTTGTCAGCTGAATGACATTCGGGTTATCTGCAAAGTTGTTCAGACACTGGCGGATGTATTGTCTGTGTAACTCACGGCGAACCGGATGAGTGATGTCATAAAACATATCTGCAACAAAGATTCGTTTGTCTCCTGCAAACGGAGCAGGTTCCGGAAATCCGGTCTGGTTGATATTGTTGGTGCTTCTCCACGGACAATCTACCCAGTGCGCACCTGCTTCCAGGATATTGTGCTGGAAATAGTTCTCATGGAATAGCAATAGTCCGTCTTTATTTCCTTTTTCGGCAAACTCTTTCAATCGCGACCAATACCATGCATTAGGGCGATTCAGATCATATTTGCTCAGTCCTTCCCAGGCAGTACCCTGACCGCTACGTCCGAAAGGTTGTTCGTAGAAAGGCCCCCATACATCTCCGTCACGACGGCGCACTCGTTCATGATCATCCCGGCGGCGATCATACCAAAGTCCGTAGTTTTGGTCAAATACCAATATGTTCTTTTGTTTCATATAGCCGATTACGGAATCGATGCGATCTGTCAGTCCTAATCCTTCACGTCCGGGAACAAAGCGGGTGATGGCAGGGCTTGCTTTTTTCAAAAAGTTGGTTTTAAGTTTTCCATTCCACCAAGGGGTGGTATGGCTACTTCCTACCAACAAAGTACTGTTCATCTGGATACGTCCGTTTGCAATAGTTACTTCCGGTTTTGCCGATGTCTTGTTCGGAGTTATCTTCTTTTCTTTCATATCATCGATTGATTTTACTCCGGACATAGCTATTGAAGGAGCAAAGGCTCCTTGTTCAATCCAGTGTTCCAATGTCAGGCGGGGATTGTAAGCCTCTTTGGCCAGTTCCATAGCAACTTCAACGGTCGGACTGCTGGTGGCGCTTGTATTTCTTGGCAGGATACGGGCACGTTCTGCACATTTCTTCTGCAAACGATCTTCTAATTGAGCATAGAAAATGCTTCGGGGCTGCACATGATTGTTTGATTGTGCCCATTCGCCGTCACCGGAGAACTGTGCCCAGCATCCGTACGCACGGTTCATGGCATCCTTTGCCGGAGCATAACACTCTATTTCGGCAGCGGTACATTGCCAGAACAGACTATTTGCCGTATTCCATCCCGCTCCGTTCTTGTCCTGTCCCAGATTCTTGAAACTCAGATTATGCCCGTCTATATTAACCACGTCAAACAATAGGCCACATGCCCAAGCATCAATAGATCCGCTGAAACCTAAAGATTCATACGAATCACATTGTACGAAAGCATTCGGTCCGGCAGCACAATATCCGGCTGCAAAGTCATGAATACCCTGTTCCGAATAGCAGCGCTGGAAAAGTGTCTGTTGTCCTAAGGTATAGAAAGTACAGCGGCGCATTCCTCCGATTTCAGAAACAGGTTCCCGTGAGATACAGTCCTCAACCGTGATTTGGGAACCGGTACGCTGAACAAGGATTGCACTTCCTGCAAAGTGTTTAAAGCTCACCCTGCGTACCCAGCAATCTTCCGCATCTTCGATAGAAATACCTGTCCAGCAATGATCTTCATCTTTAGGGTACCGTTTGTCATAGTCGGAAATCAGAGTCATATTTTCTACTCCGCACTCCCGGATGCGCCCGTTCCACTGATAAGTAATCACGGAAGAAGTACCGTATTTGGCATCCAGCGCCACTGTCAGCGGAGCGTCCAACGTTATCTGATTACCGTTTACTTCTGTCACGGTTCTATCCCAGGTAAGATCCATATCTCCTTCTTTCCAGCCTAGTGCACTGATTCCTCCTCCAAAGATATCACATCCTAACGAAGCAATCCATTCTTTGCCGGACGGACGGTTCACCAGTATCCGATCTCCCTTTCTCAACGAAGTACCTGAAGCAACTTCCAATGTCCTCGCATTTACCGGAACATATTTCGAGAGTACCTGCAATGTATCCTGTATCTTCAGATCGTCTGTCCCTTCCATGTAGATAAGGGCACCTCTGTCTACTCCTTTTTTTAGAAGTATCGTTTTCTCTTTATCCACTCCGCGCAGTACGATGCCGGAGGCATTTATACGAAGGCTTCCGGATAAAGAAAATTCTCCCTGATCCAATAACACGGCTCCTCTGAAACCGGAAGCATCAGGTACTAATGAGGCGACATAGTCAATGGCGCGTTGAATACGTGATGTATTATCTCCTGCTGTCCAAGGTACAAACACGGCATTGCGGACAGAAGGAATATCCTGTTCGGAGCCCTTGTAGCCACAGTACGAGAAATCAAGAATCCGGTTTCCCTGTTCGTCATTCAAGTAAGTGATCCGGTCATCCTTAACCTGTAAAGCAAAGGTTTGCGCATATCCCTGCGCAAACCCTATGCTCAATAATCCTAAAAGGATAGTTCTTAATTGTATATTCATTACAATAAACGTTGTTTTCTAATTATTCAATCCTGAAAGATCATTTGACCATAAGCAAATCATACGATTAAAACAGACTTTTCCGTTTGGACAAGGTATCGTAGTTGTTCTTCAGATCTGTCCAGTCTACTTTCTTCTTTGTATCCAACCCATTGATATATTTCTCGATATTGGTATAGCCGTCTCCATTACAGTCCTCCTTTGCATCAGTCGGATCGTTCGGATTCAGTCCGTTGGCAATTTCCCATGCGTCCGGCATACCGTCACCATCCGAATCAAGATATGCTTCTCCTTTATATTCAGGAAGTCCGCCCACCTGACGGATATCGGTGATGATGCCTTGTTTGTAAGAGTCTGCCGGCAAGCGTCTTTTCACGTAAGGAGAGATAAATTCCGGAGCATCTTTCGCATAAATCGCTTTTCCTGTTTGTACAGTCTTGATGACGCGAGCGTCTACCGCATCCCGTTTCGGGAGAGTAGCACCTACATTATCCAATACAAAGTTATAAGCTTTTTGGGTATCCATAATCGTTACAGGCGACATTTTGAATGCTTTGTCCACTCTGATTTGCGGTAAGAACTTTCCCTCATCCACTTCACTGGCAAGCTGAACTCCGCCATTCCAGTTATCTTTTGTCACTTTAGCATTTCCGTGAACGATGTTACCGTTTACATAAGCCTTTCCGAAGGACATCGGTTTGCTTTTATCGCGTCCGGCTTCCGGTTTCAATATACGATAGGAAATAGGTTTATCCAGCGGGGTGATAGGACCGGGCTTAAAATAGTTATTGATTATATTATAAAAACTCTTGTTGTCTCCTCCATCGATAGAACGGTTCCACCAGTTGAAAACCACATTGTTTACGAAGTTAAAGTCTCCGTCCATACCCACCGAACTGTTACGACTGATATTGGAAGCGAAAAGATTACGGCAGAACATACTATTATGTCCTCCGATAGTGGCGCCAAACGCGTGATTATAAGTATCCAATGCTTCCGAGAACATCGAATTCTGAATGGTAATGTTCACAGTAGGCAACTTCAGGCCGTGCCCGGTTTCATCCCTGTTGTAGACGTGGCGATAGATAGACATATTTTCATCCAGTCCCCAGCTTGCCGAACAGTGGTCTATTATAATATTGCCGACTGCATTTCCTCCCACTGCATCATCCCGGAAAGCAACATCCTGTGCCCCCCGACGGAAACGCATATGACGAATCACTACATCATGAGTATCGATCAGAAAAGAATGCCCGGTCACGCAGATACCGTCTCCCGGTGCTGTCTGTCCGGCAATCGTTACATAAGGGGCACGTACACTGATCGGGCTTTTCAGGCGAATAATACCTGACACATTAAATACAATAACACGTGCGCCACCGGTTTCACAGGCTTCGCGGAATGTGCCGGGACCGGAATCTTCCAGGGAAGTAACCACAATCACTTTGCCTCCACGACCACCGGGAGTGTACATACCACCGCCTTCCGCACCGGGGAAGGCCGGAATATTACTTTTGATCAAATCCTCCGGTTTGGAAGCCCAAGGTTTGTAAGGTCTTCCTAACTTTGCTTCTTCCAAAACTGTTGGCAAGGCTTTTTCCCATGCCGCATTGGATTTCTGTTCGAACTCTGCTTCTTGTTTTGCTCCTCTTTCTTTTACCGAGTCGGGGATCACCGGATATTGGGCTGCCACAGGTAGTACACAGGCAACCAACATCCATACTGATAATACTTTCTTAATCTTGTTCATTCTTCCGAATCTTAATAGGTTTTTAAAAAAGACGATTAAGAAAGTATTTTGTAATCGGTCTTTCTATCCTTTCCGCCATTCATTCATATATTCACGGGGAGTCTGATTATATTTCTTGCGGAAACACTTGCTATAGTAGCCTGAATCTTTGAATCCGACAGCAAACGCCACTTCCGAAACACTCAAATCCGTATTTTTAATCAGTTCGATCGATTTATTCAGGCGAATCTCCTTTACCAGATCGACAGGTGCTAGTCCGGTAAGGCTTTTCAGCTTTTTGAAGAATGCCGAACGGCTCAGTCCGATGCCGGATGCGATCGTATCAATATTGAAATCACTGTCGTCCATGTTTTCCTCGATCACCTGATGTATCTTTTCAAGAAACTGCACATCTTTCTTTACCAGATATTGTTCGTAGCTGTCTTCTTCCGTTGTCGTCTGGTTCTCCATCTGCTGGCGGATACGTTCGCGGAACAGTTTCCGTTCGCCAAGCAACTGATCGATTCGTGCCAACAGATACTCTTTGCTGAATGGCTTGGTTATATATGCATTCGCCCCCAGAGTGATCGCTTTGGTCTTGGCACCTTCGTCGTTCTTGGCTGTCAGAATAATGACAGGGATATGGCTGATCTGAAAATCCTTCCGGATAGATTGCAGCATTTCCAGTCCATCCATTTCCGGCATCATCTGATCGGTCACTACGATGTCCGGGTGATACAGATGCACTTTCTTCAGACCTTCTACGCCGTTATTGGCTATATGGATGTTGAATTTATCTTCCAATTGCAGTTTTATTAACTGGCAAAGGTCTTTATTATCCTCTACCAGCAGAAGAGTCGGTAATGAAGCGTCAATTTCCAGTTCCTCCTCCGGTTCCTTTTCGGAATCGATAACCATCTTCTTGTCTGTAGCGGCAGGAGCAGTTTCCGTATCGCTGACATAGAAATCTACTTCCGACGGACGATAATGATCCTTGCCCAATAATAGCTCTACAATAAACACGGCCCCCTGCCCTTCCGGACTTTCGGCACGGATGATACCGTGATGCAGATTTACTATTTCTTTGGAAAGTGCCAACCCGATGCCTGTACCCTGATAATGTGGATTATTCGCATTCTCTCCTTGTGAGAAACGCTCGAAAATCTCACTCAGCTTATTTTGCGGAATGCCGACACCGTTGTCTTCTACTCGTACATAGCAGGATTTTCCGTCATCCGTCAATCCGGTAGTTACATAAATACTTCCACCGGAAGGGGTAAATTTGAACGCATTCGATATGACGTTGCGGATAACAATGCTCAATTTGTCCTTATCTGCCCATACCATAATCGGTTCGTCCGGTAGCTGGAAGGTGAAACTGATTTCATTTTCCTCCGAAAGTACACGGAATTCTTTTTGGAAGGAGGCTATCATTTCATTGAAATCGATCAATGATACATGCAGGCGCATCTTGCCATTCTGAATCTTCCGGAAATCAAGAATCTGATTGACCAGTTGTAACATTTGATTTGTATTTTTTTCCATCAGGTCCACATATTGCAATCCTTTCGGAGACAGTTCTTCCCGCTCCTTCAGTTCCTGTATCGGACCTTTTATCAGTGTCAGAGGAGTACGAAGCTCATGAGAAATATTGGTGAAGAACTTGATTTTCATTTCCGAGACTTTCTGCTCGATATAAATGTCGTTCTTCATCTTAATCATGAAGAAGGCCAGGCGCAGACCGAAATAGAGGGCCGCGATGCCAAGGATTACATAGATAAGAGTAGCCCACCAACTCAGCCACCACGGTGGGAGAATGGTGACAGCCAATGTACATGTGGATACAAGTTCCGGATTGGCTTCATCCATCGTTTCTACACGGAATACGTAGTCTCCGGGAGGAACATTGGTATAAGAAGCAATACGGTTTTTGCCGTTATAGTGCCATTCCTTCTCATACCCTTCGAGTATGTAACGATAAGATACGCGATTCTGATTGTAGAAATTTAATGCAGCAAATTCGATTGTGAACATAGACTGATTATACTTCAATTGAAGTGCATCGGTGTATGTGATAGACTCCTGAATCGGACAGTCGTTCAAACTTCGCAGATTACGATTGGATACTTTAAAGTCTACGATACGGGTGTCATAGTTGGTATGTTGTGTCTCCAGTTTATCAGGAGAGAATGTCAGAATCCCCTGTCGCGAACCAAGCCATAAATCTCCGTTCAATGCACGCAACGCACTGCCTTCTTCCAGTTCAACATTCAGGAAACCATCGTATTTGTCGTAGTTACGGAACTGCTCTGTCGCCTTATTAAAGCAGGACAGACCAATCTCGGTAGTAAACCACAAATTTCCGTTTTTATCTTCCACGATGGACTTGACCACATCGTTATTCATTCCTTCACGTATGCCATATGACTTGAATATCGGTTCACGTTTTTCTTTGTCATAGCGGACCAGTTTATTCAGACCTCCACCGAATACACTCACCCAAATTTGTGAATTACTGTCTTTATATAATACATAAATATCATTGTCCGCCACATTGGAACGATCGCTGATTTGTCGGTACGTCTCAAACTGAATCTGTTCGGGAGTCGTAAAATGTCCGTCAAAAGACATCAGACCATCCATCGTTCCTACCCAGATACGCCCATCTTCATCTTCCGTCATTGTGCGGACTTCCATATACAGACCATAAGCGGGATACTGTTTCAGTCCGTTGTACTTATGCTTGAATACAAGCGTTCCATTTTCTTCGGAAATCAAGTTCAGCCCGCCGCCCAACAGACCGACCCAGATACGCTCCTGACTATCCTGATATGTGAAATATACATCATTGTTACTGATAGTATTCGGATTCTTAGGATCATTTTTATAACGGGTAAAGCGCAGACCGTGCGGTGAGTTCATATCCGGTTCGGCTTTGACAAGTCCGTTTCCCTTAGTGGAAAACCATAAGTTTCCTTCTTTATCTTCCATGATATGATATACGGCGCCTATCAGATAATTCTGATCCGTAAAAACCTGCTTTATCTGTCCGTTGCTATCCAGACGATAAAGTGCCTGCCAACGGGTACCGACCCAGATGTCTCCATTCTTAGCCTGATACAGTGCACGTATCCCCTGATTCCAAGAGGTCGCTCTTTCTGTGTCTACAGGGACAGGAGAAACTTCTGTCAGCAGTTGAAATTGCTTCTTTGGAAAGTTGACTTTGTATACTCCGCTGCCTGTAGATGCCAGCCAAAGAATACCGTCTTTATCCAGCAGCAGATGAAAGAAGAGCTGATCGGGAAGGTCGTCGGAAAAAGGTTTCAGTTGATTGATACGGGTCATTTCCAGTTTCTCCCTGTCGAAGAGCAGAATTTCTCCACCGGGGGTGAGGAAAAACATACCCTGTTCACCGGCATCCTGCTTTTCAAAGTTACCGATGGCATTTTGTTTGGGGAAAGGAAAGCGATGATTGCTTTTGTTCAGAGGATCATAGTACGTCAATGCTTCATTACCTTCCTGAAACCAAATTTTGTCATACTTGTCATTGAATATCATTCCTACTTTTTTCCCTGCGATGGAGAACGGTAGTTTGGTCAGTTGTTTGTAGCCGATGTTATATTCATACGCACCATCAACGGTGGTGATATACATTAATCCTGATTCAGTGACCAGTATATTGGAAATCGGTTGATCAATTTCCGGTATTTCGTAACGGTTGACTACTCCATTTTGCGGATCGACGCTATAAATATGTCCGTTCTTATCTCCCAGCCATAAGAATTTGGAACTGTAGGAAGCACAAGTGAACTGGTCCGGATCGGCAGAAACCTTCTTTTGAATGAAATCGACAGGTTTATCTTTCAAAGCCTCTCCTTTTCTTAATGAAAGAATCTGATAGTCCATACCGATCCAATTGATAAACTCGGCAGTTTCACAAAACACATTATGCTTTAGACGCAAATCATAGACGTTGACATTGGGACGCGAATCGTGCAGTTGCTTCATGGTGATTTTACCGTTCTGGTCTGTATTTGCACGCAGCAGGCTTTTATCTTTGGTCAGCAGCAGTACGTCTCCGTCATCTGTCGTCTGTATCTTGATAATCTGAATATTTTCAGAGTACTCTTTTACATCGTCATACACTGCGTGGAAACTTTCATGTTTCTTATCAAATAGATAGAGTTTGCGGTCGATAGTCTTGATCCAAAGGTATCCGTTCCGGTCTTCTACAATACGCTGAATCTTACGGGGAGGAATATCTGCTGAGTAAAATCCGTCATGATTATCATAGGAACGGAATTTGGTACCGTCGAAACTGCATAGTCCGTACCAGGTGCCGAACCATACAAATCCGTCCTGCCCTTTCAGTGTACAATTGACAATGTTATTGGGTAAGCCTCGTTCAGCCGTATAATGTTCAACGATCATGTTAGGGTAGGCAAAAGCACAGATTCTCGTTATCAAGAGAAACATAAATATCAAAAAGAAGTGTTTCTTCATTGTATATTATATTAGTGGAAATGAATCTTGCATCAAAGATACTATTTTTCGGGTAAAATTCAAATTAGCAGATAATAAATCCAGATTGGTAACCTTGTTTTGCCATGCACAAATCTGCGGTCAAGTTTTTCAAATTTACTTTTCTATTCCAAATTCAGTCTGTTGCCGTTCCACTTCATCCAACACCCGTTGCCGTTCTTCTTCCGTCAGTTGCACTTTGCCTTCAGTTGCACTCTCGGACGAACCGACTTTTACAGTTAATGAGGATGTTTTCTGACCAATACAGTACTTCTCGTCATAACAGAAAGGAAGTTCCGCAGGAACACTTTCAAATTCCATTTCAGTTGCAGTCGGAGCCTGAGTTCCTTCAAATTGCACGTGGGCTTTCACTCTAATCTTCCCGGCTTTTCGTGTGGAACGGATCAGTAGAGGAGCCGATCCGAATTCTACGGCACGGGGATTGGCGCCAATCCTTGCATCGCCAATGATTTCTCCTTCACCTTCTACCGTGAATACGATATTTTCCTTTGCTAGACGACGTACATTTCCGCTATCATCCGTTACTTCGGCAACTACCACTATGAAATCCGACCCATCCGCTACCAGATTTACTTTTTGAGTATCTGCATACAAGCGAAGTTTGGTAGACCGGCGGGAAGGCATTTTCTTTTGTGTACATACTACTTTCCCATCGATAATACCTTCGGCAACCATATTTACCTTCTGCCAGTTCTTTTGAGTATAACTGTATCCGCGTGCTTCCCAAAAATCCCATACATTTTCAAAGACAACAGGTGCGTTCGGCAGGTGACCTTTGGCATGTACCACAGGTTTGGTCCATGTTTTTGTCCCATCATAGATAGAAAGGCGGATGGAGTCACAGTTACTGAATACCACTACATCCTTATCGGAGAATTGTGACATTTCATGAGCAAGGAATATCATCGGTCCGCATTCTGCCAACGGATGTTGGAGGCTTGCCGGAGATTGGCTGCGGAACATTTCATACGCATACTTTTTCTGACGGAAAGCGTCATAAATACCTCCCCAGTATGGATCGGGGTGATAACCACGCTGGTGATCGAACGGATGCCACTGTGTGCCACCGATAAACTGACCGGTAGTGCGATACATCTCATCATAACTTGTAGCCAGAGAAAGTGCCTGTATCAGCAACGGACGTTCACCCCAACTGCGGCTTGCACGATTATTGTTGTTGTGGGCATACCAGTCATCTACGTTTTCTCCGAATTCACGGGTGAAGATGCATTGTTCCGGTTTGTCCTCCTTTTCGTCATCACCCGGCCAGCCGTAGACTACATCGTAATGTTCCTTTACACCGGCAGAATGCACATCGGCAGCGGCTATCGGACGTCCCGGATATGGATATTCTTCCTTCGTTATTTCAAGTGCCTTCAGTGCAAAGTCGAGTGGATAACGGGTCTCATTCAGAATAGGCTCCCACATCAGCACGGAAGGATGATTGCGATCACGACGAATCATTTCACGGGTATTCTGATGAACCAGTTCTCCGAATTTCGGGTCTTTGTTCCAGTATTGCCAGCCCGGAGTAGCGACGATGACAAACATGCCGAGTTCGTCACAGGCATCCATAAAGGATGGGTCCTGTGGATAATGCGCTACACGGATGATGGTACATCCTGCATCACGCAGGCGTTTTGCGTCACGCCATTGCTGTGAATTGGGAAGAGCATTGCCTACGTATGCGAAATCCTGATGACGATTGGCTCCAACTAATTGTCCGAAAGGTTTTCCATTCAGCCAAAAGCCCTCTTTGCCACGAAATTCCGCCAGGCGGATACCGATACGGGTAGTTCCTCCGTCGATGGAACGGTTTCCTTTCTTTATACGGGATTGTACTCTGTATAGATATGGTGCATCCGGTGACCAAAGTTTCGGATTCCTCACATCCATCTGCTGGCGGATTGATTTCTTTTCTCCGGAGTTCAAAGAGAGTTTGCTAGACGTACGTTTGATAACCTTGCCTTCGGCATCTGTAAGGGTCGTTTCTACTGTGACGGATTCCGAACGAGTATTATTGTTCTGAATCTCTGTTTCTACGTATACTTGTGCGCTCTTTTCGCTGATCTTGTCGAAGTGAACAAATACGCCGCCACCGCCAACTGTCCGGGAGTCGATGGCATCGGTAATGGCGACCGGAGACTTGGCAATCATCCATACATCACGATAGATACCTCCATGATAAGCAAAATCCAATGTGTATTGTGGCTTTCCGGGAGGGTATGATTTATCGTTGCTGTTGTCGGTATAGACGGCAAGGAGGCAGGAGTCTCCGGCTTGTACGCCGTTTGCCGTCAAGTCCAGCGTGAAAGGCAGATAACCTCCGAGATGTTCCTGAACACGTTTGCCGTTCAGGTAAAGTACTTGCTTTCCCATTGCCGCTTCAAAATGAAGGAGTACACGCTGTCCTTTCGTTGCGGTGGGAACTACGAAATACTTGCGATACCACGCAGGGCCCTGATAATTGCGGCAACCACTACCTTCGGCAGGCATCAACTCTACTGTGTGAGGAGTAGAAACGACCTCCCAGGAACGATCGTCAAAATTTACAGCTTCCGCCCCCCGGATATCGCCTTTGCAGAATCGCCATCCCGGATTGAAGTTATATACTTGTCGCCCGCAATCGGGAAGCGGAATAAATCCGGCAACCGATGTTTCGGGACGGTAAGTATCTGCTGCCTGCCCACCGAAGGAGAATAGCAGCAGAAATAGGAACAAAATTAAAAACGGTCTTTTATTCATAGTTTTTTCATTTATGTAATTTGTGCTTATTTTTTCTATTTTTCTATCATTATAATAATGTCTTTCT
>OODU01002547.1_pt1 | contig 15394 bp, 9 predicted proteins | sample 1671171 | NCBI WGS metagenome assembly OODU01 (sample SAMN06348129, study PRJEB24527) | human gut metagenome | biome: human gut; feature: ankylosing spondylitis patient; material: feces | host: Homo sapiens | place: China | collected 2015-10
GGATACTATTCTATATCTGTGACTCTATCTTCACAGTGATAGAGTCACAGATATAGAATAGTATCCCTCTTTGGAAGTGTCTCCTTTGCCTGCGGCAAATCAAAAATTATCTTTTTGGTTTTGCCGTAATGCTTACCCAGTCTTTCATATGATTAATCTCAAGGATTTCAAAATGATTGGCAAGCATTGCTTCTTTTACTGCCTCTTCCATCGTATTGATGATTCCGGAAGTGATAAAGATACCATCTTCTTTTAATAATGGAGTTACAATTCCAGAAAGTGGAATAATAACATCCGCAAGGATATTGGCAACTACTACATCGTAACGTTTTCCATTATTTTTCTCATAGAAACGGTATGCCTCGTCCTGATCAAGGATATTTACCTGCTGTACTTCTGCCTGGCCTGCAACACCATTGATTGCAAAGTTCTCATCTGTCGCACGAATCGCATTTGGATCAATATCTGTTGCCATCGCATGATGTGCGCCTAATTTTAATCCAATGATAGAAAGGATTCCGCTTCCTGTTCCAACATCAAGAACATTATCACCCGGCTTTACATATTTGCGGATTCCTGCAATACAAAGCTGAGTAGTCTCGTGCTTTCCTGTACCAAATGCCATACCAGGATCAATCTGAATCAGCTTCTTTCCTTCCATTCCCTCAGGAATTTCTTCCCATGTTGGCTTAATTAAAAGATCATCAACAACGAATGGCTTAAAATACTGCTTCCAGTTATTCATCCAATCCTTGTCCTCTGTCTCAGATGCTGTGATCTCGCATGAGCCTGCATTCACAAAGGAAGCAACTTCTTCAAGTGCCATCTTTACGGCAGCAAGCGTCTTAGGCACATCATACGTATCATCAAGATAAAAGCTTACAAGCGCCTCTCCGTCATCTGGTCCTAAATCTGGCAGTACATCAATAAACATGCCCTTTGTATCATTTGCTGTCAGCTCAACCTTATCTTCAATCTCGATTCCCTCAATGCCAATCTCACTTAGCTTCTCACTGATGAAATCCTCTGCTGCTGTTGTTGTCTGAATCGTAAATTTCTTCCACTTCATAACGTTATTCCTCTTCTATTCATATAATGATGGCGCCTGCGGAATCGCAAAACCTGACTGCAAAACACCATTTTCGTCAAAATAATATTTCTTTCCATCAATGGTTGTTTCCTTTGGAGCACCATTTTCACCTTTTCTGGCTTTGCCGTTGGACTGGAAATAATACCATCTTCCATTTTCAGACTCCCCGGAAAGATCCTTTGAAACACTTCCCTCTGCCGGACGTTTCTTTCCATCACTTTCCAGAAAATACCAGCCACTTCTGGTATAACCTTCCGAACCATTTCCCAGATAATAAATATCTCCGTTCTCATAATGCCAGCCGGTACGCATCCGTCCATCGCTGTCAAAACAATACTTGCCTTTTCCTATGGTCTTCCAGTCATTCTTCTCCACTTTTCCATTCCGGTTCAGATAATACCAGCCGGATTTCATGGATCCATCATTTTCATCCACATAGATCCAGGCATCCTTTGTCATACTGCCATCTTCTCCGGCATAGTAAGTACCGTCAACCCATACATTCTTCGCCAGATCTCCGTTTTCATCCAGATAATAGGAAACTCCCTGGGAAGTTTTCCACTGATTTTTTACATAAGAGCCATTGCTGTCCACATAATGGGCCGCACCGTCCTCATTGACCCAGCCTTTTTCTGCTGCCATAACAGAAAGGGGAACCGCTGCGGCGATCATCGTTCCCACAGCCAATGCCCTGATCCAGTTTTTCATCCAACGTTTCTGATCTCTCATATCTACCCCTCCTGAAAATCGGATATAGTTCTATCCTTCGGATGATTATATTTTATCAGATAATTAATGCAAATACATGAATTAATTTTGAATATTTACATAACAATTCCTTAAACATATTACATATTTATGTCTGACACTGTTTCCGGAAGGCGTCCGTACAATTTTGCCATTCTCCGGCACTGTTTCAAAACATCCCCGGTTATTTCTCCCGGTAGCAGTCTCCATTTCCAGTTTTTTCCAAGTGTGGAAGGCTCATTGATCCGGGCCTCTGCCCCAAGTCCCAGATAATCCTGAACCGGTATCACTGCCAGCTTCGCCGGACTTGCCATAGCCAGGCGGATGAACTCCCAGTGCATCTCCTTCTTTGGTGTATGGCGGCAACCCATGTATTCCCTTGCAAAGGACTTATTTCTACGGTTCATGTTCTCATACCAGCCCACCAGTGTCTCATTATCATGGGTTCCTGTATACACAATACAGTTTTCCTGGTATTTATGAGGCAGGTAATCGCTGTTTTCTGAATCATCAAAGGCAAATTCCAGTACCTTCATTCCCGGGAAGCCGCTTTCTTTTAACATCTCATGGACTTCCGGTGTCAGAAATCCCAGATCTTCCGCAATGATCGGCAGTTCTTCTTTTTTCAGACTCTTTTTCAACCGGGCAAACAGATCCAGTCCCGGTCCCTTTTCCCAATGTCCAAACTCAGCGGTAGGATCTCCATAAGGAATGGAATAATAAGCCTCAAAACCTCTGAAATGATCCACACGCACCACATCATACAGCTTCAGGCTGTATTCCATACGCTTGATCCACCAGCTGTAATGATCTTTCTTATGATATCCCCAATCATACAACGGATTTCCCCAAAGCTGGCCTGTTGCTGAAAATGCATCCGGTGGGCAGCCGGCCACTGCCTTTGGCAGACATTCCTCATCAAACTGGAACAACTCCGGATGAGCCCAGCTGTCAGCCCCGTCAAAAGCTACATAAATGGGGATATCCCCGATAATACGGATACCATTTTCATTGGCATAAGCCTTTAAGCGGCTCCACTGCTCATTAAATTCAAACTGCTGGAATTCATAAAATCCAATCTCATCTGCCAGCATTTTTTTATATTTCTCTACTGCCGCAGGCTTACGCAGGCGGATATCTTTATCCCATTTGTTCCAACTGGCACTTTTAAAATGATCTTTTACTGCCATATAAAAGCAGTATTCTATGGTTTCAGGATCCAGCTTAGACTTAAGGAACTGATGATGGTCTTTTTTCCACCGTTCATAAGCTTTTTTCAGGACCTTAAACCGCGCTTTGTATATTTTATCGTAAGCAATATACCGGTCATCATCACCAAAATCAGCCTCTTCACACTCATCTTCTGTAAGAAGACCTTCTCCGACCAGCTGCTCCAGATCAATAAAATAAGGATTTCCAGCAAATGCAGAAAACGCCTGATAAGGCGAATCCCCAAAACCCGTAGGGCCCAATGGAAGGATCTGCCAGAAGCTCTGTCCGCCTTCCTTTAACTGATCTACAAATTCATAAGCTTCTTTTGAAAAACAGCCAATGCCATACTTAGATGGCAGACTGGCGATTGGAAGAAGCATGCCGCATTCTCTCATATTATTTATCCCCTTTTGCTTAAAAGTACATGTACCCGTAAAATCTTTCCTGTACTTGCCTTTTATTTATACTTATACCTTAGTGTAGCACATTTCCCCTTCTCCTACAACAAAGGCGAAGACTCTCCTGACACCCCTGCTGCAGCTTCCTGATCTTCCCGGTACTGCCTGGGCGTCACACCAAACTTCCGGCGAAACAACCGGTTAAAATAAGACAAATTTTCAAACCCGCATTTTAATGCGATCTGGGTCACATTTTCCTCTGTCATTTTCAGATATTCCCCGGCTCTTGTCAGCCGGTAATCATTGAGATACTGGATAAATGGCATCCCCGCATACTGCTTAAAATACTTCATAAAGTGGGACTCACTGTAAAAGCACAGCTCTGCCGCCTGCCTGATCGTAATCTCTTCCCCAAAATGTTCCCGGATGTACTCCAGTATCCCCTTGATTTTCTCTCTTGCATGTCCCGGCTTCTTCTCTGTAAACAAGATGCCTCTGCCATAAGCATAATACAAAAACAAAAATAACTGACCCTTGACCGCCAGCTGATACCCATTACCACGTATCTCCGAAAAACGGTCCAGCTCCTGTATCACCTTTCCAAACACTTCATGATCCGGCTGATTTCTTTGTATCAGGACCGGATTTTTCGCCTGCCCTTCCTGAAGCGGTTTCAAAAAATGTACGGTACAGCCGTCTCCATTATCCCCCATCAGCATAGAAAGGCGGAAAATGATATTTTCGTACTCCATTCTCTCACCATTCCCACAGGAGATCGCATGAAGTTGTCCCGGAAAAACAGCCAGAATGTCTCCTTCCTCCACAGGATAAGACACTGTATCCACTGTGATCCGCCCCTTTCCCTTCTTCACAGCAATAATTTCCATTTCTTCATGCCAGTGAAGAGCCACATGGGAGAAATCTACCGGGATCGAGCAGGGATAAATATTAAACGGAAACTCTCTTTTTCCATGTTCCTTTATTTCATGGTACCCCCGGTTCATTTTTCTCTCCTCCTTCCGTTATCCTGTATTTTTTTATTTATTTTCCATTTCTTTATCATGTTTCTATATTTTTTACATTTTTGATAGTATTGTACTATAATATACTGGCATTCTACAAGACGGAAAAAGATTTATTTTCTATAATAAACACATAAAAACACAGAAAATGAAACGGGCCAGATATTGGCATATCACCACAGAAAGGAAATGGATTTCATGGTTGAACATACAATGACAAAAGAAACATTAGAAAACAGACTAACTGCCCTTTGCGGCAAAGAGATCTCTGCCTGCTCTGAAAAAGAGCTTTATACCGGACTTTTATCTCTGGTCCAGGAAATGGCAAAGGACAAAGAGTCCAATCAGGGAAAGAAAAAACTGTATTATATCTCCGCTGAGTTTCTGATCGGCAAACTGCTTTCCAATAACATGATCAATCTTGGGATCTATGATACAGTAAAGAACCTTCTGGAAGAAAATGGAAAATCCTTAAGTGCAGTAGAAGAAACAGAACCAGAGCCATCTCTTGGAAACGGCGGTCTGGGACGTCTGGCTGCCTGCTTCTTAGACTCCATTGCTACTCTGGGCTTAAACGGTGACGGAGTTGGTTTAAATTACCATTTCGGTCTTTTCAAACAGCTGTTTAAAGACAACAAACAGGCAGAAGAACCAAATCCTTGGATCGAGAATACTTCCTGGCTGACAAAAACAGATGTAACCTATAAAATTCCATACAAAAACTTCACCCTTACATCCCGTATGTACGATATTGAAGTTACCGGCTACAACAACCGCACCAATAAGCTCCACCTGTTTGATATGGAAACTGTAGATGAAAGCATTGTAGAGGACGGCATTTCCTTTGATAAGACCGACATTGCAAAGAACCTGACTCTCTTCCTCTATCCAGACGACAGCGACAAAGAAGGACGCATCCTGCGTATCTACCAGCAGTATTTCATGGTAAGCAATGCCGCAAGACTGATTTTAGACGAAGCCATTACCAAAGGTTCTACCCTTTATGACCTGGCTGACTATGCCGTGATCCAGATCAACGACACCCATCCAACTATGGTCATCCCGGAACTGATCCGCCTGCTGACTACTGAGCACGGTATGGAAATGGACGATGCCATTGAGATCGTAAGCCACTGCTGCGCATACACCAACCATACGATACTGGCAGAAGCACTGGAAAAGTGGCCGGTAGAATTCTTCAAAGAGGCAGTTCCACAGCTTCTTCCTATTATGGAAGTTTTAGATGATAAGGTACGCCGCAAATTCGATGATCCATCTGTATATATTATCGATAAAAACGACCTGGTACACATGGCCCACATTGATATCCACTATGGTTTCAGCGTAAACGGTGTTGCAGCTCTTCATACCGATATTTTAAAAGAGACAGAATTAAACAACTTCTACAAGCTTTATCCTAAGAAGTTCAATAACAAGACCAATGGTATTACCTTCCGCCGCTGGTTGCTGCACAGCAATCCGGAACTGACTGATTTCATCACCGGTTTTATTGGGGACGGATTTAAAAAAGATGCAGAAGAATTAAAGAAATTAGATACACCAGTTATCACCAAAAATTTAAAACAGCTTTACCGCCTGTTAGACATTAAGGCACAGAAAAAAGCAGAGCTGGCTAAATATCTGGAAGAGACCCAGGGCATTACTATCAACCCGGACTCCATTTTCGATATCCAGATCAAACGTCTCCATGAGTACAAGAGACAGCAGATGAACGCCCTGTATCTCATCCACAAATATTTAGAGATCAAAAAAGGCAAAAAGCCAACTACACCGATCACTGCCATCTTCGGGGCAAAGGCAGCACCTGCCTACATCATTGCCAAGGACATTATCCATATGATCCTCTGCCTGCAGCAGATCATTGACAAAGATCCTGAGGTAAAACCATACTTAAATGTAGTTATGGTAAACAATTACAATGTCACTCTGGCAGAAAAACTGATCCCGGCCTGCGACATTTCCGAGCAGATCTCCCTTGCTTCCAAAGAAGCCAGCGGAACCGGAAACATGAAATTCATGTTAAATGGTGCCGTAACCCTTGGAACTGATGACGGCGCCAACGTAGAGATCCACGAACTGGTAGGCGATGACAATATCTACATTTTCGGTGATTCCAGCGAAACAGTCATCGAGCGCTACAAGAAAGCCAACTACTGCTCCAAAGACTACTACGATGCAGACCCGGCTATCAAAGAAGCTGTTGATTTCATCATCAGCAAGAAAATGTTAGCCGTAGGCGACAAAGAAAACCTGGAACGTCTGTACAAAGAACTGTTAACCAAAGACTGGTTCATGACCTTCCCAGACTTCAAATCCTACTGCGAAGCAAAAGAAAAGGCCTTCGCCGACTACGAAGACCGCACCTTATGGGCGAGAAAAATGTTAGTCAACATCAGCCAGGCCGGATATTTCTCCTCTGACAGAACGATCGGGGAGTATGACCGGGATATATGGAAATTAAGATGATCCTGGATTTTATGATACCAGGGCCAAAGATACTATGTTCAAAAAATATTATGTTCAAAAATACTATGTTCAAAAGGTCAGAAAAACCTCCTGCAAGCAAGTTTGCAGGAGGTTTTTTAGACTTTAGCCCCGCCAAAAAACATGGGTAAATGGCTGTGATCTGGCTCATTTCATATTATTTTGCAATTCACGGATCAATTCTTCCATTACGATCGGCTTGGACATAAATCCATCCATACCACATTTCAGCGCTTTCTTTCTGTCTTCGTCAAAAGCATTGGCAGTCATTGCAAGGATCCTGATCTTTGCCAGTGCCGGATCCTCCAGTGCCCGGATCTGCTCCGTGGCCTCATATCCGTTCATTACAGGCATCTGAATATCCATAAGCACCAGATCATAAGTGCCTGGTGCTGAATTCTTCACTTTCTCCACTGCCACTGCTCCATTTTCCGCTATATCAACCAGGAATCCATATTGTTTAAGAATCTCCTCAGCAATTTCACGGTTTAACTCATTGTCTTCCACAAGCAGTATACATCTGCCTCTGAAATCGGAACCTGTTTCCGGAAGGATACAGTTCTCTGCCCCGGTCTGCTTCTGGCCGATAGCAGTCATCAGTGTCTCTCTGATATCTGACATAAACAGCGGTTTTGCGCAAAATGCATTTACTCCTGCTGCTCTGGCTTCTACTTCAATATCTGACCAGTCATAAGCAGTCAGGATAATGATCGGCGTATCATCGCCCAGACTGCGGATCTGACGGGTGACTTCAATGCCATTCATATCCGGCAGACGCCAGTCAATGATATAAGCATGGAATGCATCCCCCAGTTCCATAGACTGCCGCGCACGAAGAACGGCCTCCTTACCGGAAAGTGTCCATTCTGAACGCATTCCAACCTTTACAAGCATCTTTGTCACACTGTCACAGGTATTAAAATCATCATCTACAACCAATGCCTTAAGGTCTTCCAGCTCTGCGATCTTCTCTATGCTGCGCTGCTCTGACTGGATCCGCAATGGCAGACGGACTATGAATTCAGTTCCTTTGCCCTGCTCTGTCCGAACTTCAATCGTTCCCCCCATCATATCCACAATATTCTTGGTAATTGCCATGCCAAGTCCTGTCCCCTGAGTCCTGCTGACTGTGGAAGTCCGCTCCCGTTCAAAAGGAGAAAAGATCCTCTGTATAAATTCCTGGCTCATACCGATCCCGCTATCCTTTACCCGGATCTCATACAGCCCACTGCCCTTTTTCGTCCCTGGAAACTGCTTCAGCCGGACAGAAACGGTTCCCCCTGCAGGCGTAAATTTGATCGCATTAGACAAAAGATTCAGCAGCACCTGGTTCAGTCTGGTTTTATCACAATAAACATCCTCATCTGTAACATCCATGGCATCCATATAAAGCTCCAGCTGCTTCGCATAGATATGTCCACTGATGATCGTCTTCAGATCATGAAGCATATCAGACAGACTGACCTCGGTTTCTTCCAGATGGATCTTTCCGCTCTCAATACGGCTCATATCCAGTACATCATTGATCAGTGAAAGCAGATGGTTGCTGGATGAAAGGATCTTTCCCAGATAATCCCTGACTTTTTCCTTATTATCAATGTTGCTTACAGCCAGTGTAGTAAAACCGATAACAGCATTCATTGGCGTACGGATATCATGGGACATGTTGGAAAGGAATGTACTCTTTGCCCGGTTGGCAGTTTCCGCAGCGCGGACTGCCTCATAAAGGGCCTGGTTCATTTTCTTATCAACGGTACGGTCAGACATAACTAGGATATATTTCTTTTTTCCGTTTACCTCACTGCCCATTGCAATAATATGAAACCAGCGTTGTTCCCCTGTTTTCTGGTGAACATATTCAAAATCCCATTCCTGCTGCTCATTTACCTGGATCTCTTTCAGATAATTCTTCTTTGGATCTTCACAATCTTCGGAATGCAGTTTTCCCAAGACGCTAATATCCTTTTGGATCTGTTCTACTGTAATGCCCAGCAGTTTTTCCACATTGGGACTTACATAATCTGCCTTATATGTTTTTGCATCCAGCATCAGAAAAACGTCATCTACACTCATGGACAGCTTTTGAAACAGCTCATCCCTATAGAGGATCTCAACATCCCTTCTTTTCAGGCTTATCCTGTTCTTTTGGAGGATCAGTTCAATAATAAAGACAGCAAAACCGAACACTATGGTTCCTCCAAGGAGCATAGTCCGAAGCTGCAGGGAATTCATGCTGGCATTGACTATATCAGCCTGGACAAGTCCCAGAAATATCCAGTCCTGGCATTCCGAGCTTCCATAAACCAGATAGTAATTACTTCCATCCAGATTTACCAGCATCGTATCTGTACGTCTCTCTTTAAATTTCTCTGAAAGTTCAAGGATCTCCTTTTCGGAAATATTAGAATGCTCTCTTAAAACACCAAAGAAATTATACACGGTTCCCCATGCCTCAAAGGAATGATCGATGACAACACGGCCATCTGGATGAACCACATAACTCTTGGCATTTCCATTAAAAGCAGAGATATCCAATACATCTACTATATCAGCGTTTTCATATGCAATGGCAATTGCATCATATTCAAAACCCTGATAGCTTCCATGAGACTGGGGGCTGGCAAATACAAGCATCTGTTGTTTTCCGGGAACTACTGCATTTGTTATGATATCCTCCCCCAGCGTGATCTTATCTTCAAGATTTTCCTGTAATCCAAGATACCCGGCTTCACCTGTTAACATCTTATAGTTGCCGTCAGCTGACAGAAAATAGAAATATAAAAAACCGGCCTCTTCCTGGGCTTTATCTATATAATCACGGATCTCGCTTTCATCAGAAACCTTCTTCAGATACTCCCCCCACATATGAAGATAGGTCAGATTTTTATTTGCCAGTTCATTTAACACATTATTTGACTGATGAAAAACCTCCGTCAAATGGGAAGCACTTTCCTCATAAACCGTTTTCGACACAAACTTAAAATACCGGAAAGCAGTCAAAACGATCCCAATGAAGAAAACAATAAAGACAGCTATCCTTAATCGTTTTCCCATGAAAAAGTTCTCTCTGCCTGTATTACGATTTCCAATATTCATTCTTCTCACCTCAGAGTAATGTAGTCTTCAGGCTCTGCAAGAATAACATTACCCTCCGAAATATGTCCTGTCCAGGTATCTTTCACAGAAATATCTTCACTGTCAAATACAATATTTTTACCTGCAGGATCAGCTTCCATGTGTCGCGGTATTGCCAGACAGGTTACAGTAAACCTGTCATTGTCCCCAACTGCTTTTCCATTCTTTGTAACTTTATCCAGCGTATAGCCATCGTCATTTTCCCTAACCTTCACAGAAATGCCGCTGACCACAGGCAGAGAGCCCCTGTTAAAGGGAATGAGACCTCCCTCATAGCCTTCTACAAAGTTTCTGACTGTTTCTTTCAGTTCAGACCCGCTCATTGTACATTTGTAAGCCCAAAGACCATTTGGCATGATCATTCTGCCTGCCATTTTTTCACTGTATTTTGCCTTCAGTACATTTCCTGTAAAGCTGTTTCCTGATGCGATCAGCACATCTGTGCCATAAATACCTCGCAAAGTGTTTGCCATAACAGAATACGCTTCATTCCCCCCGTTGGTATGAAAGATATTGGAATATGTTTTCTGTGGCTCCAGCACTATATTTTCAGAAATAGGGCTTTCCTCAAGAAGCTGGGTATTAAATGACTGATAAGCCTGCACTGCATTGTATTCTCCTGATATCATTTTGGAAACCACGTCCTTAGAAATGGCAAAAAAGTCATTTGACGCAATACGGATATACATATGGTTTTCTTCGATCACAGGCTTTACATCCTTCAGATATTCTGTAAGATGGATATCCACATCCTGACTGTAGCTTAATATATCCTGGCCCTCATAAACGATCTGGTTCTGAGCATCCTCTGAAAGCATTGTATTCAACACCTTCATTGCCTTCTGCCGGCGTGTTTCATCCTGTGTCAGATCACGGTTTAATGCCACCTGGAAATAGGGTGTAGTCATCAGCCACTTTTCGCCGTTCTGTTGAAAAAATGGCAGAAATGTTGTGTTGATGCCCTGATCCTGAAATATCTTTACACCGGAAGAGCTGCCAAAATACATGGCAACCTTACCGTTTTTGTACAGTTCAATCACATCATCATAATTCATATCCAGATCATCCCGGCTCAATCCTGTATCCTTTATGAATCGCTCCATACGTTCAAAAGCCTCCGGCCAGACTGTACTGTCCAGGCCTTCTCTCTTTGTATTTTCCGGATTACTGTAGATGGTACGCCATTTGCGTCCGGCTGCAGAAGAAAGCTCTGATGCAGACAGTCCCTGCAGCGTTTCCATACATGTATAATCATAATAATAGTCTGCCGCAAAACCACGGATACCTGCTTTTTTAAATTCCCTGCAAGCAGAAACAAAGCTTTCGTAATCCGTTGGCAAAGGAATATCATACTTTTCAAAAAGATCCCTGTTCACTACAAAGCCATGGGCATCTGCACACACAGGAAGCCAGTTTACGCTGCCATCCTGGTTCGTAAAACTGTTAATGTATGTATTATAGACAGCACCTGCCTCATTGGTTGTGGAAAGATCCATCAGGCTGTCTTTAAGTGGGCTTGCATCATGGAGTGAAAACCGGCAGCAGGTTATAATATCCGGCAATCCACCGTTTTCCTTCAGAAACCGGTAGAAATCCAGGTCATTATTACCTACCACAAATTCAATATTAATATCCGGAAGCTGTTTCTGGATGTATGGTGCATATTTTTCATACAGCTGCGTGGACCACAAATATACTGTGATCGTTTCTGCATCTTCTTTTTCTGCACTCTTTCTGCCACAGCCTGACAGAAGTGATATAACTGTCACCATCACAAAAAGTACAGAAAACAACCTATTCCATTTTTTCTTTTTCATTACGGATCCCCCAAAAACTATTTTCCACCAATCTGCTGATCACTTTTACCAGTAATTTTACATCAACGGGTTTTGCAATATGTTCATCCATCCCTGCTTCTTTTGCTTTCAGCCTATCCTCGGTAAAGGCATTTGCTGTCATTGCGATGATGGGGACCACCTTTGCATCTTTCCTGTCCAGAGACCGGATCATCTTTGCTGCTTCATAGCCATTCATGACCGGCATCATAATATCCATAAGAATGACATCAAATTCACCGGATCTGCTTTTTTCGAATATCTCAACTGCTTCCTGTCCATTCCATGCTTTCGTCACCTGGGCGCCCTCATTCTGGAGCAAAAATTCAGCAATTTCCATATTCAGCTCATTATCTTCTACCAGAAGGATATTCAGATCCTTTATGGATCTTTCCGATACATTCTTCTGTTCTTTATGTTTATCCGCATCCAGGTCTATTTTAAATGGGACCCGGAGCACAAAGGTCGTACCTTTGTCCCTCTCACTTTCAAAGGTGATCGTTCCACCCATTTTTTCTGCCAGGTTCTTGGTGATGGTCATCCCTAAACCTGTTCCCCCAAATTTAGAAGCTCCGCCCTTTTGCTCCCTGGCAAAAGATTCAAAAACATGCTCTTTAAATCCGCTGCTCATGCCAATACCTGTATCCCGGCATGTAAATTCCAGCATTGTACTTTCTGTACTGTGTGACGGGATTTCTTTACAGCTTAGATCTATGTTTCCATAATCCTTATTGTATTTCACAGCATTACTCAGGATATTCATCAGCATGCGCTTCAGATAAAGGGAGCTTCCCAGTAATTTCCGGTGCTCGATCTCTATTGTCTGTTCAACCTTTATTCCCCTTTCATCTGCCTGTCTGCTAACCAGGTCCATCACATCATTTATTGTCTTATAAACATCAAAAGGCTTTTCTTCCAGCAAAATTTCTCCTGATTCCAGCTTGCTCATATCAAGAACTTCATTGATCAGCTCTAAAAGAATATTTGAAGCTTCACGGATCTTTTTCCTGCAATCTGCCTGTTTCTGCAGATCATTGCTGTAATGATCCCCTACATCGACCATTCCGCAAATCCCATTGATCGGTGTACGGATATCATGACTCATCCTCTGGAGAAATTCTGTCTTCGCCCGATTGGCCGCCTCTGCCTTTTTAGCTTCTTCCAGAAGTTTTCTCTGGTACTCCTGTTCTCTTTCCATTTCTATTTTAATGCTGTTTGCCCTGGATTTTTTAAGAAGCAGCCATACCAGTGTCACCACCACCATATAAATAAACATGACCATTATCACATTTTGCGGCAACGTATGAAACACAGTACGCTCCGGAATATATGCATAAATATAATAATCCCTTTGTTTCAGCATCAGTCCATAATAGAAATCGTCACCCACATTCAAATGCATTAAATGTCTGCTGTCTGCATTTTTCTTTAAAGCCTGGATCACCTCCTGTTTTTTCGCATCCTGACCAATAAGGCTGGTATCATTGGAAGCAATGACCACACCATTATCCACGATCATGATCGTTCCGTCACTAAAGGTCTGATATCCATTTAACAGGCTCTGTATGGTAAGCTTATAATTTTGCAAAAACTCAGCAGATGTATAATAATAAGTAATTACAATACCAGGTTCATCTCTCCTGGCACATGCAGCTACATCTATATGCCCTCCATCATCACAGCTGATCTGCTGGGAATATACCTTTTCCTCATGATCTGCAATATCCAGTATTGTTTCTTTATTAACATGTTCCTGTATTTTTGCAAAACGGCTTCTATCCACACTCCCGCTCTCACTATATTCACCTACAATATTTCCATTTGCATCCAGTACCATAGCACCTGTCAGCCATAATTGGTCTGTACATTCTTCTAAGAGCTGATTGTTAAATTCTTTTCCGTCCTGTGTTTTTGCATCTATGACAACACTGACCTGTCTTGCACTGTCGATCGCACGTATCAGGCATTTACATTCTGACACCTCATTATAACGTGTATACACAGAACATTGTACCTTCACATAATTTACTATATTCAAAAGCCGGGATTCCTCATGGGCTTTACTAAAATAGAAAAAATACAGAACTGTAAAACAGGTCAGACACATACCCAGGACTGCACTGACAGTCCAGAATTTCATTTTTATCCATTCCTGTTTATTCTTCTCCAATTTTATCTACCTCCAGATATTTCTCCGGATCATCAAGATACTTCCCAATGATTTTTGCAGCTGTTCCATCTTCTTTCATGTCAGCTAATGTCTGTTCTAATTTCTGGCAAATACCTCTGGTGTCATCCTTTGCAAATGCAACTCCGAGCCCCACTGTCATAAGTGGTTCATCCAGGATACGCAGTTCCATATTATAATCCTTCATATATTGGATAATGGATTCCTCATGGGCTCCCACAGCATCAACATAGCCTTTTCCTAAAAAAGTATAGATCAATTCCCTGTTTTCCAGACTGATCAGATTCCCCAGCTTAGGAATCCTTTCATCCGTCCGGCGCAGAAATATCTCTTCCGGTTTTGTTGTTGACTGGACAGCAAGTTTTTTTCCCTCCAGATCACTTAATTTATAGATATCACTGTTAGGATTGACTGCAACAACCTGTCTGCTTATCATATACGGACCTGCCCACTGATAATCATCCAGTCGTCCTTTCATGGAAAAACAGCCCATAATACAGTCTATTTCTCCATTTTCTAACATTTTCTTTTTCTGTTCCCAGCTTATGGGAATGATCTCTATCTTATATCCCATTCTTCCAAATGCTTCCGTCGCCAGATCAACATCTATTCCCGTCGGCATACCATCCTCATTTAGAAAATTATAGGGAGGATAATTATCACTTCCGATTTTTATAGCAGGATTTTTCGTTGTGTCCGTTATTTTATCTGTCTTATTGCATCCTGTGAGAGCTGTCATTAATACTGTCATTAATATAAGAAATATCAATTCAGCCGTAACTTTTTTCCCTTTTTTCACCTTAAAAACCTCATTTCCATATCCTGTCGGTACAATTTTCCTGAAAAACAGCCTCTGTAGTAGTTGTAATAATTTCTGGTTCTCTTCTGATGACCATTGAAGTTGTCTCAAAATTCAGAAAACTGATTTTATTATACGCCCACGCCCCTCCGTACACAAGAACAATATCTCTTCTTTACTGCTTAAAATTCTTTAAGATTGCAAAAAACTCCTGCCATTATCCAGTGGTTCAGTGCTTTTTGAGGTATAAGATCCAGAAAAGGACACTTATCTTCCAGAAATTCTGAAAATTAGTGTCCTTTCGGATTTTCTTATGTTATTGAATAAAACGTCGCCTTTTCCAGATCTGATATTGTCAATATTAGTTGACACATTTTCCTCAAGGATTTTGAACCCTATGCTGCTTCCTTCAGGGAAGCGTAATATTGTTGTCTTTTGATCATTGGGGGAAGACCTCTATTAG
>OODU01002557.1_pt1 | contig 15351 bp, 19 predicted proteins | sample 1671171 | NCBI WGS metagenome assembly OODU01 (sample SAMN06348129, study PRJEB24527) | human gut metagenome | biome: human gut; feature: ankylosing spondylitis patient; material: feces | host: Homo sapiens | place: China | collected 2015-10
TTGCGGGAATAGGATTTGAACCTATGACCTTCGGGTTATGAGCCCGACGAGCTTCCAGACTGCTCCATCCCGCGATAAATGTTATCTTCTAAAAAGAAGAATGGGCAGAGGTGGATTCGAACCACCGAAGCAAGTTGCAGCAGATTTACAGTCTGTCCCCTTTGGCCACTCGGGAATCTGCCCATTCTTGTCAGCACAAATGTCCTGACAAGGATTGATTATAACATATCATTTTTCATTGTGCAAGATAAGATTTTATATTTTTTACACTTTATATTTCAGCACCGCAGCCGAATGTGGCAGCAGCGTGACGGTGATCCTTCCATCTTCCACTTCATATTCTTTCGGCATGAGCGAATAGCCAGCCTCCGTGGTGATGATCAGACGCTCCATCTTACAATTTTTTGGAATACCGATACTCCATACTTCCTTTGTGATCTCCTTCTTCTCATCGCTATTATTCAGGATCACAACAAATTGCTGTGTCCGGTTAAACCTGCCGTAACATAATATGTCCTTTTCTCCTTGCAAAAGCTTTAAGGAACCGGTGCGTAAGGCTTCATTTTCCTTATGAATGCGGATCATATCCCGGTGGAAATCCACAAGCACCACATCCTCTTTTCCCCATGGATAGGTTCGGCGGTTATCAGGATCAGTGAATCCACACACGCCTGCCTCATCCCCATAATAAACCGTCGGTGCGCCCGGCCATGTCATCTGAACAACAACTGCTTCCCGGAAAATCCCAAAGTTGACGCCATACTCTGCGGCTTCCAATCCATGGGTTCCCACACGTCCTGCTGTTCTGTTGGTTCTTGTCAGGAATCTCGAATGATCGTGGTTGGATAATTCATTCATCGCACACTGTAACTGGGATGTCTGGAAACTTGCCATAAAGTGGCGCATAGCTCCCTCAAAATCATCCACCTTTCCCTTTTTCTCCGGGATATACTCGTCACTGTGTTTTTCCATTCCTGTCAGAAACCATGTCAAAGGTTCCATAAAGGCATCGTAATTCATGACTGTATCCCACTGGTCACCTTTTTCTAGCCAGTCTTTTGGGTCGCCATAATGCTCCGCCAGAATAAGTGCTTCCGGGTTGGCTGTCTTAACTGCTTTTCGAAAATCCCTCCAAAATTTATGATTGAACTCTGAGGAATGACCTAAATCCGCCGCAACATCCAGACGCCAGCCATCTACATAATATGGTGCTGACACCCATTTTGCTGCGATGCCAAGAATGTAATCGTACAACTCTTCCGAGCCTTCATAATTTAATTTTGGCAGCGTGTCATAATCCCACCACCCCTCATAAGAGGTGTTATCCGGCCAGCCGTTTTCATCCCGGAAACCGAAGAAACTGCGGTAAGGGCTCTCTTTCGACAAAAATGCACCGTCCTCGTAACCTCCGTTTGCGTGATAGATTTTTTCCCGGTCTAACCATTTATTGAACGAACCGCAGTGGTTAAACACACCGTCTAAAATAACTTTCATTCCTCTGGCGTGGATCTCTCTGACCAGCTCCGCAAAAAAAGCATTACTTGCCTCTAAATTTTTAAAATTTGTCACACGGTTTACATAACGTGTTGCCTTGCTGTTATCCGTTGTCCCGGATTGTAAAAGCTCCCCCTCATCGACCACAATTTTTCCATAATGTGGATCGATATGGTCATAGTCCTGAATATCATATTTGTGATTGGATGGTGACACAAAAAGCGGGTTAAAGTAAATGACTTCCACGCCAAGATTCTGTAAGTAATTTAACTTCTGTCTCACGCCCTCTAAATCTCCGCCGTAAAACTCTCCAACAGAAAAATCGGACGGACACTGATTCCAGTCCTCCATTTTTTTACTCGGTGTCTGGATATAATAGTACTCATCCGTCAGCACATCGTTAGCCGGATCACCATTGTAAAAACGATCCACAAGGATCTGGTACATGACGGCTCCCTTTGACCACTCCGGTGTGGAAAATCCCGGAATGATGCAGAACCGGTAAGCATCCCGCCGCTCCTTGCTCACACCATAACGGTCAAAAAAGACATGCAGCAGACCGGAAGCCACCTCAAAATAATAGTAAAACGGCTCCTCTCCCATTGTCATCTCAACCGCATAATAGTCAAATTCACAATCACTTTCTGTTTTCTTCATTTTATAATGTTCGCAATCTGTGCAAAGCCAGACGATATCCACGTTATTCCTTCCGGTGCGGAAACGGATCGTCACCTTTTCTCCTGCCTCCGGTTCCGTCGGATCGCGGTAATCTTTTGTTCCATCCGAAAACAGCGCCTCCTTCTTCAAAACCGGACGCATCTGCATAATGTATTGTTGAATACGGTTTAATTCGTATACAGAATATTCTTTTGCCATGGTATTTGGCTCCCTTCAAAAAATCCTTATGATTATAGCACAAAAGTATCTATGCCGATGATTTTTCATTATTTTTTCGCTTTTTTTCGTACTTTTAAAAATTTTAACCAAAATATATTTATTTTTCTGTTCTTTTATGCTACACTTTCACCAAAACCAGTTTATGTCATGAACATATGACAATGAAAAACCAAAGGTTATACGATTTTATTTGAAGGGAATGAGTATCCAATTATTATGCCAAATATTTATTCTACAGAAAAATTTGAAAAAGAATTTACTTACTCCGGCAGTGACTTAGGCGCCACTTATACACCGGAAAAAACAACCTTCCGCGTGTGGGCTCCTACCGCGGACACTGTCACTTTAAACCTTTATGGATCCGGCACTCCGGGCACAGACGATCTTGTGGAACAGCTCCCGATGACTGCCGATGTAAACGGAACGTGGATTGCTGAAAAAGAGGGCGATTTAAACGGCACTTACTATACTTATCTCGTATCTGTGGGCGGCAATGAGAACGAAGCCTGCGATCCATATGCCCGCGCAACCGGTGTCAATGGAAAACGCGCCATGGTTCTTGACCTTTCATCCACAAACCCTATGGGCTGGGAAAATGACACCAACCCCAATGCCGGCATGACTTACAATGACGCTGTCATTTACGAGCTTCATGTGCGTGACCTCTCTTCCGATGAGAGTTCCGGCATTCAGAACACCGGAAAATTCTTAGGTCTTACCGAAACAGGAACAACAACTGCCTCCGGCATTCCAACCGGCTTAGACCACATGAAGGATCTTGGGATCACCCATGTGCACCTGCTCCCGATTTATGATTACGCCTCTGTCGACGAGACACAGTCAGACAAACCGCAGTTCAACTGGGGCTATGACCCGGAAAATTATAATGTCCCGGAAGGCTCCTATTCCACCGATCCTTACAATGGTGCTGTCCGTGTTGCCGAGATGAAACAGATGGTAAAAGTACTTCACGACAACCAGATCAGCGTGATCATGGATGTGGTTTACAATCATGTATACAATGCGTCAGATTTCTGTGTAAATCAGATCGTACCGGGCTATTTTTCCCGGGTAAACGAGGATGGAACATACTCCAACGGCTCCAACTGTGGAAATGACACTGCCTCCGAGCGCTCCATGGTGAGAAAGTATATTGTAGACTCTGTCAAATACTGGGCAGATGAATACCACATCGACGGTTTCCGTTTTGACCTTGTCGGACTGATCGCCACCGAAACGATCAACGAGGTCGTCACAGAAGTTCACAAAACCCACCCGGATGTCATTTTCTATGGAGAGGGATGGACCATGGATACCGCTGTGACCAAAGACGGCTATAAAATGACCACGCAGCCGAATTCCACCGATGTTCCGGGATTTGCATTTTTCAGCGATACGCTCCGCGACGCTTTGAAAGGTCACGTCTTTTACACCACAAGGAAAGGTTATGTCTCGGGAGCCGCTGATCTTGCCGATACCGTCAAAGGCTGCTTTTTAGGTCAGGCAGGTGACTGGTGTACCACACCGGCTCAGAGCATTAACTACGCCTCCTGCCACGATAATATGACACTGTTAGACCGCATCACAAGATCAACGCCAGGCGTCTCAGAAGAGGACCGTATCCGCATGAACAATCTCTCTGCCGCCATTTACATGACTGCACAGGGCATTCCATTCCTGCAGGCAGGCGAAGAAATGCTCCGCACCAAGATCGATGCCTCCGGCGGTTTTTTGGAAAACAGCTACAATTCCCCGGATTCTGTCAACAGTATCAAATGGGATACGTTAGAAGATGAGACTTATCAGAATGTTTATAACTATTACAAGGGACTGATCGCCTTCCGCAAAGCCCATGCAGCGCTTCGTCTTACCAATGCAGACGATGTCAACGCAAACATCACTTCCGTGGACGGTCTCGACGAAAATGTGCTTGCATTCCGGATCAACGGCGGCGTGAATGGGGAAACGTCCGACGGCATTTTTGTGATCTTCAATCCAAACAGTACAGAGACATCTGTCACACTGCCAGATGGTGCATGGGATGTATGTGTCAACGCTGATCATGCCGGAACCGAAGCACTGACAACCGTTTCCGGTTCTGTTTCCGTGGAATCAATTTCTGCCATGGTACTCGTAAAAAAGGAATCATAAAAAAATAGACAATTGCGATTCTATAAGTTTCGCAATTGTCTATTTTGTCTTTACTCCGTAATCTCGATCTGGTTATCTTCCGGTCCTAACACAGTGCTCTCGTAATAGCCATCCCCGGTAATACGCGGACCACTTAAAACTTCGTAACCTGCCTCATACAGTTTTTCGGTGATGGCATCCACTTTCTCTCTGCTTCCCACTGAAATTGCGATATGGATATAACCCATCCGCACCAGCACTTTCTTCTGATCCTGCATTTCCGGCAGATTCATCAGTTCCAGCCTTGTTCCCTCATCAAACGACAGAAAATAGCTTTTCAGTCCTGTTTTTGGATTATGATATAACTCTCCCGCTTTTGCCCCAAAAAAGCGGATGTAAAACTCCTTTACCACTTCCAGATCTCGTACATACATTGCAATATGTGATATTCTCATGTCCTTTTCCCCCTTCCGGCGTTACTGTTTCTCATACCCCGTTCCAGTAACAATAAGCTTCCTTGATTCCTTCTCCTGCCCGGATACCCGATTTTACTCTGCCCGGACTGCCCAGCGCATCTTCGTAGATCTCGCTCTTCCGTTCTGTGCACATTCCTCTGCGGATGGTCTCACAACATCATTTGCGATTTCAGAATAAACACCTTCTTTGTATCCCTGTTTTAACGCTTTTTTTACAAGTTTATCTTCCCCGGAGTGAAATGTTAAGATTGCTGCTCTTCCACCCGGTTTCAAGGCACCCGGCAATTTTTCCATAAATTCGTATAACACTTCAAACTCGTTGTTCACGTCAATGCGGAGCGCCTGAAATGTTCTCTGACAGGTTTTCTTAACCGTATCCTTTTTCTCCTTCTCCGGAAGAAAACTTAAGGTCTCCTCGATCACCTCACGAAGCCTCGTTGTTGTGTCGATCGGCTTTCCATGTTTCCGCTCAGTCACAATCGCATGTGCCAGTTCCTCTGCATATGGTTCATCGGAATTTTCCCAGAGCATGCCTGCAAGTTCGCCCTCGTCGATCTGTGCCAGACGTTCCGCTGCACTGATTCCCTTTTCCGGATTCAGCCTGAGATCCAATGGTCCGTCCACTTTAAATGAAAATCCGCGGTCCGGGTTATCAATCTGCATGGACGACACTCCAAGATCAGCCAGCACAAAATCAAATCCTCCGGCTTCTTTTGCGATCTCATCGATCGTGCAGAAATTCTGCAGCCTGATAGTCAGAATGTCTTCCCCAAACCCGGCATCCGCCAGACGCTTTTTTGTCTTTGCAGACTCGATGGGATCAACATCTGTCGCATACATATGTCCCTGCCCTTTTAAGCATTCCAGCATCGCTTTTGTGTGTCCGCCATAACCTAATGTTGCGTCAAACCCGGTCTGCCCCGGTTTGATCTGCAGAAAATCGATGATCTCCTTCACCATAATGGATATGTGCATTCCCGCCGGTGTGCTGCCTTTCCGGATCACTTTCTCGATTGTATCCTGATACTTCTCCGGGTTCAGTTCCTTGTATTTTTCCTTATAATTTCTCGGATACTTTCCCTTGTACCGCACACGTCTCTTGTGCGGTTCTTCCTGTATATTCTGGTTTTCCTGACTCATATCTTCTCCTGTTATAGTTTATGCAACATTTGCGAAACTCAATTTTACATTATGAATATTACGAAAAGTTTCGCAATTGCCTGAATTTTTATCCAACAACCAATGCGAGATATCCCCAATCCCAGACTAACTCCTCAAAACTGTTCTCCAGGTATTCGTAGATATCTTCCTCATCATAGCCCGTCATACGGCAGATAATAACAATATAATCTCTGACCGTCTCATATGCAATCTCTTTTTGTCCATCCAACAGCCAGCGCAGAAAAATGCTGTGTCTGATCACACCGTACTCCATGGCGATCCACTGATATTGCACCAGCAGACTCTCCAGATCTCCATCCGGAATCAAAAGGTCTGCGTTGAACTCATTGATAAGGAATTTTCGCATCAGTGGGTTGTATGCCTGAAATTCACTTTCAAATGCATGCATCCTGTCTGCCATTTCAGTTTCCAGATCTGCATTCTGTTCTGCCGCATCTGCCGGATTTCCTATATTTTCAAACAAACCTGAAAGTTCTTCCGCTTTCTCAATGACCGGGTTCAGATAATTCCGGTATAATCCCTCTTTCCGGTAATTGACGGCAAGATCCTGTAACAGCTCATTCCGTTCCTCCATCGTTGCAAATGGATCACGCTCTATCTCCTCAATTGCCCTCCTGAGCTGCTGCTGATTTTCTGTGGAAAAATAATCTTCGGCAAGCTCTGATAATTTTTCATCCTGCCCACACTTATCGAAAAGTTCCCTTATGATATAAAATCCACAGAGCAGGGATTCTTCCACACGATAGTCCTCATCCAGAAATAACTCTGTCAGCTTTTCCCGGATATAAAAGCGTGCGTGCTCTCGCAAGAATGGATTTTCTGTCTGCTCCGATTTCTGTTCGATTTCCCCGGCATAAATCCTCTGCGGTTCCTCTTCCCGCAACAGGTCAATGACTGCCGGACAGCATGGCATTAATGTCTCTTCCTCATGTGTCTTGAAGCGGTGTACTTCCCTCGGAAATACTGCGCAGGTTTCCGATAACACATTGTCTCCATATGCAGTCACAAGTTTACATAACTTGTTTTTATTCAAAAAAGGACATTTGTGTTCTCCGGTCAGTTCAATCACCCGTCCGCCGTCTTTTTTCGTTGTATAGGCACTCAGATTCTTTTTCTGTGGTGAGACATCCTCTGGTGGAAAAATCTTCTTCCATTTCCGGTTTGTATCTGCGTCTACGCCGATCTTCCACTCCTGACAGCAGGTGATGGAACACTGATCTGCGATGCATGCAAATTTATCGTAATAATCCGGGCGGATTCTTTTCATAGTATGTAACTCCTAAATCATTGTATTACCGATCCAATACAATCCACTCTTTCAATCTTTTTCTTAAAATTTCTGTCTACATTCAATATACCACTTTACACATTTAAAGTGTCTTAATATTTCATTAACTTCCATTTTTGCATAGTAAAAAGGACAGCCTGTCGATCAGCTGTCCTCTTAGGAGAAGGTATTTTTACTATGGGGTATAGCAAAAACTATATATAATGTATTGGGGGGTTTTTACGGTTATTATAATATCATGATTGTGCGAATAAGTGTGCACAAAGTTCACAAAAATTGCAAGTTATTTTTGTGCAATTTTACATATTTTTTGTATTTTTGTGTGCTGTTAACGAATGCATAAAAACCACCATATTAATTCTATACTATACATCAATTTTTCTTTATATTCAAACTAAACCGGAGCGCCAAGTGAGGAGCGACGTAAATGATGGAATACTTTTTTATACTCCTTTTACACATGAAAAAAACGCCTGTATTTCTACAAGCGGTTCAATGATTTATCATTTATTTATCTGTTGTACTGTCTCCGAACAAAATCCGCATGTAATCACGGCGGGCATAGAGAATACGGTCAATATAAACTTCGCTTCCGTAAGCACGGTAAAAGCTAATGTAATTGTCACTTATAATAAAACGATAATCACTCTCTATATCCGCAATCGAAGATAGCGGAGCTCCGGTCTGTGCATAGTTTTGTAAAATGCGGAGGCTCTTTGTAATTCGACTTACGGTTGCTAATGCTGCGGATGGGTTCAGTAACTCTTCCTCATTATAGGATTTGATTTCAAAAAGATCGTTTTGAGCTTCTTCTGATAAATGCAAATTATTCATTAACAATCCCGAGGTTCTTCTCCACGGCTTCCAATGTCAGCCAGCCTTTCTCTTCGCCAGATTTTCGACCTTTTGCAAGTTCATTCATCAGCCGGAGGGTTGCCTGTGTCTTTTCAAAGTCCTGCATATCGAGAATTACATATCTGCCGCGCCCGTTCTTTGTCAGAAAAACCGGAGCGTCAACAGCCACATCATGCAGCACGTCGCTGTAATTTCGCAAATCGGAAATAGGTTTGATATTTGGCATATTGCTCAACTCCTTTCAACCATAATATATCCCAATCTAATAATTCATCTACTGTATCTGGCAACAATTATTGTATTCCTCCGCCTGGTTCATCAAACCAAGATGCTATACTACCCGATTTTACATTAATTGGTTCAACAACCTCAAATACACTATATGGTCTTTGGTCTGTTCCTGGTGCAACCGCTCTCATTTCATACGGAGTTCTTTCTAGCGAAGTAAATGAACCGTAATCACTTCCATACCTATCTATTCTTGCTCCTGGTTGTAACACTTTATCCATTCAATAAAATTAACAAGTGTCTATTAATTAACTTCATGGATTCTTAATTGCTTCTGGGCAATCATGACGGTTAATTAATAGATGCGCAGGAGTTATAGGTTGTTAGATGTCCGAAAGTATAACCATAATTAAATACTATAATTTGAATATTTTCCCAGTATTACTATCTAAAAAGAATTTCTTTCCATTCTCTTCTACTAATTCTATATCCGTTCCAACTTTGCAATTATATATTGCAATGATTGCTGGTTCAATATTGGCAACTGTATTAAAATCACATATACACATATTATCCGCTTTACTCAAATACTCCTCTGTGTCAATATCAGAAAAAAATCTCCAACCATTATCGACATCATTTACAGATTCTTCTCTAACACACCATCTCAACTTTCCCTTATGGCTCAATATATTTTTTGAAACAATACTTCCACCAGCATCGGTTATAAAAGTGACTACTTTATTCATACTTTTTCATCCTTTCCAATAAACTTGCCCTATACGGCATTTGCTCAGCAATTTCCAATGGTGTTTTTCCCCATGCATTCTTGTGATTAACCAAAATACTGTTCTGTGCAAACCAGATTTGATATAACGGTTCAAGTTCCTCATCTGTATATTTTAGGTTAATCAAATACTGTAAGGGCACTCTTTCCTTTTCATCTAATTGATTAATATTTACTCCCTTATCAATTAATTTTTTCAATTGCATTACCGGTGCTATCAATCAATTCATTACTTGCTGCAGTAACTAAAAGTCCCGCTCCTGTTCCTGCAATGGCTCCTTTTGACGCTTCAAGTATTATCTTTTTTAGATTAATGTCTTCTCCACTTAATACTTCACTTCCGATTTCAATAGCACCACTTACAATACCGCCTCCTGCATATAGCTCGCTTATCTTCTATCCACTAATTTTAAAATCACTTCTATAACCGAATATGCCACACAATTTAAAATCATTCCATTATATACCATCTCAACAGTGTTGAAATTTTTACGACTTCTTTTTCAGCTGTTGGAATTCCGATGATGATAACATCAATTCACATTTTCACTAACTAAAAAACTAAGGAAAAGATAATCGTTCATAACTTTTTATACATTTTTAAATCAATATCACCCGCATTTGCTTTCTAACCAATCTAATATTGTTTCTGGTATAGTGGCATTTAGTTCTGCATTTCCTGTCAAAATCTCTTTTACAGGACGTCCATCATATGTTACTTTTCTATTTGCGCAACAAGTTCTCAATATAAAATCCGTATTTTCAAAATAATGACAGGTTACATGTTCTAAATTATTCATTTCAATTTTTTTCACATTTTCAGCAGAAGTATAAGGATCCTGCTCCACACTTCCTATAAAAATCGGAATACCTTTGGAAATTGTTTTTATTTCCTTTACGTAGTGTCTGCTGATTAAATATAGTCTTTCATAATGTTCCAAACCTTTTTCACTTTGTCATTATACTTCTCATTCAACTGATTTCTTAATTGAACATCTGCATCATAAATAATGAAATCGCTCAATCCACCTCTCAAAGCAAACAGTTTACTATAGCTTTCTGTCAAGTATTTCATTTTTTTACCATCGTTCTCATCCGAGTCAATACAATTAACTTGTCCCATAAGAATTCTTAATATCCCGTTATATTGTCCATATCCATATTTTTGTACCATTTTGCCAATCTCTATATACGACTCTCGTAACTCCAAAAAATCTTCATTTCTTATCATTTTTCTATCTCCAATCTATTGTAACGGTATTTTTTCTACAACTTCAAAAGTCCACGATACATCTATATAAGTTTGCATAACATTATATCCTCACTCGTAAACCATCTTCCATATGGATTTTGAACATTACCTGCTCGATACATTATTCTATCTTCCTGTAATACTTCCATATTGTATCTGCCATTTCCACTCCTGCCAGTTCGGCACCTGTCAATCCTTCTCTGCTTCCATTCTCCAGAAAATCCAAATATCTTTTTGCATCCTCCGGTGACATCATATCGGCAAATGATTCGTATATTGTCCCGCTTTCCTTTAACAGCTTTTCTCCGGATGTCACTGCTTCGGCGGTCTCATCCGAATACTTGAACACTTTTACCCCGTGCAGCCATGCTCCTGTCTCATCTGTATGCTTTGCCAGCACACCGGCACCATCTGTACTTCCCGCCACTACACTGACTTTATCTGCATTTTTGAACAGTGTTCCATCCCTGATCCTGCCAAGATTTCCCCCACATTTCCATACGGGAGAAATGTACTATCACATAACTTTCTCTTTGACCAAAGAACTTTTTATGACGCAGCTCTGTTTTTGCCTACTAATAAAGTTAGCGTACTTATAAAAATGAACAAAAGAGAATCAGCTGTATTTCATGGCTTTTGAAAGTCTTATAAATACCGCTGATACTGTGTTTTTGTCATATTTTCCTGATACTATATCGTAATACAATTTCATCTCAGTTGAAATCAACATATTTTATTTTCTGTGCCGACCTTTAAAAATTATTTTTCATTACTTTTTTCTAACTGATACCATTCATCTAAAACATCATATGCTGTCTTGTTTTGATCATCACTAAATACTATATCATAACTATAATCGGCATTTATTCTATTAGATATAACATCATATACTAATTTAATCTGTGTTGGCATTTCTTTTTGATGCTCTTGACATAATCTCTTAAGAGCCTTTATATCATCATTAATAATATTAATAGCTCCCTTTTGTCTAGGTATTGAGACATCATATTTTTTTGCCCATCTACTATAACGTCATTTAGTTTGTTCTTCTTTACAATTTTACTATTAACTTTATAAAAGAAACCACTGGATATCATACCATCTTCAAAAGAACAATAAATATAAATCTTCTCAGCTCTTTTTTCCACATATTCCAAGCAAATTGACACCATATCCGCTTGTATTTCTGAAAAATAGTCTTCAAACATTTTTCCCATTGCATTTCCTCCATTAATTTAGGATACTTTGACTAAAGAAGTCACCATCAATTGTATATTCTACATTAAATTCTATAGGACGGAAACCGTCTCCATCATACTTAATATCAATATTTACCGTTACCTCTTTTCCTTCACTTATAGCTTTTGCCCATTGATTTCCAATTTTTTTATATTGACTTAAATTAACATTTTGTGATTGAGATACAATATTATCCAGTTCTGGTGAGCCACCAAACCTATCTCCCGCTAAGTGTCCTGCATGATCTCCTTCAATTTTTCCTAGAGAATCTGAGTTATAATTTAGTCGACCATCTCGCTCCGTTAATTGCAGATTATCAGTATTCCAATTAGATATCCTTCCATTAGCATCTGTTTCATAATTATACTTGAATTCACCCGTTTGATATTTAATATTAGGTTTTAAATTTCCCGCTTCATCAAAAGGATTATCTGTAAGGACTTTTTGAACTGTTGATGTGCCACCCTTACTACCACTCTCCAGCGCATCACCCGCATTCCTTAAATCCCATACATCCTCATATCCAACTTTCTGGGATACCAGCAATGCATCTGCCTTTTCCACTCCTGCCAGCTCGGCACTTGTCAATCCTTCTCTGCTTCCATTCTCCAGAAAATCCAAATATCTTTTTGCATCCTCCGGTGACATCATATCGGCAAATGATTCGTATATTGTCCCGCTTTCCTTTAACAGCTTTTCTCCGGATGCAACTGCTTCGGCTGTCTCATCCGAATACCTGAACACTTTTACCCCATGCAGCCATGCTGCTGCCTCATCTGCATGCTTTGCCAGCACACCGGCACCATCTGTACTTCTCGCCACCACACTGACTTTATCTGCATTTTTGAACAGTGTTCCATCCCTGATCCTGCCAAGTATTTCCCCCACATTTCCATACAATTCCCTCAGATCATCTCCCAGCTTGTTGACTTCCTCATTATATCGTACCAGTCCATCCTCCGTCTTTCCTGCGCCTGATACTTCCAGTCTGGCATTGCCTCCGTCCGTTTCGCTGCCTGCCATAAGCTTGTTCAACAATTCCATATAGATATCCAGCATTTCCGGATCAATCTTTATTCTCGCCATTGCTCCCTCCTCTTTTAGTAAACATACGGATGGAGCAGCTTCAATTGAAAACCTGCATCTGAATCAGGATTTCTGACTTGATGTTTTCTTGAGGCAGCTGAGCACTTTCTCTATGTAAGATGATAAAAAGGCAGACTTCGGGCACGATATTTGCAAGAAGCAGACCGATATCAGCAGTCTGGAAAAGAATTTAAAATTATAACCAACCTCGTGTTTGCAGATATTTATCTGGAATTCTTAATTCAAGTTCCTCAACAATTCGTTGTATATAAGCTTCCATATCTGTATTTGAATAGCAATTGTGTGTATTCATTACGCTTATTAATCTTCCATTTCCAACTTCTATAGAAAACCCTATAATATCAAGTTCATAAGTGAAAACAACGTAAAAATAATCATAAGCAAAAAAACCTATTTTAAACGACCAATGCCCTGCTTCTTCCACCACATCATAATATTCTATACCTCTAATTTTATCACCAAATATTTTTTTACCCGTATCGATTCTAATATCATTAAAATTATTTTGTTGCATACCAAAAATCTCCTTTTTTCTAATGCAAAATACCCATGTTTTTCTTGCAAATAATCCCATTCCCATTTCAATGCGCATTCACCATATGCCTCTGGATTATGTGAAAATCGTATCTCTTTACCTGCGTTTATGGCATCATCTAATGCAGGTTTGTTAAAATAGTCAAACATATTTTGACCTGCTACATCTAAACCATATGTATCCGTAATTTTATCCCACTCCGTTCCCAGACTAAAATATGTTGTATCTCCTGCCTTAACAGTATATGCACCTGGACCTGGAATTGAAAAATCTTTATTACCATCTGCCTTTTCCACTCCTGCCAGTTCGGCACCTGTCAATCCTTCTCTGCTCCCATTCTCCAGAAAATCCAAATATCTTTTCGCATCCTCTGGTGACATCAGATCGGCAAATGATTCGTATATTGTCCCGCTTTCCTTTAACAGCTTTTCTCCAGATGCCACTACTTCAGCTGTCTCATCCGAATACTTGAACACTTTTACCCCGTGCAGCCATGCTCCTGCCTCATCTGCTTGCTTTGCCAGCACACCGGCACCATCTGTACTTCTCACCACCACACTGGCTTTATCTGCATTTTTGAACAGTGTTCCATCCTCTGTCTTTCCTTCGCCTGATACTTCCGGTCTGGCATCTACTCTTTATGAACTTTTTTCCCTAAGTCAAGATTAGACTCAGTATATGCTTTTTCATTAGCGGGAGTAGGTAACCGTAATCCACTTACACTTGGCAGGTTCTGTGGCATTGCACCGAATTAAATCCATCAGACGATTAATACTTTTTCGCACACTCTTGGGAGACTGGCATCGACTTTCAAATTTCCTTTTTGTTTTAACCTCATCAGTCCTTTTATCAAGGTAAGTATCTTTCGAAAGATTTACAACTGAACACGTTTTATTATTTCCAGTCGTAAACTATACAACTAAAGTGTTACCAGCAGTTTTCAATTTTACTTTGGTCAAATCATGTAATTTAACATCAACTGAATTCACTTTTCTTATACGCATAAATACACACCCTTTCGCAATATTCTGTTGCTAAGAGTGCGTTACATCAACATATTGAATTCGCAATGCCCTTTCGTGTACCTAACTCGGCAGAATTACGCTAGCAACTATTAATTAACATCATGGTTTATTAATTGCTTCTGGGCAACCATGATGGTTAATTAATAGACGTGTAGAAGTTGTAAGTTGTTAGGAGTCCGAAAGTATATCCAAAATAAATATTATCGAACTATATCTTTTGAAATTATTTCTCCATTTTCAAGATTAACCTTAAATCGCCTTCCATAAAAATCAATTGCTCTACAATTACCTCCTACTATATCAACTCCAACATACGGACTTCTAGTAGTTCCACCAATATCGACTGGTGCTGGTTTTATTCTCCAAAGCAATTGTAAATCTTGCGTATAACAAAACACATTATCATATCCGCCATCTTCATCAGTTTCAAACACGATAACTACTTTTCCTTCATATTCTGCAGCCTCAATAATTTTATGATCAAATTGCAATTCTTTTCCAGCTAACAATATTTTATTATTTTGAATTTCTATCATTGTCCAATAATCCTTTCATAGCATCTCTTCCTCTTGCTTTCCAATATTCAATAGAATCTACTTTTTGGAATAAACCTCTTCCTTTCTTTGCCCCAGTTGTTCTAACCATATTTCAATCAATATCATTTCTTTGATATACCTTATAAGTAAATCCTGTTCCTTCAGAACCTGCATTAAACTCTACAGCTCTAGTAAAATAATTATTATTATCGTAAGTACCAATAACCTTCAATTCTGATGAAGTACCACTCTTGACATAAACTCTTTACCCTTATAATAATCCAAGCCGATGCCACTCTTCCGGAAAATGCGTACACTTC
>OODU01002584.1_pt1 | contig 15243 bp, 13 predicted proteins | sample 1671171 | NCBI WGS metagenome assembly OODU01 (sample SAMN06348129, study PRJEB24527) | human gut metagenome | biome: human gut; feature: ankylosing spondylitis patient; material: feces | host: Homo sapiens | place: China | collected 2015-10
CTCTTTCCCTACACGACGCTCTTCCGATCTAGAAACCGCAGCGCTTTTTTTGCTTTTTGAAGATTTGGTGCGAGATACTTAAAATTCCAAAGGCTGCCGGGTGTTTTTTATGCAAGTTGCGAAAATCGTGTTTTTTGTACGCTTTCCGCTTGACGCAGAGCGATACCCTGCTATAAAATATAAAGCGAACAAAGGTGTTCGCCATAGCTGAGGATTTGGGCTTTCCCGTCCTCGGCTGCGGCGAGCACCTTTTTATTTTGTTAAATTTTCGCCGGCAGATACAAGCATAAATAAACTTGACTGACGGCAGTCCCCTTTTCGATACGATCCCCACCAGGCGAAACGCGCCGGATCGTTGCCGAGAAAGGGCAGACATACGCATAAACAAGGAGGAAGCACCATGTTACAAAAAGAAGGGCAAGTCCGCATCCCCGCCGGCTGCGCGATCTCCGGCATCTTCCATAAGGACGGCGCACGCGAGAACGGCACCCGCATCATCGACTCCATCCGCACCATGCACGATCGTTCCAACGGCCTGGGCGGCGGTTTCGCCGGCTACGGCATCTATCCCGAGTACGCCGACTACTACGCGTTCCACGTATTTTTCGACACGCAGGCGGCCAAGGACGAGTGCGAGCGCGAGATCGAAAAGCACTTCGACATCGTAAACCTGTCCAAGATCCCGACCCGTCAGCATCCGCGCATCACGGATGAGCCGATGATCTGGCGTTACTTCGTCACCCCGCTGCCGACCAAGCTCGCCGCGAGCCAGCTCGACGAGCGCGAGTTCACCGCACGCTTCGTCATCCGCATCAACCACACGCTCGAAGGCGCGTACATCTTCTCCTCCGGCAAGAACATGGGCGTATTCAAGGCCAACGGCTTCCCGGAGGACGTCGGAGAGTATTATATGCTCGAAAACTACGAGGCTTACTCGTGGACCTGCCACGGCCGCTATCCGACCAACACCCCGGGCTGGTGGGGCGGCGCACATCCGTTCGCGCTGCTCGATACCACGGTCGTCCACAACGGCGAGATTTCCTCTTACGACGCGAACCGCCGCTTCATCGAGATGTTCGGCTACTCGTGCGACCTGCTGACCGACACCGAGGTCATCACCTATATCATCGACTACCTCGGCCGCAAGCTGGGCCTCACCTACCCCGAAATCTCGAACGTTATCGCGGCTCCCTTCTGGTCCACCATCGAAAAGCAGGAGCCGCGCGAGCGCGAGCGCCTCACCTATCTGCGCAACGTCTTCGCCTCCCTCATGGTCACCGGCCCGTTCTCCATCCTCGTCGGCTACACCGGCGGCCTGATGGCGCTGAATGACCGTCTCAAGCTGCGCAGCATGGTCGTAGGCGAGAAGGACGAAACCGTGTACATCGCTTCCGAGGAATGCGCGATCCGCGTCATTGCCCCCGAGCTGGATAAGATCTGGGCGCCCCGCGGCGGCGAGGCTGTCATTGTAAACCTGAATGACGGAGGGAACAAGTAATGGCTATTGATTTCTTATATCCGCAGTATGAGGTCGTCCGCAACTACGACCGCTGCATCTGCTGCCGCGCCTGCGAGCGTCAGTGCGCGAACGAAGTGCATTTTTACGACCCCGAATTTCAGAAGATGCAGGTCGATGAATCCAAGTGCGTCGCCTGCCACCGCTGCGTATCGCTCTGCCCGACCCGTGCGCTCAAGGTCGTAAAGACCGACCACACCTTCAAGGAGAACGCAAACTGGACCGGCAAGGCCATCTCCGAGGTCTACCGTCAGGCAGGCTCGGGCGGCGTGCTGCTCTCCTCGATGGGCAACCCGGAGCCGTACCCGATCTACTGGGACAAAATCCTCATCAATGCTTCTCAGGTCACGAACCCGTCCATCGACCCGCTGCGTGAGCCGATGGAGACCAAGACCTTCCTCGGCAAGAAGCCGGGCAAGATCGAGCGCGACAAGGACGGCAGGCTCGTCCCGAACATGACGCCGCAGCTCGAGCTGAACGTGCCGATCATGTTCTCCGCGATGAGCTACGGTTCGATCTCCTACAACGCGCACGCTTCCCTCGCCCGTGCAGCCTGCGCGCTCGGTACCTATTATAATACCGGCGAGGGCGGCCTGCACAAGGACTTCTATCAGTACGGCCCGCACACCATCGTTCAGGTCGCGTCCGGCCGCTTCGGCGTGCACAAGGACTACCTCGAAGCCGGCGCCGCTATCGAGATCAAGATGGGTCAGGGCGCAAAGCCGGGCATCGGCGGCCATCTGCCCGGCCTCAAGGTCGGCCCGGACATCTCCAAGACCCGTATGATTCCGGAGGGCACGGACGCCATCTCTCCGGCTCCCCACCACGACATCTACTCCATCGAGGACCTGCGCCAGCTGGTATTCTCGCTCAAGGAAGCGACCGAATACAAAAAGCCGGTCATGGTCAAGATTGCGGCCGTACATAACGTTGCGGCTATCGCCTCGGGTGTTGCCCGCTCGGGCGCGGACGTCATCTGCATCGACGGCTACCGCGGCGGTACCGGCGCGGCTCCGACCCGCATCCGCGACAACGTCGGCATTCCGATCGAGCTTGCGCTCGCCGCTGTCGATCAGCGTCTGCGCGACGAGGGCATCCGCGACCAGGTTTCGGTCGTTGTCGGCGGTTCCATCCGCAACTCCGCAGACCTTCTGAAGGCCATCGCGCTCGGCGCGGACGCCTGCTACATCGCAACGAGCGCCCTGCTCGCCATGGGCTGCCACCTGTGCCGCACCTGCCAGACCGGCAAGTGCAACTGGGGCATCGCGACTCAGCGTCCCGATCTGGTCAAGCGCCTCAACCCGGATATCGGCTCGCAGCGCCTCATCAACCTCGTCACCGCGTGGGACCACGAGCTGAAGGAAATGATGGGCGGCATGGGTATCAACTCCATCGAAGCGCTCCGCGGCAACCGTCTGATGCTGCGCGGCATCGGCCTGAACGACCGTGAGCTGAACATTCTGGGCATTAAACACGCGGGAGAATGACTTCAACGCACCATTCCCAATCCTCCGCTCCGTAGGGCGGGGCACCCCAGGGTGGCTTCTCTTGCGGCTGTGCCGCAATTCACCTTCTGCCCTCACCCCGCCGCAGAAAACGGCGTGCCATCGATTGGGAACGGCGGGCTGAGGGCAGCCCGCCCTACGATATGAATTTTGCCACTCTTATCGACAAGAAAGGGTCTTACAATAGATGAAACGAGTATATGTCAATGAAAAATGGTGTCTTGGCTGCCATCTCTGCGAGTATTACTGCGCGTTTGCGAACTCCGGCAAGTCCTCGATGGTCAAGGCGCTCAAGGACCACAAGATCGCGCCCCGTATCCGCATCGAGGAGCGCAACAACATTTCCTTCGCGGTATCCTGCCGCCACTGCACCGACCCGCTGTGCGTCAAGGGCTGCATCTCGGGTGCGCTGACCATCGTGGACGGCGCGGTGCAGATCGACTCCGGCAAGTGCGTCGGCTGCTACACCTGCATCCTGTCCTGCCCCTACGGCGCGCTTTCGACCTCGAATGAGGGCGCTATCCAGAAATGCGAGCTGTGCGCGAAGAATGCGTTCGGGCAGCCGATGTGCGTACAGGGCTGCCCGAACAAGGCTATCGTCTACGAGGAGAGGTGAGCAGAATGAAATACGTTATCATCGGCAACGGCACCGCAGCGGTCGGCGCCATCGAGGGCATCCGCTCCGCGGACAAGGTCGGCCCCATCACGGTCATCTCCACCGAACCGTATCACGTTTACGGCCGTCCGCTCATTTCCTATATGCTGCTCGGCAAAACCACCGAGGAGAAAATGCTCCGGTACCGCCCGGACGACTTCTACGAAAAGAACAATGTGACCACCATGCTCGGCAAGACGGTGCAGCACATTGACTCCAAAAAGCAGACCGTCACCCTCGAAAGCGGCGAGTCCGTCCCCTATGACCGCCTGTGCATCTGCACCGGCTCGCGTCCGTTCGTTCCCCCGATGGAGGGTCTGGACAAGGTCGAGAACAAGACCAGCTTCATGACGCTCGACGACGCGAAGCACTTGAACGAAATGCTTGGCGACAAGAACGACAAGCGCGTGCTCATCGTCGGCGCGGGCCTTATCGGCCTCAAGTGCGCCGAGGGCATCTATCAGCGCGTTTCCGAGCTGACCGTTATCGACCTTGCGCCGCGCATTCTGCCGAACGTTCTGACCGAGGTCCCGGCGGCCATCATCCAGAAGCACATCGAGAGCAAGGGCGTAAAGTTCCTGCTCGGCGACTCGGTGGCGCAGTTCGAGCCGGCAAAGGCGCACCTCAAGAGCGGCGGCGAAATCGACTTCGATATTCTGGTCGTGGCGGTCGGCGTCCGTCCGAACACCGAGCTTGCCGCCGAGGCAGGCTGCGAGATCAACCGCGGCATTCTCATCGACGAGCACTCCGCGACCTGCGTGCCGAACATCTACGCCGCAGGCGACTGCACGGTTTCCCACGACATCGCGGCAGGTGTGGACCGCATTCTCGCCATCCTGCCGAACGCCTATATGCAGGGCGAAACCGCAGGCCGCAACATGGCGGGCCGCGTCTGCTCGTTCACCAAGGCCATCCCGATGAACGCTTCGGGCTTCATGGGTCTGCACATGATCACCGCGGGTTCCTATGACGGCGAAACCTATCTGGAACAGGACGACGAGCACTACAAGCTGCTCGTCACGCGCGACAACCGGCTCGTCGGCTTCATCCTCATCGGCGACGTGGACCGCGCAGGCATCTACACCTCGCTTATCCGCGAGCAGACCCCGCTCGACACCATCGACTTTGAGCTGATCCGCGAAAAGCCGCAGCTCATGGCATTCTCTCACGCAGAACGCGCAAAGAAGTTAGGAGGCGCACACTGATGACGACAATTCAGGCAGGTCTTACCTATTACAAGCAGGTAAACGAAAAGGTCCGCGAGGCAGCGGAAAAGGACGACAACATCACGATCGAAAACGTGATCGGCCAGCGCTACATCGGCTGCGGCTCCTCGGGCAAAAATATCACGGTCTACGGCACGCCGGGCAACGGCCTCGGCCAATACCTCAACGGCTCCAAGCTCGAAGTGTTCGGCAACGCGCAGGAAGCCGTCGGCGACACGATGAACGAGGGCGACATCATCATCCACGGCAACGTCGGCGACGCCTGCGGCTACGGCATGCGCGGCGGCCGCATCTTCATCGAGGGCGACTGCGGCTACCGCGGCGGCATCCACATGAAGGCCTATCAGGAGCACTTCCCCGTCGTCGTCATCGGCGGCAAGGCCGGCTCCTTCCTCGGCGAGTATCAGGCGGGCGGCCTTATCCTCGTGCTCGGCATCGGCCAGAACGGCGCGTATCCGGTCAACAATTTCTGCGGAACGGGTATGCACGGCGGCAAAATTGTGTTAAGATGTGATAAAGCGCCGACCGGTCTGCCCCCTCAGGTGCTCGTAAACCAAGCGACCGAGGCAGACATGAGCCACATCGCGCCCTATATCAAGGAATACGCCCGCCATTTCGGTGCGAACGCCGCCGAGCTGCTTGCGCAGAAGTATTTCGTTCTGACGCCCAACCCGGCGGCAGGCTACAAGCAGCTCTACACCTTCGAAGCGTAACCCCATGGAGAGTGACGAATGGAGAGCCGGCACGATGATCTCGCTTCCTTTTCTCTCCACTCTCCACTCTCCACTCTAAGTAACTAATTCCTAATGATAAGGAAGGAGGCTCGCCGTATGGATACCACCATGAGCGAAGTCGTACAATTTATTCAGGAGAACGACGTTAAATTCATCCGTCTGGCGTTCTGTGATATTTTCGGAAACCAGAAGAACATTGCCATTCAGCCGACCGAGCTGACCCGCGCCTTTGAATACGGCATTCATTTCAATGCCTCCGCGCTGCGCGGCTTTCTCAACGTAGACGCCTCCGACCTGCTGCTGTTTCCCGACCCGGCGACGCTTTCCGTTCTGCCGTGGCGTCCGGCACAGGGCCGCGTCGTGCGCTTCTACTGCGACATCCGCTACCCGGACGGCACCCCGTTCGAGGGCGACGGCCGCTATCTGCTGCGCAAGGCGAGCCGCAGAGCACGGAAAGCCGGCTATGCGCTGACGATGTGCACCGCGAGCGAGTTCTATCTGTTCGAGCTGGACGAGAACGGTCATCCGACCACCATCCCCCACGACCACGGCGAATATTTCGACGTCGCGCCGCTCGACAAGGCGGAAAACGTCCGCCGTCAGATCTGCCTGACGCTCGAAGAGATGAACATTCAGCCGGAATCCTCGCACCATGAGCAGGGCCCCGGCCAGAACGAGGTCGATTTCCGCGCCGCCGAGGCGCTCGAAGCGGCGGACAACTTCGTGACCTTCAAGTGGGTCGTAAAGTCCATGGCGTCCTCGAGCGGCCTGTTCGCGTCCTTCCTGCCGAAACCCCTCCAGAACACCCCGGGCAGCGGCCTGCATCTCGCGGTCTCGATCACGAAAAACGGCAAAAACCTCTTCCATCCCTCGTTCGAGGAGTCCGAGGAGGGTCAGCAGTTCATCGCGGGCGTGTTGCGCCGCGCGGCCGAAATGACCATCTTCGGCAATCCGCTCACCAATTCCTTCCAGCGTCTCGGCGAGTTCGAAGCGCCGAAGTACATCACCTGGTCGCACCAGAACCGCGCTCCCCTCATCACCGTTCCCCTCGCGACCGGCGGCAAGCCGAACCGCTTCAAGCTCCGCTCGTTTGACGGCTGCATCAATCCGTATATCGTCTTTGCCCTGCTCATTCATGCGGGACTCGACGGCATCGAGGATAAGCTGACGCTCGCTCCGGCCTGCACCGAGAACCTGTTTACCGCAAGCGAGGCCGTCCGCGCGAAGTACGACGCTCTGCCGGGTTCGCTCTGCGACGCCATCCGTCTCGCCCAGAACAGCGAGTTTATCGCGAAGTACCTGCCCGAGAAGATGCGCACCGCCTTTTTCGCCGCAAAGCAGGCCGAGCACGACCGCATTGCTCTCGCCGATGACCGAACCGCCGCCGAGCGTCAGCTTTACTTCGAACGCTACTGACACCATCGAAAGGAGGGGAAATGCGTTTCATGGAACGTATTCTTGTCGTTTCCTCGACCGAAAAAACACACGCGATGCTCGCGCAGTTCCTGTCCTCCTGCGGTGTGCAGTCGCAGCTGTGCCGTGCGATGGCCGGCAGCGAAGCGCGGCGTGCGCTGGTGGACGGAGAATTTGCGCTCGTGCTCATCAACACGCCCCTGCCGGACGAATTCGGCCACGAGCTGGCGCAGCTCGCCGCGAATGACACAATGGCCGGCGTTATCCTGCTCGCGAAGGCCGAAATCGCGGACAGCGTTGCGGAGAAAGTGGAGGACGACGGCGTGTTCGTCGTGCCCAAGCCGCTCTCGCGCGTGCTGTTCATGCAGGCGCTGCGCATGACTCGGGCGGCGCGCAGCCGTCTGAGCGGCCTGCAAAGCGAAAACCGCCGCCTCCAGAAGCGCATTGAGGATATCCGTCTGGTGGACCGCGCGAAATGCCTGCTCATCGAGTGCTGCGGAATGTCCGAGCCGGAGGCGCACAGCTACATAGAACAGCAGGCTATGAACCGCCGCTGTCCCAAGCGCGACATCGCGCAGGGCATCATAGACGGAGAAACGCCGTGAGAGCTGTCTGCGGCGGGCTGAGGGCAGCCCGCCCTACGGGCAGATAAAAGAGAAATAAACAGAAAAACCGAGGCGCATGTCCCCGGTTTTTGCTCTCATTAAATATTTTAAGGATAGAGGCCTACGGGCTGCGTTTGCAGGGCAAACGCTGTTAAATGCGCGCTGCCGCGCGGCTGCTTTGCATCGTACAATTTACTTTCAGAAATAAAATTAAGGGTACGCTTTTTTACGGCGTACCCTTTTGCTTTTCGCTTTTTACTTGATGTCGTCGAACAGGCCGGTGAAGTCGAAGGTTGCGAAGTAGTCCTTCGGGGTCTCGGCGCGGCGGATAAGCTCGACCGAGCCGTCCTCGCGGAGCAGCAGCTCTGCGGAGCGCAGCTTGCCGTTGTAGTTGTAGCCCATCGAGAAACCGTGCGCACCGGTGTCGTGGATATAGATATAGTCGCCGATGTCGATGCGCGGCAGGTTGCGGTCAATCGCAAACTTGTCGTTGTTCTCACACAGGCCGCCGGTCACATCATAGGTGCGGTCATGCAGCGCGTTCTCCTTGCCGAGAACGGTGATATGGTGATAAGCGCCGTACATCGCCGGGCGCATGAGGTTGGCCGCGCAGGCGTCCAGACCGGCATACTCCTTGTAGGTGTGCTTGTGGTGGATGCACTTGGAAACGAGTGCGCCGTAGGGGCCGAGGATGAAGCGGCCCATCTCGGTGTAGATGGAAACATCGCCCATGCCCGCCGGAACGAGGACCTCGTCGAACGCGCGGTGAACGCCCTCGCCGATGGCCATGATGTCGTTCGGCTCCTGCCACGGCTTGTAGGGAATGCCTACGCCGCCCGACAGGTTGATGAACGCGATATGCACGCCGGTCTCCTTCTGAACCTCAACGGCCAGCTTGAACAGGATGCGGGCGAGCGCCGGATAATACTCGTTTGCGACCGTGTTGGACGCGAGGAACGCATGAATGCCGAAGTGCTTGACACCCTTCTGCTTCATGTACTTGAACGCCTCGATCAGCTGCTCGCGGGTCATGCCGTACTTGGCCTCCTGCGGGGTGTCCATGATCTCGTTTTCGAGAACGAAGTCGCCGCCCGGATTGAAACGGCAGGACATGGTTTCCTTCCACTCGCCTACCTTGTCGTAGTAGTCGAGGTGGGTGATGTCATCAAAGTTTACGATGGCGTCGAGGTCGCTTGCGAGCTTGAAATCCTGGTCGGGCGTCACGTTCGAGGAGAACATGATGTCGTGACCGGTGATGCCGCAGGCGCGGCTGAGCTGAAGCTCGGTATAGCTCGAGCAGTCGCAGCCGAAGCCCTCCTCGTGGAGGATCTGCACCAGACGCGGGGTCGGGGTCGCCTTGACCGCGAAGTATTCCTTGTAGCCCGGGTTCCACGCAAACGCCGCCTTTACCTTGCGTGCGTTCTCGCGGATCGCCTTTTCATCATAGATATGAAACGGCGTCGGGTAGGTCTTGCTGATTTCCTGCGCCTGTTCGAGGGTCAGAAAAGGTTTCTTTTCCATGTGTATCGCCTTGCCTTCTTTGGAAATTTGAGGCAACACCGCACAATGAAAGCTGCGGCGCTTTGCGGAAATTTTGTACCCTGATTGCGTTGCGATTTCTTGCAATACGTCAGTATTGCTGCAAAACCGCGCCTTATCAGTGCGCAAAATTTACTCGCAAATCGCTCTTGTCCAATTATGCGGTATTGCCTTAACTGTTTTATACATCGCTCTTCGCGCCGAGGATGCGCTCGAAGCGGCGGCGCATATCGTCTTCCATGCGCTGGGTCTCGATCTCATCCACGCCGACGATGCGGCCGTCCTCCACGATCACGACGGTGCCCTCTGCCAGCATGGCGGGTGCGCCCTCGCGCGGGATTTTTACCGTATCTTCGTCGATTTCTACATAAATATAGTCGCCCTCAAAATGGTCGATGATGCCGTTCTTTTTCATGCAGCATTCTCCTTATGGTCGCGGGACGTCAGCACGACCGTGCCGCATTCCGCGGTCACATGAATATCGTGTATCCCCGCATTATTAAGATTTTCAAGTGTTTCTGCGGACGGATGGCCGTAGCCGTTGTCCATGCCGCAGGAGATGACGGCGGTTTCCGCTCCGAGAGAAGAAAGAAACGCCGGAGAGGACGAGGTATCCGAGCCGTGGTGCCCGACCTTCAGAATATCGCACCGAAGTCCGGGGTGATGCCGCAGCAGCGACTGCTCGGCTGCCTTCTCTGCGTCGCCCATCAGCAGGATCGAAGCGCCGCCGCCTCTGAACAGAGTGATAAGTGACCGATTATTCAGATTATCCGCCGGAACATCGTCCGCCGGGCCGAGAAATGTAAGCGTTGCGCCGTTCGGCAAGGCGAGCACCTCGCCGTCCTGCGGCTGAACCGCGGTGAGCTTGCGCTTTTTGAGCCTTGCGTCAATTTCGCGGCTGCGCAGCTCAGCGCCTGCATAGAAATGCCGCACCGGAAACGCGCGCAGCACCTTCGATGCGCCGCCTGCATGGTCCGCATGGGGATGCGTCACGACGACGGCGTACAGCTCGCGCACGCCGAGGCGTTTTATCTCGCGCACGAGCGCGGGAGCGGTCTCCGCCGTTCCGGTATCCACGAGGACCGCAGCGCCGCCCGAAACGATAAGCGCGGCATCGGCCTCGCCGACATCGAAGAAGTACGCGGTGTCCTCCTCCGGAAGCGCCGGCCGCGAGAGCCACCCGGCAAGCCGAAAGCCTGCACTCAGCAGCATCGTCACCGCCGCGAGCACGAACAGGACGCGCCGCAGACGCTTTTTCACCCGATTATTCCTCGCAGGAACGGAACGAGTCGAACTCGTCGGTAATCTCCTTGGACGGCGCCGGGGTCAGCAGGCTGACAACGAAAATCGCAATCAGGCCGCAGACGAAGCCGGGCACGATCTCATACAGGTCGAAGATGCCGCCGGACAGCTGCGCCCAGACCAGATCGACGATGCCGCCGACCAGAACGCCTGCGTAAGCGCCCGCCTTGTTGGTGCGGCGCCAGAACAGCGAGCACAGAACGAGCGGACCGAATGCCGATCCGAAGCCGCCCCATGCGTAGGAAACCAGACCGAGAACCGTGCTGTTCTGGTTGGTCGCGATGAGCACCGCGATGACGGCGACCGCCATAACGCAGATGCGCGACACCCACATCAGCTCCTTCTCGGTTGCCTGCGGGCGGATCTTGTTGTGATAGAAGTCCTCGGTCAGCGCGGACGCCGTAACGAGAAGCTGGCTGTCTGCGGTGGACATGATGGCCGCAAGGATAGCCGACAGGAAGATGCCGGCGATGAATACCGGGAAGAAGCGGGATACCATCGTGATGTAGATGATCTCCTGCTGGCCGTTGCCGTCAAGCAGGCCGTCGCCCAGAATCATGCGGCCGGAAACGCCGATCATGACGGCCGCCGTCAACGAAATGACGACCCAGATGCACGCGATGCGGCGGGATTTCTTGATGGCCGCCGGGGACGAAATGCCCATGAAGCGCACGAGGATATGCGGCTGACCGAAGTAGCCGAGGCCCCATGCGATAAGCGAAACGATGCCGAGCGCGGTATACGGCTGGTTGGTCGCGCCGTCCACCATCATGCTCAGGAAATTCGGATTAAACACCTCGACGCTCGAAATGAAGTCGCTCGGGCCGCCCATCTGGGAAACCGCGATGCACGGAACGGCAACGACACAGAAGAACATCAGCATACCCTGGAAAAAGTCAGTCCAGCAGACCGCGAAGAAGCCGCCCGCAAAGGTATAGGAGATGACAACGACCGCACCGATGACAAGCGACACCATGTACGGGATGCCGAAAACCGACGAGAAGAGCTTGGCGCAGGACACGAAGCCGGACGCCGTGTAGAACAGGAAGAACACCAGAATAAAGAGCGCCGAAATGACCGAGATCCAGCCGGACTCGTCATGGAAGCGGTTCTTGAAGAACTGCGGCAGCGTGATGGCGTCGTCCGCGATCTTGGTATACTGGCGCAGCGGCTTTGCCACGAGCAGCCAGTTGAGATAGGTGCCGATGGCGAGGCCGATGGCGATCCAGCCGGCGGAAATGCCGGACAGATATGCCGCACCCGGCAGACCCATCAGCAGCCAGCCGGACATATCCGACGCCTGTGCGCTCAGACCGGTGACCCACGAGCCGAGCTGTCGGCCGCCGAGGAAATACTCGCTTGTCGTCTTATTCTTGCCGACAAAGTACATTCCGATACAGAGCATAAAAACCAGATAGACGCAAAACGCGGCTATCGTTACGATGCTGTTGTTTACCATTGATTTACCCTCCATTTACTCTCCTGATTATACAGGAAATTAGATAATTTTGCAAGATGCAGCCGCGTAAATTGCAAATTTCGAAGAAAATAAACGTATTACACAATATCGGTATATTTTCAGCGATTTACTTTGTTAAATCCGACAGATGTCCCGCCGGAAACCGTCAGTTCTGAAGCCAGCTCGGCTTTTCGCGCATGCGCACACCGGCCGCGATGCCGAGCGCGGCGTACATCGTGAGCACCGAGGTGCCGCCGTAGGAAAAGAACGGCAGCGTCAGACCCATGACCGGCAGCAGGCCGACATTCATGAAGATGTTCATAAAGGTCTGGAACAGGAACATTCCGGCGACGCCGACCGCAAGAAGCGAGGAAAACGGCGTGGACGCACGGTAGGACACATAGAACAGCCGCGCGATGAGCAGCGTCAGCAGCAGGATGATAGCCATGCAGCCGAGAAAGCCAAGCTCTTCCCCCGCGACCGAAAAGATGTAGTCGGTCTGGTTCTCCGGGACGTACTGGAGCTGCGTCATGGTGCCGTGCGTCAGACCCTGACCGGTCAGCTGACCCGAGCCGATGGCGATTTTGCCGTAGGTGGTCTGGAGCGCCGCCTGCGGGTCGATAGCCGGGTCGAACAGCACGAGAATGCGCGTGATCTGGTACTTTTTGAGCACAAAATTCCACAGAACCGGAATGCTCGCGACACCGATGACCGCGCCGAGCGCAATCCATTTGAGCGAAAGCCCCGCCGCGAACAGCATGATGACCGCGATCATGAAATACTGGATAGCCATGCCCGAGTCGCCCGAGGACACCACGACCGCGCCCATCATGAGGAGCGTGTGCAGCGCGATGACCGTTAGACCGCGCAGGTCGCTGATGTAGTCCCCGACCTCGGAGATATGCGCCGCGATGGTGAAAATGAAAATCAGCTTGCCGAGCTCGCCCGGCTGAAGGCTCGTCACGCCCAGATTGAGCCACGCGCGCTGGCCGTTGACCTCCATGCCGAGCGGCGTGAACAGCAGCAGCTGGAGCGCGATATTCACCACGACGAAGTGCTTCCACTTTCCTTTTATGCCTTCAAGGTCAATGAGGCTCATGAACACGAACGCCGCAAAGCCGAGCAGGATAGCCGCGCCCTGCACGTAGAGGTTTTTCGTCGAGCCGTCGTCCCGGACAGACACCGGATGGAGCGTCGCGGAATAGATGAGCGCCATGCCGTAGCCCGAGCAGAGAAAGGCAATGACGGCAAGATACAGATCGGTGTTTTTTATATAATGCATCACCGACTTGAAAAGGTCCATGCAGACCCTCCTTTTGAGAAATGTTTGGATGATAAAAACACTATTATATCATACCACAACACCGGCTGTTTTTCGAGATGGATTTTCGTCAAAATTTTCGTCCGTATCTCTGGAAAACTGTGCAGAACATTGTTATAATTATTTTATCAGTCAACGTGCGTGCAGACGGACGGCCGGACCGGACGCTGCGCCCCAGTTACCAGGAGGAATGTTATGTTATCCGACATCGAAATTGCACAGGGCTGCCAGATGCGCCCGATCACCGAAGTCGCGGCCGCAGCCGGCCTTGACGCAGAGGATCTTGAGCTTTACGGCAAGTACAAGGCGAAGCTCTCCGCAGACGTGTGGAACAAGACCGCCGCAAATCCGGACGGCAAGCTCGTGCTCGTCACCGCCATCAACCCGACTCCTGCCGGCGAGGGCAAGACCACCACGACCGTAGGTCTGGGCGAAGCGCTCGCAAAGATGGGCAAGAAGGCCATGATCGCCCTGCGCGAGCCGTCCCTCGGCCCGGTATTCGGCATCAAGGGCGGCGCAGCCGGCGGCGGCTACGCACAGGTTGTCCCGATGGAGGACATCAACCTGCACTTCACCGGCGATATGCACGCCATCACCGCGGCGAACAACCTGCTCTGCGCCATGCTCGACAATCATATGCAGCAGGGCAACATTCTCGGCATCGACCCGCGCCGCGTCGTTTTCACCCGCGTCATGGACATGAACGACCGCGCCCTGCGCAACATCACCATCGGTCTCGGCGGCAAGGTCAACGGCGTACCGCGCGAGGACCACTTCATGATCACGGTCGCCTCCGAGGTCATGGCAATTCTCTGCCTTGCAAAGGACCTCGACGACCTGAAAAAGCGCTTCGGAGATATTCTGGTCGCGTACACCTTCGCCGGCAAGCCGGTTTACGCGCGTGACCTGCACGCAGAGGGCGCGATGACCGCGCTCATGCGCGACGCTATCAAGCCGAACCTCGTGCAGACCCTTGAGGGCACCCCGGCGCTCATGCACGGCGGCCCGTTCGCGAACATCGCACACGGCTGCAACAGCGTGCAGGCGACCCGTCTGGCGATGAAGCTCGCAGACATCGCCATCACCGAGGCAGGCTTCGGCGCAGACCTCGGCGCAGAGAAGTTCATGGACATCAAGTGCCGCAAGGCCGGCATCGCGCCCGACTGCATCGTTCTGGTCGCGACCGTCCGCGCCCTCAAGTACAACGGCGGCGTACCCAAGACCGAGCTGAACGCGCCCAACATGACAGCGCTCGAGCACGGCATCTGCAACCTTGACGCGCACCTTGACAACATGAAGAAGTTCGGCGTTCCGGTCGTTGTCGCCATCAACGCATTCCCAACCGACACCGCCGAGGAGATGGAGTTCATCCGCAAGCACTGTGCGGAGCGCGGCGTGCGCGTTGCGCTGTCCGAGGTATTCGCCAAGGGCGGCGAAGGCGGCGAGGAGCTGGCACGCGAGGTGCTTGCTGTGCTCGACGAGGGCAAGGCAGATTTCCATATGCTGTACGAGGACGAGCTGCCGCTCGAGGAGAAAATCCGCAAGATCGCGAAAGAGATCTACGGCGCAGACGGCGTGACCTTCGCGCCCGCAGCGCACAAGGAGCTTATGAACATCACGGACATGGGTTACGGCACGCTGCCGGTCTGCATCGCCAAGACGCAGTATTCGCTGTCCGACGACGCTTCGCTGCTCGGCCGTCCGAGCCAGTTCGTAGTAAACGTCCGCTCGGCGCGTCTGGCGGCGGGTGCAGGCTTTGTTGTGGTCGAGACCGGCGCGGTCATGACGATGCCGGGTCTGCCGAAGGTTCCGGCGGCGGAGAAAATCGACGTTGACGGCGCCGGTATGATTACCGGCTTGTTCTAAGGGGGACTCTGTCCCCCTTAGATACGCCCCCGGTTCCGAAGAAACCGGGGGCGATAACCCCCTCTCGTCCGCACGGCGGACGAGGCCGCGCCGCTGCAAGGT
>OODU01002594.1_pt1 | contig 15178 bp, 19 predicted proteins | sample 1671171 | NCBI WGS metagenome assembly OODU01 (sample SAMN06348129, study PRJEB24527) | human gut metagenome | biome: human gut; feature: ankylosing spondylitis patient; material: feces | host: Homo sapiens | place: China | collected 2015-10
TGCCACATGCTGTCAGCAGACCTGCCATAGCCAGTACCACAAAACTTATTTTCCTTCCCTCCATAGGATATACTCCTTTAACTGATAATTCACATCCCATTCATATCTGTGCCTGCGCAATGTATCCGACCAGCCGACAACATTTCCAAAAATTCCCTGATGAGCAGCGTCTGCCTTACTTCGCTGATTACTTACTTCGTGAAAAATCGGTCTGCCAGCTTTATCATAGTCCCATGCACTACAGATATTATTAGAGAACAGACGCTGAGTCTCCTGCCCCAAAGCATTATATTCCATCCTGGACACCCACGGCTTTTCTTTATCCAAATATGCCGCCACTTGTGTCGTCTGTCCCATTTCATTCCGACTGGTAAGTATATTTGCTCCAAAACTGCTTACTGTCTGAATACAGTTTCCCAATTCATCATACTGATTAGATATCCAGCGCCTGCCCTGCCACTCTTTCGTAATCCTGCCCAACGAATCTCGTTCAAACTTTACCTTGCCATATTGGTTTTCCGCCTCTAGTATAGCGCCATTCCTATTATAAGTAAAGTTCTCATAAGTTTTGTCATAATAATCAGTTCTTATCACACGTCCCAGTTTATCATAACAATACCTTGTATATCTGCCTCCCGGACGATTAATTTTTGTAACAAGACCAGAATAATCTCGTTCATATGTGCGGGTTAAAATCAAAAAAATTTACACGCTTTATTTTACCCTTTTGGGTTTCCTAAAAACACTCCGTCCAATACTTATATTTTTCACTTCTACAATTTATCTTCTGTAAATACTCCTTTTTTCTCTTTTCAAAAGTTCCTGTAGCAAAGCTCTTTTCCATTTCACTTGAAAAAAGGTTCATTAACTCCTTTCCTAAACTATTATATAAAATTGGTGTTATATCCTTAAATACCTCCTCAATCTCTTGTCTTGTCACATGCCTTTCATAATATTGAACAATGTCCTGATTCCAAAAAAACGCGTCAGAAAACTGTGCATCAAAATCCCATATTTCACTCGTCCAAAATGGCCTTTCTTCATTTATTGCAAGCAAATTATCGCTTTCCTTAAAAAGCAAAACTGAAATATACTTAAAGAATGAATATTTTATCGCTAAAGATCCTCCATAAATTTTATCAAATAACTTTACAATATTATTTCTATCAAATGCAATTGTTGTGTTAAACAAAGAAATGTCACCGAGTATTGTTTTATTTCCCATTTCCATCCGTTTCACTGTCTGTTCAACATAATATTCCATTACATATGGATATTTTTCTCCTACAGAATTTTTAAAATTTTGTTGATTAAAAAAAATCATAGAATTAAACTGACTATAAATATCTTCTGCCATTTTATTCTGATGCATGATTGCCTCTTCAATTATTCTTAAATAAAATGGCAATAAATATTCCATTAATTCCGGCTGAATATCTGATGAAAATCTACAATCATCCGCAAAATTTTGTAGGATTAAGTATTTTTCCGTAAATACCCCATCTATTTTTTCATTTGTAATAAAGCTTTTCAACACATCTTTATCTGTTTCATAAAGATTCATTTTTACCTCTGGCTTCTTAACTTTTATTGACATATTTTCGGCACCTTTGCATCTGTCGATTTTGGAGGTTGCAGTTCTGATACTTTATTAATATTGGGATACTTATTATTAACAACATCTGACATTCCCCTACTTCTTGCCTCATTTAACGCTTTTCTCAAATTATCAAGTTCTGCTCGTATCTGTTCATCATGTGTATACCATCCTTTACTTGGCGGTCTCATTTTTCCCAGTATTTGTTCTCTTATTCGATGCACAACTCCATGCGTTCCACCTGTTCATAACCAAGAGGGCAACTTAACTCCTTTACAGAATTCTACCTCTTTAACTGGTAATTTATTTTCTTACCTATACTTCTTTAAAATCAATTAACAAACCATTTCTCTTGCATATATCTACGAACAATTCACTTACAACAAAAACTGTAATACTTTCTTTATCTTTCGCAATAAAAAATTCCTCTTCAATATCTCTTCTAAACTTTATAAATTTTACCACTCTCTCACCATCACTTAATGTACGATATGTTGATGCTTCTTTATCTATTATAGGTATACGTAGTATGATTTTAGCGGCATACCATTCTAAACTAACGTCTTGACAAACTAATCTACAAGAAAAAAACTTCATTTCTTCTCTCAATAAATTTCCAATTTTTTCAACAAATCGCTTAGAAAACAACAATGCAGATGGACAAAAAATATAATCTGTTTTCTCAATATTTTCCAGTGTATAACCAGTGCCCGCAACAAACTCCAATCTTCTTCTTTTTATTTTTTCTTCATTTCCTATGTCCAATCTAAAAAATGAAAAAATTTCATCATCATTTTTTTTAAATCCTGCCATACAATCAGGATGATTTAGAGTTGTATTTATTTTATATAATTTTAATGACATTTTATCACTCCTTTTTTTACTTCGCTTTGTAACATTCTAATTTCTTTTTGAATTTTCCTCTTTCCCCAATTGTTTTCTTTAGCAAGCCTGCTAATTTTACCCAATTCTTGACTAATATATTGATTGTACTCACTATGAACATTGTTCCATCCCACATGAAGAGAACTATTCGGATTTACTAAATCTATTATAAACATATCCATACAGAGTTGGATTACCACCTGCCAATCCAATCGGATCCTGCTGCGTATAACATCCTTCCTCTGGCGAATAATACCGGAAACGATTATAATACAATCCCGTCTCTTCATCCTCATACTGTCCCTGAAAACGGAATGGAATTAAATTCTTTTCACCTAATGCTTCCTCCGTTTTTACACGCCCATAGATATCCAGATTTCTTTTCCAAACTTTCTTTCCCTCTTCATCATAGGCTTCCACTGGAGTTCCCAGATAGTCACTTGCTAAAACTTCCCACATCAATACAGTATGTTGAACCTTGACAATTCAATATTTCGGCCAATAAAAAAGGCATAAACCTGTTCCGTTTGGTATAATGGAGTTGTCAAGAAACCATTTTAACAAAGGAGATTTATGCCATGTCCAGTATACCACAAAAACATTTAGATGAAAAAGCCTTCGTTGACTGTGTTCAGAGATTTTTTTCTAAACACCAGGTCGGCAGGCTTCTTGCCAGATGTAATGGGATGAAAGAAAAAGGTGTTTCTCCTGTTTCTCTGCTTCGTTACAAACTTAGCAACATTTTTGTCGGAAGGAGTATGTATATGCAGCAACGGACTGGCTTTTTTAAGGAAGAGTTTTCCAAGAACACGTTCTACCGTTTCCTTAATTCTGCAAAAACAAACTGGCTCCGTTTTACTTCCCTCCTTGCTGCTGATATCGTAAATCGTGACATCAAAGGCCTGACGAATGATAGCAGGAAAAAGACGCAAGCTTGCCCTGACAAAAGCACCAGAGGCAATGCTGACCCTGTTGGACACTGCCCTCAGTGCAGGACTGAAAGCGGATTATGTTCTGTTTGATTCCTGATTTTCCAACCCGGCACAGATCACAGCCATCCATTCAAAAGGTATGGACGTGATTGCCATGATCAAGAAAAGCAGTCGGATCAAATATGCGTACTGTGGTGAGCAGCTAAATATCAAAGAAATCTATTCCCGAAACAAAAAACGCCGTGGAAACTCAAAATATCTGCTTTCCGTTGATGTTATGGCAGGAAAAGAGAATCCGATTCCTGCGAAGATCGTTTGTGTAAGGAACAAAGCGAATCGCAAGGACTGGCTTGCTTTTATCTGTACAGATACGACTCTTTCCGAAGAAGAGATCATCCGTATTTATGGAAAACGCTGGCAGATCGAGGTTTTCTTCAAAACCTGTAAATCCATGCTGAACCTGATTGGAGAATGCCACAGCTTATCTTATGATGCACTGACAGCCCATGTGGTCATTGTGTTTACCAGATATATGTTACTTGCAATGGAGCAACGTCAAAATGAAGATCAGAGAACGCTTGGGAAGTTGTTCTTCCTTCTTGTCGATGAAATGGCAGATATTACTTTCAACAGATCACTTGGTATTCTGATGGCTGCCTTAATGGCAAGCCTTCAGGAAATCTTAAAGCTCAGTGACGAACAACTGACTGCTTTTACTGCTGATTTTGAAGCAAGATTACCAGAATATCTGCGCAATACACTCCACCCATAGATTGCAATGGCATAAATTACTATTTTGTTAGCTGAAATATTGAATTTTCAAGGTACGAACCCCATTTTAGGTATGGGAAGTCTTAGTATCTAATTTATAAGGTGTTACATATTAGTCACATTGAAATTGTAAATGTCCTCTCTTGGATTTTTAAATCCGCTAAACTCATCAACTTTTACAAGAGAAAATAAAAATCCTGAATTTGGATTAGGAAATCCTTTTTTTTCCTTTCTCAAAAAACCTTTTACTGATAATAAGTATTTTCCGGCAGGAACATCATATTTAAAATCTGAATATTGTATGTCACCATCCCCCGTCTTAAACGATATTGCTTCCCCACAAAATTCACCTTCATTGAATGTATAGAAGGAACCTATATCTGAAATCCAAAGTCCACCTTCTATTTTTAAATTAAATCCTTCAATCTCAAACTTTTGTTCCCACTCATCATTAAATGTATTATCATATCCTTCCAGTTTAATAAGATGTTGTCCCGAATTTATTTTCGAAATAGGAAACCAAATCCCTTCTTTTTGCATAGCTAAATATAATTTTTTATCCTTTTGAAATTTATGTAATAATTTTTTTGATCTAATTTTTTCTTTTTTCAAAAAATCTTGTAGAACTTCCATTGAAAATAAACAAATACCATAACTATATGTACTTAAAATCCTATCCATAGCACTTCTCCTTTTATATTAATAATTTACTTTTACAGAAGCTTTTTGTGCTTCCTGTAATTCTCTTATTTTCCTCAATGCTTCCTGTGGTGTCAAGTCGTTATAAATCTTAGAATTCTTGCTAAATGGAACCTTTAGATACCCCTTAACATCAATACTCTCATAAGCTTTGTCTCCTAGCTCCCAAAAATCTTCCAGTGTTCCCATAAATTTGCTTCCGTGGAAAGGTACTCCTTGCTCAATAAGAAGACGATGAAGTTTTTGATGAAGCGCCCCGATCCAGCTGGCTCATATGGATACCATGAATATGCCGTCAGTTTAGCCCACTCCTCAATTCCTAATTTTTTCGCAACAGACCTTGGGAAAAGGTGATGCCCTAATCCAGTCTCTAAAAGATCTTTCCAATCCAATCCAAACGGATCAAGTTCCCACATTGTATTAAAAACATACCCATACCATGTTGGATTTCCACCTGCCAGCCCTATCGGATCCTGTTGCGTATACTGACCAAGACTTGGATCATAGTAACGGAAACGATTATAATACAGACCGATTTTCTTTCTTATCCTCATACTGCCCCTGGAAACGGGATGGAATAAAATTCTTTTTCACCTGTTTTTGCACCCCCATAGAATATCTAGAACCAAAATACAATTACATAAATAATTTTTACTTTAGTCCAATAAGAACCTAACCTTTTACATGTCTCTCATGGAAAGTAATCCAACTATCCTTGCTTTTTAATGAATTAAATAAAGCTGTTTTCTGTAATGCTACATATATTGCCACTGCTCTCGCTTGACAATTAATTGACTTTTGTGGATTAAATTCTATGTCTGTAAACCACTGATATTCAGATATATTCAAGTCATAGCCAAAATTTTTTATTAAAGCAGAAATATATATATAATCATAAAATGCTGTTTTGGGCTCTAACGTCCATATTTCATCATTTCTCACAAATCCCACCAACTTTCCAGAATTACAGTGTCGTTCATCTCTCTTTGCCTGTTTCGGAGACACGTTTAACAAATCTAAATATGGTCCCCCATTCTCATATTGCTTTGCTGCTTGAAAAACATTTTCCAAAAAAATACCATCTAATTCCAAAGAAAATGCTCCTATCTCTTTTCCAACCCGTACCTCACTCTTGCTTGACACTTCCAATGCCTTTTCATGTTTCATTTCATAGATAGACTGATGTAACGCTCTAATATTTTTTTGTTTTTGTGTTATCGAAAATCCTCCACTCCACATAAAATCAAAATTTTCACATATAACAACATCATCTTGAACACTCCATGCAGGGCGTTTTGCCATATTGATAACCTCCTTTTTTCATAAATAATCTCTCGGTATCTCCAAGCCACTAAACATAAGGCTTTCAGATTCCATTTTTATTAAAATCCCCCACTTTTTATCAAAAAACACTTGATAAACAGCCTCAAAAATGCGGCGCATTGCGCCTGTTTAATCAGAAAGCATATTTGTTCTAGCACAGCCGGTAAATTTTTGATTGAAGGCGATTTTTATTGTCCGATAATTACATCTTTGACTGACTGGATTGTACAGCTTAAAATCTATCCGTTATCCCTGTCTGCAAAACTGGAAGAAAAATGAATCATGATGGTGTTGAAATTTCGAAAACAAGAATCAATTTCGGATAATATTTACTTGTCAAACTTCAATGCCAGAGTTTCGCTGGCATAATCAATCAGAATTCGGAGACATCATATAATGTATTTTTTATCAGTTTTACTTTTTTAAAATAGTTTCTACATTCACTCAAGTCCAACTATAAGATTAGCTATTTTATTCATCAAAAAGCTCTAATGCTTGTTCCTGTAATTTCATTCCAATATCCTCAAGCTCTCTCAGCTCTTTTTCACTAAAACCACTATTAAAGCAAAACGCACCAAAAATATCGACCATTGCCATCGCTAATTTTTTAGGTACTAATGACTTTCCTTTGTAATACTCTATTGCAAAGGAAAGTGCTTCTTGCACTTGTCCTAGCATTTCCCTGTCCAATTCTCGAAATGCTCTTAATTTCACTGGAACAGATTCCTCACTTACCAATCCAGTATATATAGTCTCTATAGCCTGCTCTATATCCATAAAAATACTCCTTTAGAAATCTCTATAATCACACTCTTCAATAACTTCAACCATTTTATATACTTATAAAATATAGTAACTCACTCTTCTATTTCTTATAAATTCATAAAACAATTACCTCTTTTTATAAGAATTTAACCATAATCAAATTTCCACATACTCTTCTTTTTTACTTTGTAAACTTCTCTAATATTTCATACTAAAAATACATTCAATAATATATTTTCAGTTAACCTGGACACGTTATTGTCAACTTATTTGCAGATACTCTTCCTTCAACTAATACCTCTTTAGACGAAACAGCATTTGAATATTGTCTTCCTCTCTTCAATCCCGCTGCACGTGCCTTTTCTGGAGTAGAAACATCTATAATGTTTTTATTCCCTAAAACATCTGGAATAACATCATCCGTATCAAACATAACTATCCTTTGCCCTGGTTCATTCCATTTTTCAATTACCTTAGGATCTGTTGTCGTTGATATAAATTGTGCGCCATTATGTCTGCTTCCATTCATAAGATGTCCCGCAATACTCATATTTCTTCCTGGTAATTCAGCTGATAAACCATCAGATACAACTTCGTCAGGACGTAAATTTCTCCAAACTTTAAAAAGTCCCAATAAATCCAGTTCAATATTTGTATCACAAACATATCCATACAGAGTTGGATTACCACCTGCCAATCCAATCGGATCCTGCTGCGTATAACATCCTTCCTCTGGCGAATAATACCGGAAACGATTATAATATAATCCTATTTCTTCATCCTCATACTGCCCCTGGAAACGAAATAGAATAAAATTCTTTTCACCTAATGTTTCCTCCGTTTTTACACGCCCATAGATATCCAGATTTCTTTCCCAAACCTTCTTTCCCTCTTCATCATAGAAAAATTGCCTGCCCTTGGTCACAAGCTTACCATATCCTCCCTGATATCTGTTCCGCTCTTCCTTCAAGTTAATACAGGATTTCTCTAAGCGGCTGCCTTACTTCGCTGATTACTTACCTGGACACCCACGGCTTTTCTTTATCCAAATATGCCGCCACTTGTGTCGCCTGTCCCGTTTCATTCCGACTGGTAAGTATATTTTCATCACCAAGATTTTCAAAAATAATGCTGTCCAGTTTTGAATCAGCTGCTGATATGATGATGAATACATTTTATTTATCCCCTTAAAGAAGTAATTCTCAGGCGTTTTTATCGACGATAAACATTGCATCGCCAAAACTGAAGAAACGATATTTTTCTTCTACTGCGGTCTCATAGGCTGCAAGTACATGTTCTCTTCCGGCAAGTGCGGATACAAGCATTACTAGTGTGGATTCCGGCAGATGGAAATTAGTGATCAGTGCATCGATGACTTTGAACTGATATCCCGGATAAATAAAAATTTCTGTCCATCCGCTTTTTTCTGTGAGGAAACCATTCTCGTCCGCAGCAGACTCTAAAGTTCTGGTGCTTGTTGTTCCCACTGCAATGACACGGTGTCCTTCTTTTTTCGCTTTATTGATCTTATCCGCTTCTGACTGTTCGATTTTATAAAATTCAGAATGCATATGATGCTTTAACACATCTGTTTCCTTGACCGGACGGAACGTTCCAAGTCCGACATGCAGTGTTACTTCCGCAATTTCTACCCCCATGTCACGCACCTGCTGCAACAGCTCCGGTGTGAAATGAAGTCCTGCTGTCGGAGCGGCAGCGGATCCGTCATATTTGGCATAAACTGTCTGGTAACGGTTCTTATCCTGAAGCTGATGTGTAATGTACGGTGGCAGCGGCATCTGTCCAAGCCGGTCTAATATCTCTTCGAAAATCCCCTCATAATGGAACTGGATGAGCCTGTTGCCTTCCTCTACAATATCGACAACTTCACCGGTCAAAATCCCTTCGCCGAAAACAATTTTCGTTCCGATCTTGCATTTCTTTCCCGGTTTTACAAGTGTTTCCCAGATATCATTTTCTTTTCTTTTTAAGAGAAGGATTTCGATTTTGGCCTCGGTACCTTCCTTCACGCCATAAAGACGTGCTGGGATTACCTTTGTGTTATTAATGACAAGGCAGTCGCCCGGTCTTAAATACTCTATAATATCCTTAAAATGTCTGTGTTCCACTTCTCCTGTGATCTTATCTAAAACCATCAGTCTGGAGCTGGAACGATCCTCCAATGGATCCTGTGCAATGAGTTCCTGTGGAAGATCATAATAAAAATCTTTTACATCCATGATTATTCTCCATCTATTAGCATTTTCTGTACATAACAAAGAGCCGCTGCTGCGACTCTTTGCCATGTTTCTATCATATTATGCACGAAGCCTGATATCAAGTGTTTTCTCTAAGTTCTTTAAGATTTTCTTGACAAAACCTTCCACTCTTTCCGTTGTGAATTCTTCGTCAGCCGGAGTAAATACAACTGAGAATGCCATGCTCTTCTTATCCGGTCCAAGCTGGATTCCTTCGTAGACATCGAATAATGTTACATCTGTGACATAATCGCAGGCCTCTTTGATACCATTTTCAATCTGCGCACAGGTGATAGCTTTATCTACAACAAACGCAAAATCACGTTTTTCTTCTGCATATTTTGGCAACGGAGTGAAAATCTGCTCTTTTCCATACCATTTTTTCAGAGCTGCAAGGTCAATCTCCATAACATAAGCCGGTACACGCATGTCAAGTTCATCCATGATCTCATAGGAAACTTTTCCAAGATATCCGACTTTCTCGCCCTCACAGAAAATCTCTGCTGTCTGATACGGATGAAGGAATGTATTCTCGGCTGCCTCGTATGTGAATGTAATATTCAGTGCATCTGCAACCGTCTCTGCAAATCCTTTTAATGTGTAGAAAGATTCCTTCTCGCCAAATAATCCAACGCACAGTGTCTCTCTCTCATCCGGATACTCCGTAAGTGGGAGATCTTTTGGAATAAATACATTTCCAAGTTCGAAGATTCTTCCCTCTAAAATTGCTTTTTTCTGGTTTCTTGCCATCGCATGGATCATCTGCGGTGCAAGTGTAGTTCTCATCAGTGAAAGATCAATATTAATTGGATTGATCAGACGGATTGCATGTCTCTCTTTTGCATCTTCCGGCAGTCTTAACAGATCCAGATCCGACGGTGAGAAGAAGGAGTAATGAATTCCCTCATAAGCTCCTGCTGCACAGAGTGCACGTTTGATTTTAAGTTCTGTCTTCTGTTTTAAGTTTAATCCACCTAATGTCACTTTCGCAGTCGGCATAAAGGTTGGGATTACATGCTCATAGCCATACATACGGATCACTTCCTCCGCCACATCCGGGTAAGAATCCATATCTTCACGGTAAGCAGGAATCTGCAATGTCAGCTCATCACCGTTGATGACCGGTGCAAAATTTAAAGCAGTAAGAATACGAACGATGTCAGCATCCGGAACTTCGATTCCAAGAACCCCATTGACACGTTTTACACTTGCTTTCATCTCTTTTGGCTCGATGGAGTTTCCGGTAGACACTTCAATGTGTGTGGAAGAAACTTTACCACAGCCTAACTCCTCTACTAAATGAAGGGCACGTTTCATTGCCATAACAGTTGTGTATTCGTAAACACCCTTTGCATACATTGCGCTGGAATCAGAGGACTGTCCCAGTGCCCTGGAGCTTTTACGGATGTTGTCGCGGGCAAATTTTGCAGCCTCGAACATCACTTCTTTTGTAGTGTCCTGAATCTCAGAATTTAAGCCACCCATAATACCTGCCAGTGCAACCGGTTTTTTACCATCACAGATTACAAGGTTGGAATGATTTAATTCAAACTCTTTTTCATCCAATGTCACGATCTTCTCGCCATCATCTGCACGTCTGACATTAATCTCGTCACCCTCTAAATATGCATAGTCGAATGCATGCATCGGCTGACCTAACTCTTTTAGGACGTAGTTTGTGATATCTACGATATTGGAGATACCACCGATTCCGACTAATGCCAGTCTTCTTCTCATCCATGCAGGAGATTCCTTGATCTCAACATCATGAACATAGTGTGCGATATATCTCGGGCAGAGATCTTTCGCAGAAACAGTTACATGGAAATCCTTCTTTACATCTGTCTCTGTGAAATCAAGTGCAGGCTCTTTGCATTCTTTTCCGAGAACGGCTGCTACTTCTCTTGCGATACCGTAAATACTCTGGCAGTCCGGGCGGTTTGCGGTGATCGCAATGTCAAAAATCCAGTCATCCATTCCAAGGATCGGTTTTACGTCTGCTCCAACTCTGGCATCTTCCGGTAACACAAGTAATCCGTTGTATCCTGCGCCCGGATATAAATCTTCGTTTAATCCAAGCTCTGTTCCGGAGCAAAGCATACCAAAGGATTCATATCCACGGAGTTTGCTTTTTTTAATTGTCATCACACCTTCGATCGTGACATGGTCTTTTGCAGTTGCATAAACTGTTGCGCCTACGAGTGCGAGCGGGAATTTGCCGCCTGCATGTACATTGTCTGCTCCACAGCAGATCTGGAAGGTTCCGTGCTCACCGGCATTTACCTGACATAAGCTTAAGTGTGTGTCAGGAATTGGTTCGCATGTCTCAACCAGACCTACAACAACACCGCTTACATCTTTTCCAACTTCAATCAGTTCCTCAACTTCAAATCCACAGGAAAAAAGTTTTTCCTCTAACTCCTTTGGAGTAACATCTATATCTACATAATCTTTTAACCAGCTTAATGGTGCTAACATGATAAGTCTCCTTTTCTTTTATCTCTATCTAGATAATTGCGAAACTCCTCATATTCTGCTTTCAATTGTTCAAAATTAACAAAAACATTCAAGACACGCTCCCGCTATGTGTCACTCGCAACGGTACTAAGAAGCCAGGCACAACTTACAGTTGTACCTACCTTCTAAGAACCGGCGGTTCCCCAATGTCTTTCATGTCTTTTGTTAATTTTTCACAATTTAATTTAGGTTTTTAAGAGTTTCGCAATTGTCTAATAAATCACATCAATTCCTGTAAAAACTTCTCTGCTCCAGAGGACTTTGCCAGCTCTCCAAATTCATTGGAGTAAAGGATAACCTCGATCTGCATTTTTCCTGCCGCCCGTTTGTTCAGATAAAACATGATTTTTGACAGCAGATCCTGCATCACAGCATCTTTTTTTCCACAGGCATCCAGTTTCCTGACTGCTTCTTCCGTGGTGACACATTGCAGGATTTCCTCTAAAACCGGATAAGGCACCTGATTTCTCACAGAAGCTGCGGCAAGCACTTCCATACGGCAGTCTCCCTCTCTGGAGTGTGTGTTCATGATTCCTCCTGCCACTTTCACAAGCTTGCCGATATGTCCTGTGAGCAGCATTTTTTCAAATCCAGTGGTGATCGCCATATCAATGGTGTCTCCGATAAAATTACTGCACTTTACGCTCCGGTCAAGGTCGTAACCATATGTTTTTTTCATGTAATCCAACCCGTAATTACCGGGCGAAACAGCGGCGATTCCATAACCTTCTGCTTTCTTCTGGTTCAATTCCACTCTGATCGTATCAAGAAGTGCCTGACTGCTCATCGGTTCTACGATCCCGGAGGTTCCCAAAATAGAAATTCCCCCGACAATCCCAAGTCTCGGATTGAAGGTCTGCTCCGCTAAACGCTCTCCGTCCGGCACTGAAATCGTGATATGAAGCTCTCCTGAGAAATCTGCCAATGCGCATACTTCCTGTACCTCTTTTTCAATCATCTCCCGTGGCACATGATTAATGGCTGCATTTCCGACCGGCTGGTCTAATCCAGGTTTTGTCACTCTGCCAACACCCTCGCCACCGTCAATGCAAATGACTGCCCGTTTCTCCTGCATCGTTTCCACATGAATGCCTGAAAGTTGTCTGTTATTCTGCCCCGGTATTTTTTTCTCCCGGTCTGCAAAACGCACCGTGGAAAAAATAAGTGTCCCGGATGTAATATCGGGATCATCTCCACCATCTTTTCGTACTGCGCAGGTAACTTCTGTTTCACTTCTTGTAATTTCAAGTATCTCTGTTTGAAACAGAATCCCTTTCGGCGTCTGTATTGTTATATTTTGTTTTAACTTTCCTGTTAGAAGCATATATGCTGCTGCTTTTGAGGCAGCCGCCGCACAGCTTCCTGTTGTAAATCCATATCGCATCATTCATCCACTCTTGCATGATTTTCTTATGGTCTGCACGGCAACTCAGCAGATCAGTGAATCTATTACTTAAATTTACATTTAATTTTTATCTCGAAGTTCATATAAAAGTGCATTGCAGATTGCCGCTGCAATGTTACTGCCACCTTTTCTTCCCCGGTTGATAATATACGGTACATCTGTTTTTAAAATCAGATCCTTTGCAGCCTCCACATTCACAAAGCCAACCGGAACCCCGATAATAAATGCCGGGCGGTATTTTCCACTCTGTATCATTTCATATAATTCGATCAATGCTGTCGGTGCATTGCCTATGGCAAAGATCACCGGCTTTTCTATCTGTGCTGCTTTTTCCATGCTCACAGCTGCCCTTGTGACACCGCGCTCTTTTGCAATCTTTGCCACCTCTTCCTCAGCCATAAAACAGTGTGCCTCTCCTCCGTATTTTGCCAGTTCTTTTTTATTCACGCCGGCAAGTGCCATGTTTGTATCGGTGACAATGTCTGCACCATTTTGTATCAGTTTTTTTGCAATCCCGACCGCATGGGCGGAATAAGTCATGGTCTTTGCATAATCAAAATCTGCGCTGGTATGGATGGCTCTCTTCGTCACAAGTTCCTGCTCTTTTGGAAGAACGATTCCTTTTTCCTCCAGCTCTTTTGAGATTATGGCAAAGCTTCGTTTTTCGATATCCTGTGGTCTGACGTATTCTATGTTTTTCATCTGATTGTATCCTTTAATTGTGTAATCAATTTTTCATTCTCTTCATGTGTCTTCACTGCAATACGATAGTATCCTGTACGTAGTCCCCGGTAATTGCTGCAGTCACGAATCAAAATTTTTTTCTTCAGCAAATCATGATAGAGCTGACGCTCTGTCTTTAAGAGCAGGAAATCTGCTTCCCCGGGGTAGACTTTGATTCCCAGCTTTTCCAGTTCTGACTTTAGATATTCACGCTCTTTCCCAATGTATGGAATGGTCTTGTTACAGTATTCCGTCTCATCTAATGCCGCAAGTCCTGCTGCCTCCGCAATGATTGAGATGTTCCACTCCGGCAATTGATTGAAAATCTGCCCTGCCTTGTTCTGGCTGCCACAGAATAAGAAGCCCAGACGCACACCCGGGATCGCATATAATTTTGTGAAAGCCTTCACAATAATGACATTTGGATATTCCTGCATGGAATGTGTTTCAAAAAATCCCTTTTTCCTTGTAAATTCCAGAAAACATTCATCTATCACAACGGTTATCTTTTTTTCCCGGCATCTGTCACATATTTTTTCCAGCAGCACGTCTTCTATTGTATTGCCAACCGGATTATTCGGATTCGCCAGAAATAATAAATCCACATCCTCCTGCAATTCCTGCAGAAACGCTTCGGTCAGGCAGAACCCGTCCCTCTCTGTCATCTCATAATAGGAAACCTCTGCCTCTGTCACGCTTGCAACTTTCTCATAACCATAAAAGGACGGCACCGGTATCACAATTTTTCCCGGTTTGCTTGCATGGACGACTGCCACAAATAACTCAGATGCTCCGTTCCCACACAAAATATGTTCCTCCGGGATATGATAGTGCGCTCCGATTTTTTCGATCAGTTTCGCATGATGAATGTCCGGGTAATGCTCACAGAGTTCCAAAGATTCCTGCATTGCCTCTTTCACTTTTTCCGGTATTCCAAAAGGATTGATATTGACCGAAAAATCCAGTTCTATTTCATTTTGATAGATGTCTCCTCCGTGTATGACCGGACGCATTTTCTCTCCTCCTCTCTGTCCTAAGAAATAAGCAGGATGATCCAAAGTACCGACAGACAGATTGCTTCACACAAGATAGCCGTCGCATACAGTAACCGGTTTGCGCGCTTAATATCTTCTGTCTCCACCGCTCTTTCTGCATCCCCGATATAAGGCTTTTCCACGATTTTTCCAAAATAACTTGCGTTTCCTGCAAGCCGGATTCCAAGTGCACCTGCACACACTGCTTCCGTCTGTGCCGAATTGGGACTTGCATGGTTGTAACGGTCTCTCTTAAAAATATACCATGC
>OODU01002599.1_pt1 | contig 15155 bp, 10 predicted proteins | sample 1671171 | NCBI WGS metagenome assembly OODU01 (sample SAMN06348129, study PRJEB24527) | human gut metagenome | biome: human gut; feature: ankylosing spondylitis patient; material: feces | host: Homo sapiens | place: China | collected 2015-10
TTTTTTTTTTTTTTAATGATACGGCGACCACCGAGATCTACACTCTTTCCCTACACGACGCTCTTCCGATCTACTCTCTTGCAGCATCTAACAGTTCATCTAAAACATCAAACAGATCATCCGCCTTAATTCTTCTGTAATCCGCATATTCTGTGCAGAATTCGTCATAGCCAACAGCCTTCCTTATGTAATTGATCGCCGCATAAGGGCTTAAATGCTCTAACATATGGATATCACCCTCAAGTTTTTCAATACGCTTTGCCACCCACGGCTGTTCCTCATAGTACCATTCCCATACATCAAATGCCACCGTCTCCTCGTCTAATGATTCCCTGCTGATATAGCGTTTGGGCCGGTTCATGATCTGCAGGAAATCCCTTCTTTCCCTGCTTCCCATCGCAATTCTTATATATGCAAAGATATCTTTTGCAATCCAGTGTTCATATAAATTTGGTACAGTGTCTCTTGTCCGGAATGGTATATTATATTCCATCAACTGCTCCATCAGAAGTCTCGGCTGCGTATTGGTACGGAAAAGTACTGCAAATTCCTCATATTTTGCCCCTCTTTCCACTGCCTCCTGAATATCCCAGATAATACGCGCATTTTCTTTGCGCTGGCTTTCAAACTGCTGCCACTCGATCGGAATGTCTCCCTGGTCAGCAGCTTCGATTTTTTTCGTAAAGCGTTCTTTATTGTGACTGATAAGACAGCCGGCACTTGCCACAATATTTTTTGTCGAACGGTAATTCACATCCAAAAGAACAGTCTCCGCTTCCGGATAATCGTCTTTAAAATGCAGCATGATTTCCGGTTTTGCGCCGCGGAAACGATAGATTGACTGGTCATCGTCTCCCACGATAAACAGATTTTTACGCTCTCCTGCCAGCATTTTTATAATATCATACTGAATCCGGTTGATATCCTGGAACTCATCAATCAAAATATAGCGGTATTTATTCTGCCACGCCGCAAGGATATCGGGGCGCTGCTCAAAAAGTTCTTTCGTGTATACCAGCATATCATCAAAATCGATCAGTCTGTTTTTATACAAAAACTCATGATATTCACGGTACACCTTCCGGAACACAGTTTCCGCACAGTTTTTCGAATAATAATTTGCGATCTGTATTCCTGAATTTTTGACCAGACTGATCTCCCCCAGCAAGGAAGTGATAAATTCCGTCTCATCCTCATAGGTCAGATGTTCCTTCGCTATGATCTCTCTCATACACTGATAGCGTTGTTCCTCTCTCGCAATATTATCCGCACTGTAATTATATGCATGCTTTAAGATTGCAAAATAAACCGCATGGAATGTACCAAATGTTACCGGACATGATCTGTTCATCTTCCGCTGAAACCTGCGTTTCATCTCTGTTGCCGCAGCTTTTGTAAATGTGATAACAAGAATCTGCGCCGGATCTATCCCACACTCTTCGATCAGATATTTCGTGCGTTCCGTAATTACAAGGGTTTTTCCGGAACCTGGTCCGGCGAGAACGAGCATGGGTCCATTTTTATGATGGATTGCCCGTGTCTGTGATGCATTAAAGCTCATAGATTACCTCAATTCATAGATTTGAAACGGCAGGGAAATTTAAAATCTCCCTGCCTGTCAAAAAATCTTACTGTTCTAACAATTCAATACCCTTTTTGATGCGGGCAATGGACTCTTCTTTTCCAAGTACCTCCATCAGCTCTGTCGCTCCGCCCGGTGTCATCTGTTTGCCGGAAACAGCGGTACGGATCGGCCACATTACATAGCCATTCTTCACGCCGGTCTCTTCCACGTATTTTAACAATGTGGCATACAATGCGTCATTGCTGTAATCTTCCTGTGCTTCTAACAGTGGAAGTACATCCTTTAATACCTTTAAAGATGTTTCTGCGTTTGTTTTCATCTTCTTGTGCGTATACATTGCCACATCATATTCCGGAAGTGCCTCAAAGAAATCAATATGCTCTTTGATATCCGGGAAAATCTCGATACGTGTTTTCACCATCTGTGCAATCTTCTTGTAATCGCAGTCGCGGTGTATCACTTCTTTGATGTATGGCTCTGCCAACTCATAAAAAGCATCAAAATCCATCGCTTTGATATACTCGCCGTTCATCCATTTCAGTTTTACCATATCGAAAACAGCCGGAGATTTGCTGATATTCTTGTAGTTGAACTCTTTTACCAGCTCGTCTAAGGAGAAAATCTCCTGATTATTTTCCGGTGACCAGCCAAGCAGGGCAACGAAGTTGACAACTGCCTCGGAAACGAAGCCCTGATCGATCAGATCCTGATAGGAAGAATGACCGCTTCGCTTGCTCAGCTTCTTGTGCTCCTCGTTCGTGATGGTCGGGCAGTGCACATAAACCGGAACCTTCCATCCGAATGCGTCGTACAGACGGTTGTACTTCGGTGAAGAAGACAGGTACTCGTTACCGCGGACTACATGAGTGATCTGCTGTAAATGATCGTCCACCACATTTGCGAAGTTGTAGGTCGGGAATCCATCCGATTTGATTAAAACCATATCGTCCAGCTCGGAGTTATCTACGGAAATATCCCCATAAATCTCATCGTGGAAGGTAGTCTTTCCCTCGGTCGGGTTGTTCTGACGGATGACAAACGGCTTTCCTGCCTTTAAGTTTGCCTCTACCTCTTCCTTGGAAAGGTGCAGGCAGTGCTTATCATAGGTCATGATCTCTTCGCCGTTTACTTCTCTCTTTAAGCTGTTTAAGCGTTCCTGATCGCAGAAACAGTAATAAGCTTCGCCTTTATCGATCAGCTTCTTCGCATATTCCATGTAGATGCCCTGTTTCTGACGGTCGCTCTGTACATACGGGCCAACCGGACCTCCGATGTCCGGACCTTCGTCATGCTTCAGTCCGGTATCGCGCATCGTATTGTAAATGATCTCGGTCGCGCCTTCAACGAAACGCTCCTGATCGGTATCCTCGATTCGCAGGATAAAATCGCCGCCCTCATGTTTTGCAATCAGGTATGCGTATAATGCAGTTCTTAAGTTTCCTACATGCATTTTGCCTGTCGGGCTCGGTGCGTATCTGGTTCTGATCTTTGTCATACTTTTCACACGGCTGTCTGGAAGCTTATGTTCCAAACAGTTTTTCCTTTCCTAGAAATAATTAAAATATTGGAATTATAAAATAAAGTAACTGTTCCGTAAGTCTGCGCATTTACTGCGCTGACCATACGAAAACATGGGCCAGCAGGCAGGTAATTTATATCACGCCTTCATATTCAGCAGATGGCACGCCAGCTGGAAATAAATCATCAGGCTGCACGCATCCACGATCGTCGTGATCATCGGCGACGCCATGATCGCCGGGTCGAGATGGATCGTCTTCGCCGCAATCGGAAGCACACATCCGATCGTCTTCGCGATGATAACCGTGCAGAACAGGCTGATAACTACCGTCAGGCAGATGAGTACCTGCCCCGGATACTGGATCATCAGACGCACGAAATTGACAAGCGCCAGAGAAAGTCCACAGAGCATTCCCACGCGGATCTCTTTCCACATAACCTTCAGAATATCCGCCGGTTCTACCTCGCCGACCGCCATACCACGGATGATCATCGTGCTCGCCTGGCTGCCGGAGTTTCCGCCCGTATCCATCAACATCGGAATAAACGTAACCAAAAGCGGAATCACCGAAAAGGCATTCTCATATTTTAACAAAATACCGCCGGTCACCATACTGCTCAACATCAGGATCATCAGCCACGGAATACGATTTCTCGCAAGCTGGAACACGCCCGTCTTCAGGTACGGCTTCTCACTCGGCAGCATCGCCGCCATCTTCTCGAAGTCCTCCGTCGCCTCCTGCTCCATGACATCCATGACATCATCGACCGTGATGATGCCGACCAGACGGTCTTCGCCGTCCACAACCGGTAAACTCAGGAGGTTGTACTCATTGAACGTCTCCACGACCTTCTCCTGGTCTTCCGTCGTATATGCCTTGATCACATGCGGATCCATGATATCGCCCATGAGCGCCGCATAATCATTCATCAGAAGATCCTTGACCGTCACAACGCCCTCTAAGCGGCGTTTTTCATCCATGACGTAGCAGGTGTAGATCGTCTCCTTGTCCACACCATATTTCCGGATATAAGCAAATGCCTGCTCCACCGTCATATTTTTCTTGAGTCCCACGTACTCCGCCGTCATGACACTTCCAGCGCTGTTTTCCGGGTAATTGAGGAACTGGTTGATCAGTTTTCTCGTATCCGGGCTGGAGTTCTGAAGTACACGCCGCACGATCGTCGCCGGCAGCTCCTCCAGCATATCGACCGCATCATCGACATACAAATCGTCAATGATGGCACGCAGCTCATTATCCGTGATACTGGTAATGATGTGCTGCTGCTGTTCGACTTCCAGACAGGCAAATACCTCCGATGCCAGCTCTTTCGGCAGCATACGGAATACAACGACCGTCTTTTCTGAATCCAATTCTTCGATAAATGAGGCAATATCCACCTCATTCATCTCGACCAGCTGGCTTTTCAGCTCCCGGTACTTCTTCCCGGTCAGCAGAGCCAGCAGCTCTTCTTTCTTCTCTTCTTCTAACATTCCCGTCTCCTTCCAAAATATTGTCATTTTGGAAATCGGACAGGCTGCTCCTTTCCTGCTCCTGCACACAGGCAGAATGCCGGAAACTTATCCACAGATGCGGCAGTGTACACAAGGAATCCGCTGTTTGCAGCTGTCATTCCTGCAAATGCATGTGTACGCTGCCTTCGGTTCTGGGTAGCTGCCGTCTGATTCCGCCTTATGACTCCGGCTTTCCATTGTGTTCACTCCTCTCCTGATTTTCTCGCATGAAAACATCCGGCAGATTGATGCTCGATACCGGATGTCTCTTTTTATTATAATAATTGAATGAAAAAATAGCAATCTTTTTATCGAAGTTATCCAAAAAAACGTTGTTAAAAAGTAATTATTCACGGGTAGGCACTTTTGGAACCGAAAATGCCGCTCAGATACCACCACGGCGGCAGCAGCTTTCGCATACCCGCGGCTCCCGGCAAAAAGACTGAAGCGTCAAAAAAGATCGGGCAGAGCAGGAGGCTCGCAAGGATAAACACCGGAATCAGCGCCGCCAGAAATCCCGGCTTCCGGCAGACTGCCAGGCATCCAAAGGCATACATGGTCACGAAGAAGAGATAAAAAAGCAGCTTTCCCGCCTCTAAAAGCGGCTCTGCCCCATTTCCCGACGCCAGAAGCGCCGCATAGGCCGAAATGGATGCTAAAAATACAAACGCCGCGATCTCCGCCGTCTGCAGCAACCACCGCTCCCGGCTCCGGACCGCCGCATAAAGCCCGCGCTCTGCATCCTCGCCCGCCATGACAGCTGCCGCCAGCCCCATGATAAAAAGGAATACCGCCGTCAGCCCGCGCACCGGAAAGACCACCTTTATCGCCCCTGTCTGCAGTGCCGTTCCTCCCTGTAAGGTCTGATAATCAAAGGTAAAGGTGCTTCCGTTGCTGCGGTATTTTTCATAGAGTTCCAGCAGCATGCCGCACGCCTTTTCCCGCGCCTCCGTCGTCTGGCAGCGTGCCATCACCGTCTGAAATGCCGCTCCATTTTTCCCATAGTCCGCCAGCAGTTCCCGCCCGTACACCTCGAACAGTTCAGAAAATATCTTTTCTGATATAATTTTCTCTGCCACTGTGGACGGCGACACCAGCACGCGGACCGCACGGGTATAATGCCCCTCGTCCAGCCGTTCTTTTAATCTCTCTGGAAACAGGTAGGCGCACTCCGCCCGTCCGGTCATAACCGCCTCCTTTGCCTCTTCCTCCGTCCCGCACGGATAAAAGAAAAATGAACGGCTCTCTTCCGATTCCAGTCTTTCTGCAAGCGCCTGATTCCACGCATCCGTTCCCGGGCAGAGCGCCACCGCGATCCGCCCGGAATCCCGTTTTTCCACCTGATGGAGCGCGCCCATTCCCAATGGAAAGATCAGAAGAAACAGGAGGAACACCGGGCGGTAAAGAGCCCGCCGCAGCGTCATTCCAAACATACAGAACCACCACGCCAGCTTCCGCATCCGTCAATCCCTCCTTTTTCCGGCGGCAAGCGCCAGTGCAAAGCATGCCAATGCCGCCGCAGCCAGTTTCCACAGCACCGGAACCGTCCCTGTCTCCTCGCCCGAAGCAATAAAGCGGATTCCATCCATCCAGAGCGCCGTCACCGTCATATTTCCGACTTTCTGAACCAGCTCCGGCAGAAAGACGGACGGGATGATGCCGCCCGCCAGAAAGAGAAATACCACATTGACCGCAAACAACGTCAAAATCGCCGCTGCCGAACTTCTGCACACCTCATAAAACAGCAGAATCCACGCCGAAACTGCCGCGCAGGTCAGCCCCCACGCCGCCAGTTCTTCCCGCCCCGCCAGCGCATATCCCTTCTGCACCGCCCAGCCATAGCCGCCCGCCGTGACTGCCATCAGAAGAAGCATCATGCACAAGCATTTGCAGAAAAGCGGATACCACCGCCGGATCCCGATACGCCGAAGCCCCTGTTCCAGCGCCTCCGTCTGGGGCGCCAGAAACGGCGCTGCCGGGATTCCGGTAAGAATCATCAAAAATACAATCCCCGAAATTCCATAAAAGACCGCCGTCGATACATCCCCCGCCGCGCTGACCGTTTTCTTCCGGAAAAGTGCCTCCCGGTTCATCGCATATTTTAAAAAGATACGGTTCAAATCCTGTTCAGACACCGGAATCTGTTCCGGCACTCCCTGGATATTTAAACATTCATTTGCCGCGTAGATCGCCGCCTGCGAAGTGCCAAGCATCGAACTGCCCGACTCTGCCAGCTCCCTGAAAACGGTGCCTTCCAGCCCGCTCTCATCCGGAAACCAGATCGTGGCTGGCTGGTTCGTACCGTCCAAAATGCCGCGCGCCATGCCGGACGGCACCTCGAAAACCGCTTGAAGTTCCCCGCTTTTCATCTTTTGGAACGCTTCATCGTGTTCCAGATACGAAAAATCGCAGAGACTTTCCACGCTGTCCAGCGAGGCAATCATTTTGGTTATCTTTTCCGAAAGCGCATCGTCCTCCGGAAGCACCACACCCACCTCGATTTTCTTTAAAGATGTTTCCCCATATAAAACCTTAGATGCCGAAAACGCCGCCATGCCGATGAGCAGCACCATCACTGCCAGCCCTGCCAGAAAATACGGCAGCTGGCGGAGCAGGCGCTTTCCGGTCAGCAGCAGATATATCATATATGTTCGCATTTTCCGCCGCCTATGACATGACTTTCAGTAGAATTGCGAACAGGTTGCCTGTTATCTCCGTTGTGACCTGGTTATAATCCTCCTCGGAGGAAGCCAGCACATCAAATGGAACGCCGTCCGGCTGCGCGATCTCATCCTCCAGCGGGTTGACATAATAGGAACCGGCAAATTCAACATAAGAACTGCTTCCATTTAACAATGTAGTTTCCAGACGCAGGGAATCCATATCGATATGGACGCTCTCGCCCTTTGAAAGGTCGCTGACCGCGCCATTCGCCGTGAGCGACGCCTGAGACGCACCGTTACTCTGCAAATCCAGCTTTACCTCATAGCTGCCGTCCGCGATCTGATAATCGCCATCCAGGATAAACTGGTATTTCTCTTCGTCATCTTCCAGGGTCGCAATTACCTGACCACTCCAGCTCTTTCCAGCCTCGTAAGCGCCTGTTTTATCCAGGGAAACCGTGATAATCTGACCGTCCGAATCCTCAATATTTAACGCCCCATTCACATTCGACAGCATGTTGTAACCGCCGCCAAAGGAAACATCGCCGTAAAAACGGACATTTTCTTCCTCAACCGTTGCATCCGTCTCATAGGAAAATCCAGCCATTTTGCCATCTTTTCTCACATAGACATCCATCGTCACATCCCCGATGGTATTTTCCATTCCCTCTACCAGATTGTCCAGCACCGCTTCCGCCTGCGCCCAGAGTTCCTTCTGCTGTTCCTCCGGATCCACGCTCTCTCCGTCCCCGTCCGCTGCATAGATGCTGCTTGCGTCGCCTGCCAGTTCCAGATAGCGCACCACATCCTGTTTGAGTGTCTCATCATTCAGGAAAAATTCTCTCGTCGTCTTTGCAAAGCGAATCAGCGCATCCTTCGGCAAAGTCACATGGTAACCGCGGCAGTTCTCGCTCTGTCCATCGATCGTAAACTCTTTTTTGTCATTCTTAGTGACGGTCATAGCCGCTTTGAGGTCATCAATCGCCTTGCTTCCCTCTTTGTAGCGGTTCCAGAGTGCTTTCAGATCCAACATCGGCTCCTCGTCCGAAAGCGCTTCCTTGTACTGTCCCAGATAATTTGCCAGCCCCTCAATATCAATCCCCTGCTCTTCGAGCTTCTGCGCCGCATACGGAGAATTAATGAGCTGTCCTTCCAGATCATTGACATAGTCAAGGGTAAACATGCGGCTGGAAAGTGCCGGAATCGCCGCCATGATCTGTGTATCATCCATGTAAAGCTGTGCGTCCGCCAATTCTCCGCCGCCATACTGCAAGGAAAGATTTAGCAGCTGCCGTCCGCTGTCCACATCACGCTTCACATCCAGACCGATGCCCGCACCGCTCATCTGGTTCAGGGATTCATCGGAAATACCCATCATGCTTAATTCCATCCCCGTCTGCGCGGATCCCTTCTGTAAAAGTTTTTCCAGCTCTTTCGTCCCAAAGATCTCCTCAGACGGATTTAACTGCCCTTCCGCCGTGATGCTCTTGAACGCATCGATCACTGTGTCCTTTGGGTCTGCCTGATGGCTGAGCATCACACCGCCGCCGACCACGGCCACCGCTGCGGCTGCTCCGGCTGAAATGAGCCATTTCTTCCTGCCAGAACCATTTCCGCCCGTTCTGCCACCGTCACTGCCGCCTGCAGCATTTCCACCGATTCCGCCGCCAGCACCAGCGGAGCCGCCTGCACCGGTTCCATCCGCTGTGTCAGATGCGGCCGTAAGCGCCTGTGCCGCTGCCTCTGCCGGGTTTAGCGGGGTTGAATTGCTTGACATGTTTGCATTGTTTGTATTGTTTGTGTTGTTTCCCTCTTCCATCTTGTACCTCCTCCTGTTTTCTCACTCCTAAAACGTTACTGTTCACGCATACGTGCCCAGTAACCTTAAAACCTCTGTATCAGCTCCCGCGCCGAAAGCCCTGCCTCCGTTGGAACCAGCACACCGTCCTTTAATACATAAAGGGTTGTACACGCCCCTATCTCTCCCATCTCATGGGACGTCAAAAGAACTGTCCCCCCTGCTTTCACATAGCTCCTGATATAAGTCAGGATCTGCTCCTTTGCCTCCAGGTCAAGCGCTGCCCCCGGTTCATCGAGAATCAGGATATCCGCGCGCCCGGAGAGTGCCGCCGCGATGCTCAGCCTCTTTTTCTCTCCGCCGGAAAGCCGTCCCGCCTGCGTTTTCAAGAATCGGTCCACGCCCAGCACACGACCGACGCCGCATTCCAGATCCCGCTCCATCTCCCGCCGTTTCCCCCGGAACCAGAGACGGTAATTATCAAATGCCGTCAGCTCCGGGATCAATGGATTTTCCTGAGGCACATAGGCAATTTTTTCTTCTAATAGACGATGTCTTCCAAGCGCCTCCTGCCCGTCAATCCGAATACTCCCCCGATCCGGCTTGCGGATCCCCGCGAGGATCGAGAGCAGCGTCGTCTTGCCGCATCCATTTCCGCCGACAATCCCGATGCATTCCCCTGGATTTGCCCGAAAAGAGACATTTTTTAGGATCGTCCTTCCGCGGTACCGTTTTTCTATCCCTGTTACCTCTAACATATTTTTCCTCTTTGTAAAGTAAAAAGGAACACCGCAAAGCAGAAGCGAACCGCTTCTCTGCCTTGCAGCATTCCTTACTTTATCTGGTCTGCGCCGCAGTGATGCAGGCACATTGATTTTATGATGGATGATTGCAGCACATCGTGTGCATTTGCAATCTATTTATTTTCAGCCAGATCGCCTGGTTTCATGCTCAGGTTGATACGACCCATCTTATCGACCTCGATTACCTTTACAGTAACTTCATCGCCGATGTTGACAACATCCTCTACCTTCGCTACGCGCTTGTCCGAAAGCTTGGAAACATGAACCATACCATCTTTGTTCGGAGCCAGCTCTACGAATGCACCAAAATTCATGATACGGACAACGGTACCTGTCAGAATCTGACCCGGCTCGATGTCGGTCACGATGCCCTTGATGATGGAAACTGCCTTGTCGATCATTGCCTGATCGGTGCCGCATACAGATACGCTGCCATCGTCCTCGATATCGATCTTAACGCCGGTCTGCTCGATGATCTTGTTGATTACCTTGCCCTGTTTTCCGACTACATCGCCGATCTTCTGCGGATCGATGGAGATCTGAACGATCTTCGGAGCGTACTGGCTGACGGTCTTTCTCGGCTCGGAGATAACCGGTGCCATAACTTCATCCAGAATGTAGAGTCTTGCCTCTCTCGTCTTAGCGATTGCCTCCTCGATGATCGGGCGGGTCAGACCGTGGATCTTGATATCCATCTGGATGGAAGTAATACCCTTGTGAGTGCCGCCTACCTTGAAGTCCATATCGCCGAAGAAGTCTTCCAGACCCTGGATATCGGTCAGAACGATGTAATCATCATCGGTGTCGCCTGTTACCAGACCGCAGGAAATACCAGCTACCGGAGCTTTGATCGGTACACCTGCTGCCATCAGGGACAGAGTGGATGCACAGATACTTGCCTGGGAGGTAGAACCATTGGATTCCATCGTCTCAGATACGGTACGGATTGCATACGGGAACTCTTCCGCAGTCGGAAGTACCGGCACAAGCGCACGCTCCGCCAACGCACCATGACCGATCTCACGGCGTCCCGGTCCTCTGGACGGTTTGGTTTCGCCTACGGAGTAGGACGGGAAGTTGTAATGGTGCATATATCTCTTGGATGTCTCATTCTCATCCAGTCCGTCGATCTTCTGTGCCTCGGACAGCGGAGCCAGTGTACAGATATTTAAAATCTGTGTCTGTCCACGGGTGAACATACCGGAACCGTGTACACGCGGCAGAATGTCGATCTCTGCTGCCAGCGGACGGATCTCGGTGATACCGCGGCCATCCGGACGCTTGTGATCTTTGAGGATCATCTTGCGGACAGTCTTCTTCTGGTACTGATATACAGCCTCACCCAGAACAGCCAGCCACTCCTCGTTATCAGCGAATGCCTCTTCCAGGCGCTCGGTGATTGCGCGGATATTCTCTTCTCTCTTCTGTTTCTCGTCTGTAAATACAGCCTCTTCCATCTCTTCCTGCGGAACCAGCTCACGAATCGCTGCAAACAGCTCTTCCGGAACTGCACAGCTCTCGTAGGAATGTTTCGGCTTGCCGCACTCAGCTACGATAGTGTCGATGAATTTGATGATCTCCTGGTTTACTTCGTGTGCCTTGAAGATCGCGTCGATCATGATGTTCTCCGGAACTTCCTTTGCGCCAGCCTCGATCATGATAACCTTCTCGCGGGTGGAAGCAACGGTCAGAGCCATATCAGATACTTTCTTCTGTGCATTGGTCGGGTTTACGATAAACTCGCCGTCGATCATGCCGATCTGGGTGGTCGCACACGGACCATCAAACGGGATATCGGAAATGCAGGTTGCGATTGCAGAGCCTAACATCGCGGTATACTCCGGGCTGCAGTCCTGGTCAACGGATAATACGAGGTTATTTAAGGTAACATCGTTGCGGTAATCCTTCGGGAACAGCGGACGCATCGGACGGTCGATAACACGTGCTGTCAGAACTGCGTTCTCAGATGCCTTTCCCTCTCTCTTGTTAAATCCGCCCGGAATCTTTCCGACCGAATACATCTTCTCCTCAAACTCAACGCTTAACGGGAAGAAATCAATACCGTCACGCGGCTTGTCAGAAGCTGTCGCGGTTGATAATACGGTTGTATCTCCATAATGCATAAATGCAGCACCATTTGCCTGAGCTGCCACACGGCCAACATCCACTGTTAAAGTTCTGCCAGCCAGTTCCATCGAAAAACTCTTGTACATCTCATATCTCCTTTCATCTTGTTTTGCAGAAGAACCTTCACATTCTCATACGCCGCTTTCGGTTCCAAAAGTGCCTTTCTGTGAAAAGTAATACCGAAACTACTGCTCTGCCCGCAAATATGTTTTTCCGCTTTACGGGTACAGCAGCGGTCTCGGACTTTTCTTCTACATAAACAACTAGGGTGGATTGCTCCACCCTATACGTTTTAATCTTAATTACTTTCTGATGCCTAACTTCTCGATCAGTGCACGGTATCCTTCCAGATCGGATTTCTTTAAGTAATCCAGAAGACCACGTCTCTGTCCTACCATCTTCAGAAGTCCGCGGCGGGAATGATGATCCTTCTGATTGGATTTTAAATGCTCTGTAAGCTCAGCGATTCTAGCGGTCAGAATTGCGATCTGAACCTCCGGTGAACCTGTATCGCCTGCTTTTCTTCCGTACTGTTCGATAATAGCTGCTTTCTTTTCCTTTGAAATCATTGTGATTTCCTCCTTAAAATTATTCTTACCGTATGCTAAGTTTATGTCGGAGTCGTCAAAAAACTGAGCACCGGCGGACTCATACGTATTTAGTATAACACAATATGTTTTCGGTGTAAATCATTTTATGCAGGTTTTTTCTCGATTTTATTCCCGTTTCTTCCTATGCTCCTGGTCCCACTGCAATATTTCCACCATTATCCCCCGAAGGACCTCCCGGTCCTGCCTGGGTCGGTGCCGCAGTCTCCGGCGCTTTCGTCTCCGCCTGCGTCGGCGCTGTGGTCGATGCCGGACCCGGTGCCTGTGTTTCTGCCGGTGCTGGCGCCTGCGTCTCTGCCGGAGCTGGTGTTTCTGCTGGCGCCGTGGTCTCTGCCGGCTTCGTCTCCGCCGGTTTTGCCGTACCGCTCGTCGTACTCTTCTCCGTACCAGGCAGATTGTAGCAGATCACCGGAGTTCCTGCCGAAATATTGTCAAAGATTGTCTTTGCAACACTCGGCGGCAGGTTGATACAGCCGTGGGAACCGCCCGTCTTGTAAATCGCACCGCCAAAACTGCTTCTCCACTTCGCATCATGCATACCGATACCATTATTGAACGGCATCCAGTAATTAACCGGCGTCCGGTAATTCTCACCCTTCAGGACCGCATTTTTCTGCTTATATGCCAGCGGATACGAGCCTGCCGGGGTTCCCCAGCCTTTCGCCAGGTTTCCAGATACGAAATCCGACTCTACCACCAGCTTTCCTTCTTTATAGAAGAAAAGGTGCTGTCCGGTCAGGTTGATCTCCACGTAAGTATCGCCGTAGTCATTTGCCCCATGGCTCGCCGCCTTCTGGGAATACTCCGGCTCACGCGTCGTACTCTCGCCGGAGGCAATGATCGCTGCCAGCGCTTCCGTCTCTGCCGCCTGGTTGATCTTCCAGCCATACGTTCCGCCGCTTACCTGAATCGTGGAACCATACGATGTTTTCAATGTTTTCGCTTTGTTTGAAGTATTGTGTGCTTTCGCCATCTCAGACACGTACTCCGACACCTTGGAGGAATCTACCGAAACACTTCCGTCTGCATTGGCAATCAGCCACCCATGAATCTGATCTCCATTTAAGGTCTCCGTCGAATCGCCAAACTGGTATGTCACGCTCATTTTCGCGTATTTATTCATCTTATCCAGCTGTTCTGCCAGAGATGCATCGTCTTTCAATACCGTCGGCTTCTTATAGACATCTGCTTCCTCCAGCGATAAATGATCCTGCAGATTCTCGATCGCACCCGTTACCGCCTGTGTCAGCTTCTCCGCCTCGACTGCCGTTCCTTCCTGTTCGGGCTCAATCGAATATCCCTGTCCGGACACATACTCAGAAATCTTTGCATTGACCGGTTCTACCGCTTTCTCCGGGTCTAAACACGATAAATTCCGGATCTGGCTTTCCAGCGCCGCATCGTCATACGCCACCATCGTTCCGATCGTATATTCTTCCTGTTTCATATGCCACAGCCATGCGAACGGGTTCTGCGCCGCTACCATCTTTTCCAGACTGCCGTCAAACTCCGCATGCAGCTTGATATCGGTTCCGGCAATGGTTTCTGTCTGATTATTTCTCTCAGTAATCGTCAGTGTGTAACCATTCACACCTTCCGCAATCAGTTCCTGCACCTCTGCCGCTGTCTTTCCAGACGCGTCAACACCGTTGATCTGCGTATTCGGAAAGAAACGAGTCTTATATTTCTGGGACATTCCCGCATAGACACCTCCGGCTGCCACGAGCAGAATGCCCGCCGTGCAGGCAGCGATCCATGCCGTCTTTTTACCGGTTGTTTTTCTATGCTCAGCTTTCAGAGCTGCCTTTTCCGGGGTAGTTTCCGTCCAGGATGCCGTCCTTCCGGAATCCTGTCCCCGCTGCGGCGCCGCATGGGCTGCCTCCCGCCCTGTGCCCGCGCTCTGATTTCCACGGGCGCGGCTGCGCTTTCGACTGGCTGTCTCCTCCGGCTCTTTCTCCGGCAGGCGTTCCGGCTCTTCCCACCGGTTCTGATCCTGACTCTCTGGCTGGTGTATGTTTTCCATATCCAACTCCGCTTCTCTCAGGATCCGTTCTTCCATATCCCGGTCGAAATAATCATCATCCAAATAGTCCTCATCCGGCTCATCCAGATAATCTTCATCTTCCAGTACAATCTCCCGGCTATTCATCGCCGTATTTCGTCTCACCGGTTCCCGCCCATCTTCGCGGCTGCCGGAACGTGAATTTTTATTCAAATTCCCGTTTCTATCTGTCATCTTCCTATTCTCCCTTTAAAAATCCAATACGGGTTCCTATTCCCGGAAGGACCTGCCATTCAAGGAATGATTTTATCATTTGGCATATTTTTCCGGCAAAAATCCATGCCATCTGTGTTGCTGGTCCTCCATCGTCCTATTGTATATAAGTTTTAAACGGAAGTCAACTTACAAAACTCTGTCATTTTCTGGTATATTCTGTTACGTTTCTGTTCACGGGTAGACACTTTTGGAACCGAAAGTGCCGTAAGAAAACGTGGTGGCAGCAGGAATTTGCCGTATTTAAATGCGAAGCCACGGC
>OODU01002610.1_pt1 | contig 15116 bp, 13 predicted proteins | sample 1671171 | NCBI WGS metagenome assembly OODU01 (sample SAMN06348129, study PRJEB24527) | human gut metagenome | biome: human gut; feature: ankylosing spondylitis patient; material: feces | host: Homo sapiens | place: China | collected 2015-10
TCAAGTGTGACTGGAGTTCAGACGTGTGCTCTTCCGATCTTAAAGGATAAGTGATGCAAATAAAAATATTTTACTGCAACTCTTGAAATTTCCGTCCAAAAGCTTCTAGGTTAGAAGATGAGCTAATAAACAATTTTCCTGGTGTGGAAGTTTCTAAAGAGATAGGCAACAAAGGCGATTTTATAGTTGAAGTTGATGGAAAGGTGATTTATAATAATCATGATTTTCCAAGACCTAGATTTCCAGATGCTGGAGAAGTAACTGAAATTATAAAAAAAGAATTTAATATATAAAAACTAAAAGCCCTAATATAGGGCTTTTAATCTATTTGTTTGCTCTTTCTATATACTCGCCTCGCACGGTATCAACGCGAATAACTTCGCCTTCTAATACGTGAAACGGTATCTGAACTACGGCACCACTCTCTAATGTGGCTGGTTTTTTATTACTTCCTTGAGTATCGCCTTTGAAGTTTGGCTGAGTTTCAACAATTTTCAACTCCACTACTTGAGGTACTTCAACACCAATAGCTTTACCGTTATGAAATAAAATTTGAACCATCATCCCATCTATCATCCATTTTTTTGCCTCGCCGATATCTTCATCAGATATAGCAACTTGCTCATAGCTCTCAACATCCATAAATTGACAAAATTCTCCATCATCATAAAGGTATTGCATCTCTTTTTCTACTAAATTTGGAGATTCGCATTTATCCCCCGCATGAAAAGTTTTTTCTAAAACTTTTCCATTTACAAAAGACTTAATTTTTACTCTAACAAATGCGGCGCCTTTTCCCGGCTTTACATGTTGATACTCAACTATTTTATATGGAACGCCGTCTAACTCTATCTTTAAACCTTTTTTTAAATCACCCATTGAATATGAAGCCATATATTCTCCTTAAATTATAATACTGCGTATTCAGCCCAAACACAAGTTTCTAGTGCATTTAGCTTTGCTAAAATATCTTTTTTAATATCATCGTCGACTAATATAACCGCCAAAGCAAAACCATTATCATCGCGACCAAGCCTAAAGTCTGCTATATTTATTTTCTCTTCGGCCAATATAGAGCTGATAGAGCTGATAACGCCTGGTACATCTGTATTTTTAAATACTATCATTCTGCCTTTTGGCTTAAAATCAGTCTTAAATCCATTAACATTTACTATTCTTTGTTCAGTCTCGCCAAAAACAGTTCCGCTTATGGCAGTAGCATCTTTATCTGTTATGATTTTAACTGTTAATTTGTTTTTGTATCCGCTTTCTGGTAAAGTAGTTGCAGATACTTCGACGCCTTTTTCTTCGGCTTTAAATTTAGCATTTACATAATTTATAGTATCACCCAAAGTCTCTTTAAGGCAACCAACTATAGCAAAAGTAAGCATTGAATTTGCATACTCTGCGATAGATCCTTCGGCCTCTATCCTAATAGCTTTTATAGGTTTTTTATTTAGCTGGGCTCCAAAGTATGACATTTTAGATATAAGCTCTACATAAGGAGCAACAAAAGGAGGTAAATCTTCTGTTTTGATAGGCAAATTTAGCGCATTTGGGTAACAAATTCCTTTAGCTGCGCTTATAGCTTGTTCGGCTGCCGCAATCGCTATATTTTTTTGAGATTCGTATGTATTTGCACCGAGATGAGGAGTAGCACTTACATTTTCAAGATCAAGCAAAGGATGGTTTATGGCAGGTTCTTTAACAAATACATCAATCCCTGCGTAAGATATCTTTCCGCTTTGTAAACCTTTTAAAAGCGAATCTTCGTTATACAGTCCTCCCCTGGCACAGTTTATCAAACGAACTCCATTTTTCATTTTAGAGATCTCTTCGTCACCGATCATATCTACTGTTTCTTTATTTTTTGGAGTATGGATAGTAATAAAATCACATGCTAAAATATCATCAAAATTCATAGTATAAGTAACGCCCATATCGGTAGCTTTACTAGGATCGATATATGGATCATAAGCTATAACTTTCATACCAAAAGCAAGACTTCTAAAAGCTACTCTTGAGCCTATATTTCCAAATCCGATTACGCCAAGAGTCTTTCCGTAGAGCTCATTTCCGTACCATTTTTCTCGTTTCCAAGTTCTGTTTTGCTGCAAATCATTAACTGAATTTATATATTTTCTTGCACTATTTAATAAGTGGCACATAGTCATTTCAACTGCGGCTATAGTGTTTGCCGTAGGGACATTCATTACGATAATCCCTTTTTTAGAACAGCCGTCTATATCTACATTATCTACGCCTACTCCAGCCCTAACAAGCGCTTTTAAATTCTTACAGGCCGCGATAAATTTATCACCGCAATCAGTAGAACTTCTAGTGATTGCCACATCGGCCTGAGGTAAAATATCTAAAAGTTTATCTTTAGGCAGATCTACTGCATCAATTACACGCAAATCGCTCTGCGCATTTAATAGCTCAAAACCAACCGGATGTATTGCATCGCAAACTATAACTGTTTTCATAATTCAATCTTCCTTTATCTTAGAATGAATATTGTATTTTTTTAAATTTGAAACTATATCCTGTGCTGCTTTTTTATCGTCCGTATTGAGATGTATAATAGCATCGTCACCCTTTTTTACTATGGTTAAATTTACTTTGAACTCATTAGCAACTCTAGTTATACAAAATACAGAGTAGAAATCACATCTATCTATAACAAGTTCAAAATATTTTTGTGACTGATCAAATTTAGCATTATCGTTTATTTCGATAAACATTAAATTTGTAGGTAAAATAGAGTCGTTCTTTGTAAAAGCGGCAATTTTTTCAAACCAATTTCCAGCCTCTTTATACGAATAACCTAAATCATTACTAATGTTTTGTACAGCGGTCGTATGAGGAGCTCCTACTTGAGAAAATTTCCAAAGAAGTGCTCCGCCGCTTAAAACGAGTAGTAAAAGTATAATAAATACTATAAAGAGACTATTCAATCTCATAGGTGAATTAAGCTAACTGCTCTTTTATAATATCGCCGAGCGTCATTTTATCATCATCATTTATTTCGTTTAAAACTTCTCGCTCTTTTTGTCTAGCAAGTCTTTTTACACTCAATCTAATTCTATTTTTCTTCTCATCTATGAAAGCTATCGCAGCCTCTATTTTATCACCGGCTTTTAGTGTAAGAGGATCAAGAGAACCGATATCTTCTTTTCTTATAAGAGCATCAACATTACCCTCAAGGCTAACAAAAATACCAAAATCTTTAATATCCCTTACAGTACCAGTTACGATATCTCCAACCGAATGAACTTTAGCATATTGCGTTACAGGGCTATCTTTTAAATCTTTTTGGCTAAGAGATATCTTTTGATTTTTATCATCTATTTTTATAATCTTAACATCTATTTCATCGCCTGTTTTTAGTATATCTTTACATTTATCATTTCTATCCCAAGATGAATCTTCATTATGCAATAGACCTTCAAGAGCTCCAACACGTACGAATGCTCCAAAATTTGTTAGAGTCGTAACAACACCTTTTACGATATCTCCTTCTTTAAATTTAGAACTAAACTCGTCAAACGGCTTTGGAAGTAAATTTTTAAGACTAACTCTAAGTCTTCTCTCATTTACATCAATTTCAATAACTTCAACATCTAACTCTTCATTTTCTTTTATAAAATCTTTTGGATTTTTTATATTTTTATCCCAAGAAATTTCACTAATATGCAAAAATCCTTCGATATCATTTCCTAAATCAACAAAAGCACCATAAGGCTCGATATTGCTAACTATAACTTTTATAGTGTCACCAACTTCAAGACCATCTTTTATCTCATCCCAAGGATCTGGAGTAGCTGCTTTTATAGATAATGAAAGATGTTTTTTATCGTTATCGTATTTTATAATCTTAACGTCAACTTTATCACCCTCTTTATAAAGAGTGTTTGGATTTACCGGACCTTTGTAACTGATTTCGCTATAATGAACTAAACCATCTATACCGCCTACATCAACAAACATACCATAAGTTGTGATTTTTTTGATTGTACCTTCAATAATATCTGTATTATCAATGATATTTGCTATAGCTTCTTTGCGTTTTCTTCTATCTTCATCAAGTAATTTTTTACGAGATACAATGATGCTTTGATCATTTTTATCTACTTTTAAAACCTTAGCCTTAAATGTTTTATTCATAACTTGATTTGAATCTCTAAAGCCACTTTGTGATTTTGGCATAAAAAATTCAATGCCATCTTCGCTTATAGCTACGAAGCCGCCTTTGTTTTTAGAGATTATTTTAATATCATAAATATTCTCAGCATTTTCATCAAAATTGTCAATAAAAGTTTTTACTTTTTCTTTTCTAAGAGCTTTTTTATGAGAAACTATAGGTCTACCATTTCTTGAACCTGTTATAGCAACTTTGATTGTATCGCCTATATTATATAGCAAACTACCACTGTCATCCGTAATCTCAGATATATTCATCACACCTTCTGATTTTTTACGAACATCAACAAAAACCTCGTCATCTTTTATATTAACGATGACACCATCACAAATAGTACTTTCTTCAGCCTTTAAAGACTCCTCAAACATAGCGGCAAAATCTTCCTCAACATCAATTTTATCGCTCATGTCATTACGAACAATCTTGTTCACCTCAGCCATCTTGGTCCTTTTATCTATAGATTTTCCTTAGTGTCACTATTGACTACAAGTATCAGATTGTATCTCATTTTAGCTTTGAATTACATTAACTATATGAACCTTAGCTATCTTTATGAGTTAAATTTTCTAGTTTATTTATAACATTTTGTATCACCCATTCAGGGGTACTGGCCCCTGCGCTGATACCGCATAATTTTTTATTTTGAAACCACTTTAATTCAAGCTCATTTTCACTTTCTATAAGATAACTATCTGGACAGAGATTTTTTGATATTAAATACAGCTGTTTTGTATTTGATGAATTTTTTCCGCCTATGATTACCATCACATCGGCTCTACTTGAAAGTTCTCTTACGGCTTCTTGATTTTCTAATGTAGCATTGCAAATAGTATTAAAAACCCTTACTTCTTTTACTCTTTGCATTAAATAACTTACAATTTTAGTAAATTTTTCTATTTTCTTGGTAGTTTGAGATACTACTGCTATTTTTGATGGAAGCTTAACTGTTTCAAGCTCACTTTCATCTAAAATCACATAAACATTTTTACTAGAGTAACTCATCACACCTTTAACTTCTGGGTGATTTATATCTCCAAAAAATACTATCTCATATCCTTCGCTACTCATTTTTTCTACTATTTGTTGTGGTTTTGTAACAAATGGACAAGTTGCATCTATAATCTCTACGTCGCGCGATTTTAAATTTGCCAAACCTTCTTTTGTTATACCGTGAGTTCTTATAATAGCTTTTTTTTCATTTTTAAGCTCACTTATATCTTTTAATGTTTTAACATTAAAATTATTTTTTAGTCTATCAATCTCAAGGCTATTATGTATAAGCTCACCTATTGTAGATGCATTTTTTGAATTTTCGGCTATTTTTATGGCTCTTTTTACTCCGAAGCAAAATCCATAACTTTTAGCTAACTCAATCTTCAACTCTAGCTCCCAACTCTCTTAAAAAATAACTAAATTTAGGAAAAGACGTTGCTATAAACTCACTTTTTTCTATATTCATACCACATTTTAAACCTAAAATAGCAAAACTCATAGCTATCCTATGATCCCCATGACTATCTATGGTAGCACTGTTTGGTTTGCCGCCTTTAATGCTAAATCCATCTTCTAATTCAACTGCTTCTATACCGCACTTTTTTAATGCAGCTACGGTTATGGCTATCCTATCACACTCTTTTACACGCAGCTCTTTTGCATTTTTTAATGTGCTAACTCCATTGGCACATGCAAAAGCTATAGCAAGAGCGGGGGCTTCATCTATAAGCCAAGATATATTTTGATTTACATCTACGGATTTTAATTCTGAATACTGTACACAAATATCGCCTATATCTTCATATGTGCTACTAGTTTTTGTATATGTTATTTTGGCGCCCATTTTTTCTAGTACTTTGTACGCTTCTATGCGAGTTTTATTAAGCAAAATATTTTTTATAATTATCTTCGAGCCGGGGATTATAGCCGCTGCTACGGCGTAAAAAAAGCATGAGCTAGGATCATTAGGCACATCTAAAATAAGAGGTTTTAAATAAGCTCCCTTTAGAGGTTTAACTTCTATTTCAAGCCCGCTTTGAGATATTTGAGCTCCCATTCCTAAAAGCATTCTCTCACTATGATCTCTACTTAGTTCAGGCTCTTTAAATTTGCAACCAGCCGAGCAAAGCCCGGCTAAAATAAGAGCGGTTTTTACTTGAGCTGAAGCAACTGAACTATTGTATGCAAAATAATTAAGCTCTCCGCCCCTAATTGCTAATGGAGCTTTATTTGCGCAGTCTCTACCATCTATTTTTGCGCCTATTTGCATCAATGGAGAAGCTACTCTTTTCATCGGACGCTCATTTAAATATTTATCTCCGCTTAAGACAAAAAAGCCATCGCATCCCGCTAAAAGTCCCATAAAAATTCTCATAGCAGTACCCGAGTTGCCGCACTCCAAAATAGCATTTGGGGAAACAATCTTTTTTGGAGGAGTAATGAGATAAACTCCGTTTTTAAACTCCACTTTAGCACCGAGTTTCTCTATAATTTTCAATGAGTTCATAGTATCTTCGGCTTCTAAATAATTACTGATTTTGCTTACTTTATCACTAAGAAGTGAAAATATAGCACATCTATGGCTTATAGATTTATCGCTCGAAACCTTATTAAACTCAGCATCAAATGGATTATTTAACGCTTCTACTATCATCTTAAACCTATGCCCAGCTTATCGTTTAGAGCAGCTAAAATTTTATCTATTGTATCTGCTATTTCTTCATCTTCAAGCGTTTTCTGCATATCTTGAAACGTAAATTTAACACTTAAGCTAACTTTGTCAGCAAGAGTCTCATCGCTATACAAATCAACAGGTAAAAACTCTTTTAAAGTAAGTATATTTAAGTTTTCTATGCAATTTTTAATTTCGATATATGGTAGATCTTTAGGAACTATAAAACTTAAATCCCTACTTATACTTGGAAATTTAGAGTAATTTTTAGCCATTTTTGCACTAAATTTGATCTTATCAAAATCAAGTTCGCAAACATAGGTTTTAGGCAGATCTCTTTTTAACTCTAAGTTAAGATCTAATCTTCCTATATAGCCTATGTAATTGCCATTTTTATATATAGATGCTTGTTCGAATTCGCTTAAAAAAACTATATTTTTACCGTTTTTTAGCTCTATTTTTCCGATTATATCTTGAATCAAATTTGCAAAAGTAAAAAAGTCGATTTCGGCTGGTTTTGCACCATTTAAAAGAGTCGGCTCATTTATAAGACCGCTAGCTATAAATCCAAATTTAGAACCTTGAATACCTGTTTCATCAAATACATCTCCAAATTCAAAAAGCCTTACTGATCTTTTCGAATTTTTAACATTTCTTTCGCATGAATTTAAAAGATGATTTATCAAAGTAGGTTTTAAGACTGCTAATTCGTTATTTATAGGATTTAAGATTTCAGTGCGACTTGGTTTAAATCCAAGCGCCTCAAGCTCTTCGGCGTTATCAAATATATAATGTACGCATTCAAAAAATCCAGCCATAGCAGCTTTATGACGTAGATCTTTAGAGTGTTTATAGCTTTCAAATGTAGGATTTATTCTGTTTTTTTCACTAAATATCAACGGAGTTGAAGGTATATTATCGATACCTATTATCCTTACTATTTCTTCACAAATATCATGAGTATTGCGTATATCGTGGCGATAAAATGGCACTCTTGCATAAATTTGCTCTTGTTCAACATTAAAAGTTATATCAAAACCGAGCTTTTTAAGTATCTTAATAACATCATTTCTTGAAATTTCACTGCCTATCATATTGCAAATTTCAGGACAATTAAAACTCACTATGGTCTGCTCTTTTTCAAGTAAAATTTGCTGCGCTCCTGCATATGGAGCTATCTTTTTATTTTTAGAAAATAGATCAAAAAGAAGATCCATACCTATGCTGAGTTTTGGCTCGCTTCCTCTACTAGACCTATAAGTAGCATCGTCTTTTGGCTGCTTTTTATCGCCTCCTATGGCAGATGCTATCACATCTGGCTCGGTATAGCTTGCTTCGATTATTATTACTCTTGAGCATTCATCAAGTCTAGCTTCGTCCGTTTGCCAAATTCCGGCTTGACCAAGACACTTTCCGTCGGAATAAACGCCGTAAGATCCGTTTGCTTCTATCTTTATATCAATATTTATCTTATCTTCATCATCTTTTGCTATCTTATGATAATCATAAACTCTAAATAAAACTCCAGTCGCATGAGTAACATACTCTAAAACTTTTTGTATAGAATTTGTTTTAGAACAATCTATTAAAGCCAATCTGAGATCTGTTTTTAAGCTAATTTCAAAATTATTTTTAAGCTCAATAGCCCTATATAAAAATGAGCCGTCGATCTTCTCGTCGCAATGTATGCTAAGTATTCTACCTATACCAAGAAGTTTCTCCTCTTCTTCTCTAGGAGTTCTATCTCTCATAGGAATATCCAAAGCAACGCTAAGGTCTCTTGCTACACCGTTTATACTAAGACAATCCCCTCTATTTGGCGTAAGATCAATCTCTATAATATCATCGTTAAATATAGGATACTCTCTAAGCTCTTTACCTAATATAAGCTCGCCGATACTATCATCAAGAATTATTATGCCATCATTTATCTTAGCTAGTCCAAGCTCGCTACTAGAACACAGCATTCCAAAACTTGCTACTCCTCTTAATTTTGCAGATTTTATCTCAAGTCCATTAGGCATGATAGCTCCCACTAAAGCGCAAGCTACAAACTGTCCTGAAGCTACATTTTTTGCTCCACAAACTATCTGAAGCACTTCAGTACCGACATCTACTTCGCAAACATGCAAATGGTCGCTATTTTCATGTTCAACGCAAGTTCTAACTTGTCCTACAACCACTTTTTTAGGAGCAGCAATACTTTTTAAACTATCAACTTCTAAGCCTATAGAATTTAATTTATCACATATTGTTTCTGTGCTGATATGGGAAACATCGACCCACTCATTTAGCCAATTTTTACTTATTATCATTTAAACTGCTCCAAAAGTCTGATATCACACTCAAATAGGCTTCTTAAATCTGGAATTTGATGAAGCAACATAGCAAATCTCTCTACTCCAAGACCAAACGCATAGCCGCTTACATTTTTATATCCTACGGCTTTAAATACATTTGGATCTACAACGCCACTTCCTAATACCTCAAGCCAGCCAGTCTGCTTGCATACTCTACAGCCTTTACTTCCACAAAATATACAGCTAATATCAGCCTCTGTGCTAGGTTCTGTAAATGGAAAAAAGCTAGGTCTAAATCTAACTTTTACCTCTCCAAACATATATCTTAAAAAATCTTCTAAAATATATTTTAAATTTGAAAAGCTGACACTCCCTTCATCTTCTACAACAAGTCCTTCTACTTGGTGAAACATAGGAGTATGAGTTAGATCTAAATCGCGTCTAAAAACAGCTCCCGGAGCTATCATACGAATAGGCGGTTTATTATTCAACATGGTTCTTACTTGAACAGGACTTGTGTGAGTGCGAAGAAGTCTAAAATCTTTTAAATAAAACGTATCTTGCATATCTCTTGCTGGGTGGTATTTTGGGAGATTTAAAGCTTCAAAATTATGAAAATCATCCTCGATGAGAGGTCCGCTTTCTATGCTAAAATTCTGCGCTACAAAATACTCAATTATCCTATCCATCGTATCCATAACAGGATGAAGTGCACCGGTATTTAACGGCTCGTTAAAAAGCGTGATATCTACAGCGCTAGCTCGCATTTTAGCTTTTATAAATTCTTTTTCAAGAATAGATTTTTTATCATTTATATGAACGGTTAAAGTATCTCTTTTGATATTTAAATTCTCGGCAAAAGCTTTTTTTTCATCAGAAGGAATATCTTTTAACTTTGCAAATTCGTTCGTTATAATGCCTTTTTTTCCGAAAAGTTCAACTCTTATTTTTTCAAGTTCGTCAAGGCTCAAAGCTTGATCTATCTTATCAATTATCTCTTGCAAATTACCTACCTTGTCTAAAATTTCGCTATCATTGTACCCTAAAATTGATTAAATTATCTATAAAAGCATCTATAAATTAACAAATAATTAGATATAATTGTGCTTAAATTTAAATTAGGAGATAGCAATGCCTTGCATTTTTGAAAAAATAGTAGCCGGTGAAATACCATCAAATAAAGTACTTGAAAATGATAAATTTCTCGCATTCCACGATATAAATCCTAAAGCGCCTGTACATATACTTATCATACCAAAGAAGCACTATGAAAATTTTCAAGTAATGGATCCTAGCCTTATGGAGGAAATGACGAAATTTATTCAAGAAGTTGCAGCTACTATCGGTGTAGATAAGACAGGTTATAGACTAGTTACAAACTGTGGTGAAAATGGAGGACAAGAAGTTATGCACTTGCATTTTCATCTACTAGGCGGAACTATATTAAAATGGACGGATAGTCACTCAAACGATCCAAAAGATAGTTTTTGATATAAGAGCCATAAGGCTCTTAATACTACATAAAAACAGGAATCGGAGTATTTTGCAAGAAGTACTTAGTTGTTCCGCCAAGATACATCTCTTTCAATCCATTTTCACCATAACTGCTTGCTATAATCATATCGAATTTGCCATTTAAAGCATTTTGAAGAAGTGCTTCTCCTGGAACCGATGTAGTTTTTACGACTTCAAAAGTAGCGTTGATGCCATGAAAAGATAGATATTCTAAAATATCTTTTTCTATGGTTTGTTCATTTTGAAAATACTTATTTGTAACTATAATATGTACTTTTTTTGAATTTTTTAGTAAAAACATAGACTGAGTTATAGCTCTTGATATACTAGAAGTCCCATTCCAACCAATTAAAATATTATCTGCTTTAAACTCTGTTAAAGTTCTTGGGATTACTATCGCATTTTTTCCACTTTTTATAACAGCAGAATCAAAAGTAGCAGTAGGTTCTCCTTCTGGCGGACAAGCAGCGACTATCATATCGCAAAACTTCGCTTCATACTCTACAACTTTGCTTCTAACGCCTTCTTTAGTATGGAACTCGGCAGTTGGTACGCCTGCTACAGGTTTATCACTGATAGTTATACCTAATTTATCGCAAAGAGAACTAAATATCTCATAATTTCTCTTCTTCTCATCATCTAATTCCGAAATTACGGTATCTTTAAAAGTGCTAAATATATTTCCTCTATTTAAAGCCATTTCAAGATTGCACACTAGACTAAAATCCATCTGAGAAGCAAGAAAGCTTATGTGTGTTTTTAAAGCTTTACTAACTAGCAAAGCACCGTATAATCTATCTTCAAAATTATCTCCGCCGCCTATAGGGAAGAACAGTTTTTTAATCTCCATGATAAACCTCCGTTATTAAATTTAATTAAGATCCAATGATATTTTTCCGCCTTTAATATCTGAAACTTTTACCTTTATCGTATCACCTTCTTTTAAAGGTGAAACTATTTTTGAAATATGTAAAAGCCCGTCAACTCCATCTCTTAAAGATATAAATGCACCAAAAGCAGCCATTTTTTTAATTTCGCCTTCAAACTCATCACCTATGTTAAAAGGAGTTACGTTTTTATACTCTCTTTTGTTCCTAAAACCGCCGCTTCTCTGCTCTTTTTGCGTAATTTGTATAATATAATCTTTAGCAGCTTCTACCTTTTGTCTCTCTCCCCCGGCTATCTTTACTTCGCCTTTATCTCTGTCAAGATCTATGCTAACTTCAAATTTTTCTATAATCTCTTTTATGGTTTTTCCAGCCTGTCCTATTATATCAACTATTTTACTAGGATCTACGCTAAATAACTCTAACTTTGGTAAAACATCCTCATTCACGACTATTTCTTCATCTGCTTTAACCATTAAATTTAAAATATGATCTCTAGCTTCTTTTGCTTGGTATAGCGCTTCTTTTAATACATCTAAACTAATTCCGCCTAATTTGATATCCATCTGAAGAGCGGTGATGCCGTCTTTTGAGCCTGCGACCTTGAAGTCCATATCTCCATCGTGGTCTTCAAGCCCCATTATATCTGTTAAAACAGCGTGCTCATCACCTTCAAATACAAGCCCCATCGCTACTCCGGCTACAAGCTTGATCGTTTCGACTCCTGCTGCTCTAAGTGACAAAGAGCCGCCACATACACTAGCCATAGAACTTGAACCGTTACTTTCTAAAATTTCGCTAACAACTCTTAACGAGTACGGACTATTTAAATCTATACTTGGATAAAGAGCTCTTTTTGCTAAATTTCCATGTCCTAACTCGCGTCGTCCAGGAGCCTTTAAAGGACTTGCCTCACCTACGCTAAATCCAGGAAAATTATAATTAAACATAAATTTATCGGCAACTGCATTTTTTTCTGTCAAGTACTCACTCATTTGAGCATCATTATCGGTACCTAAAGTAGTTACAACAAGAGCTTGAGTTTGACCGCGGGTAAATAGACAACTTCCATGTGCATTTGGCAAAATATTCGTCTCTATACTGATCGGCCTAACATCTTTTAGACCTCTTCCGTCGGCTCTTTTTTTATCTTTTATAATACCTGTTCTAACTAACTTTTTCTTATATTTTCCAAGTATATTCGAGATAAGAGCTTCATCCCAGCCCTCTTTTTGAGCAACTTCACTAAGAGCTATTTGTTTAGCTATTTTAGAAAGCTCACTCGCTCTTTCGCTTTTAGCCATTTGATTTATAGCCGCTTTTACATCTTCTTTGTAAAATTCATTTATATATATCGCAACATTTTCATTTTCTATCTCTGGCTTGTACTCTAAATTTGCAGTCTCTTTTTTGTAGTTACGAAACGCCTCTTCATATGCGTTGCTTCCTTTTAATATAGCTTCTGTAGCTAATTTTATAGCATCTATCATAAGATCTTCACTAAATTCATTCATTTTTTGTCTTGAAACGAAACCTTCATTTAAACTAGGATCCATCATAGGATCTATAGCGATGACTGGTACAATTTCATTTTGTTCATTGGGTAAACTTCTCATTTCTATCATAAGAAGTTCATCTTTTACGCCTGCCACGTAAAGATCAAGAGCAGAGTTTTTTAGCTCTGAATTGCTTGGATTTATAACAAATTTACCGTTTATATGCCCTACCCTAACACCGCAAACCGGACTGTTAACCGGAATATCACTAAGATATAAAGCTACACTCGCAGCATTTAGCGACACTACTTGCAAATCCACTTCTGGATCGCTACTTAAAACCATTACGACAATCTGAGTCGGATATGCATAGCCTTTAGGGAATAAAGGTCTTAAACTTCTATCTATAATACGGCTTGTTAATGTCTCAAAATCTCCTGGTTTAGTCTCTCTTTTGACATATCCTCCTGGTATTCTACCAGCGGCGTATTGTTTTTCTATATACTGCACGGTAAGAGGTAAAAAATCCTCTTCTACTTGAGCATCTTCTCTAGCAACCGCGGCTAATACAACTGTATTCTTTACACGCATTAACACTGCGCCGGCTGCTTGTTTGGCAACCTTATTAAGATCAAAAATTTCAATTTGATTATTTACTTCTATTGAACACTGCATAAAAACTCCTTATTTTTGTAATGGTAAGTAATACGGACTATCTTCTAAAATAGACATAATGGCTTCTGATGAGGGGGATATTTTATCTTTATAATAAAAATCCACGTCAACAAAATTCGCTATCTTTTTAACACAAAATATACTATCGACTAAGGTATTTAGATATGGCACTATATTCAAAGGCATAAGAGGTGTAGCATAAACAATGGATCTAGCTTCTAAATTTATAAGAGTTTTTATACATACCAAAGCCGTAGCACCTGTCTGGCAACCCTCATCTATGAGCAAAATATTCTTTCCTTTTAAATCACCTAACAACTTTCCTTTTCTATATCTATACACATTTTTTAATATTTTTTCTTCATATTTTCTATGAGCCTCTCCATATATAAAATCCAAAGATATATTAAAAGCTTTTATAAGCTCATCATTTACGACTATCTCTTCAGTTTCGCTCACCATTCCTATCTCGCATTCTGGATTATTTGGTGCTAAAATTTGTTCACTAAAAAGTAGCTCATAACTCAACTGCAAAGATGAAGCTACTTTATCTGTCAATACAACAGAATCTAAAGATGATCCAACAACAACGAAATCATTGTCTATAAGCTCGTTTTTTGGCAGTATATCAAGTAGCTTTTCAGCGGCGTCAAGCTCATTTTCAAATTTAAGATCATCTGGACTTATCACTGTTTCGCCTCATTATTTTGCTCTATAGAAAAGTCATATCCAACCCCGCCTAATGGATAAAAACTAAAATACAGATAGAACCCTTGACTTTTTTTGGATTCTAAACCGGCGCTGGTATTTTTCGGTTCTATATCTTCTTGATATACAAGACTATAATCCCAGCATTTTCTTTTGTAATTGATACCGGTTCTCCACATCTTCGTATAACTTCTTTGAACGTCATAGTCAAAACCCGCAAAAAACCTATAATTTCTAGGTAAATTTATACTCAAAGACGAACTCAAATAACTCTCTTTATCATAAATTAATTTATTGTCGCTATTTTTATCGTATGTATGCCACAAAGCGACGTTAAAACGTGAATTCGCGTAGCTAGTTCCGCTTTGAATTTTCGCCAAACTATTATCTATGTGTGAATACTCAATCTTATTTGCAAAATTAAAATTACCAAAATATAAATTCAGCCTATTTTCTAAATTTTCAAAATCACTGTCGTCTATATTAAATCCTTGTTTTATACTATGTCTTAAAAATTTCTGTCCATCAGAGCCATAAAAAAACTGTACAAAATCAGCAGTAGTGCTTTCTTTGCTATATTTTTTGTCAAGTCCGCTCACAAAATTTTCTTCAAATAAATTTGAATCGGTTAATTTTATATTATTACCACTTTGATCTATCATATAG
>OODU01002626.1_pt1 | contig 15030 bp, 15 predicted proteins | sample 1671171 | NCBI WGS metagenome assembly OODU01 (sample SAMN06348129, study PRJEB24527) | human gut metagenome | biome: human gut; feature: ankylosing spondylitis patient; material: feces | host: Homo sapiens | place: China | collected 2015-10
ACAAGGTACAATCTGCTGTTTTCAAAGAGTTTTCACAACTTTTCGTTGTTCTTAACTGCTCATCAACAGCTTATTTATTATATCAAAACCAGAAGCGTTTGTCAAGAACTTTTTTCGATTTATTTTTCAATCAATCTTCGTTCATCGACTCGATTCTATTTTGACCGCTGTCGAAATAGCCTATTCAGGATACCAAACTTTTCACCATTTGTCAAGAACTTTTTTTCAAATTCTTTTTTGGTATGCTGAACCGCTGTTTGAAAACAGCTTATTCAGGATACCATTATTCCCCCTGTTTTGTCAACAGTTATTTTTCATTTTTCTGCATTTTATGCAAACCCTTGAGATACTGCCGTAAATCTGCTATACTGAATATATTATACAAAGATTTGTAAAGAAAAAAGGAGGTGTCGGCTTGCCTATCAAGATAGCCGACAGTCTGCCGGCACGCGCCGTATTGGAAAGCGAAAACATTTTCGTTATGACCGAACACCGTGCCGCGACACAGGACATTCGTCCTCTTCGCATCGGTTTACTCAACCTGATGCCATTGAAAATCATTACCGAGACCCAGATCCTGCGCTGTTTATCCAACACGCCGATCCAGATCGAGGTCGATCTGATCCAGACCGAAACATACCATTCCAAAAATACGCCGGAGGATCATCTTCTCACCTTTTACAAGACGTTCGACGATATCCGCGACCAGAAGTATGACGGTTTTATCATCACCGGTGCGCCGGTGGAGACCATGCCGTTCGAGGAAGTCGAATACTGGAAGGAACTGACCGAGATTATGGACTGGACTAAAACGCACGTTCATTCCACGCTACACATTTGCTGGGGAGCGCAGGCCGGTCTGTATTATCACTACGGTATTCCGAAGCACATGCTGCCCGAGAAAATGTCCGGCATTTTCAAGCACCATGTTCTGCTGCCGAAGGAGCCGCTGCTGCGCGGCTTTGATGATATCTTCTGCGCACCGCACTCGCGCCATACCGAGGTGCGTGCCGCCGACATCCGCAAAGACGAGCGTCTGACCATTCTCGCAGAGTCGCACGAAGCCGGTGTGCACATCGTAGAGGCGATGAACGGCCGTCAGATCTTTGTACTCGGCCATGGCGAGTACGACGCCGACACGCTCAAAAAAGAGTATGAGCGTGATTTGGCCAAGGGCATGAACCCTGAGGTGCCGCGTCATTACTTCCGCAACGACGATCCCAACGGGGACGTGCTGGTGACCTGGAAGGCACATGCCAACCTGTTCTACACCAACTGGGTCAACTACTATGTGTACCAGACAACGCCGTATTATCTGGACAAAATGTAACACAAAAGCCGCTTATCCATTGGATAGCGGCTTTTTCGCATAAAAAGGGAGTATCCAAAGATACTCCCTTTCGTTTTACAGGTTCTGTTCTCTTTTCTCATCCGCTGCGCCGACCAGATGGCACAGCGTCATCAGGCTGTCCGACAGGTGCACGTTTTCGACCGGAACGCCCAGTCCCTCCAGATGAAGGTCCTCGCCGGTGAAATTCCACAGACCGCGGATACCGCGCTCTACCAGACCGCGTGCAATACGCGGAGCATCTCCTCGCGGAATGGTGAGCACTGCCACATCCGGCTTGTTGCACTCAATGAACTCCGCAAGCGTATCCGCGCTGCGCACCTCATGGCCGCCAAAGCACTGACCGATGAGCTGCGGATTGCCGTCGAACGCGCACAGCAGCTCAAAGCCGCTGGCGGAAAAGTTAAAGTTGTTGAGCAGTGCGCGGCCCAGGTTGCCGGCACCCAGCAGGATGGCGGTGCGCCCGGTACGCAGACCCATGATCGCACCCAGCTCCTCCTGCAGTTTGTCGATATTATAGCCGTAGCCCTGCTGACCAAAGCCGCCGAAGCAGTTAAAGTCCTGACGAATCTGCGAAGCGGTCAGTCCCATGCGCTCTGCCAGTGCTTTGGAGGAGATACGCTGCTCCCCTTCAGCCTTCAGCTCACAAATATTCCGATAATAGCGAGGCAATCGCTGAATTACCGCTTTGGAAACCTCTTGCTTGCGTTCCACAGACTCTCTCCCTCTCTCAAATTCTATTCTCGTGTAAATTACAGCTTAGCGATGGTATCCAGCACATAGTCGGTAAATTCCTGCGCGGTTGCACCGGTATCACGACCAGTAACAACAACCTTGCGCTCCTCTACCATGCAGATATCAAGTGCGCGGTCGAGTTTCTTTGCCAGTTCAATTTCACCGATGTGCTCAAGCAGCATAACGGCTGCACGCAGTACGGAGGACGGGTCCGCGTACTTTGCGCGGCCTTCCTGTACCATACGCGGCGCAGAGCCGTGAATTGCCTCGAACATCGCATAGCGCTTGCCGATATTGGCAGAGCCTGCCGTACCGACACCGCCCTGAATCTCAGCGGCCTCGTCGGTGATGATGTCGCCGTACAGGTTCGGCAGTACAACGACCTTAAAGTCGCGGCGGCGCTTGTCGTCGAGCAACTTTGCGGTCATGATGTCGATGTACCAGTCATCAAACTGTACTTCCGGATACTCCTTTGCTACCTTCTGGCAGGTATCGAGGAACTTGCCGTCGGTGGTTTTGATGATATTCGCCTTGGTGACGCAGGAAACGCGGTTCTTGCCGGTCTTGCGCGCATAGTCGAAGGCCAGACGAGCGATACGCTCGCAGCCCTGCGAGGTAGCTACGGTAAAGTCGATGAACAGATCGTCATCAATCTGTACGCCCTGAGAGCCGACAGCGTAGCCGCCCTCGGTGTTCTCGCGGTAGAACGTCCAGTCGATACCCAGCTCCGGCACCTTTACCGGGCGCACGTTGGCAAACAGGTCGAGAGCCTTGCGCATTGCAACGTTTGCGGACTCTACGTTCGGCCACGGATCGCCCTTGCGCGGGGTCGTGGTGGGGCCCTTCAGGATAACGTGGCACTTCTTCAGCTCTTCCATAACGTCGGGCGGGATAGCGCAGCCGAGTTCAGCACGGCGCTCGATGGTCAGGCCGTCGATCACGCGGAACTCCACCTTGCCGGCCTTTACCTTGTCTGCCAGCAGAACCTCCAGCGCGTGCTGTGCCATGCCGGTGATCATCGGGCCGATGCCGTCGCCGCCGCACACGCCGATGATCAGCTTGTCCAGCTTGGAGTAATCAATAAAATCGTCCTGCGCCTTCATATCCATGATACGCTTGCGCTGGCTCTCTACAACTGCCTCAAATTTATCCAGAACAGACTGGTCGATAGACATAGTTTTGTCCTCCTACACCATTGATATTATTTTAACAAAAGAAAATATGGCTGTCAAGTCCGACTGGAGAACCCGCCTGGCTCTCCGGTCGGCATAAGGTCTTGACTTACTTGTTCTGCTGACGTGCATACAGCAGCGTGCCGCCTGCAAGCAGTGCGTGACGCTGGCGCTCGGAAACCTCACAGTCGGCCTTGAAGGTCTTGCCGCCGCAAACAACGGTGACCTGCTCGCCGTTCTTTACTTCCTCGAGCACGTTCGGCAGAGAGATTTCATCCAGCAGATTGATTGCATCGTAGTCCGCCGGATCGGCAAAGGTCAGCGGAATGATACCGGAGTTGACCAGATTTGCCTTGTGAATTCGTGCGAAGGACTTGCACAGTACAGCCTTTACGCCCAGATACAGCGGAACAAGCGCTGCATGCTCACGGGACGAGCCCTGACCGTAGTTCGCGCCGCCGACAATTACGCCGCCGCCCTGTTCCTTGCAGCGGGACGGGAACTCCGGATCGACGTTGATGAAGCAGTAGTTGGAGTAGTACGGCACGTTCGAGCGGTACGGCAGCAGCTTTGCACCGGCCGGCAGGATGTGGTCGGTGGTGATGTTGTCCTCAGTCTTGAGAACGACCTTGCCGGTGTAGGATGCCTCGAGCGCCTTGCCCAGCGGGAACGGCTTGATGTTCGGGCCGCGAACGACCTCAACCTCGGACGGATTCTCGGCCGGCTTTACGATCATGTTGTCGTTGATGGTGAAATGCTCAGGCATTTCGATCTGCGGCATCTCGCCGAGGGTGCGCGGATCGGTCAGCACACCGGTCAGTGCAGACGCTGCTGCAACCTCCGGAGATACGAGGAAGATCTGTGCATCCTGGGTGCCGGAACGGCCCTCAAAGTTGCGGTTGAAGGTACGCAGCGATACGCCGCCGGACTCCGGCGACTGACCCATGCCGATGCAGGGACCGCATGCGCACTCCAGGATACGAGCGCCTGCAGAGATGATATCTGCCAGAGCGCCGTTCTGCGCCAGCATGTTGAATACCTGCTTGGAGCCGGGGCTGATGGTCAGAGAAACCTCCGGGCTTACGGTCTTGCCCTTGAGGATGGAGGCAACCTTCATCATGTCGTAGTAAGAGGAGTTGGTGCACGAACCGATGCAGCACTGGTTTACCTTGATCTCGCCGATCTCGGATACCTTCTTGACGTTATCCGGCATGTGCGGCATAGCAGCCAGCGGCTCCAGCGCGGACAGGTCTACGGTGTACTCCTCGTCGTACTCTGCGTCCGGGTCGGAGGACAGCGGTACCCATACGTCGCCGCGGCCCTGTGCCTCGAGGAACTTCTTGGTTGCCTCGTCGGACGGGAAGATCGAGGTGGTAGCACCCAGCTCAGCGCCCATGTTGGTGATGGTGGCACGCTCCGGTACGGACAGGGTCTTTACGCCCTCGCCGGCGTACTCTACGATCTTGCCGACACCGCCCTTGACGGTCATCTGGCGCAGTACGTCCAGAATAACGTCCTTCGCAGATACCCACGGAGACAGCTTGCCGGTCAGATTGACGCGGACCATCTTCGGCATCGGAATGTAGTATGCCCCGCCGCCCATAGCGACTGCAACGTCCAGACCGCCGGCACCGAACGCCAGCATGCCGATGCCGCCGCCGGTCGGCGTATGGCTGTCCGAACCGATCAGGGTCTTGCCCGGTGCGCCGAAGCGCTCCAGATGTACCTGATGGCAGATGCCGTTGCCTGCCTTCGAATAGTAGATGCCGTGCTTCTTAGCGACAGAACCGATATATTTGTGGTCGTCCGCATTCTCGAAGCCGGACTGCAGGGTATTGTGGTCAATGTAAGCGACCGAACGCTCGGTCTTGACCTGATCGACGCCCATCGCCTCAAACTGGAGATAAGCCATCGTGCCGGTGGCATCCTGCGTCAGCGTCTGATCGATCTTAAGGCCGATCTCCTGACCCAGTGCCATTTCGCCGTCTACCAAGTGCGCTTTCAAAATCTTCTGCGCGATTGTCATACCCATGTGTGTTTCCTTCGCTCCTTTATGTCCCGACGCGAAAGGCTTTCGCTTTCGCGCCCCATTCTCGTCAGAATGGGTGGTTGCGGCTTCCACAGCCTTCTCCACGGTGTAACCCACACCGTGCCCAAAAACAAAAATAGAAGTGGTGTTCGCATACACGAAACCACTTCTATTTTACAACATTCTATCGGTTTTGCAAAGCACTTTTCACCGCAGTGATTTGAAAAAGTTCAAGCCTTTTTCTGCGTTTTTTCAGCAGAATTACTGTTTTCGGCAGAAAGTCACTTGTGTTTGCCGAAAAAGCGGTTCCACGGCAGCTTAACTTATTTGTTCTCCTGCCATGCACCTTCCTCAGTCACCTCGATGACGCTGTTATTCATATCCAGCTTGCGGTTTTCAAACGCCTCGCGGTTGTTCTCGTAGATGAGACGCAGACCCTCGAGCGTCAGGTTCGGGTCCACATCGTCGATGAGGTCGCAGTATTCCGCCATCATGCGGCCCATGCCGCCGGTAGCGACTACTCTTGCCTTGCCGCCCAGTTCCTTCTGGATATCCGTGATGATGCCGGTCAGCGCGCCGACATAGCCGCGCACCGCACCGGACTGCATGGACTGCACAGTGGTCTTGCCGATGGCATTCTCCGGCCGCTCAATGTCCACGCGCGGCAGCTTGGACGCCTTGAGGAACAGCGCCTCCATCGCCACCTTCAGGCCCGGGAAAATCGCGCCGCCCTGATACGCGCCGTTCTCGTCGATGGCGTCAAAGGTAGTCGCCGTGCCGATATCCACAATGATGAGCGGCTTGCCATACTTGCGAACCGCAGAAACCGCGTTGACCAGTCGGTCCGCGCCGACCTCGCGCGGGTTGGCATAGCAGTTTTCAATGCCGATATCCGCATCGCGGCCCGCGATGACCGGCTGCACATACAGATACTTGCGGATGGCATTGATCAGCGTATACATCACCGGCGGCACGACCGACGCGATCACGACCGCCGTCGTTTCCGCGCAGCTGATCTCGTGGAAGTGGTAATACTGCGCGATCAGCATGCCCAGCTCATCCGAGGTGCGCTCGGAATTGGTGGAAATGCGGAATGAGCCGCGCAGCTTGTCTCCGTCATATAAACCGAACACCATGTTGGTGTTGCCTACGTCGATTGCTAAAAGCATAATGTTCTCCTAATTTTCTATTTCTCTTACAGACTCTCTTTTCGCAGCAGACTGCCGTCCTCATCGACCAGCTCGAGCAGCGCAGCCCGTCCGTTCTCGATGGTCAGCCGTGCATAGCTGGCCGGACCGCCGCGCGGCAGACTGATGCTGCCCGGATTGCATACCCACACGCCGTTCTCCCGCTCGAGCATCATGCGGTGCGTATGCCCGAAAAAGGCAAGCGCGCAGTGCTCCTCGTAGGCCCGCTGGGACACAATGCCGCTCGACAGCATGCCGACACGCTCACGGTGACCGTGCGTGATGTAAATCCGCACGCCGCCCGGTGTCACAACCGCATTCAGCGGCACTTCGGGATCAAAATCGTTGTTGCCCCGCACACGGCAGATCGGCATAGCCGGGAACACACGCTCGATCTCCCGGGCATCCTCGGCGTGATCGCCTAAGTGAATGACCGCATCCGGTTCTTCCCTGTCTACCGCAAAGGCCATTGCCATGTTATAGCCGTGGGAATCTGCAAATATCAGCACTTTCATGTTGTTCCCTCTCTCTGCGCCGCACATATAGCTGTATTTTACACCGAGTATCCCGCGATGTAAAGTAATTTTCTTGCGATCAGCCACAATTTATTTCCCGGTGCACACACTTCTCCTCCCGGCGGCATATACTGTCATGAAACAACTTCTTATGAGAGAGGACGGGACGCGAATGGATCAGAACGAACTGCTCCGCAGACTTGCGGCACAGGCCGGCGGTGACGCGGCGCTCGAACGGCTTTCCGGTGCGCTCGGCACCGCAGACGGCAGGCGTGCGGTCGAGCAGCTGTCTGCACAGCATGCCGATGAGCTGGAACAGGCCGCAAAAGCCGCTCAAAGAGGTGACATGCGCAGCGCAGCACAGGCAGCGCAAAAACTCATGCAGACACCCGAGGGTGCGCGGCTTGCCGCTCAGCTGCGGCACATTTTCGGCAAATAAGGAGGCTTTTGCATGGAAAACGATATGCTTTCCTCGCTGCTGAGCGACCCGGAAGCACTGCAGAACGCGATGAAAACCGTGTCCGACCTGCTCGGCGGTCAGCCGTCCGCGCAGACAGAGCCGCAGAACGCCTATGACCCTGCTTCCGAAATGATGCAGAAGGCGCTTCCGGTCATCGGCGCGATCGCACAGAGCGGGCAGAATGCCGTAAAACCGGAAAAACGTGCACTGCTCGGTGCGCTCAAGCCATTCGTTGCCGAGGAGGTCTCCGGCCAGTTCGACCGTGCCCTCCGTCTGGTCAGCATGGCTCGGATGGCGCGCGCGGCACTCGGACAGGTGAACCTCTCTGCAGACGATACCGCGCCGCGAGCCTTATAGGAGGTGCTGACCCATGTATAACCGCTATCTTGCCGCCGCAGAGCAGACCGCACCGGAAACAAGCGAGCCGCCGCAGAGCAGCACCTTTTCCGGTCTCGGACGCACGCTGAATGCGCGTCTGCAGGGTGTCCGGCTGGATATGGATACTATGATCGCCCTGCTCATCGTGTGGTTCCTGCTGATGGACGATGACGGCGCGGTGGACTGGGAACAGTTTCTGCTTACCGCCGCCCTGCTGCTGTTTGGGCTGTGAGTACATGAAAAAACTGCTGCACCGAAGTTTATGCAGCAGTTTTTATTTATCATGTTGAATAATGGAAAATGAAGAATTGAGGATGGAGAATGAAGGTATCGTACATAGCACGATTATTTAATCCGCACCTTCGGTGCACGCATTCATTTTCCATTCTCCATTTCCAATTACAAAATAGGTCCCGACCCATCATCCTTCTCCTTGGTGATGGACTTGATCACAACGGTATAGCTGTCGCCCTCCTCGGTGGTGACAGCCACCTGGTCACCGACCTTTTTGCCGAGCACCGCCTTACCGAGCGGTGCCTTGCAGCTGATTCTGCCGTTCAGCGGATCACACCGCACGGTCGTTACCACCTGAATGGTATCCGTGTCATCATCGTCCTCAAACAGCAGTTCCACCTTATCGAACAGACCGACCTCATCCGCGCCTGCCTTATCCTCAATCACATGTGCGGATTTAATCATGCGCTCCAGATAGCGGATGCGGCTGCGGTTGCGGTTCTGCGCCTGCTTGGCGGCTTTGTATTCAAAATTTTCACTCAGGTCGCCGAACGCGCGTGTGCGCTTGACCTCCTCGATCAGCTCGGGCATCAGCTCCAGCTTGCGGTGGTCCAGCTCCTTCTGCATCATTTCAATGTCCTGTGCGGTCAGATCGTCATGCATAGCTTTTCATTTCCTTTCATGCTTCCATGCTCATGCCTTAGATTATATGCTGTTTGACGGAATTTTGCAACGCCTGTCCTCCCGTCAAATTTCCGCATGGTTAAATTCACATGATAACCGCGCAGAATGTTCAACAATTTTCACAATTTTCTGTTTTTCTGCCATTTTTATTTGCTGTAACGTTTTCCATATGATATACTGTTGCTATACGCCTGTACACCACAAAGCAGGGTGCTGACGTTTTCCGTTGGCCGCCCTGCTTTTTGCTGTGTACGGGAGAATCACGAAAAGGGGAATAAAAACATCATGGGAACTGCATTTTTGCGGCAGCTTCAGCAGGAATTCAAGGGCTACAACGGGCAAAAGCTGGCCAAGGACCTGATGGCCGGTCTGACCGTTGCGGCAGTGGCGCTGCCTCTGGCACTGGCGTTCGGCGTATCGGCCGGTGCGACGGCGGCCTGCGGCCTGGTTACGGCGATTGTTGCCGGTCTTATCATCTCGGCGCTGACCGGCGGCTATTATCAGATTTCCGGTCCGACCGGTGCGATGGCAGCCATTCTCGGCTCGCTGATCGCGACCTACGGCATGCAGGGCATGTTCGTGGCAACCTTTCTCGCCGGTGCACTGCTCATCCTTGCGGCGGTGCTGCACCTCGGCAACCTGACCGCCTTCGTACCCGCGCCGGTTATCACCGGTTTTACCTCGGGTATTGCGGTCATCATCGCGATGGGTCAGATCGACAACTTCTTCGGCACGCACTCGGAAGGGGCCAGTGCGATTGCGAAGATCATCTCGTATAAGGATCTCGGCTTTCATCCGGATATTGCTACCACGCTGATCGCGCTTTTTGTCGTTCTGCTGATGGTGTTCTTCCCGAAAAAGTGGAACGCGGTCGTACCGGCCTCGCTCATCGGCATTATCATCGCAACTGCGGCAACGATGATTCTGAAGCTCGATATCGCAACCGTCGGCGAGATTCCGAAAACGCTCATGCTGCCGGATCGTCTGTCTCCGGCACAGATTAACTGGAACACAGTTCCTGCTCTGCTGGCACCGGCGTTCTCCATCGCGGTGCTGAACATGCTCGAGAGCCTGCTGTGCGGTGCGTCCGCCGGCCGCGCGACCGGCGTCAAGCTCAACAACGATCAGGAGCTGTTCGCACAGGGCGTCGGCAACATGGTGCTGCCGATGTTCGGCGGCATTCCGGCGACTGCTGCTCTGGCGCGTACCTCGGTAGCAGTTCGCTCGGGTGCGCAGACCCGTCTGACCGGTATCCTCCATGCGGTCGGTCTGCTGATCATGATGTTTCTGCTCGCGCCGGTCATTCAGAATGTGCCGCTGGCCGGTCTGGCAGGCGTGCTGATGGTCACTGCATGGCGCATGAACGAGTGGCACGCCATCAAGTACATGTTCAGCCACCGTTTCAAGGGTGCCATGGCGAAGTTTATCGTCACCATGATCTGCACCATCGTATTCGACCTGACGGTTGCGATCGTAGTCGGTGTCGGTCTCGGTCTGATCCTGATGGTTGCCCGTCTGTCCAAGCTGCAGATCAACTACGAGCGTGTTGACATGTCCCGCATCAAGAACAACGACGAGGCGCTGAACGAGCGTTACCGCAACGCAATGGTCGCTTACATCACCGGTCCGCTGATCTTCGCCAACATCGACACCATCGAGCATCTGACCGAGCGTGTCGGCACCTGTGATACGCTGCTGCTGTCCATGCGCGGCGTGCCGTATATTGATATTTCGGCGGCACAGGCGCTGATGGATATTCTTCGTTCGCTGCACGAAAACGGCGTGGATATCGTGCTGTGCGGCCTGCCGAGCAGTGCCATGAATATGATGCACCGCTCCGGTATTTATGATATGGTCGGTGAACAGGGCTTCTACTGGAGCGTAGAACGTGCTCTGCTGGACCTTCGTCCGTATACCGGCAAAAAGTAACAATGCACAAGGCGTATGTTTGAGACATACGCCTTTTCCCTTGTGGATACTACACAAATTCTTTTCATGGTTTTAATGCAATATAACGAAATTGCGTATTGCGTTTTTTCTGAAATGCGCTATAATAATATCGTAATCAGAAAGAACAGAAAAAATGTTAGCAGCACCGTCAGAAGACGGATTAAAGGAGGCTCATTATCATGACTAAGAAGAATTACATCCGCACGCTCGGTACGATCGCTGAATCCATGTTTATGCAGAACCCCAGCTACTCCTGGAGAGGCAGCACGGCTTGCCGCGATTTCTCCCAGACCCGCAAGTAAGATAAACAATAGAAAGACCGCTGTACGATGTACAGCGGTCTTTTTTCCGGTTTGGGCGGTGAAAACACCACGTATTCCCCATCCGAACACTTGACAAAAGCCCGTCAGACCTTTACAATAATACTGTTGTCTGCAGGGTTAGTTCATCGGTAGAACGGTCGCTTCCCAAGCCACAGAGGCGGGTTCGATTCCCGTACCTTGCTCCAATAACTGTCGCGAAAACGATTTTTCCGGCAACGAGCGCCCTCCGGGGCGCTTTTTTCTATCTTTCCGCCCCGTGCAATAAGAAAAGGCACGCATGGTTGTAAATCCGGCGGCTGTATGTTAAAATAAAAAATACGATACTCTTCCCCGAGGAGGGACAGCTAATGAACGAAAAGAGTGCGCTCATCGCGATGAGCGGCGGCGTGGACAGCTCGTGCGCGGCCTTTCTCATGCGCGAGCAGGGCTACGAGTGCATGGGCACGACCATGCGCCTGTACCGCAACGAGGACCTCGGCGCGTGCAATTTCCGCACCTGCTGCTCGGAAAAGGACATCGAGGACGCGAGCGAGGTTGCCTTTCAGCTCGATATTCCCTATGAAGTCCTCGACTTCACGGCGGATTTTCAGGAGCAGATCATCGACAAATTCATCCGCACCTACGAGGAGGGCGGCACGCCCAACCCCTGCATCGACTGCAACCGCTTCATGAAGTTCGAAAAGCTGCTGGATTTCGCCTTCGCGCACGGGTTAAACTATATCGTCACCGGCCACTACGCGCGTATCGAGCGCGATGAGCAGAGCGGACGCTATGTGCTCAAAAAGGGCGTGGACGAGGGCAAGGACCAGAGCTACGTGCTCTACAACCTGACGCAGCACCAGCTTGCGCACACGATTTTCCCGCTCGGCGCGTACAGCAAGACTGAGATCCGCGAAATGGCGGAAAAGCAGAACTTCTGCAACGCCCGCAAGCACGACAGTCAGGACATCTGCTTCGTGCCGGACGGCGATTACGTCGGCTTCATGGAGCAGTACACCGGCAAGCATTACCCGGCGGGCGACTACCTCGACCTCGAAGGCAACAAGGTCGGCACACACGAGGGCGCGGTGCGCTACACCATCGGCCAGCGGCGCGGCCTGCGGCTTCCGATGGGCGACCGCGTTTACGTCTGCGGCAAGGACATGGAAAAGAACACGGTCACGGTCGGCCCGGAGAGCGCCCTGTTCGCTTCGCGCGTTATCGTGCGAGATATGAACTGGATTTCCGTTCCTGAGCTTACGGGCGAAATGCGCGTCAAGGCGAAGCTGCGCTACCGCCAGAAGGAGCAGCCGGCAGTCGCCTCTCCCCTCGCGGACGGGCGCATCCTGCTGACCTTTGACGAGGCGCATCGCGCCCCGGCGGTCGGTCAGGCGGCGGTGCTGTATGACGGCGATACGGTCGTCGGCGGCGGCACCATCTGCGCCGTTCCGGCGGATACGGAGGACTGCGTATGAGCTGCTGCGGCGGAAACTGCGCGGGATGTCCGGGCGGCGGCTGTGCCGGCTGCGGCGGCGGTGCGCTGACGCTTCATCCGGAGGAAATCGACATTCTGCGCGAGCTTGCGGTCTGCCCCTTCCTGCCGGTCGGACTGAATTCGCGCACCGGCGAGCCGGTCTGCCGGGAGTTTCCCGGGCTGGACGAGGCGCTCGTCCCGCTCGCGGTGCAGACACTCGAAAAGCGCGGCCTTATCCGCATCGATTACGATATTCCCCTCTCCGGCTTCGATTACGCAGGCTACGACGGCTGCTTCCGCCGCGGAAGCCTCGCCCTCACCGCACGCGGTCAGGCGGTCATTGAGAGCCTCGCTGTGCAGGGCATCAGCGAATGAGCCGAGGAAAAACCCATCCGCTTTGTGCGGATTTCTGACAAAACGAAAGGAAAACTATGACTATGCTTCGTAAACCGAAAAATATGACGCCGCCGACCCCTGCCGAGGTACGGCAGCGTGTGCACAGGCGTCTGACGCTTCGCGGCGTGCTGTCTTTTCTGGTCGTGCTGACGATGATCCGCTCGGCGTTCATGCACCGCTTCGAGAACATCTTCGTCTGCGTGCTGGTGCTAATTCTGCTGGCGCTGCCGTCCGTTATCGAAAAGCAGCTCGCCATCGACATCCCGCCCCTCATGGAGGGCATTATCTACTGCTTCATCTACGCGGCGGAAATCCTCGGCGAAATCAACTCGTTCTACACGATCATCCCCGGCTGGGACACCATGCTGCACACGATAAACGGCTTTCTGGTCGCGGCGGTCGGCTTCTGTCTGGTTGACCTGTTCAACCGAAGCGAGCGCTTCACGTTCCGTCTGTCGCCGCTGTTCCTGGCGCTCGTTGCGTTCTGCTTCTCGATGACGGTCGGCGTGCTGTGGGAGTTTTTCGAGTTCACCTGCGACCAGATGATGCACACCGATATGCAGAAGGACTACGTGGTGCACGAGTTCAACTCGGTTTCGCTCAACCCGGACGGACTCAATACGCCGGTGCACGTGCCCATTGAGAGTGTCGTCGTCAACGGCGAGGACTGGACCGAGGAGCTCGGCGGCTACCTCGACATCGGTCTGATCGACACGATGAAGGACCTTCAGGTCAACTGCATCGGCGCGATCGCGTTCTCGGTCATCGGCTACTTCTTCGTCAAGCATCGCGGCAAGGGCAAGGTCGCGGCGGCGTTTATCCCGGTCGTACTGGAGCATCCGGAGGACAATGATATGCCCGAAAAAGAGAAAAAAGATACGCCGGAATGAAAAAAGCCGAGGGTTTCACGCCCTCGGTTTTTGCTTACGTGCGATAAAGAAGTAATAGAAGTGTAAAAAATTTTGCCGTTCCTATCCGGCACTTGCGCATTGTGTCGGATAGGTCGGGCGGTTATTCGGGCAAGTCCACCTTGCCAACAAAAGAATAATAAATCTCAATGTCCTGTCTGCGGGTCTTGTTCTCGTCATAGCTGCACTCATGCACAACGATTTTCTCTACAAACTCCCGCAGCAGAGTAGGGGTAAGTTCTTCAAAGCTGGTATGCCGCCGGACAACATTCATAAACTTTTCTGCGTTCACGGTGGCTTCCTGTGCTTTGGAAAGCTCCGCTTGAATAGCAGCGGCTCTTTCTTTCAGCTCCCGTTGCTCTGCTTCATAGTCTGCCGACAGCTCTGTGAAACGCTCGTCTGATATGCGCCCGGTCACGCTGTCCTCATACAGCCGCTTGAAGATAGCGGATAACTCGGCTATGCGTTTCTCGGCGGCTTCCAGTTCCTTTTTCTTGGCGGCGTTCCTGCGCTTGCCCCCGTCCTCGTTCTGCTCAATCAAGAGCTTCATAAACCGGGCTTCATGCTTTGCCGCATAGCTTGTCACTTTCCGCAGATTGGAGAGTACACCAGCGGTCAAGAGGTCGGTGCGGATAAAGTGCGCCGTACAGTCATGGGTGCGTTTCTTGTAGTTGCCGCAGATATAACAGTCCTGCTTGCGCTTGTCCGTCTGGTATCGCTGCTGATACATCACGCTGCCGCAGTCCGCACAGAACAGTATGCCGGAGAACAAACCCACTTCATCATAGCGGTTTGGGCGTTTGCGCTGTTTGCGAAGCTCCTGCACCCGTTCCCATGTTTGGGTGTCTATGATAGGCTCGTGGTGGTTCTCGAAAATCACTTGCTTTTCCGGGGGATTTTCTACACTGTGCTTGACTTTGTAAGAAAGTTTTTCTGTCTTGAAATTTACCAGACAGCCTGTGTATTCCCGGTTTTCAAGGATATGCACTACGGTATTGGTCGCCCACTTGCACTCATAGCCGGGGTGGTAGCGGCGGGTGCTGCCCGTCCTGCGGTATTCAAGCGTTCCCGGCGTGGGGATTTGCTGCTCTGTGAGCATACGGGCTATCTTGGTCGGACCATTCCCGGCAAGACAGAGGTTGTATATCTGCTTGACTACGGGTGCAGCTTCCTCGTCAATGATGAAATTTTCGTCCTCGTCCATGAGGTAGCCATACACAGGCTTGCTTGTGATGGGCTTGCCACTCATGCCTTTTGA
>OODU01002634.1_pt1 | contig 15020 bp, 9 predicted proteins | sample 1671171 | NCBI WGS metagenome assembly OODU01 (sample SAMN06348129, study PRJEB24527) | human gut metagenome | biome: human gut; feature: ankylosing spondylitis patient; material: feces | host: Homo sapiens | place: China | collected 2015-10
TTTATCAAAAAAACAGGGATTCTTTGCGGTTTTTACAAGTTTTTAAACGTTTTATTTGAAATAGCACAATAGGTTAAATTCAGATTTTCGTTTGAAAATATAGCCGGGTAAAACCTTTCCACTGTGCCGGACTACCGCGAATTCAAAAAAATCAGCCATTTGTCGAGATTTTTCACAGTAGTACCGTTATCGCACAGGTATGGATATGGCCCGCTGCACGCAAAAAAAGACGCACCATCTGGTAGTCTGGAATATTTCTTCCAAATCAATCAGACGATGCGTCTTGATCCTTAAGATCCTATATTTCCTTTATAACCTTTTTGCCTGGCCCTTGTTTCTAAACTCCAGCAGCCGGACCTTCCGGTGCAACTGTTCCGCCTGGAACAGTCACAGAACTCGGTCCTTCTGTCTGGGCTGCCGGGCCGGCGCTTGTGGTCGCCTCCGGAACAGCGGTGGACTTTTCATATCCCGGTCCCACCGGATTCTCCGCTGTGGTCTCCTGCGGATTTGACGGACGGAACTCCTCCGTGGAAGTCTCCGCCTCATCTGTCGGGCTCACTGCGTGACTCTCTGTCGGCTTCACATAGATATTTCCATGCTCATCCGTCTCATAAGCGGCGCTGGTCTCATGGCTTCCGGAAGAAGTTTCGATCGGCTTGCCGTCCGGTCCTGTCTCAGTTTCACCCGTGCTCTCAGATTCCTTCTTGGATTCTTCGAGCATGGACTCCATCTGGGATTCTTCCTGACTCTCCTGCTTACTCTCCTCTTCAGCGGAAAGTGTCGTGGCCTCCGTCTCGCCCTTCGGGATATATCCCTGATCCGTCGCTACATGATCGATTTCCTTGCCAGCCTTATTCAGTCCAGTAAGTTCAGCGATCTTATTGCTGATCGTCTGGACCGTGCTGGATGGCTTGTAGTCCTCTTCACCATAGAGGAACTTGTGAAGGCTTGTAACATTGCTCACGAGTGTCTGCGGGATAACACAGGACAATTTCAGCTTGCCGATCTTCATCTTCTGCTCTCCGCGGGCTGCCGGGAATCCGGTCGTCTCACCGAGATGGTATTTCGTGACATTCTTCGCCATCGGAAGGATATCATTCATATTGATATTTGTCGCGCACATCGCGGACATATTGCCGATCAGGCTGTTTAATGTCGCAAAGTCTGCCTTTTTCGCCTTCTCGAATGCCTTCTGGATTACAAGTCTCTGGCGCTCTGTACGCGCATAGTCACTGTCCATCAGACGAAGACGTCCATAGGCAACGGCCTGTACGCCATCCAGATGGTTCACACCTGCTTTCTTTAACTGTACAGAACCAATTCCGGTACCTTTTACCGTCTCTGTGATGAACGCGTTGATGTAGTAGAACTCGGACTTACTGATATCGATGTCGACACCGCCGAGGATGTTGATCGCTGTTGCGACTGCCTTCCAGTTGAACGCTACATAGTGGGTGATGTTGAGATCCAGATTCTTATTCAGGGCTTTTACGGCCTGTTCCGGACCACCCATCGCATATGCCGCGTTGATCTTATTGTATGTGTTCTTGTCGCTCACATTCAGGTAAGTGTCGCGGAATACGGATGCCAGCTTGATCTCTCCGGTCTCACGATTTAAGTTCACGATCATGATAACATCGGACTGGTTGCCTTTTCCTGTGGAATTGTCACGGGAGTCCAGGCCAAATACCGCAATGGTCCAGTAGCCTTTTTCCATCTTATCTCTCATTTCCAGAGAGATGTTCTCATTCCGAACGTCCGCAATATCAAAATTATTCTGTCCGTTCATCTTTCCGAAGTTGTGCCGGATATAGCCGTAAACCGCTGCGGCAAAACCCAGGACCAGAACGATCAGGGCGATCAGAACACCGATGATGATCTTTTTCTTCTTGTTTCCGTTTTTCCGTCTTCTGTGATTGTGGGAAGCTGCCCCATGGCTCTTTGCTGCGGCACGGCCTGCACGGCTTCCCGGGTCAGCACTCATAGAATACAGATCTTCCGTCCTGTGAGTGCGGCGTTTTGCGGACGTCTCACTCTCGCTCTCACGCCGTCTGCTCTTTCTGGCGCGGGAACGGTCTAATTCGTCTTCATAATTCATGTCATTTGTCCTCGTCTTAGTAAGCGTTTTTATTGATGAATCCCTTGAAAACCGTCAGGAACATGATCTTGAAATCAAGACCAAGTGTCCAGTTCTCGATATAATAGAGATCATGCTCGATCCGTTTAATGATCGAAGTGTCTCCACGGTAACCATTCACCTGCGCCCAGCCGGTAAGGCCCGGACGGACCTGATGCTTGATCATATATCGCGGGATTTCTTCCTTAAATTTTTCAACGAAAAATGGCCGTTCCGGTCTCGGACCCACAAGACTCATATCACCAATCAGGATATTAAAGAACTGCGGCACCTCGTCGATGCTTGTACGGCGGATAATTTTTCCGATGAGAGTTACACGGGCATCTCCCTTTGTTGTCCAGCGGCTCTTCTCCTTGCCCGGATCCTGAACCGTCATGGAACGGAATTTATACATTTTAAACGGCCGGTTGTGAAGGCCGACTCGTTCCTGACAAAAAATGATCGGTCCCGGAGATGTCAGCTTTATGAGCACTGCCACGATCAGCATGATCGGGGAGAAAAGTACGATCCCCACGATCGCACCCACGATATCGACGGCTCTCTTTACCATCGCGTTCATCGGATCATTCAACGGAACGCGGCGGATATGGATCACCGGCAGGCCCTGGAGATCTTCCATATACGGGATCGTCGGGATAATGTTCCCGTAATCCGGGATAAACTTCGTGTGCACGCCGGATTTTTCACAGAGAGCAACGATATGGCGGAGTTTTTCATACTCGCTCAGGCTCAGTGTGACGGCGATCTCATCGAGACTGTTCTGCTCTAAAATATAGTCGAGGTCCTCGATGCAGCCGATGACCTTTACTCCCTTATACTCACTTCCGCGTTCCTTCGTATCATCAATGATCCCGCGGATCGTGTACCCCCATTCCGGATTCTTGTTTACCCGGTCGATAAACCCTTCCGCTGCGGAAGAGTAACCAACTAACAGGATATGTTTCTGATTGTATCCTTTTGAGCGCATGGAACGAAGCACGATCCGGATTCCATTCCGCTCAATGGTCATAAACGCCACGTTCAGCACATAGAAATATACGACCAGTCTCTGGGAGAAGTTGTAGAGATGCGGCTCTTTTCTTCCAAAGTACAGGATCAGACCAAAAATAAGGAGTCCGATCGTGTTTGCCTTGAATATCTTTCCGAATTCATTTCTGCGTCCGAGTACACGCTTCGGCGTGTACAGTCCAAAAAAGGAGTACAAAAGCAGATACGCCGGAATAATGACAAGGAGCGCGCCAAAATAAAAACCGACCTCAAGTGTCCGTTTTCCGAGCAGGTTCGCCCATCCGCTTCCGATTACGATAAACCATGCAAGCAGATAAGAGAATGCGGTCACGAAGGCGTCAAGCACAACGTGAAAACGGTTGAGGCTCTTCTGATTATCTTTGATCATATAATTTTCACCCTGTTTTCCAAGGAACATGCCGGTCAGAATTCTTTCCGTGGTCAGCGCATGCACAGCTGCGCCAGCCAATTCCCCACGGCAGGTATTTTCAACTATACCATGCCCCGGCAGACTGCCTTTCTCAAGTCACTCCCCCGGACATAGTACCGCCATCATAAAAAATATGCATACATAGTATACATAAAATTTACCCATTTGCATATAAACGATTTCTTAAGAAAATCTGAGATTTCCGTAAATTATTCGTTTATTTTGCATAAAAGCAGCCGTTCAGCCTATCCGCACTGAGCCGGCCGCACAGCGTCCGGCGAAGAATCTCAGGCTTTCGCTCCAAGCTTCGCCGCCTGTCTCCTGGAAAACTCATAAACATAGACTGCGGTTCCGGCGATCAGCTCAAGCTGGATCCCGATCTCCCGCTGTATTCTTCCTTTAAAGGAAGGGACGCGTTTACAGTCCTTTAATGTTCTGATCCCCTCAAGGAATCCGGACACATAGTCTTTTCCGAACCCCATCTTTTTAAAAAACAGGAACTTTACAAATGTTCCCGCGAGAAGACACGGAGAATTTAAAAGCAACTGCCATGCGCGCATATTTTTGTAATTCAGATACACATTATTCCTCGCGGCAAGCTTCACCTTAAAGGAATTATACTTCGATCCGCTTGTCCCGCTGCCTACATGGTACACCACAGCTTCCGGGCAGAATACGTTGTCATATCCGTAAAGCTTCGCCCGGTATCCCACATCGATATCCTCGAGGTAGGCAAAGTGCATCTCATCGAAGTATCCGATGGTCTCGAACACTTCCCGGCGGTAGATTGCCGCACCGGCACACGCCGTAAAGACGCGGCAGCTCTTTTTATAAAGCTTTTCCGGACGCCCGACGCCCCGCTGGAACGCCCAGCCGAGGACGCTGTACATGTCTCCGGCATCGTCCATAAGATCCGGGTGGTACATCTGGATCATCTTGCTGCTGACGGAAAAGATCTTCTCCGACCGGTCCATGGCCCGCTCCAACGCTTCGACGTAGTGGGGAGCCACTTTTGTATCATTATTTAATAAGATCACATAAGGCGTATCTGCCGCCCTGATCCCCACGTTTACCGCACCGGAAAAGCCAGTGTTTTCCGGAAGAAAGATCGACGGGATCTCCCGCTCCTTCAGCCATTCAACACTTCCGTCCGTGGATCCGTTGTCCACCACCAGGATCTTGAAATCCTTCATCGTCTGCGCTTCAAGAGCCTCAAAGCACGGTTCCATAAACGAAAGTCCGTTGTAATTCGGAATTATGATCGTTGTCTTCATTCGTCTAACGGTACCTCCAGTTTATATGGTTCCCCGATTTTTTCCTTTTTCAGGTCACGCAGCGCAAAATTTGATTTTCTCAGTGTCAGGTTCGGATTGTAGTACGGATCTCCGTCTCTCAGGATCTCCGGCCAGCGCTTCGCGAAGGTGGCGATCTCACGGTTAAATCGCTCCACCTTCTCCGGTGTGTCCTCAAGTCCGCGGGACTTGGATTCATAGTGGTGAAGCACCGCATAAGGCGCGTATACTACAAGTTTTCCGAGCTTTCTCACCTTCATGCAGTAATCAATATCATTGAAAGCCACCGCGAGCTCTTCTGTAAATCCCCCCACAGCGTCAAATACGGAACGCTTGCTCATCATGCAGGCCGCTGTGACCGCGCTGTAATCCTGGGCACACATCGCGCGGTTGAAATAGCTGTTCTCGGATTTATGAAGTCCGATAAACGTATGACCGGCGATACCGCCGAAACCGATAACAACACCGGCATGCTGGATCGTGTCATCCTCATAGAGCAATCTCGCTCCGGCGATCCCCACGTCCTCTCTCTGGACAAAGCCAAGCATCTCTTCCACGAAATTCTTTGCAATCAGCTCGATATCGTTGTTCATGAACAGAAGGTACTCGCCCTTTGCGTGCTGTACGCCGAAATTGTTGATCGCAGAGTAGTTGAACTCTCTCTCCCAGCGGACAACGTGCACGTTCGGGAACTCCTTCTGGATTTTCTCGTAGTAATCCCAGGTCGCCTGTTCCGTACTGTTGTTCTCCACGATGACGAACTCCAGGTTCTTATAGGTTCCCTCCGTCAGCATCGGGCGGATGCAGTTGTCGAGATCCACGGTGTGGTCCTTGTTCGGGATAATTACAGAGACCAGCGGGTCATCCTTGATCTCAAACGTCGTGTGATAGATCCCGTAATCCACACCCTTTTCCACCTTTTCTGCCTCAATGCCCACTCTCTTATAGTGGTCCATGATGGCACGGGAACCGGCTGTGAAGGCATAAAGCTTGCTCTCGGGGTTGCTCGCCGTGGAATTTGGGTGGCAGCGCCAGTGATAGAGCACCTTCGGGATATGGCAGATCTGCTTTGCATTCTCTGTACAGCGGAAAATAAAGTCGTAATCCTGGGCTCCGTCATATTCCGTCCGGAAACCGCCGACTTTATCGAGCAGTTCTTTTTTCACCACAAACAGATGGCAGATATAGTTGACGCTCGTCAACAGGTCCGGATTGAAATCCGGCTTGAAATGCGGGTCGAACAGTTCATCCCCATCCATGTCAAGCTTGTCCTCATCGGAATAGAGGACATCGCAGTTTTCATTCTCATTCAGTTTTTTCGCGCACTCAAAGAGCGCATTCGGTGTCAGACGGTCATCATGATCCGCAAGAACAATGAAATCACCTTCTGCCATCTCAAGGGCGGCATTCGTATTTCCGGAGATACCGCGGTTTTCCCCCAGTACCTGATAGCGGATCCTCGCGTCTTTCTCCGCGTATTTCTTTAAAACAGTCTCGACACTCTCACCCGCCGGGCTGCCGTCCGCGATGCAGAGTTCCCAGTTCGCGTAGGTCTGCTCCACGATGGAGTCCAGCATTTCCTTCAGAAATTTCTCCGGAGTCTTATAGACCGGGATCACAATCGAGAATTTCGGCATATAGCCGAACGTCTTTTTCTTCTGCTCTTCCAGCTCTTCCTCTGACGGTTTCGTGAGATTCCACCACTCTGCGTAGTCGTAATCGTCGTCGATCCCCTGGATCTTGTGCTTGGATTTTAAGATCAGGGCTTTCAGGCCATTTTCCTTTAAGAAGTCCCAGGCAACATGGACTGTCTCCATGTTCATAAGGTTCATGAGCTTCTGTACCTTGCGGTTTGCCGCGCCGGTTTTTCTGCGGATCGTCATATCGCTGTATTTCACACGGGTCGTCTTCTTCCCACCGCAGATCACAAGATAATAATTCTTTCCATGTTCATACGGAAAACGAATATCAAAGCCGAGATCACGGTCGATGATCTTCTTATAATAGATCTGGCTCACGTCATCTCTTCTCGTCGGAACGATCTTTGCCTTCACCGGCTGTCCCGCTTCATCCTCGACCCGGTAGGTGATCACGGAATCCGGGTTGCTCTCAACAGCCCAGCCATTTAACTGGATCGTCTGCTCCCGGACTCTCATCACTTCAACACTGTACTTCATACTTCCTCCTGTGCACCGGCCGGTGTATCAAAATTGATGCGCTCCTCCTCCACAACGAGCGGGCGGTGCATCACACGGGTATTGATGCTCATGATATACTCGCCAAGCAGGCCGATAAAGAAGATCTGGACAGATCCAAGAAAACACATTCCGATGAGAAGCGGCGCCATACCTGCCATAAAGCGGTCCCAATATAAGAGTTTCATGATCAGATATATGACTGCTACGATAAAGCTCACGCCACCGCAGAAGGCGCCGAAAAAGGTTGCCAGACGCAGGCCCGCTTTTGTGTAGGACGTAAAGCTGAGCATCGCCGCGTCATATAATTTATAGAAGTTATTGTGGGTCTTCCCCGCGCGGCGCTTCGGCTGCTCGTACGGGATCTCTTTTCTCTTAAAGCCCAACTCCGCAACAATCCCGCGAAGGAACGGGGTCGGATCGTTTAATTTTCTTAAGACCTCGATAAACTGTCTGTCGTAGAGTCCGGATCCTGTAAAGTGCTCGATCTGCTCCACGTCGGATAATTTCCGGATCAGTTTGTAGTAGCAGCTTCTGAGCCAGTACATAATCGGGTTCTCTTTGCTGCTCGTCTTGATTCCGATGACGATCTTATAGCCATTCTCCCACTCGTGGACATACTTCGGAATCAGTTCCACCGGATCCTGGAAATCCGCCACCATGGAGATCACGCAGTCACCGGTTACCTGAAGGATTCCATAATACGGAGAATTGAACTGTCCAAAGTTTCTCGCGTTGAAGATCGCCTTGATCTTCGGATTCTTCGCGCAGAGCATGCGGAGCAGTTCTCTCGTCTTATCGGTGGAGTCGTTGTCGATGAAGACCAGCTCATAGTCGTACTGAGGCAGTTCTTTTGTGATAATGCCGATGACCGCTTCGCTGATCGGAACGACGTTCTCCTCCTCGTTATAGCATGGAATCAAAACGCTGATTTTTTTCATGTTATATTTTCTTCTTCCTTAAATTTTACCTGACCGGTACCTTCGGGCACCTTTTTCAGTTTCTTTCAGCAGTGCGGCGGGCGCCGATCTGCTGAACTTTTTTTCTAAATTGTTGCCTAGTCTTTAACTTTTATCATTGTAACCATTTTTTCTGTTTTGTCAATACTCGACGTATTTCGCGGCATTTTTTCCCAATCTGTGATCGGTCTGCATTTTCAACTGATTGCTTCCCTCTCTGCCACCCCAGAATTGCTTTCTCGTTCAGTTAAATGGTTCTCTTTCTGAGCGCGATCATCCTTGTAATTCCGGTCTTGAAATCGACCTCTGGCTTCCATCCCGTCACCGTCTCCAGCTTTTCGATGGACGGCATCAGATTGATCAGACCTTCGGCGTTCTCCCCGCGGGTGTTGTATTGGCTCTCGCCCTGTCCGCCGCAGAGTTCGTGGATCTCCTCCACAAATTCCTTTAATACCTTTGTCTCAGCACCGCCGAAGTTAAATACAGGATTTTCAAGTCCCTCAAACGCACTTTCCGGGGCTTCGCAGAGTGCCGCCATCCCTCTAGCCAGATCGTCGATATAGAGGAAATTCCACTTCTGGGTACATGCCCCCAGGGACATTTCCTTATTACTTAAGAATGTGTCCAAACAGGACTCCACTAACGTCCACGGGTGGTCCCCGGGGCCGTAGGCGCTGAAGATCCTGGCGTGAATGTACCGCAGTCCCAGTTCATCACAGAGTTTTTCTCCCTTTTCCCGCATGGCAAGCTTCGCCTCTCCATACAAGGATTTCGGCTCGCAGACCGTGTTCTCCGTGATCAGATCCTGGTGCATTCCGTACTCCGCCTGGGAGCCGGAGAACAGGAACTTTTTACAGCCTAGGGCTTTCGCCGTCCGAATCGTCTCCAGGGAGATCTCCATATTCTTCTCCTGAAGCGCCTTGTCCGTTCTTGACGCGCTCCCGGATCCGCCCCAGCCGAAATGGCAGAACACGTCCTGCGGTTTTGTCACTTTTTCTAAAAGTTTTTCCGGCTCGGAAAGATCATTTTCCGTCACGAGAAGACGCCCGGATAAAAGTGCCTCCTCATTTCCCTCAAGGATCGTATCAAGTTTTGAGGATTTGGGGCGCACAATGGCGGTCACCGTGTGCCCTCTCCGTAAGAGTTCCCGCACCGTTGCCGCGCCGACAAAGCTCGTCGAACCTGTCATGATGATATTCATATTCTGCTGCCCCTTTCCTCATTTAACACTGATCAATCATCCATCTTATTCCCGATTGCCAGTATATTGTACATGATGTTACTGTACACGGGTAGGAATTTTCTGAACCATCTTGCATTTTCTTCTAAGTTCCATGTCCCAGGCACACTGAACCTTCTTATTTATTCTCTACTAACGGAATAATCATATTTTCCTTCAGCTCTTCCTCCGGAAGGAACGGAGCCAGATCCTCCAGCGGTACGGATACCATAGTTCCGTCCGGCAGCATCTTTGCGGCTGCCTTCGGCTCGAAGCCCTGTTTCATATCCACGAAGATCTCACAGATCACCGGACCGTCCATGGCAAGTGTCTTCTCCACCGCCTCGCCGAGCTCACTGTTGTGGTGGGCTGCCACATACGGATAACCGTATGCCCACGCAAGCTTCTCCATACTCGGGAAGCTTAAGTCGTGGCTGTCCACGCCGATTCCCACTAACGGCTCATGGAAGTGGGTCTTCTGGGTCTGGCGGATGGAATGGTAACCGCCGTTGTTGATCAGGAAAATCTTGATTCCCATATGGTGATGAACGATGGTCTGGAGCTCCTGAAGATTCATCTGGATACTTCCGTCACCTGTCACAAGGATGATGTCCTTTGTATGGTCTGCGACCCAGGCACCGATAGCTGCCGGAAGGTCGTAGCCCATGGACGCGATGGCAGAGTTGCTGATGAACCGCTGTCCTTTCTTCATCTCATAGGCATGTCCGCCTACCACGCACGCGGAGCCATTTCCCACAACGGTGATCTGATCTTCCTCGCCGCGCCTGCTGATCTCCTTGATCGCCGCGTAAACATTTGCTGGCTCGTCATCTCCAGCCTCATAGTGTTTCGGAAGAACGACCGGATATTTTTCTTTCCATTCCTGACATCGTCTGATCCACCAGTCTACGGCTTCTTTGTCCTTTGCTCCGCCGTTCGGATCGAACTCTTCCTCGTCGAGGACGAGCTCCAGCTTCTCGAGAAGGTCCCTGACATCCGCATGGACCGCCATGTCAACATGGACCGTCGGTTTCTTTAACTCCTCGGCGTCGATATCATTGTAGATCACATAGGCCTCTCTCGCCCAGGTCGGGTAGTTATAGCCCACCTGACGGATCGAGAGACGGCTTCCCAACGACAATAAGAGATCGCTGTTCTGTACTGCAAAGTTTCCGGCACGGTCACCCATATGTCCGGCACGTCCCACATAGAGCGGGTCTGTGTCATACATGCAGTCGATGCTGTTCCAGCCAGTGACAACCGGGATTCCAAGCTTCTTTACGACTCTCGCGAATACATCGAACGCCTTTCCGATCCGGATTCCGTTTCCGGCATTGATCACCGGGCGCTTCGCCTCGCGGACCTTCTTTAAGATTTCTCTCGCCTGCTCTACTGTCACAGGATCCGGCAGTTTCACACGTTTTTCGCCCTGTCCGCTCACATCGGACGGGATCATTGCCGGTTTTCCTTCAACTTTATTCATCATGCAGATCGTACATCCGGAACATCCGGTTCCGTGACCGGACCAGCCGGTTCCGCCTGCTTCGTAATCGTCCTTATCAAATCCGAGAAGCGCTTCCGTCTCAATGTAAGCCCCCTGAACATTCAACGGAATATCGAGCCAGCACGGGCCCGGTCTTCCTGTCTGCGCCAGATAAAGCGATTTCTCCAGACAGAAACGGATCCGCATCGGATCCAGCACCATCTCGCTGTACTTTGTCATGCAGTCGATCGCTTTTGTAATCTCGAATTCCTGATCCCCCATCGCACGGATCCCCAGTCCTGTGCTGTGGGCGGTCGTGTCATAGCGGACCTGTCCGGATAAGACGAGCATCGGGATCGAGTCGAGCCATCCGCCGACTACTCCAGTGATCGCGTTTGTTCCGCCAGGACCTGTTGTCACGCAGAGAGCCGCGATCTTGTTATGGATTCTCGCGTAGGCCTCGGCTGCGATGGCACAGGCCTGCTCGTGATGGTTAAAATAGCAATGCAGTCCCGGCTGGTGTCCAAGCCCGTCATCCAGGTGCATCGCGCCTCCACCCGTCACCATAAACGCGTCGGTGATGCCCTCGTCTACCAGCTTCTGGGCAATATAATCAGAAACCTTCATTCTCATAAGTGAAACCTTCTCCTCTCTCAAATCGACAAATTCAACCCTACAACTCTTCTCGTTTTCCTTTACCTGGGTGCATGGCTGAATTTGTACCAAATATACCTTTCTAGATTATACCATGCGGACCGCATACAGTCCAGTAGATCATATTTTTGTAAGGTTTTCAGTAACTGTTCAGTAGGTCTGCGCACTTGCTGCGCTGACCGTAAGAAAACCTAGGCTAAAAGGCAAAAATCCCATCGGCGTAGCCGATTTGGAATGGATTTTTGCATGTAACTGTGAAGGTACTGAACAGTTACGGTTTTCGCAGGTCTTCCCCGGCGGCACTCTCCGCCTTAATTTTCCGCATTTTCCATCCCATGAAATGCTTTCCACGGCGTTCCAGATATGCCAGGAACCTACACTGGAATCCGGCCTCCACAGCCTGTTATAATCAGCCCGTAAACGAAAACACCACGACAAAACATTTCAATTTTCATATCAAAAAGGAGAGAAAACGATTATGAAAAAACAGACAAAGATTGCTGCGGTCTTGTCCGCGGCAGCATTTATGATGATGGTCTCCGGCCTGCCGGTCTATGCGGCATCCTACGGCTGGGTGACAGAAGGCGACGCAAAGGTCTACTACGATGAGGACGGGTACCTCACCACCGATGCCTGGAGAAAGCGTGGAGAAGACTGGTTCTATCTCGGTGAAGATGGACAGATCGTAAAAAACGCGAAGATCGACGAGTACTATGTGGATGACGAAGGAAAGATGGTCACAAACGCATGGGTGGAGTTAAAGAATGAGGAAGATCCGGACTCCCCGGAGACACCGGATGCCTTCTGGTACTACTTTGAGAAGGACGGGAAGTCTGCTATCTCCAAGTGGGTGAAATTCGACTCCAAATGGTACTATTTCGATGAATCCGGCCATATGGCAACAGGAAAGACGGAGATTGACGGGGCGACCTACTACCTCGGAACAGAAAAAGACGGTTTCATGCGGACCGGCTGGATCCGTTTAGAGGAAAACAGCCACGCACCGGGCGCTTCCGAGAGCTGGTACTACTTCAATTCCGACGGCAAGATGGTGACCACCCAGTACGATAAGAAGATCGACGGAAGCTACTACACCTTCATCGACGGAAAGATGCAGACGGGCTGGGTCCTGATGCCGTCCAAGTCTGACGTAACAGACAGCAACGCCGCATCCCCGAAGATCACCGACTACCAGTACTACGGAGCAGCCGGGGACGGAAAGCGCGCCGAAGGTTTCCGCTCCATCGAGGGCATTTCCGGGATCCACGCTGCAGATGAGGTCTACACCTTCTACTTTAAGGCCGGAAAGCCGTATGTTTCCGATAAAAAGGGAAATTCCCTGTTCACCATCAACGCGAAAAAGTATGCGTTCAGTGACCTGGGAATCATGCAGACAGGCAGACAGATCGCGAACGTGGCGAACAATGAGATCGCAAACTTTTACTTCGGTGAGGACGGTATCGTAAAGACCGGAAAACAGGCGATCTACAACGAGGAGACCGGTGAGACCGAGAACTGGTTCTTCCACACCGATGGTGACAAGAAAGGGCAGGGCTACCACGGTCTCCGCGACGGCATCCTCTACGTCTACGGAAAAAGACAGGACGCCACCGCCGACCAGAGATATGCACCGGCTGATTTAAACGGCGTGACCTACCTCGTAGGGACCACCGGAAACGTGCAGAAAGCATCCGCTTCCTCCACTTCCTCCGCGAAGCCGGAGCTGGGACGCGGATATAAGGACATCAAAGACGCGAACGGCAAGATCTGGACCGTGGATACGGCCGGAATCGTGCAGTAACGCTGACCATCCACACCATAGATAAAGTTTGAGTCCTCTGGGACTCTTACAAAATGCATAATTGCAAAGGTGCCGGACTCTCTCGCTCAGAGTCCGGCACCTTTTATCTCTATACTGTAATTATCCTTTTATCTTCCTGCTTCTTCATCCCAACTGCCGTCCTCTTTTACAAGCCAGCCGTCCGGAGTTCTCTTCCTTGCGCACATAATTCCTCTGGTTCCGTCGGAGACAGGATTCAGATAATACCACCTTCCATCGATGAACTGCCATCTTCCGCTGATCTTCTCCCAGTGATACTCGCCTGCGCTGCCTTTCCTCACTATTTACTTTCCGTAATATACTCTTTCACCAGGCGGTTCAGTGTGCATTTCATCTGTACCACAATGTCCATCAGCCTGTCGTTCTCTTCGCGAAGCCTTTGGTTTTCTTCTTCCAGAGCATTTTTGCAATGTCTCTCCATGCTCATTGTTTTCGTCCCCCTTACGCCTCGTCAGCAGCCGCCCTTTCCTGCGTCCACTTCCTTTTACTTAAATATATAATACATTTTCCGGCAATTGAAAAGTGGTTTTTGAACGCAAGTTTCGACACGGTTCGAAGGACACACGATATGCATGGACAAAGTTCTGCGCCGCAAGACTCCTGCTGCCCACAAACGGCAGACCTCGTGCAACAGCGAAATCAATATAAAAAAGAATGTGCCTTGGCACATTCTCGCGCCTCGCGCGGTCGCTTGCGACAATCTACATCTTCGCGCGAGTGCGCATCTTTGGCACGTTAGAGCCTGTTAAAAATGTCATGGAACCGTGTCTCAAAAAGGGAACTCCGGTTTCCATGACATTTTTTGTTTTCCTTATTTCCCGTATTCTTTCAACGTCTCAACGAGCAGTTTCCAGAAACGATTCTTATCAAATTCCATCGCCATCTCGACATTCGGCTCTTTTCCGTCCGCATCCACCTGCTTTTCGTGGGAGAGATCCTCTTTCGGGTCCTCGCCCATATACTTTCTCCAGTCGCAGACGGTCATTCCGCGGGTGAATTCGCCCTTTGTCTCCACATCGATATGGACCATCAGGCTCTTTTTCACCACTGCCGGATCGATAAGCCAGCTCACGGTGCTGGCATCGCAGAGTTCGGAGTGACCATACATCTTTGCCGCAAAGGAAAGAAGGTCCGCACACACATCAGCAACCTTATTTCCGACGGCTCTGAGCTCTTTTACCTGCTCCTCCCCCATCCAGTTCTGTCTTGTGGCGTTTAAGCCGAACATCCGGATCGGGATTCCTGATTCCATGACGATCTTTGCGGCTTCCGGATCAGCGGCGATATTGAATTCCGCCACCGGGGACTGATTTCCACAGAATGCGGCTCCGCCCATGATGAGGATCTCCGGGATCCGTTTTTTTAATTCCGGCTCCTTCAAGAGCGCCTGGGCCACGTTCGTCAGCGGTCCGATGGCCACGAGACTCACATCATTCTCATTCATGAAGGTGCGGATCAGAAAATCCACACCATGTTCTTTTTCCAACTGCTTTTTCGGCTCCGGAATATCGAGATCCCCGAGTCCGCCCACACCGTGGACATACTCCGCGCGGACTGCATTTCCGAGCATCGGCTGGTCATAACCTGCGTAGACCGGAATATCCGTTCTTCCCGTAAGTTCTGTCACATATCTTGCGTTTCTCGAAGTGAACTGAAGTCCTGTATTTCCTCCCACCGCTACAATTCCGGCTACATCCAGTTTTTTGATGCAGAGGATCAGAGCGAAGGTATCGTCGATTCCCGGATCACAGTCGATCACGATTCTATTTCGCTGCATTTTCTTTTCCCTCCTGGATCTTCTTT